>Ga0066376_10000423_pt1 | contig 39063 bp, 41 predicted proteins | sample Knorr_S15_td_Bot_FD_77009 | JGI IMG/M metagenome (GOLD analysis project Ga0066376, IMG submission 77009) | Marine microbial communities from Southern Atlantic Ocean transect - Knorr_S15_td_Bottom_ad_5009_LV_A | ecosystem: Environmental > Aquatic > Marine > Oceanic | place: Southern Atlantic... | reverse complement strand
GTTTCACCGATACGCACGTCGACATCCTCGTTCTTGTAGTCGATGGCGGCATCAAAGCCTGCTTCCTCCACCAGCCAGCGACATTTGTCCGGCCCACCGGCAATGCCAACGACCCGGCAGCCTTTGATTTTCGCAATTTGTCCGGCAATGGATCCGGTTGCGCCGGCTGCGCCTGAGACAAGAACTGTCTCCCCTTCCTTGGGTTTCCCCAGATCCAGCAGTCCCCAATAGGCAGTAAGCCCGGTAAGTCCCAGCGCAGACATCATCATTTCTGGCGATACACCTTTAGGGACTTTTGACAAACCCATGGGTCCTTCTCCTGGCGCCACCACTGCAAAATCCTGCCAGCCCCCGGTAGTCTGCACCATATCGCCTTTTGCAAAATCGGGATGGTTAGACTCAACGACCTGACCGATGGATCCTGCACGCATCGGCTCACCTAATTGCACAGGCGGCATATAGCTTTCCCGATCTTCCATCCATCCGCGCTGAGTCGGATCAAAGGATAAGAACAGATTCCTTACCAGCACTTCGCCGTCGCCGGGCGTCGGAATCGCAGTTTCTACATATTCAAAGTTCTCTTTGCCCACAATGCCGTGGGGCCGTTTCGCGAGTAACCACTGGCGATTTGTATTCATTGTCTATACCTGGATTTTTTGTGCGCGCATTATAACCATCAATCACGGCACTCGTTTTGATGAATTCTATTTAACTGGCAGGCGCAGCAAACTATGCCTTGTCTGAATCCGCCGGTTTTCTGGCCCTGCCCTTTTTCTTCTTCGTTTTCCTGTCTGTTTTCTTTTTATCCGTCATCTTCTTACTGGTTCGCTGGGTTTTCGTCTTATGGTCTTCCGATGTGTCAGCCATCCGCGTAATGCCAAGCTGTCGTCCACTTACCCAGGTTTTCTTGAGATCCTTGAACACGTCCTTCGGCATGCCCATCGGCAGATCAATCAGGCTGAATTTGTCAAAGATCTTGATGTGGCCGATGTGCTCAGCATCCAGTCCCGCTTCATTGGCAATTGCACCGACGATATTTCGCGGCTCGACTTCATGGGCATGACCAACCTCTATGCGAAAACGCTCCATGCCCTCAGGCGGATCCTCTCTGGATGAACGTTTTCTCTTCGAAGATCGACCTGTCTTTTCTTCCTTGCGTGAATCGGAGCCGTCTTTACGCCGCCCCGGTTTTGAGTCCCGGGACAGATCCGTATTAAGCGCCTTGTCCAACAACAAGGGCTGATCCCCAATCGCCAACTGGGCCAACGCCGCCGCAATTTCCAGCGACGGGACATCGTGTTCCTGTTGATATTGTGAAAGTATGCCCTGCATAAAATCCAGGTCACCTTCAGCCAGCTTGTCAGAGATACTCTGTTTGAAATTGGCGATACGCTTGTTGTTCACCATTTCTGTTGTTGGAACTTGTAGTTGTTCGATTTTTTGCCGGGTAGCTTTCTCAATCGCTGCCAGCATGCGTTTTTCCCGGTGTGTGACAAACATAATTGCATCGCCGGATCGTCCCGCCCGCCCGGTGCGACCAATTCGATGAATATAGGCCTCGGTATCATAGGGAATGTCGTAGTTCACAACATGGCTGATTCTGTCTACATCCAGGCCCCGGGCTGCAACGTCTGTTGCGACCAGAATATCAATGCTGCCATTCTTCAACTGGCCGATCATCTGTTCACGATTTTTCTGCAGCATGTCGCCATTAATCGCCTTTGCAGAGAAGCCTCTTGCCTGCAACCTGTCCGCAATTTCTACGGTCGCGAGCTTCGTTCTCACAAATATGAGGATGGCATCGAAGGTTTCGATCTCCAGTATTCGCGTCAGTGCTTCGAGCTTGTGTTGATTGCTGACGGTCCAGTAACGCTGGCGGACCGTCTCAGAGGTTGCCGTTCGCCCCTTGATCGAAATATCTTGTGGGTTGTTCAGATATTTCCTGGCTATTTTTTGAATTTCTTTTGGCATGGTCGCAGAGAACAAGGCAATTTGCCTGTCTGCCGGCGCCTGGTCCAGGATCCATTCAACGTCGTCGATAAAGCCCATACGTAACATTTCATCAGCTTCATCAAGCACCAGTGTCCGCAGGGTTCCCAGCTTCAGCGTGCCCCGTCTGATATGGTCCATCACCCGACCTGGCGTCCCCACAACAACGTGCAGACCCCGCTTTAAACCACGAAGCTGGCCGCCATAATCCTGACCACCATAAATAGGCAGCACGTGAAACCCGGACAGGAACTTCGCGTATCGCTGGAACGCCTCAGCCACCTGAATTGCCAGTTCACGGGTTGGAACCAGTACCAGCACCTGCACAGACTGATCCTTGAGTGAAAGCCGGGTCAGCAGTGGTAGAGCGAATGCTGCGGTTTTACCCGTTCCCGTCGGCGCATGGCCAATCAGATCAGCGCCATCAAGAAGAAGCGGGATAGTCTGCAACTGAATAGGCGATGGTGTTTCATAGCCGACGGCATCCAACCCTTTAAGCAAGGTTGATGGCAAACCCAGATCTTGAAATCGCGGCTGATCAGAATCCTGATTCGACATGGAGTATCCCGTTGATGAAAGTTCCAGAATCACTGGGTCCTGGAGGCGCTGCGAGTATAGTTAGCCAAGCGTGGATTACAAGCCTGGTGCTATTTACACCGAGTATAACCAGCTAAGGAAGCTCTGATTAAACTCTATACATCGGAGGCCGATTGAGAACTTCATCCAGCAGCGAAAGGTCGCCAGATATAATGTCGTTGCCTCTGGGGAAAGGCGCCCCCGGCGCAAGATTCAGGCCCGCTCGCACATGATCGTTCTGGTAATAACAGGCATAGGTAAGGAATATGAACGCGGCAAACAACTCCGGCTTCTGCTCGCTGAACAACTGGACTAGCGGATGTCGTTCAGCGCTATCAAGTTCAACGAACGCATCGTCAAAATAATCTACCATTTTTACAAGCGGCACAATGAACTCGGGCGATTGATTGGTGACGTAACTAACCAGGTCCATTTCCCCAGCACTGGGCAGGTTCCGCACAGGATCTGGCGGAATGATTGAATCCAGAAGCGCAATCAACTTCGCCTGCTGGGTTGCGTCAAGCGGGCTGTCAGTCGCAATCACAGTGTCATCTTTATTCATGTGCGCGCCCCTTAGTCGAATAGATTAGCAAGATTCTTCTTCATGGTGTCTGCGATGTGAAGCGCCAGGGCTTGTATTGTGCTGGTTGGATTGAGACCTCCGGCGGTGACAAATATGCTGCCATCAACGATGAATAGATTCCGCACGTCGTGACTGCGCCCCCACGAGTTGACTACGGAGGTCTTTGGATCATCGCCCATACGGGCCGTTCCCAATAAATGCCAGCCTGCTGGCCGAAGCAGGTCAACCGTATTGATCTCTATGGCGCCTGCTGCATCGAGCACCTCTGCCCCGCGGGCCAGTCCATGCGCCAGCATTTTTTGCGTATTCTCACTCAATGTATACGTAATCTTTGGTGACGGGATGCCGTCTGAATCTTTCAGGGTGCCATCGAGAGTGACCGTGTTGTGTTCCTCCGGCAGATCCTCACAAAGAATGCCAATTGTCGCGGTGTGATCAAAGATCCTGTCAAACCCCGCGTGGTGATCCGGGCCCCAGGGAACAGCGCCGGACGCAAACCCCTGGATCGCGGTGGTAACAGGTCCAGATCCCCGGGTAATCTGCATATTGTAGCCACGTACAAAGCCGCGAGAAAGATCAGTTTCGTAGAATTCCTTACTCAGAATGCAACATCCTATCGGCCCCAGGTGGCTGTCGAGTTTTTCTTCAAATATGCCCTGCACAAATCCACTCGGATGAAACATCAGATTCTTACCGACAAGCCCGCTACTGTTCGCTATGCCATTGGGAAATCGTTCTGACTTTGAATTGAGCAGGATGCGCGGTGTGCCAACCCCATTGCATGCCATCACGACCACTTCGGCCTGCTGAAACTGTTCCAGACCTTCTGCATCGTAGTAGATGACACCGTTTGCCATACCCTCATCATTGAGGGTTATCTCACGAACGCGGCAGCGAGTCTTAAGTTCAACACCCGCACGAATTGCTTCCGGCCAGTAAGTGATATCTACACTGGACTTTGCACCCTGGGCGCACCCGGTCATACACGGTCCGAGATTCAGGCACTTGTCCCGCCCCTTGTAAGGGCGAGAGATAATGGCGCTGTCTGACGGCCACCAATGCCAGCCCAGCTTGTTATAACCCCTGGCGACGGTCTCGCCCACAAGCCCAAGCGGGATGTGCGGCAATGGCGGTTGCTTGGGCGGATAGGCGGGATCACCGGCAAGACCCGAGACCCCCATCATTCGATCGTTTAAAGTAAAGAAGGGCTCAAGCTGATCGTAGTCCACGGGCCAGTCACTGGCGACGCCGTCCAATGTTTTTACCTTGAAGTCTGACGGATGCAGACGAGGAAAGTGCGCAGCGTAGAGTATGGTTCCACCGCCCACGCCGTTGAAGTTCACCACCGATATGGGCGACTCTTCATTATTTATAGGGTAGTCGACATCCAGACCGCGGACATTCGGGTCAATGTTGAATTCCTTGAACTGCTGCAGTTCATAGTCCTGGCTGTTGCTCGGATACTCCGACGAATTCAACCAGTCGCCCTGCTCAAGACATAGAATTCGCATTCGTGTATCCGCCAGGCTCCAGGCGACAGCGGCGCCTGATGCGCCGGCACCAATGATCAATACATCAACCGGGTCATCTGACATCTTGGTCTCCTGTGATTCAGGATCGAATAGTGCATCGGAATTTCAGGACAAGCCTACCATGACCTTTGGCAGGTAAATTTCAGAGCAGAAATTTGGCCTGCATAAAGGTTTGTACGGACTCATGCTGGCTTGAGTTTGTACCTGATAATGTATGATGAGACGGCTAACTCACGGGAGATCGAAATGACGAAGAATGCAGTAGGTGAAGACCGTCGCTACTGGAGCCTGGTGCCAGTGGTTGAAGCATCACTGATCGGTATGATTGCCAAGCAGGCAGAGGAACAGGGACTGGAAGGATTGTTTGCGCCCCAGGTTTATGGACCACCGTTTATTCCCCTGGCAGCTGCAGCCACCACCACCGAGTCAATCAAACTGGCGAGCGGCATTGCCATTGCCGCAGCGCGAAGTCCCACTGAGACAGCAATGGCCGCTTTGGATATGGACCGGTTATCGAGCGGCAGATTTATTCTTGGATTGGGCACTTCAGTTTCGGCGTGGACGAGTGGCCTTTTCGGTTCACCTCCCATAAAACCACTGACACATCTGCGAGAAACCGTCGCAGCGGTGCGACATATTATTGCCAACTCACACACCCATCTGGAACCCTTTAATGGGGAATACTTTTCAGCAGATTTCGCAGAAATATCGCAGTGCCCTCCCCCGGTCCGAGAAACTATTCCTGTATGGATTGCGGCACTGAGAGAAAAACTGACCAGGCTTGCGGTTGACATTGGCGATGGTGTTATTGGCCATCCTATGTGGTCTGTTGAGTGGACGACCCAAACCATGGCCCCGATTATTCTCGATCAATTGCAGAAATCCGGTCGGGATCGTGCAGAGATCGATGTTAATATCTGGCCATGGGTCGCACCCAACCCAAACGAGAAAGAAGCCCTGGATGATGCACGACCAACCATCGCTTTCTACGCCGGTATCGCGCAATACGAATCTTTCTTCGCGGCACATGGCTTTGAAAAGGAAGCCCAGGCTTGCCAGAAAGGTGTGCAAAGAGGCGATTTCATGTCCGTGGTGGGCGAGGTGCCCGATGAAATGGTACGTTGCTTCGTCGCTATTGGTGATCTCGATGCAGTCAGAGAACGCCTCGAGCCTCTCTGGGTAATTGCGGACTCGATGTGCATCGTGCCGCCGATTTACGCGATGACGCCAGAAAAACAGATGTACTATTCAGGCGAGATAGGGAAATTGATTTCCGGGTAGAACGAATCAGGCGGAATCAGCGACACACACAAAATTCGGATCACACTGTGCGGATGTTAGCCCACGGGGTTATGGGTAGATATCTTACAACCTTTAAGGTCAGGAATAGGCGTGTATCACATTTGAAAGGAATAACAACGAATTGAACAAATTTTTGAAGAAGATGGCCTACGGACCTGATGACCGAGTTCTGATCACGCATATTGACGATATGGGTTTTTGCCATGCTGCCAATGTAGCTTCTGACGCATGCCTGGCTTCCGGCGCTGCGAGTTGCGCATCGATCATCGTAAACGCACCCTGGTTTCAAGAGGCCGCTAATATCTGCAAGGCACATCCTGAATTTGATGTGGGCGTCCATCTGACATTGACCGCAGAATATCAGGCGTTCCGCTGGCCGGCATTGAGTAGTCGCGACCCTGCCAGCGGTCTCATGGATAGCGAAGGCTATCTATGGCACACACGAGAAGACGCAATTCGACATGTGACTGAAGCCGCGGCTGAAGCGGAAATGCGCGCTCAGATAGATACAGCGCTCACCGCTGGTATCGATGTGACGCACATTGATACCCATATGGGATCGGTCGTTCACCCAAAGTTTCTCGGGATTTATTTGGCGCTGGCGCAGGAATATAGCGTACCGGCATTCCTGCCAAATATTACGAGAGAAAGACTGGAAGCCCTTCGGGAAACCGAGAATTCTGACGATTATCTTGAGGTTTTGGAAAAAGTAGATACCGATGCGGTACCAACTCTTGATGAAATCATCATTGATACGTTGATCGACATGAATGACAAGAAGGCATTTTATCGAAAGCTCATCGACGGCATAAAGCCCGGCTTAACTCATCTGCTATTTCACCCAGCCAGAGATGGCGACGAACTGCGAGCCATCGCAGACACCTATGGCTCTCGTCATGCCGACTTCATTGCCTGGAGTGATCCGGAAATGAAAGCTTATATCGAATCAGCGGGCATTCAACATATTGGCTATCGGGATCTCAAAGCGAACCTGTAGCACCTGGCTTTAAAACCTGGTGACATAAAAATTGGTGACACACGCAAAACCCGGGGCACAATGTGTTGGTGTGAGCTGCAGAACTTCCCTAGGTGGCTGGACCGATGGTGTCGAGTGCGTTCGCTTTTTGTCCAAGGGTGTGGGCGATACCTGATAATAGAGAAAAGGCGCGGGCAACCAGGACAAAATCTATTGGCACAGTTACGACGGGGTTTTCTCGAATAGCTTCGAACATGTCGTCGGTCATTTCTTCCGTAAATTCTCCCTGGAACCCCTCGTCAGATCTGCCAATCATCCGCCTGGCAATAATCAGCAGTGATTCCTCATCGTCATCGTTCTTGGTCTTGAAACCCAATTCGCCGAATGCACGCAGCATGGCAGATTCGTTGAACGTCATCATAGAGAACATCAATTCGAAGATGCCCATACCAAAACCTTTTGGCAGTTCCTTGGCTAAACCAAAGTCGAGCAGGATAAATTCCGGTCGATTGTCTTCACCCTTAGTGACAAGGATATTGCCAGGATGCGGGTCGGCATGAAAAAAACCGAATGCCAGTATCATCTTATTGAAGGCGTGCATTAGCCGATCCATCAGTCGGCTGTAATCGATGCCTGCATCAATCATGGCCTGTTTATCTGTAACCTTTATACCCTCGACATGTTCCATCACGATCACTCTGCGAGTACAAATTTCATGATGAAATTCAGGAATGCGAATGTGATGATCATCCTTAAACAGTTCCCTTATTCGATCTGCGCTTTCGACTTCACGGCGAAAATCCAACTCCAGTTTTAAGTGCACCTGTAATTCATCCATTAAAGGCATCAGGTCTAATGGATCATTATCGAATTTTTGGTAAACCTGCAATACGCGGCGGGATGTTTTGAGATCGGTTTGGATGATGTGTTCAATATCCGGGTATTGAATCTTAACGGCCACTACTTCACCGTTTAACAACCTGGCTTTATGAACCTGGGCTAACGATGCTGAGGCGATTGGCTCGGTAGAAAATTCGCTGAAAATCTCTTCCAAAGGTTTACCAAAATCTTCATCGACCACCGTACGAATCTCATCGAACGAGCGCGGTGGCAATCGATCATGGCATTGGGACAAGGTCTTCACATACTGGGGCGGGAAAACATCAGATCGTGTGCCGACAACCTGGCACATTTTGATCAGCATGCCGCGCATACTGACGGCGGTGTTAAAGACCTGCTCAGCGTTACGCTGATGAACCCCGGACATGTCCCTGTCGTCAGGATTATTGCCGCGGAGTTGGTCGTACCATTTGGGTATCTTGTATCTTAGCCAAACGCATGTCGCCGTGTAACCGATACGGCTCGATCGATAGACTCTGTCTATGATCTTATTCATTGTGTTTCGCTAGCAGCTAGGAAGCTTCGAGCAGGATATCGAGGGCTTCATCCTTTTCTTTGGGAAACGTCCATCCGGAATCCAGGGATTCGAATTTATTCGAAATTCGATTTGCTTTGTCTTTATCTGCGATGAGTTCATGAATTTCTTCCTGCAGGCGTTGACGCGCATCCCTGGGCCGATTGGTTGCTGCACCTCTCAATTGGTTTGAAAAGATTCGGTCGATGACCTCACTGCCCTGGAATTCCTTTTTACCGTCTTCTGATATTAATGTCCTGGCTCGAAGTTCGGACAGCGCTACCGTCAGGTAATCGACATGAGGTGTCTCATCGGCTCGTATACACTTCACCAGATGTGAGGCAAGTTTTGGATCATGGCTGACTTCAGGATCTCCCAATAAATCGATCGCCCAGGCAAAAACATCGTCGGCAAAGGTTTCAACAACCAGCACGCCAGCAACAAAGTTAATCATCTCTTCCATCTTTGCGCTTAGCTCCGGGTAAAGTCGCTCGCGACTTCGACCTCTGGCACCACTCATCATACGAATCAATACGTCATCAGGAATATCCGGGTTGTTCAGGCCAATATCCCGGGCCGCTTCCCACATCTGCTTGTGGCCCCCCTGGTCCCTATGACCGGCTTCGTCCCGCGCATGCGCTTCTATCAATCCCTTGTCGAGATGCGCAAGGGCAGTGCCGGATATGTCTTCCTTAATTTCTTTTTTAAAGTCCGGTAGCTTGATATCGCGAATGCGCGCCCCGAATCCTTCCACAATGGAGATAGTCGTTAAAGAACGCGTAATCGGATCGACGATTCCCTCCTGCAACAGGTATTTGGCTTGTTCATAGCTGGGATAATTTGGCGGCACATATTCACTGGGAATGTAGATCAGAGGCTCGCAATCATCGATCAGGCGTTGCCGCCACGCTGTAATTGCAGGTTTGCGAAACTTGACCCGTGGCGAGATGTACTGCCCGTCCGAATAACCTCCATGGCAGCGAACCTTGCCGCCAAAAAGAGGTTCCTCGAACTCATCGTCCGACATCAGTTCATCAGTCGTATACTCAAGTTTAGGGATCTGCATGGCGAATCTCCAAGTCCAGTCCCCTATGCTGTTGCATTTCCAGCCACGGTTCAACTACCAAACCCCAACTTCCTACCTTCTGATTCCATATCGAGCCCGGAAACAGGGGCAGCTCGGATTTTGGCAAGAAGGAATTGGGGAGACATAACTACGGTCGGCGGCCTTCTATATAGTCATCAATCAGTTCATGGTATCGGCGAACCCGGCTTTCCTGGGCTGCAAGATAAGCACCCTTGTAGCCCCGTGAGCGAAAACCTGCCTGCTGCAATGGAAATATCTCGCAATCCTGGTCAATTGTGCGACCCATACTTTTTTCACCGGCCTCAAAGACTTCATGTTCTACTTCGAAATCGCGTTCAACAATGCCTGCAGTGGTTCGGATTGGCGCTGTTTCACCTTCTGGCTGACTGGCGTACCACCAATTGTCAAAGATGCATTGCTCTGGATCGGTCGGATGTGGCCTCGCTCTTAGAAAATGGAAACCATCCGACCACAATGACACGGCGAAATTCGGAAACAAGGTGTAGTGAAATGCGTCAGTGAACTGCTCATCTGCCATTTTTTCGTAGTGCGTGTAACCTTTCCCCGGCCCCAGTTCACGTTTCGCTTTCTGCAAAGCCTCGCGGGTTTCATTACCTCGACCCACAAAGTCAGCAGGGTCCAGACCCCATTCACCCATGATGGTATTTAAAGGTTCACCAATGGAGCCATCTTCATTCAGCGAAACGCCAGCATAACCACCACGCATAATCATTCGATTATGTCCTTCATCGGAAAGGTCAAAACGGGTATTGGCGACGTTGGTATCAACACCCGAATGCATTCGTTTTCGTTCTTCCGGTGTTCCCGTTGGTTTGTGTACCGTGGGTACATGATAGGACTCGTTAAAGTTATCCAACACGACTTTCCAATTGCAGGGAAGGGTCGTGGTCAGTGCCATATAGCGTTTCCATGAAGCTAAATCGTATCTGCTCCAATCATCCCAGATAGGGCCAAGATAAGTTTTCAGGTCCACACAATCCGGGTCCATATTGATCCAGATAAACCCGGCGAAGGTCTCGCAACGAACTGCTTCCAGCCTGATTTTTCCGCAGGGGTCACCTTCAGGGAAGTTGTCTGCGTCCTGGGCGTATGACAGTTCACCATCAGGCGTATAGGCCCAAGCGTGATACTTACAAACAAATCGCCTGGCGTTTCCTTTTGGCTCAACCACCAGTCGATTACCGCGATGTTGGCAGACATTGTAAAAAGCCTTGATGCCGCCGTCTTCCTGCCGCACCATCAAAAATGATTCCGGGCCAACTTCTTCTCGCTGCCAATCGCCTGGCTCTGGCATTTCAGATTCACGACCCAATAGCAGCCAAACCCTGGTCCACATCTGTTCAAACTCTTGCTCGAAAAACTTCTCTGATGTGTAACGATAGCCTTCCAGCCTGTTACCTCGCAGTTGTTGCTCTGGCCAATCGCCTAAAGAATCTCCGTGTAAAGAATCTTCTTGTAAAGAGTTTCCTGATCTAACGCTACTCATAGTTATTCCTGCTAAGTTTCTCTGGCCTGCTAGAAAGTTGAATTGGTAAGACCACCATCGATGACAAGACTTTGTCCTGCCACAAAAGTAGCCTGTTGACTGCAGAACATCGCTACAAAGGCGCCAAAATCTTCCGAATCGCCAAATTTCCCGGCTGGAATTTTCCATTCTTCCACGAACTTCTGCACTTCCTCGTCGTAGCTGGTGCCATTTTTTTCTGCCAGTTTATTATAACTATCTTCGATCGCGGCGGTGTGATGCATACCCGGCAGAAGGTTATTAATCATCACATTCTGCGAGGCAACCACTTTGGCTACCGCAACACAATAATTCACTAAAGCGGCCCGGGGTGGTCCTGAAAGAATTCTTATCTGGGCCGGGAATTTGGCAGCACCAGTGCCGATATTGACGACCCGACCCCAGCCGCGTTCTGCCATACCAGGCACAATGGCTTTCATAAACTGCACCGGGCTTAATAGTGTCACTTCAAGATTGCTGAGCCAGTCGCTATTTTCGATCGATCGGTAATCACCGGTGAACGGTGGTGGCGAACAGGTGCCGACCAGAATATCCGGTTCAGGACACGCGTTAAGAATAGCGGCCCTCCCTTCATCAGTGCTGTGGTCAGCTACTATCGGTGTAATTTTTGCGCCGGTTTTAGCCGCAATCTCTTCACAGGATTTAATAAGCCTTGCTTCACCCGGGCGGAGACAAAAAGCTCACAGCCTTCAACCGCCAGGGCGAGTACGCTTCCTCTTCCCATCCCCGCACTGCCACCATTGACGATTGCTTTCTTACCAGAAATACCCAGGTCCATCATTCTTCCTTACGTTGCGTGACTGAAAGCCCTATAGTCCGCGATACATGAAGTATCGCGCTATCAAAGACTGACCAGGAACCATCAATATAGTATAACGCGTGATACTTATTTAAACGAGATCATTCTCGCCTTTCTTCGCTCGGCCCAATGCTCCATCGCAGAATATGCAGCCACGTTTCCGAAACAGGCTCCGCGGCCAGGCAAACCAAAAGTATCACTAGTTTCCCATTTTTGCTATTTTCCTTATCAACCAAACTACTGATGAATAACATGGCTAAAGAATTGAAAAACTATGAGATGGTTTCTATATACCAACTTGACCCGGACGTGCAGGAAGCGTTACTCAGCACGCAAAAAGAATGTGTCTTCAATTGGTGCACAAAAGATGAATGGCCCATGGGTGTCATCATGTCGATGATCTGGCACAAAGGTCGCGTCTGGCTGACAGCAGGTGGTCATCGTCACCGAATCTCCGCAGTTCGCCGCAATCCAAAAGTGTCCGTCGTGATCACGAGTCACGGCACCGACATGGGCCGCGGCAAAACCATCACGATCAAGGGCAAGTGTATTATTCATGAGGACAAGGAAACGAAAGACTGGTTCTATCAAAAGTTTGCTGCTCATCTTCGCGAAGCGCCCGAAGAAGCCGAAGGGTTTGCGAAAATGCTTGATTCCCCAATGCGCGTCGTCCTTGAGATCGTACCCGAGAAATATATTACCTATGACGGCGCCAAAATGGCTGCGCATACACGTGGTGAGCTTGACGAAAGCAAACTTGCCGAACCCCTGGAGAGCGATACGAAGCGGTTTGCTGAGGAAGCCAAACGCCGTGGACTCGTTGACTAGACAGCGCCTTATTGATGGCTGGAGTGAAGATGCCAGGTCGGTACGGGCTATCGCTCGCGAAACTGGCACTCGCAACGGGAAATTAGCGACTAATTCTTACCTAGCCTCTTTTGCAATACCCTGGCTGTCTTGGTTACCTTCTGATGCGTGTAACCCTTGGTCACGGAGGAAAGCATCAAACAAAGATCGTATTTCGTGACGTCTTCGCTTTTCACTCGCGCACTATCCATATACCAACCCACATACAACGGCATAACGTGTCGATAAACCACCTGGGCAATGACATCGACATCAACCCAATTAAGGAAATCGCCCTCATCATCAATCTGCATAACCGCATTCCGGTAGGTATTCATCTGGATGGATGTAAACGGATCTGAGCGTCTGGAAGTTAATATCGGCGCCAATGCTTTGGCATAGTCGTAATTCTTTCGGGTTGAATCTGCAATTGAATCTACAATGAAGAAAAGTTTGTCCACGCCCTTCTTGATTTTGTGATCGTCAATGGCGTGGTAGGTGTGCCTGAACCTCTCCTCCACAGCAGTCCGAAGCAGCTTTTCCTTGTTGCCAAACTGATGGTAAAGCGTTTTTGGCGTTACGCTGCTCTTTGCTGCGAGTTCCCTCATGGTCACCCCATCGTATCCATGTGTGGTTATCAATTCTCGCGCCGTGGTGAGAATCTTCTCTCGACGCTGGTACTGGCGTTCGGTCAATGCTTTCATCGATCCACCCACAGACAAAGTCTGACCAACTTACTCCACTCACGTAGCCACTGTCGAACATCCATCGAACATCTATTGAATATCCATTAAGTAAAACGTGTATTACTTTAGCCAGAGTACAGGCATAATTCCGCGCTGAAACACGCAGGAAATAGACCATGAAAGAATTTCAGGCCGATATCACGACACCAGATGGCGTAATGGATTGCTTTGTTTGTCATCCCGACGGCCCCGCGCTACCCGCCGTCCTTTTTTACATGGATGTGCCCGGAATTCGTGAAGAACTGCAGGATATGTGTCGCAGAATTGCAAAACAGGGTTATGTCGCCATCCTGCCGGATCTTTACTATCGAGAAGGTAAAGTTCGCTTTGATCTATCCAAAGGCGAGGAAGAACTGCAACGTATGTTTGCCATGGGTTCGAGCCTGAGTGTCGACATGATCGTCAGGGATACCCGGGGCCTGGTTGAGTACTGCCAGCAGAGCGATTTCATCAGCGACAAAATCGGCTGTATAGGTTACTGCATGAGTGGACAGTTTGTTGTGGCAGCCGCGGGTAACTTCCCCGATGATATAAAAGCCGCTGCCTCTCTGTATGGCGTCAGAATCGTGACCGACCAACCAGATTCGCCACATCTTCTTGCTGATAAAATTCAAGCCGAACTGTATCTCGGATTCGCCGAGGTCGACCCTTATATTGAAGATTTCGTTATCCCGGACCTGAAGAGGGCACTGGATGACAACAATGTGGCCTATACCCTGGAAACGCATCCAGGCACAGAACATGGATTTTGTTTTCCACAGCGACCTGCCTATTCACACGATGCTTCTGAGAAAGTATGGGACACTGTGTTCAGTCTATTCAACCGTACCCTTAACTAATCGGAAAATAATCGGAAAGCTATCGGAGAAGAAATATGAAAATTGGTGTTTTTGCCTCTTTCCAGACACCTGTCTGTACCCCTGAAAATATTATTGAGGTGGGTACGACCGCAGAAAACCTCGGCCTTGACTCAATCTGGATGGGTGAGCACGTGGTGTTGTTTGATGAAATGGAATTCCCCTACCCTGGCTCCCCGGATGGAAAATTACCCATCCCTCCCGGAAGCGGATTACCGGATACTGTCATCACGCTCAGCTTTCTTGCGTCGCATACCAGCAAGATTCGATTTGGTACTGGCGTCAGCCTTATTCCTCAACGAAATCCTATTTACACGGCTAACGAATTTGCCACCCTGGACTGGCTCACCAATGGACGTGTCGATCTTGGCATTGGGGTTGGCTGGTGCAAGGAAGAAGTCGAAGCCTGTGGATATACCTTTCATGATCGCGGTGAGCGGTGTGACGAGATTTTAGACATTATGATTCGCCTGTGGACCGAGGATGAAGTGACACACGAAGGCAAACACTTCCAGATTAAAAGTTGCCGAATGGACCCCAAGCCCGTTCAAAACCCGCACATTCCACTGATCATCGGTGGCTTCAGCCCGGCTGCCATGCGTCGATGTGCGAAGTACGGGGCCGGTTGGCTGGGATTTGGACTGAACACCGAAATTTCAAAGCAGGCTATCGCCGGAGTCGAAGCAGCACTTGCCGAGGAAGGGCGAACACTGGATGATTTTGAAATTATTATCACACCCGGTAGTGTGACACCCGATGACATCAAGGCTTATGAGGATATGGGCGTTGATCGAATTGTACCCCTGTTGGTTGACCCGGAGCGGGAAGCCGCAAAAAGGCGATTCGGCGAACTTGAAGAGCTGGTTGCCGCGCTCAGCACATGACCGCGACCGCCAGTGGGCGCCTACAAGGAAAAACAGCGTTAATCACGGGCGCTTCTCGAGGCATTGGCAGAGCAATCGCAGAAGCTTACGCCCGCGAGGGTGCGTCACTTGCATTAACGGCTACCAGCAACAAGTCACTTGAAGACATCGCCCAACATTTAACTGGCCAGGGCTGTTCTGTTGAATGTTTCGCAGCCGATCTCAGTGTTGAAACCGAGGTTGAACAGTTGTTCAACGATTGCATTGACCGACTCGGCAAACTTGATGTGCTGGTGAATAACGCCGGAATATACCTGGGCAAGCCTTTTGAGCAATACAGCATGCAGGAACTGGACCGGCTAATGAAAGTCAATGTCTATGCAGTGTTCAAGCTAACCCAACTCGCGGTGGTTCACATGAAAGACAAGGGCTCCGGTAAAATCATCAATATCTCATCCACGGCCGGAAAATGGGAAAGTCCCAACCAGGCGGCTTACAACACCACTAAACATGCCGTTGTTGGCATGAGTAAATGTGTAGCGCTTGAAACTGCTGCACATGGTATTAATGTGAATACCATCTGCCCGGGGATGGTGGAAACAGACATGTTTGATAATTTCGAGGTTCACGCCAAAGCCCAGGGTATTTCTCTCGATGAGTTAAAAGCCGTCGTCACCACCAGGATCCCTCAGGGAAGGTTTTTACGCCCCGATGAGGTTGCCAATATCGCGGTTTATCTAGGCAGCTCTGAATCTGATGGCATGACGGGTCAAACTATCACCATTTCCGGTGGCATGCGCATGGCATAATCGCACAACTTTTTTACTATTTTGCTTTTTTTTATATGGAGCTACACAATGGTTGAACAATCCGCAAATTACGACGACGTCAAACAATATCGTCTGGAGCCTGAACGCGAACAGGAACTCATTAACACTGCCGGTGAATGTGTCTTTATCTGGGCTAACAAAGCAGGCCATCCCATTGGCGTGATCACCGCCTACGTCCCGATCGACGGGAAAATCTGGATGACCGCAACTCGCGAAAGAGTACGCATTAAAGCTATTGCCCGGGACGGGCGTTCATCTTGCGTCTTTACCAGCAAAGGCACCGCCATGGGCGGCGGCAAAACCGTCACCCTGAAAGGCCATACGGTGATTCATGATGACGAAAAAACCAAACTATGGTTTTACAACCTGCTTGCCAGTGGTATGGCGATGGCCAGGGACGACGGCAACGCCTTTACCAAAGATCTGAAGCCAGAGCTGTTCGTAAAGTTCCTGGATACCCCGGAGCGAATCGTACTGGAATTCACTTCTGAAATGTCCATTCCGTTCGACGGTGACAAGATGGCGGCAGGAACAGCAATCGCCTATGCCGAATTAGCAGCACAGGAACAGGAATAGAGAAGTAGGAAATGGCTTCAGCTCCCGGCTAACAAACTTTTGACCTCGGACAATCGCTCGATTGATCCGAGGCATTGTGCCTGATCGCTACTGAGGTTGCGGACAATCACGTCGGTGTATCCCTGATCTTCAAGCACCCTAATTTGATCCGCGACTTCCTGCGCCGAGCCAATCAGCAAAGCGTCTTCAGGAATCCCTCGATAACCTTTCTCGAGATATGGCTGAGCAGCCTTGCGCGCGGCTTGACTGGATTCGCCTACATACATATCCCGACGAATTGCCTTCGCTGTGGGTACCCGATCATGCTGTGCGCAGTAGTCCATGTAACGCTTCAGCACCGCGCCAGACTCGGTCGGTGACAACGAAGGCGCGGCGAGCCAGCCTTCTGCCATCTTCGCAGTGCGTTCTATGGCTTTATCTGCCAGCGCGCCCACCCATATTTCAACGGGTTCACTAGGAACCGGGGAGATCTTTGCGCCAGAGAGCTTCCAATAACGAGGCTCATCAACACTCTCCCCCCGCCACATGGCTCGCATCGCATTGATACTCGCAACAAACATGCCGACCCTCTTTGACATATCTATGCCCATGGCATCACCCTGCTGCTGATCACCCAGACCACATTGCATAATAAACGGGCCCGTCCCAAGACTTGCCAGCGTGCCGATCTGCTCCGCCAGTGTTACCGGATGCCAAAGAGGTAGCAGATACAGGGCTCCATAGGGTTTGTCTCCCCACTCGGCCAGCATACGTGCCAGCATCACGGTGTTCTGGTAGTACGGAAACGGTGTCACATGATGATCACCGACAAAAAGTGTATCCAGATCCGCTTGCCTTGCGGCACCGGCGCGCGCAATCATGTTTCGGGCACCCTCACGGGGGTCTTCAACCCTGTGCGAAGACGTTACTGATATGCCTATTTTCAAAGTGATCAGGGCTCTTAGTCGTTGATGAAATGCTCGACTCGAGAATGTAGGTGCCTGGCACGTATTTCCTGGTAGTTACCCAGTGTTTCACCGCGCTTCAGGCTTGATTTAAAACCTCGTGTCTGGGCGGCCAGGTTATTCGTATCCTGATCGTAGACAAAGCCCAGGCGACCAATGCCCGGCACGTTCGCATAACTTTCTTCGATATCCACAAAAACCGGTTCAGGCGGGAGTGGTGCAGGTCCCTCTAAAGGATTTGGTCGTAAAAACAACAAATCAAACAGGCTGTAATCCGGATCTTTGGGGTCAGGTCTGAATCGATACACCATCGGCAAGGACAAACCAGGAAACAGGAACATATTCGGGAATAAAAAGTACTCGATTGAATCCAGAACCTGTGAAGTTGAGATGTGGGAAAAGTCCTGTTCATAGGTTTCTGCAAACTGCGTTCGAACAATTTCCGCATAAACATCTCTTGCCGTCATTCCCTCTGGGACCACAGGGACTTCTTCATCCTCACTTCCGCGCACGAAAAGACTTTCCAATAATTTCTGTTCGCTTGGAGGCGGATCGGTCAATGGACATGGCGCACCAACGGTATGAATAAAGCGCGATACATTTTCCCCGAACACATCGTACTGGGTGGCGACCTCTGTACCATCCATGCCACCTGCGTGGGTCTCCGGCACATGGTAGGCCTCTAGAAAAGCCTCTGCCGCTGCTTTCCAGTTACATGGCAGCCGTTTTTGTATGTGTAGATCAACGTATCGATTTTCGATTTTGAAATCTGCAAAGTGTTGTGGCATCACACCCAGATATTCTTCCAGAGAACTTGCGTTCTGATCGAAGTTAACGAACACAAACCCCGCCCAGGTATCGACGCTTACTTCAGGCAGGTTGTGACTGTCCTTTTCGACGTGGGGGAAATCCCACTGTTGCGGTAAATGTATGAGCTCACCGTCAAGCGAATATATCCAACCGTGGAACGGGCAACGCAAATCCTTGGAGTAACCACAGGAACCCGGTTCCTTCAGCTGAGTGCCGCGGTGCATGCAGGCATTGAAGAAACCTTTTATCTCTCCTGATTCGGTTCGAAGGATAATGGCCGACAGATCGGCAACATCGTAAACGTAGTAGTCACCGGGCTCCGGGATATGGTCCTCACGACAGGCCCACTGCCAGGTGCGCGGCCAGAGTTTTTCACCTTCCTTGTCTGCATATTCCGTTGAGGTGTAATGGCTATAGGGAATGTCCTGATCACCTAAAAACTCATAGGACTCTTCCAAAAAAGCGGCTGGTGGTTGAGACTGGTCTTTTAGGATGAAGTCCTTAAAACTTGGCCCAGGCAACCTTGCCTCGCCCGGTGCCGATTGTTGTTTCTCCCTCATAAGATTCGTTTCCATGCGCTCATTGTCATTATACAACACGTTTTACTTTTTTCGTGAAAGATCATTGTTCCCTACCGACGTATGCAACCAGTGCCTGGGTCATTCCCTGGAATGTCGCCTCGAGGGTTGCGGCGACCTGATCTTCTGCGGTTGAATCGACTGCCTCAAATTCGCCATGCCATTTTACCTGGCTGGTATCATCACTTAACTTCACGACTTGAACCGACGCCCTATACACTTTCATACCAATTGGCTCGCCGTTAACAAGCTCATAACCAATCAGCATTTCCTCATCATCCAACTTAACCAACTTCTCTGCGATTTCACCGACAGTCATACTGAGATGGCGAATCATGCCAATTCCGTCACCTTCAACGCGAATCTCCCCCTGACCACCACCGGCCCAGTTCAGAAAACCCGGAAAATCAGCGAGCACCATCCAAAGTTTGTCGGCTGGTGCGCCAGCCTCAAACGTGACATCCACTAGTCTCATATCCCCTACCTTATAAGGTCAACCAGCCACCGTCACAGGGCAAATAGATACCTGTGACGAAAGAACTCATCTCTGAGGCGAGAAATACTGCTGCCTTGCCTTGATCCATCGGATCTCCCCAGTGACCGGCAGGTAAACGCGAAATCCGGTCAGCGACAGTATCAGCGAGCGGGTCTCCGCTTCGAGGCGGCACCTGTGCATCTATTGGCGGCGGCTCACCCTCATTTACCCAGGTAGGTCCCGGTGCAAGTGCATTAACGTTAATACCATGGGGCGCAAGTTCCAGCGCCAGCGCTTTGGTCATCATTGTCACTGCTGCCTTGGATCCATCATAGGTCACGCCCACACCTGGAGTCTTTGCCTGGGTAGAGGCGATGTTAATGATACGCCCTCCTTTGCCCTGGTTTTTCATGATCGTCGCCGCCGCACGGCAACAATAAAAAACGCCATCGACATTCACAGACCAAAGTGCTTTCCACATCTCATCGGTAATGCTTTCAACGGGTCCGCCATATCCGATGTACAAACCGGCATTGTTGACCAGAATATCCAGAGCGCCCATTTCTGATACCGTCCGGTTCATGGCCGCATCAACGGCATCTCGATCCGATACATCCAGTGCCATGGCAGCACCATCAATTTCATCGGCTGTTTGTTTCGCCGTCTCCAAATTAATATCACTGACCATGACCCGGGCACCCGCCATGGCAAGTGCCATCGAAATACCCCGACCGATGCCTTTGCCACCCCCGGTGACGTGGGCAACTTTTCCCGAAAGATCTATCCAGTCTGCTGCACTTGCCATAAAGCTATACTCCAATCATTTGGGGAACGTCTGATTAAGGTCGGAATGCCGCATCACTATTTACGCCATAACCGCGTCAGAATCGTGATCATACTCCGCTCGCCTCTTCCGGTGTGCCCGACCACTTGTTCTGACAATCCACTTACTCAGAGATTGCTTGGGTCAGTATTTTCCAGACACCTTCCGGAGTCAACGCGTGGCATAATCACTTATTCATCAAACAAATTCAGTGATGCAATCTGATCGTGCAATCTAATCAATCACACGCAAAAACCGATATCCATTGTCATCTTGAAGCTTGCTTCAGGCATCAAACCCTCATCGATATCGGCGACCGGGCTGGTATTGCCGTTCCCCGCGACGAAGAAGAGTTCAAACGGGACTATCTGGTAGCAGAACCCAAAAAAAACCTGGAAGAAACGATCAAAGGATTTGATCGAGTTCGCGCTCTCTGGCTGGATCCGGCAGCTATTACTCGACTGACCAAAGAAGCTGTTGAAGATGCCGCCAGCCAAAACGTCAAACTGCTGGAACTACGCTACTCACCGGACTTTATTCAAAATGGCAGGGAAATTTCATTTGATGCCATTCACCACGCTATCCTGGACGGCATTGAAGCCGCAAACCGACCTATTGCAGTCGGCTTAATCGGCATTATCAGAAGAACCCTTCCTATCCGGGAAGCTGCTCAGATCGCAGACTTCATCATCAGCAACGCAGATACCTTTGTCGGAATGGACCTGGCAGATCAGGAGATTGGCTATCCCGGACGGGGCTTTGCGAAATTATTTCACAAAGCCAAAAACAAGGGGCTGGGTATTACGGTTCATGCAGGGGAAGTAAGCCTGGAAGAAAGCCGGCGAAATGTTAGGGATGCCATAGAATTGATGGGCGCAGACCGCATTGGTCACGGTCTTCATATCGCCGGAGACCCTGACCTCATTGAGCTGGTCCTGGATCACGACATCACGCTTGAACTCTGCCCGAGCAGCAATCTGCTCACCGGCTCCGTCCCATCTCTGGCTGATCACCCCTTCAAAGCCTTGATGACTGCCGGTGTAAAGACCACGATCAATACGGACGACCCTGCCCTGTTCGCTATTGATTGGAATTCCGAATATGACCTGGCACAGACCTCGCTTGGATTAACGCCCAATGAGATCAGCCAATGCGTTAGCACAGCAAGGGCGGCGAGTTTTATTCCACAGGCACAAATCGACGCTATCAGCTGGTCCTGACCAGATTATTCTTATCAGTGTGATCACCTTCTATGGTGTGAGCAAGGCCCCGAATTTTTTTTACCATGCAGTCGTGCTATAACCAGATATCAGCGAGCACCACAATAACCTGTATTTAAGGTTGATCTCGCTCAAGGGCAATAACAAAAAAGGAGTCCTCGACAATGGACCAGGCACAAATCGACCCCTACACCATTCCACTTGATGAAATAGATGTATCCGACCCTGCTCTGTACGAATCGGATAGTCAGTGGCCCTACTTCGAGCGATTACGTAACGAGGCACCCGTGCATTTTTGCAAAGACAGCATGTTCGGGCCCTACTGGTCAGTGACGTGTTTCGACGACATCATGACCGTGGAAAAAGATCATGAAACCTATTCATCGTATCCAGCCATCGTCATAGGTGATCAGGACCCGGATTTCACAGTGAAGCAATTCATTGCAGCCGATCCTCCAACCCATGACGATCAACGTATGGTCGTCACTCCCGCGGTTGCACCGCAAAATCTCGCTAAGCTGGAACCCATCATCAGAGAAAGAATCGGCAAGATTATGGATGAGCTTCCCATCGGGGAGCGTTTTGATTGGGTAGACCGCGTGTCAATCGAATTGACCACACAGATGCTGGCAACCCTGTTTGATTTCCCCTTTGATCAGCGGCGAAAACTGACCTTCTGGTCCGACATGGCAACCTCCAGCAAAGAAATTGCCGGTGACGACAGCGTATCGGCAGAAGAACGAGAGGCAGCACTTCTGGAATGTCTGGAAGTTTTCACCGGGATCTGGGAAGAACGGGCCAAAAAATCACCAGAGGACAACTATGACTTCATCACCTTGATGGCTCACTCACCTCATTTTCAAGAAATGGATCCCATGGAGTATCTGGGCAACCTGATCTTGTTGATCGTCGGCGGCAACGACACGACCCGGAACTCCATTTCCGGCGGCGTGCTCATGTTGAACGAGAATCCTTCTGAGTATGAAAAATTAAGAAACGACCTTGGCCTCATTCCCAGCATGGTATCTGAAATTATTCGCTTCCAAACGCCTCTTATGCACATGCGCAGAATTGCCACCAAGGATGTTGAGCTTGGCGGCCAACAAATCCACGAAGGCGACAAGGTAGTGATGTGGTACGTTTCCGGCAATCGAGATGAAAAAAGGATCGACAGACCCAACGAATTCATCATTGATCGCAAGAACGCTCGCAACCATGTTTCCTTTGGCTTCGGTATTCATCGTTGCATGGGTAACAGGCTTGCAGAAATGCAGCTCCGGCTGGTATGGGAAGAAATCACCAAAAGATTTTCGAAGGTAGAAGTCGTCGGGACACCGGTCCGATTGAAATCCAACTTTGTCAGAGGTATTACCGAAATGCCGGTTGTCCTTCACGCTAAATAGCGCCGGTTAGGGTGTGCGATCTCGCGAGGATGCCGAGAATACTATGGCGTTGATTCCAAAGAACATGGACGAAGTCACCACGGCGTGGATTACCTCCTGCCTGGGGCAGGGAAAACTCAAGAGCATTGAGCTCGAGCCGATGGCCGAAGGCGTGGGCATGATGAGTTCGATATCGATTATCCATCTCGATTGGGAAAACCCGACAGACCTGCCGACCAGCCTGGTCGTAAAGATTCAGGCTGAAAATGATACCAACCGAGGCGTTGCCCAGCAGTTTAATCTTTATCTCAAAGAGGTGAGTTACTACCGGGACCTCGCACCGCAAACCACTGCCAGAAGCCCAAAAACCTATGCCTCGAATATCGATGAGGACCAGAATTTCTTCCTCTTAATGGAAGACGTCTCAGACTACCGAATGGGTAGCCAGGTGACGGGTGCAACTTTTGATGAATGCCAGCTCTGCATTGATTTTCTGTGCAAGCTCCATACCTCCTTCTGGGATCAGCTGGATGCGGTAGATTGGCTACCGCACATGTCTAACAGCGAAAATGCGCGCAATATGGTCATTGGCTGTGAAGTCGGCTGGAATCAGGTGCTGGAATATTTCAGTGATTTTGTCCCCGACTCAATCAATGCCCGACGGCAGGACTACATCGATAAGATCCCCTCCCTGCAGGAACGTCTGGATCAACATCCAAGAACCCTGATACACGGCGACTTTCGCATGGATAACATGTTGTTTGGCCAAAATCCCGGGCACGATCCATTGCTGGTGGTCGATTTCCAGGGGCCTCTTAAAGGCAACGGTATTCACGATATTGCCTACTTACTGAGTCACAGTGCACAGATAGAAGTTCGCCGGCAACATGAACGATCTCTAATCAGCCAATATGTTGACGCGCTGCAGGCCGCGGGAATCACTAACTACACCCTGGAAAAAGCCTGGGAAGATTATCGAATTGGTGTGCTTTATTGCTGGACGGTTGCCGTCGTCATTGCTGGCACTTTGGACCCGTCCAATGATCGCGGTTATGCGTGGATGTCCAAAATGGTGGAAAGAAACGGTATCGCCATCGATGATCTGGATTGTCTCTCTCTTCTCTAGGGAACGTCCCACCTATCTGTACAATTGATTGCTTGCGATCAGCAGTTTGATGCAGGCACATACTAAACTCCTGGATGCCAAATTTTCTGCCACGACAATGTGGCACTGACCTGTTGATTGAGGAGATCACTCCGCAAAGGTAAGCTAACTATTTGTTCCCTGAGGTGACACTATGTATGAACCCAAAGAGGTGATTTCGACCACAGACGAGATCCGCGAGGTTCTGGGGGACGTCCTCTACAGCCAGGATACAAAATGCATTGATCACATCGACCAGCACTGTCGCCTATGGATAGAACGCTCGACATTTCTTGTGATATCGACCTTCAGCAAGGCCGGGCAAATTGATGTCGCACCAAAAGGTGACCCGGCTGGATCGTGGAAAGTACTGGACAAACACACCGTCGCGATTCCTGATCGACTGGGGAATAATCGGGCTGACACCTTTAATAACATTCTTGAAAACCCTCGGGTCGGGCTGATGTTCGTGGTGCCGAGTCGACGTGAAGTCGTTAGAGTCAGTGGCACGGCGCTAATTGTGAAAGACCATGAGCTGTTGGAGAGCATGGCTGTCAAGGACAAGCTCCCCAACTTCGCGATTATTATTCGTGTTGAGGAAGCGATGTTCCACTGCGGGAAATCCATGATCCGGTCAAATTTGTGGAACCCGGACAAATGGGCGTCAACCGAAGGTTTGCCTACCTACGGTCAGGCACTGGTTGATCACGGTAAACTGTCGGTTTCCGCCACTGATATGCAGGCTGGTGTTGATCAAAACGAGGTCGGCAGTCTCTACTAGGGAACGTCGGATTTATCTTAACTATCTCAACTATCTCAACGTCGAAATCTTGTTCCAAAGCCACCTTGCGAAGAAAGCGAACAGCGTAAAGAGAACCAGTGGAATCAGCAGAATGGTGAACATTTGAGCCTCGTGTTGCTGGCTGGCTTTTTTGACCTGAGCCTTGACCAGGCCTACATACTCGTCGGCGATTGCCACTGCGGTTTTTGGCGTGGTGTTCGGCTTTAACACCAGCACATGCCCATTAGTCAGGACGATTGATGAGGTGAACGAGCCATCTTCCAATTCGAAGGAATCATTCAGCAATACATAATAGGTATCGAATGGTTCTTTGGCAGCAGTTTTGGATGCTCGAAGAACTGATTCACTGGCCGAGTCCGACAGGTTAGCCTCAAGTGTGCCGTACAGGTGAGGATTGTTAAAAGTCGGCCAGTCGTTGACGTAAATCGCAACGACGAACGCCGTGTAGGCGAATCCGAACGCAAGAAATCCTGCTAACCAGCTCCGCATACTTGCTCTCAGTAGGGTGGTTTAAGGAAGTTTAACGCCCACGCCCAGGTACCGCCAGTCATAGCCATGCAACCTCGTTGGTGTTACTGCTCGATCCCGGCACGAGTCAACCCTTCAATCTGACGATCAACTATTTCTGCAGGTACAGCATAGCCCAGGTACCAGCGGTATCGTTCAACGGACAATCGAGGAAAGCGTGCTTTGACGAGTTGCCACTGCTTTTTCGCACCCTCGTAATCACCCAATATCCCCATTCCGTTAGCAAGAGGAATCTGCAGCCAGAATAGGCTCGGATCGGCATTGACGGCTTTTTGTGCGATTCTAACTCCCGTTTCCCAGTCGTCAGCTCGCATATAGGCCTGGGCTCGAAACGCATCGGTAAGGTATCTAACCCATACTGATTCTGGATCCAATTGTTCAGCTTTTTTGAGTGCTGCGAAACCAGCTTCAATTTCCCCGTTGGCGAGCAGAATGTTACCGTGTGTAGCCTAGGTTATGGCATTTTCAGGGTTTTGCCTGATGGCACGTTCAGTCATCTTTAACGCGGCGGCTGATTCGCGACATAATTCGATCAGTGCGTAACCGACTGATGCAATAGCCTGTTCGGCGCCCCGACCGAGCAGCCTTGCACGTGAAGTCAGTTCGCACACTTCGCCTCGAATTGCCTCCGGGTCCTCGTGACTCACCGTCTTGATCTGAATCGCCTGAGACAGGTGTTGAATTTCTACCGGCAATTCATTGGCAAAACTCAATGATGCCGTTAGCAGACAGGCGAGGAGTACAATGTTCTTCATGACGCTTCCATCTGGGCCTTAACAGGTGGCGAACTATCTACGGAATGCAAAAAAACTTCATCAGGCTGGGAAAGCATTGCACTGTAGACGTCCTCGGGGTACAGCAAGTGAGGCCCGGACGCATCGGTGCCCGGCTGAGCCACAGTGCCCGATTCATCTTGATAGTCCCGGGGATCACGATAACCCGCCAATTCTTCATCGGTTATCCCCAGCAGATCAACCACTTCGGGATCTACCCATAGCTGATTGTCTATTGGTTCATTCGAGTAGGACAATTCCAGCGTCATGTTTTCCAGACCCGCAAAATAAATTGACCGGCACAGCCCATGCTCAATGGGCCCCAGCACGGGTACACCTTTTGAACGCAGTCTATCCCGCATCGCCATCAGTTCTGCGTCATCTTTCACTTTAAAGGCCAGATGCTGCATGGCGCCGGGCGCACAATTTGAACCGGCATTGCCTGCATGGGAAACACCCAGCGTTGGCTCGATTTTGGCAATGTCAGGGTTGTGAACAAAGGCAATCGAGCTTTCATCATTCAATCGAAGAAATGCATGAAAGGTGTTTTCCACGCCATGCATCCAATACAAAGCCTGAAGCTCCATACCCAATTTGTCAGTGAAATAGTCAAGTTGGGCTTTCATGTCACCCGTACAGATCGCAAGGTGATGCAGACCTTCCACTTTATTCATCATACGTCTCCATTGTTACGAATACCTACTCTATCACCGTGTCTGGAACCAGGACACCATCTCACTCCGGTGTCCCAATTTTGCTACTATTGCGCCTCCAGATGTTGAGACAGGAAACGCCTAAATGGCCGAGATCAGAAGCTTCAAAATTGATGTACCAGAGTCTGAAATCGAAGACTTGAAACAGCGGCTTAACAATGCCCGGTGGCCCGAGTCTGAAACTGTAGATGACTGGTCCCAGGGAGTTCCGATCAAGTATCACCAGGAATTTTGTGCTTATTGGGCGAACGAATATGACTGGTACAAAACCCAGGATAGACTCAACGGTTTCGCTCAATTTAAAACCAAGTTGGATGATCTGGATATTCATTTCATTCATGTCAAAAGTAGTCATGAAAATGCCAAACCCATCATCATCACTCACGGCTGGCCGGGCTCCATCGTCGAATTCCACAAAATTATCGAACCATTGGCAGAACCGACAAAACATGGCGGTTCGGCGGAGGATGCTTTTCATGTCGTGTGTCCTTCATTGCCCGGCTACGGCTTTTCCGGCAAACCGGCTGCCACCGGTTGGGGCGTACCAAAAATAGCAGAAGCCTGGGATAGTCTCATGAAGAGACTGGGTTACAACGAATACTATGCACAAGGCGGCGACTGGGGTTCTGCTGTGACAACCGCCATCGGTATTCAAAACAAAGGCAACTGCACAGCGATTCACGTCAACATGCCCAGTGCAGGCGCCACTAAACAGGCAAGAGAAAACCCGGACGATGCTGACAAGGTTGCTATGGCAGGTGCCAGTTTCTACCAGCAATGGGATTCCGGCTACTCAAAACAACAAAGTACCAGACCGCAAACGCTGGGCTACGGACTGGCAGACTCACCCATCGGCCAGTCTGCCTGGATTCTGGAAAAGTTCTATCAATGGACAGACTGCAACGGTCATCCCGAAAATGTACTCACCCGGGATGAGATCATCGATAACATCATGCTGTATTGGCTCACCAATTCTGGCGCCTCTTCAGCTCGGCTTTACTGGGAAAGTTTCGCCAAAGCCTTCAACGGTGGCGATGACAACACGGTTAAAATACCAACAGGTGTCAGCAGCTATCCGAAAGAGATCGTCAGGACGCCGCGATCATGGGCAGATCGACGCTACACCAACATTCAATACTGGAACGATCTGGATAAAGGCGGCCACTTTGCCGCATTCGAACAACCAGCGCTGTTTATTCAGGAAATGCGTAGCTGGAACAAGAGCCTGGCCAACAAATGAATAAACGTTTTAACAAAGTATTGATAGCTAACCGGGGTGAAATCGCAAACAGGGTGCTCGCCTGCCTGCAAAAACTGGAGATTGATTCGGTCGTAATATTTCACGCACTCGATGCCCGATCTCCGGTTGTTGCTAACGCCACGGAATCTGCAGAAGTGTACGGCGATTCTCCAACTGCTGCCTATCTGGATATTGAACAAATCGTATCCATCTGCAAATCCCATAAGGTCGATGCCGTTCATCCGGGCTATGGATTCCTGTCTGAAAACCCAGGCTTTGTTACCGCACTGGCGAAGGAAGGCATTACCTTTATTGGACCCGGCAGCGACGTTATGAAACTGATGGGTGACAAAATCGCCTCACGTGAATTCGTCGAGAGCCTGGGATTACCAGTGCCGCCTTCGGTAACGCTTGATGTCGATGATCCAGCATTAACTGAACAAGTCGCCAAACTGGGATACCCGGTCATCGTCAAAGCAAGTGCCGGGGGCGGCGGCAAAGGTATGAGCATCGTGTCTGGTCAAGATGAACTCGAGGCCACCCTGCGAGTGGCAGCCTCGGAGGCCGAAGCCTATTTCGGTGACTCCCGGGTCTATGTCGAACGCTATTTCGAGCAAACGCGGCATATTGAAGTACAGATCCTGGGTGACGGAACAAACTGCGTACACCTGGGTGAACGGGAATGCTCAGTGCAAAGACGCTTCCAAAAAATCATCGAAGAGGCGCCTTCACCAGCCCTGACGCCCGAGAAACGCACTTCAATCTGCGAAACCGCTGTTGCCATTGCCAGGGCAGCAAAATACGAAAGCGCAGGTACTGTTGAGTTCCTCTATACCCATGAAGGCGATTTCTATTTCCTGGAAATGAATACTCGCATCCAGGTTGAGCATCCCGTCACTGAGATGATTTACGGCATTGATCTGATCGAACAACAAATCAACATCGCCGCTAACAATGCCATGACGCTCAGTCAGGGCGATTTGAATCCGACAGGCCATGCCATCGAATGCCGACTTTATGCAGAAGATGCCTTTAACGGCTACCTGCCGGAAATCGGCAAGTTGCTGTATATGCACGTTCCCGACGGTGTGCGATTTGACAGTGGGCTTTACCAAAACCAGGTCATCGGCTCTGCGTTCGATCCCATGTTGGCTAAACTCATTGTGCACGGAGAATCAAGAGATGCTGCCATCGGCAATATGCGCCAGGCGCTGGGCGAACTGGCAATACTCGGCATCAAAACCAACCAGGAATTTCTCGCCAGGGTGATCGATTCCCAGCCATTCAGGCAAGGCGATACCCATACCGGCATGCTTGAGCAGTTGAATCTGAGTGAACCTGAAATTTCTGCTGAAGAACGAGCCAGCTTGCTGGCAGCGAGCTATCTTGCAGACCGGCATACCAGGCAACGAATCGACAGGACTCCTCACCCTTATCTGAACATCGGCGACTGGAGGAACTAGCATGCACCCGCGTTATCTTGTTAACGACGAATCGTATGAGCTTGCGCCGCAACGAATAGCAGGAGAGCAGACACTGGTCACCATCGACGACAGCGACCACAGGATTTCCCTGTACTGGTTCGACGATCACCAGGCAGAGCTGGTCATTAATAACGAAAGTCACCTGGTGTTTATCGCCCAGGATGAAGACAAACTGTTCATACATCTCAATGGTCGAACCCATACCATCGAAAGGCTGAACGATTTTTCCGGCTCGAGCGCCCTACAGGATGTCGATGGCATCATCACGGCACCAATGCCCGGGGCAGTACTCACCATTCACGTCAAGGCAGGCGAACCCGTCACCAACGACCAGGTGCTCATGGTGATCGAAAGCATGAAGATGCAGCTCGAAATCAAGTCAAATACCGATGGAATCGCCCGGGCCATCAACTATGAGGTCGGCCAGACCTTTGATCGAGGTGCGCTGCTCGTTGAGATAGAGACTGAAGAAACATGCGAAGAATAGAATCAAAGATTAACCCTGCATCAAAGGAATTCACCGCCAATCGGCGCAACTATCACCAGGTGTTGAACGAGTTTCACGACCGACAGGACAAGGCCCGGTTTACCCGACCTGAGCGGGATATAGAGAGGCTCAAGAGACAAAATAAAATGATGCCTAGAGTCCGCCTGGATCTTTTGCTGGACCCAGGCACACCCTTCCTCGAATTTTCATCTCTCGCAGCCAACATGGCCTACGACGGAGACTCACCCTCGGCAAGTTGCATCACGGGGATCGGAATCGTCAGCGGCCAGGAAGTTGTCATTATTGCCAGTGACAGTACGGTCAAAGGCGGCGCCTGGTATCCACTGACCGTGAAGAAAATGATTCGAGCGCTGGATATTGCGCTTGAAAATCATTTGCCGGTGGTTCACCTTTGCGACAGTGCCGGTGCATTCCTGCCGAAACAGGCGGAGTTGTTTGGCGATAGATACATGGCAGGCAGGATTTTCCGAAACCAGTGCCTGCTATCAAAACAGGGTTGCAAACAGCTCGCACTGGTATTCGGTCATTGCACCGCTGGCGGCGCTTATATACCGGCATTGTCCGACTACTCGGTGATAGTAGAGGGCACTGGCGCTGTGTTCCTGGGTGGGCCGCCCCTGGTCAAAGCAGCCACAGGAGAGGACGTCACTATCGACGAACTAGGTGGTGCCCGCATGCATACCACTGTCTCCGGTACCTGTGATTATTACGCGGCTGATGAAAAAGAAGCGATCGAGATCGGCCGGGAGATTGTCATGCAATGGGAGAAGAAGCCTAAATTCTCACTGCAGCGCGAAACACCGGAGGACCCCTACTACGATCCAGAAGATCTTTACGGCATTATCCCGAGCGATAAGCGCATACCCATGGACGCAAAAGAAGTCATTGCCCGGCTTGTCGATGGCAGCCGGTTCGCCGAGTACCAACCCGACTACGGTGATACGCTGGTATGTGGCTTTGCCAACATCTGGGGTTACAAGGTCGGTATCTTCGGCAACAACGGCGTACTGTTTAACGAGAGCTCGCTGAAGGGCGGACATTTCATGGAGCTTTGTCATCAGAATCATGTGCCTTTGGTGTTCCTGCAAAACATTACCGGCTACATGGTCGGCAAAGAATATGAACGCCGTGGCATCACCAAGGATGGCGCCAAGATGATTATGATTCAGGCCTGTTCCGAGGTGCCAAAATTCACCATCATGACCAATGGATCCTACGGTGCCGGCAACTACGGTATGTGCGGCAGAGCTTACGATCCAAGGACGCTATTCAGCTGGCCCCACAGTGAATTGTCTGTCATGGGTTCCGATCAGGCAGCTAATACACTGGTCACCATCAAAGTGAATCAACTCAAACGTGAAGGTATAGAACCCGATGAAACCATGCTGAATGAAATTCGGGAAGATATTCTGCAGAGCTACGCCGCCACCAGCAGCGCCTATTACACCAGTTCCGAATTATTCGATGACGGCATCATTGATCCCGTCGATACACGCAATGCGCTGGGCATCTCTATTTCCGCATCACTCAATTCACCCCTTGGTGATTCCCGCTACGGCATCCTGCGCTTATAGAGGAAAAACAATGAACCAGTTTCAACTCAACCAGGATCAGCAGTTACTTCTTGATCATGCCGACCGGTTTGGTCGCGAACAACTATTGCCGCTCGCAGAAAAAATGGATAACGAGGAATGGTGGCCAGATGACATCATGCCAAGGTTGGGGAAACTTGGGTTCCTGGGCATTACGATCCCGGAAAAATACGGAGGCGTGGGCCTGGGCTATATCGAAAGCGGCGTCATATTGCAGGCATTTTCCCGCTACAACCATGCCCTCGGCTTGTCGTGGATAGCCCACGACAATCTATGCGCCAATAATATTTACAACAACGGCAGTGAAGCGGTTCGCGAAGAGTTTCTGCCAAATCTTTGTTCCGGGAAATGGACGGGATGCCTCGGCCTGACAGAACCAGGCGCCGGTTCTGACGCGCTCGGCTCCATGAGAGCTCGAGCGGTAAAGGATGGTGACAACTATGTCATCAACGGCACCAAGCTGTTCATCACCAACGGCCCGGTTGCCGACGTCTGCTTACTCTATGCCAAAACTCAACCCGGCCAGGGGTCAAAAGGCGTTACCGCCTTTGTCGTCAAAACAGACTCACCAGGATTCAGGGTTGCACAAAAACTCACCAAGATGGGATTTCGCGGCAGCCAAACAGCCGAGCTGGTGTTCGAAGATCTTGTTGTACCCAAAGAAAATATCATTGGAGATGAAAACCAGGGGCACAAAGTGGTGATGGGTGGTCTCGACTTTGAACGCGCAACCATCGCGCCCATCAGTGTTGGCATCGCCGAACGCGCGCTAACGCTTTCAGTCGAATACGCAAAAACGCGAGAGCAGTTTGGAAAACCCATCTCAGAATTCCAGATGATCCAGTCGTACCTGGCTGACATGTACACCTGGATCGAAACCATGAAGACATTCTGCTGGCAGGTGTTGGCAGAATGCGACGCCATAGAAAGTCATGACGCCGGCCACGGTGAAATTCATGCGCGATCTGCTGCCTCCGTCATGTACTGCGCCAACATGTGCAATCGCGTGCTGGACTACGCCGTACAAATCCACGGCGGCAGCGGTTATATCTGGGAATCGGAAGTTAATCGCCTGTTCCGTGCTACCAAATTATTGGAAATAGGTGCAGGCACTACAGAAGTTCGCAAGATGATCATTGCCGCAGAACTGTTAAAATAGATGGCAGTTTGATATTTCGAGAGATCAGGAGGAATAATGGTTAACTTTTCCAGATTGGGTCGAACAGATCCATCTTCGAACTATTAGGCGTCTAATAGGTCGATTCAGGATCTTGGCTCAATTGGTGAACTTGTTGGCGCCGTCGCAGTGTTACTTACCCTCGTCTACCTTGCAATGCAGACCCGAATGGCCAGGCTGGCGGCGGAAGAGTCTGCGAAATTTTCTTCACAACAACCGACGCTAGGCATTATCGGGCTGTATTCAGGTTTTCGTTCACTCATTAGTGAACCCGAAACAGCAGATGCCCTGGTTAAAACCCAGAACGGATTAGAATTGAGTGATAAAGAAAAACTCTTATTCACCACTGCCTTCGAAGAGTTGTTTTATGCAGGGGTCGGCGCATATGCCAGTGGCGCGGCTTCAGTGTCAAATCATAGTGAAGAGTCTGACTTGAACTATGTATCTGAGATGTTGAAGCAATATCCTTCAGCGGTCCCGATATGGAATCGACATCGCCATCTCTTGAGAGGACTGACCCAGGAGTTTGTTACTTCGGTGGATAGAACCCTTAACCAGAGAGGGGAGAACGACTAACATGCAGTTGAACGGCAAGGGCTACCGGAAATATAAGGGATACACACAAATGAAAAAGAAAGTATGTCTCGGCATCTGTGCCGCAATGATTTTTCTCTGCGGGTGTTCACCGGAAGTCGGAAGCGATGCGTGGTGTGAAGCCATGGACAATAAACCAAAAGGCGATTGGACTGCCAACGAAGCAACAGATTATGCCAAGAGTTGTATTTTTCGATCTGATGACTAGCGTTTTGTAGCTTCATACATGCGATTCGCAGCTGCTACCAGCCGTTAAAGCTCACCATCTCATCGATGGGTCTTCGATTAATCGAACCATGTCCAGCCAACACCGGATAGCCTACAGGCACGTGTGCACAGGTGTACCAGTCTTCAGGCATGTTAAGAAGTTGCTTGACCTGCTCTTCTTCATAACACAATAAAGTTGTTAGTACGCAGCCAAGCCCTTCGTTTCTACAGGCCAGAAGAAAGTTCTGAACCGCTGGGTATACTGAGCCACCTCCTACAACACTCACCCGAGGCTGATCTTTGTCAGTAATTGCCATAATAGCGGGGTTGAAGCAGAAGACCGCGATGAGGGGCACCTCGTGCATATGGTTGGCTAGATAGGTTCCCGCTTCGAGTGCTCGCTTGGATGATGAGCGCACTTTTTCCGGCATGTTTTGCAATCTGGCCTCATAACCCGGGATATATGATTCCCAGTGTGGCCTGTACAAATCTTCCAGCGACTTTTTCTTATCAGCATCTGTCACGGCAATAATCCGCCAGGGCTGCATATTGCCGCCGGTCGGTGCCCAGGTTGCGGCCGTGAGTATTCGGTTTTGCACATCCTCTGGCAACGGGTCTGGTTTCAATCGCCGCACTGCTCGCAATGTACTCATTGCATCATAAAGATCCATCTCGATTCTCCCTGCTTTACCACTATCCTTTACAATTAGGCCTCACCAGTGTTCACGGATAACAATTTTCCCGGTCACACTGGAAAGCTTGAATGGTCTCAGTTTTCACCTGCTTCCGTACCCTCTGCCATCGGCATCACAACGCCGTCTTCGATGAGTTCAGCAATCTGAGATTTGGAAACGCCCAACTCGATTAAAATCTGTTCACTGTGTTCGCCCAAACCTGGCGCAATCGCCTCGGTCCTGATTTCGCTTCTTGAGAATTTCGCTCCAGGCCGTGGTTGTCGGATTTGTCCCAGTCTAGGATGTTCATACTGTCGAATCAATTCGTTGGCGATGATTTGTTCATTCTCCAGGATTTCCGGACGACTCAACACAGGCGCACAAGGCACATCGTGTGCATCGAGTTTTTCAAGCCACTGTGCGCTGGTTTTTGATTTCAGTACGTCGCCCATGCCATCAATTCTTTCTTTGGCATTCATGATTCGACCCATGGGTGTACTGAATCGCTCATCGGTAAGCCATTCAGGCTGATCCAGTGCTGCACACATGCCTTCCCATTCAGAATCTGAAACTGCACCGCAGGTAATGTACCCATCTTTTGTTTCAAAGATCAGATCTTGCGCAAGTTGCCCGCGGCGAACGTTTTTCTCCTGGCCGACCATGGTGAGCCCGCCCAGAGCTTCAGGCCACAAAAACGATATGGTCGCATCAATCATGGCGACTTTTATATGTTGGCCCTCACCGCTACCTCTCTCTCGTTCGAGCAGGCCGGCTGTAATCGCCTGGGCGGTGGTTAACGCTGAAACCTTATCCGGAATAATCGTCCGGATCATTTTCGGTCTTGAATCTGCACTCTCAGCCTGTACATCCGGCAGACCGGTCAACGCTTGTATGATCGGGTCATACACACGTTTATGGGCATACGGGCCCTTTTCTCCGAAACCACTAACGGAAACATACAACAGTGACGAGTTTATGCTGGAGAGTTCGTCGTAACCCAGGCCCATGCGTTCAATTGCGCCCGGTCTGAAATTCTGGATAAACACATCTGCTTCGGCCGCCAGCTTCTTGACGAGATCAACACCCCTGATTTCTTTCAGATTGATACAAATAGAGCGCTTACCCCTGTTAGCGGTGACAAAGGCTGGACTCAAATTATTTTTCCCGGAGCCCATTTGCCTGACAATATCACCCTGGGGTGGTTCTACCTTGATGACATCAGCGCCCTGGTCGGCTAACAGTACAGTGGCCACGGGACCGGATATCACGCTACTTAAATCGAGAATTTTGATTCCTGACAAAGGACCATTCATCTGTCTTCCCCTCCCAGATGCATTCGTTTTGCAAGCCAGGGTGAAACAACCATCAAGAAGATGCCTAAACCAACAGCGACTAGCGCGAGTTGTTCAAACACACCTGTGTAAATTGCCAATGAATCAACACCACCATCAACGTCCGCACCTGCGCCACCAATAGCCATCACACCGGCAATCAAGCCACCGGCATACGCAGCAAACGAGCTTGACAGAAACCAGACGCCCATCATCATGCCGCCGACCTTTGCGACGCTCAGCCGAGTCACCATGGATAAGCCTACGGGGGAGAGACAGAGCTCACCGGTGGTATGCAAAAAGTACATGGCCGCAAGCCAAAACACCGCGACCTTGCCGTCGGGCCCGGCAAAGCTGGCGCCAAACACCAACACGGCAAATCCCAGCCCAATCTGGAACGTGGCCAATCCGAACTTCATTGGCGTTGACGGTTCCATATTCAATTGACCTAGCTTGACCCAAAGCCAGGCAAATATCGGCGCCAATACAATAATGAAAAAAGGATTTAACGACTGGAACATACCGGCTGTCGCAAAGTCGCCCATCGCCACATTGCGATCTGTGAATAACGTGACAGATGAACCGGCCTGTTCAAACAAGGCCCAGAAAAATACCGACATCACAATGAGAAACAACATAACCAGCATGCGATCTCTCTCAACTGGTGTGCATTTCGACAGCGAATACCAGATCACCCAGCCGACCACGATGGACGCAAAACCCGTTAGCAGAATACCCAGGTCGCCCGTACGCTGAATCACCTGCCAGATCACAAACACTCCAATGATACCCGTCAGGTAAATTGCCGATTCTCTTGTAAAGCCCGCCAATGTTGGTTTCGACAGATCTGCATTTTCCGGTGGCGCGCCAACACCCTGGAGATACTTGTCCCCGGAGATGAAGCAGGCCAATCCGACCAACATGCCAATACCAGCGAGGCCAAATCCGTACCGCCAACCGTAGTTTTCACCCAGATAGGCGCACAACAAGGTTGCAACAAATGCACCGAGGTTTATACCCATATAGAAAATGGTGAAGCCAGCATCACGTCGCGGATCGTTTTCGCCGTAAAGCTGGCCGACGATGGTTGAAATGCTGGCTTTAAGGAAACCAACACCCACGACGATAAAGGCCAGGGACAGGTAGAAAATCTGGGTATAAAGAGAATCTCTCTGGACAACACCCTCGACCATTGTGGAAGGCGGACCCTCAAATGCCATGCCGAAATGACCCAGCACCAGCAGTATGGCGCCGAACTTGATGGCCTTCTTATATCCCAGATACCGGTCCGCGATTAATCCGCCCAACACCGGCATCGCATAGACCAACGCACCATAGCTGCCATAGATAAGCCCGGCATCTTTATCACCGAACAAAAAATGCTTCGTCAGATACAACACAAGAAGCGCCCGCATGCCGTAATAGCTAAAGCGTTCCCACATTTCTGTCATAAACAATATAAACAGGCCGCGCGGATGTCCTAAAAGATCTTCCGATGGTACTGAAATGCTAGACATAGACGACCGTTAAACCCCTAACCTCAAGGCACCGAGGAAATCCCGCTTACCCAACGGCACCCCTTTTATGCGTAACAGGTCATAGGTTGTGGTCGCGTGGAAAAAGAAGTTGGGAAGTGAAAAGGAACTGACGAAATTTTCAGCGGTGAAAGGAAGCTCGTTACCGCCTAATTTGAAGATGATGGTCTTTCCGGCAAAGGACTCGACCGTTTCACGATCATAGGACTCAACAGTCGACTTTGCCTGACTAACAAGATCCTGCAGTCCGGCATAGTCCAGCTCGCCATAACCGGAGGGTGGCGAAAACTCGCCAGCTGCCAGGCCTTTAAGCGCGCCCATGGAATGGTGGGCCACTGAAATCACCTGGAAGCGGAAAGGATTCATATCGCCGATTAATCGCATATCAACGATCTCCTCCAGCTCGATGTTATTTTCTTCGCAGTAGGATTTACCCTTTGCCAACACACCTTCAGTTGCATTCAGGATCTGAAGATAATTAGTCACACTGACATCGAAAAGAGAAACGGACATGTTAAAAACTCAACTGGATCAAAGAATGGCTATTGTTCAACAAGCAACACGGTAATGCTATCCCCCGTGTGGAATAGGCACTATGTCGATTGAATATGATCCGCGAGCCAGGCAGGAAAGGATTGCATCTCATCGTCGTCAATTCCCACCAGTTCTGCGATGGAATCGCCACCGATGCTGAGCCCCACAGCGGCGGCCGCGACAAGCAGCACCAAATGCCTGGCATGACTCCGATCACCACTTTCCAGGGTGATGGCATCCACAATATTAGTAAACAGGTTCCCCGGGTCTTCTGGCTCAAGTAATGTACCCGTCTGCCGCTCGAGTGCCAGCCACGCCAGCAATCGACCATGGCCACCCTGGGACAACATCTTGAACAGTCGATCCAGTATTATCGCAGGGGCATCATGATGATCGAGCGCTGCCATGACATCGGACAACAACTCGTGCGTCATGTCCCGAAGCAACGCTTTTCGCATAGCACCCGTTGATCCAAAGTGGTGTATGACCGTGGCATGGGACATGCCAGCGGCCCTGGCGACGCCTGAAATATTAAGCCCATCCAGCCCTAACTCCGATAATCGGTCAGCGGCAACCTTTAGAATCAGAGCCTTAGCTGCCTCCGGGGTCCGGCGAATTCTTTTTTTGCGGGAACTATTGACATCCATGTAGATAATATTACTATTAACATCTTTGTTGATAAGCACACTAACAGCTATGTCCACGGATACAAAACCCAATACACGAAACAGTAAGATGCAGCCGCTTGTCGCTATGCGTGCGCTAAAAGCATTAATCGACGATCCCCAGCAAACTGATCAGGTTTTTGTCATTATCAAGGCAATGTCTGGTGATGCGCTGGAAAAAGCTTTTGTTCGATTCGAAAAAACAAAATCAGGTCAACAAATACTGGGCGAACAACGTGAGTTACTCGATACCCTGATCGACCGGGACCAACTCCGGGAACACGGCGCTGGCAGCATGGCCCATGCATACCTCAAGTTTGTAGATAAGGCGAAAATTACCGCCGACGGATTGGTTGAGGCGAGCAAACTGGACGACAATGATATCGAACATCCCGGCCTCAGGCGTTTCGCTGAACGCATGAGAGACCAGCACGATTTGTGGCATGTGGTCACTGGTTACGGTAGTGATACCTTCGGCGAGGCATGTCTACTCGCATTCACTTACGCACAAACAAAAAATAGAGGCGTTGGCATTATTGCGCTGGTTGGCATGGTCAAACTCGCGAAAGAACTCGGCCCTCGCGTTCGAACAGCTATGTGGCAAGCTTACAAGGCAGGCAAGCGAGCCGCCTGGTTACCACAACAGGATTGGGAAGGCTTGTTGTTGCAGCCGCTCGATGAGGTGCGGCAACAGTTAAATATCCCGACACCGGAAACTTACCGCGAAGTATTCAACGCCTACCAACTTGCTAACGCGTAAGTAATTATCTGAATTTTCAGAACACCCGCTGGTGGCCTGGGTTAATCG
>Ga0066376_10000421_pt1 | contig 39111 bp, 32 predicted proteins | sample Knorr_S15_td_Bot_FD_77009 | JGI IMG/M metagenome (GOLD analysis project Ga0066376, IMG submission 77009) | Marine microbial communities from Southern Atlantic Ocean transect - Knorr_S15_td_Bottom_ad_5009_LV_A | ecosystem: Environmental > Aquatic > Marine > Oceanic | place: Southern Atlantic... | reverse complement strand
GCAGGGGTCGGGACGCGTTCCAACACACGCCCCTACTGGTCGTGGCCCCATACATTGGCTCTTACGCCCAACGCCGAACGGTTGTAAAAATTCGATTGACGAAAACGGCTTAAACTAGGTATTTTCCGATTTTTTCCAATGCGTCGCCCACCGCCGCAATCCTTACTAAAGCACCCGATGCGCCGCCTATCTTGCTTTTCGTCGCTCGACCAAAATCGGTAAGACGTCTCAAATTGCCAATCGTGGTACTTGATTCGACTTTTGCTTCTTCTACGCCTTCATCATCACCGTAATGGGATGAAATCAATTCCCGCAATCGAACAAGAAGAGGCCGAATCACCATGTCTAAAAACGAAATGGCTTCATCGTCCAATTCGCTCTTATCAATTTCGAGATCAACTGTAGTGATAATGGAATCGAGCAAATCGATCGCCCCGTCCCGGTTTTCCTGGGAGGCGACCACGTATCCGTTCGTGGAATCCGTTGTCTTTCCGAGGCCTCTGCCGATCGTTTCAGGAGACTCAATATAGGCGTCGGCGACCCCAGAAATCCCGTCCAATGCCGATTGCGCGCCCGGATCGAGTGTGTCGTAGGAATCCTCCATTATTCTGTTGTACGCACTTTTGAACGTAAGCATCAGCGGAGAGGTTGCCGACGGCACGTTTTGGTCTGCTATTTGCTCGGCGACCAAGCCCAGAAGATTTTTAAATTGAGAAAGGACCGATTTGTCTTGGTTGCCGAATGCAGGCCAAAGTGCTTCAAAAATTTTGTTCGATTCAAAAAGATTATCCCTGAGTTCATCTACTTCCAAATTGTTTTCCTGACGGGATATCGGATGTGCAAAGAATTGATCTAGTCTAGCGCTACACGCCCCTACTGATCGTGGCCCCATACGTTCGGGGCTGCAACCGGACTCTCGCTGCTGCGGGCGCGCATTCGCTCGAGGTTGTAATCGAGTCCGAGCCCAGGCCCGTCGGGGACCCGGATGAAGCCGTCCACGACCTCGTATGGCGTATCGAGGATGGAATCCCGGTCGCGGATGCCAACTACCTCGATGTTGTATTCCTGTGCGTAGGGGAAGTTGTTGCTCGGTGCGATCAGGTGGGCGTGCGCAGCGGTCGAGCCGTATGGCTGGGTATTGTGGACAGTCATGGTCGCGCCGTGAGCAGTGAGGACCGCCTCGATGCGCAGGAACTCGGTTATTCCGCCGACTTTCACTACGTCGGGCTGAACGATGTCCGGTCGTCCTTCGGTGATGAGCTTCAGGTGGTCCCAGCGGGTGAAGGCGTTTTCGCCTGCGGCGACCGGCATGTCGAGGGCGTCGGCAACAAGTGCCAGCCCTTCAAGGTTGCGAACGTGCACGGGCTCCTCGAAATGAAATACGCCCAGGTCCTGTAACTGGCGGCCGATTTCGATTGCGTGGTGCACTGAGTAGGCACCGTTCACATCGACCAGCACATCGGTGTCGTAGCCGACCTCTTTCCGAATCGCCTTTACGGTCTCGACCGTCTGGTCGGCCCGGTCGTCGATCTTCCCGGCTATCGCCGAGTGCATCTTGTACCCGGAAAACCCCTGGTCGCGGAAATGGGCGACCCGTTTTGCCTCATCGGCCGGCGACATGCCCCTGACCAGCGAGCTGGCGTACACCCTGATCCTGTCCCTGCTTTTCCCACCGATCAGGTTGTAGATCGGCGTGCCAAGCGCCTTGCCCTTCAGGTCCCACAGTGCCAGGTCGACGCCCGCAGCGGCGGTCAGGAGCGCTCCGGTCGGGCCCGCCACTGAGCCGGCCTTCAGCATGGAGTCCCATATCTCTTCGGAGTCGAAGGCCGACTTTCCGACTACCAGTGGAGCGAACAGGGTTTCGATTGCGACTTTTGAAACATATGGCGCGCGCCGAAAACACTCGCCGAAGCCGGTGATTCCTTCGTCAGTGTGAAGTATTACGTACGGGTACTCGTCATCGAGCACAAGGCACTCGACGCTAGTTATCTTCATCGGCGTCCGGATGGTCTTTTTTGCACCGATCGCCTTCGCCGACAAGGTGTCGCAGGCCCCGCGGCATCGCGAATACCGTGTCTTCCTGGCCCGAGCCCACTTTGAACACGTTTTCAGGTGCGAGGGCCTCGATAACGGCTGCGACCTGTTTTTCGGGCGTTGACGCGCCCGAGGTGATACCGACTTTCTGGACGCCTTCGAGCCAAGACCGGTCGAGTTCCTCGGGCCCGATTATCAGGTGGGCCGGCACCCCTTTGTTGATTGCGACCGCTTTCAACTGATTGCAGTTTGAACTGTTCTGGGCACCTATCACCAGTACGAGTTCGGTCATCTCGGCCAGTTCGATTGCCGCGGCCTGCCGGTTCGTGGTCGCATAGCAGATATCGTTTCGCACGATGGCATTCGGATGAAGTTTCTTGATCTTTTCTACCTGCACTGCCGTGTCGCGAATCGAAAGGGTGGTCTGGGTAAGGATCGCTACCTCTGCATCCTCGCCCCAGTCCGGCAGGCTCCAGTCCTGGCGCTCGTCTACCAGTTCCATATCGGTCTGCCCGGTGGTTCCGATTACTTCCTGGTGACCCACGTGGCCGACGAGGACGATTTTTTTACCCTGCTTCGCGTATTTCTTTGCCTCGTTGTGCACGCGGGTCACGAGCGGGCATGTGGCATCGAGCACGGTCAGCCCGCGCTCCCTGGCAACCTGATAGTCGGATGGCGGGGAGCCGTGGGCCGAGAAGACGACCACCGAGTTTTCTGGGACTTCGTCGACGTTCTCGACCGTGATCGCACCCATGGCCTCGACATCGGCGACAACTTTGGGGTTGTGGACGATCTGGTGCTTTACGTACACCGGGGTACCGTAGCGCTTGATGGCAAGTTCGACGATATCGACTGCCAGGTCGACTCCGGCGCAGAAGCCCCGTGGGTTGGCGAGATAAACGTCCATATGTAAACGGGTCCGTTTCTAATCGGGCAGCCACCGGGTCGCGGCCGGCGCGGGTGCGAAAATTTCTAGTTCCGATGTCAAGTATATCGAGGGAGTGGCGAGGATCAGGAGACTACCGGCAGTGTGGTTCTGCTGCCGACCGGTCTCCCGGCGTCTGCTCAGTCGGGCGCTATTGCGACTTCCTGTGGTTCCTGTGCTTCTCCCTGTGCTGGCTCGTCTATGCGAATCGAGTCGCGAACTACCTTTGCAAGTAATACCGCCGACATGATGAACGCCAGCGCGACGGAGACGAGCATCACCTTGTATCCGAGATTCTCCGACAGGTCGTTGACGATGTCGATTCCGACTCCAGCAAACCTGGCTATGGATGCGCCAATTAGCGTGGCAATGCTCGTGTACCCGAGTTCCCGCGCCGCGTCGGAACGCCTCACGAGGTCATTTGCCACAGTCCAGGTCAGGGTCAGGAAAAGCCCGATCGCCACGCCGATGATCACGCCGATAAATAGCACCGGCCCGATCGAGCTAACGAAGAGCAGGAGCGTGGACCCCAACGCGCCCATGCTGCCAGCAAAGAAAAACAGCTTGTCGCGCCCCAGGCGGTCGGCCAGACGGCCAGCCGGTACTACGGCCAACCCGGCCGACACAACTATGACGATGACGATCAGGTCGGCTCCATCGGCCGGATTTTCCAGTCCGACCACATCCTGCAAAAAGAAAAGGGCGTAGATCTGCATCGACGACATCGCGGCAATTGCGAACGCCAGCGCCACGAGAAAGGCGACATAGTTTCGACTCAGGGCCGCCTTCTTCGGGCGTGCGGCAACGGGACGGGGCGTTTCAACCGGGCTTGCTGTTGTACGGCCGATGCCGGGGATCGAAAGGCCGTGGCGCGGGCGGAGCGCAGTCACGGTCCAAATCGTGCTGCCGACCAGCGTTACGATCACCAAAGCGATCGAGTACCACATCCACTGGCGGGCATCGACGGAGTCGTAGTTACTCATAAACTGGAGCACTATCACCGTCAGGAGCCCGGCCCCGAGAAGTCGCCACAAATTTAACACCCCGGCGGCCTCGCCGCGCCGCTTTTCAGGAACATGGTCGATGATCAGGGCATTGGCAGGCCCTTGCCCAAAGTTGCCAAAGAGCTGCATGGCCAGGACGACCACGACCAGTGAGGCGAACGACGCTGCGAACCCGAATAAGACGGTAACCACCGCAAGGCCCAGACCGCCGATCAACATGTATGGCAGTCGACGTCCCGGGCGGGAGTCGCGGTCGCTCAGTGATCCTGCGACCAGTTGTATCGCCGCCGCAATGCTGAGGCCGACCAGTGATATCAGCCCGAGAGCGCCGTTCTTGTCGAGGGCGTATCCGAGCAGTTCGATTCGCCCGAGTTCCAGGGCTTCGAGCACCTTGAACGGAAGAATCCCCGATCCGATGCCGGTCCAGACGCCCGAGAGGCCGAAAGCGTAGAGACTCAGGTTATTGAAGCTGCGGTGGCCGATGCGGTAATCGGCGGAGACGCGGGCAATCGGCGATCGCCGGGCCCGTTTCCGGCCCTGGCGTTTTCGCGATCGGCTGCCCTTGTTGTCATCCCTGTTACTCACAGCACACCTTTACTGCCAGGTTGCAGCGTACTCTACGTGCTGTAACAAGGTGAACGGTTGCGAAAAAATTCTGGGGGTCCCGGGTGTCTTCAAAGCTCGAATTTTATTGCTGGTCTCGTTGAAGTACGTGCCAGAAGGCCCGTCGGGCTCTCACCGCCTCAGGTACCGAGTTTGAATTTCGAGATTTTTTTAAAGACAGGTTGGCGGTCGATGAAATCAGGCAGCTGAGCAAACTATCATCGGTCGATGAAATGTTTGCCTGGAGAAGCCCGAGCTCAAAGCCCTACAGGGAACTGAGGGGCAGGGCCACGGATGTGGAGCTTATCGAACTGATGGCCGGTGAGCCGCGCCTGATCCGCCGACCGATCCTGACCGACGGTTCACAGGTGGTCATGGGGTTCAAACAGGGCGCGTACGACGACTGGCCCCGGTAATCTCCAGGCATCGGGCGAGAATGAACTTTAGGTTCAGGTTTTTTGGTGCTAACACCCATGAGTGTTGTCGGTCTAGACGCTCGGACCGCCAGAAGTCCAGAGGTAATCTCCAGCCACGTTACCCAGATGGCATAGGAGCGAGATGCTTTACCTCAAATCGTGTCCGCGGTGTTCAGGCGATATTAGCGCCGATAGCGATATGCACGGAATGTTCTTGAAGTGCCTGCAGTGTGGATTTTCAAAAGACCTTTCGCCCGAGATGGCGAGAAACCTTTTTGGTGCGCGGGACGCAATGTCCAAAGTAGCGGCCGCGCAGCCCGACCAGCAGGCCGCCTGAGCTAAAACCCGGACTAACCGGTCACAATTCCGCGCGCCACCCGACAATGGGCCACGACCCGGTCGCTGAGGTGTGCAACTTAATCAGGGCAACTTCCCGATCAGCCCTTGCGGTAAAGAAGCTCCACTTGCCCTGCGCAATGTGCGCCCGGCGGTCCGACGCCAGGCGCGGGGCACAGGGGTTTTTTGCGCACTCCCAACCGCCCTCGCCATGGTTGGTCGGTGACGGGGGTGACAACAGGCGGCCAATTTCAGACGACATGACGCGGCTTATGTGGCGATGTGACTTGAAACTTCCCTCAGAATACCCGCCGCGGTCGGGGCAATAACGTTATCCTCTTAGGACCACTTGGAAACGGCGGGTGCGCTCCGGTTGAATCGGTGCCGGTCGTTTAAGTAATGCAAGGGGACCTGATGCTTGGAACGAACGGAAACCCCGTCATTTTTGCTGGCAACTCGCACCCGCAGCTGGTCCGGGATATCTGTGAGTACCTCGAACAAGACATCGGGCAGATCGAGGTATTCAAGTTCAGTAACGACAATACCTTCGTCCGCATTCTCGAGAACGTCCGCCAGAAAGACGTTTTTATTCTGCAGTCTACGGTCGAGCCGGTGAACGACCACATTATGGAGATGCTGATTATGATCGATGCTGCCAAGCGCGCATCGGCCGGTCGCATCACCGCAGTCGTCCCGTATTACAGCTACGCCCGCACCGATAAAAAAGACCAGCCAAGAGTGCCGATCACGGGTCGTTTGGTGGCCGACCTGCTTGAGACGGCGGGTGCCGACCGGTTATTGATGATAGATCTGCACGCCGGTCAGGTGCAGGGTTTCTTCCAGGTTCCGGTAGACGAACTCACAGCGATGCCGCGCCTGGTTGAGTATTTTCTCGAACGGAATCTTGACGAGCCAGTGGTTGTTGCCACCGATATTGGCATTACAAAAAAGGCGCGTGATTTTGCCAACGAGATCAGTGCCCCGCTTGCGATAGTTGAGAAACGCCGCGTCGGCAACGAAGACCGCGTCGAAAGTGTGAACGTAATTGGGAGTGTCGACGGTCATTTGGCCATTTTGTTCGATGACGAAGTCGGCACGGGTGGCACGATGATTTCCGCGGCCGAAGCGGTCATCGCCGCCGGTGCCAGGGAAATCTACGTGGTTGCGACTCACGGAGTGCTGCCGGGCGATGCGTCGACGCGGCTGGCGGCGAAGTCTTATATCAAAGAAATCGTAATAACCGACACGGTGCCCCTGTCGCCAGACAAAGTAAACTCGAAGATGAAGATAATTTCAATCGCACCCCTTCTCGGAGAGGCGATCAGGCGAATCCACGAAGGCCGGTCGGTCGGGGAACTGTTCAACATTCGGAGCGGGTGAGTTAGTCCCTGCCCCTGTGGCCGGTTCGCGACACGGCGCGTTATTAGCGAGACATGTTTAAGCTATTCAGCAAAATTGTTGGCGATTCCAACGAAAGAGCCCTGAAAGAACTCCGACCGCTCGTCGACGAGGTCAACGATCTCGAACCTGAGTATGAAAAACTCAGTGACGATGCGCTGAGAGACGTCACTGCCGAATTTCGTGCCCGTTACGAAGACGGAGAAGATCTCGACGATCTTCTGCCCGAGGCGTTTGCCGCAGTTCGCGAGGCGGCTAAACGTACCCTTGGGATGCGCCACTTCGACGTTCAAATACTCGGGGGGGTCGTGCTCCACCAGGGCAAGATCGCCGAAATGCGAACCGGCGAGGGCAAGACCCTTGTCGCAACACTTCCGACCTACCTCAACGCTATCAGCGGCGCGGGTGCGCATGTAATTACCGTGAACGACTACCTGGCCAAACGTGACGCCGGGTGGATGGGTTCAGTACACCACGCGCTTGGGCTCACCGTTGGCTGCCTACAAAACGACTCGTCCTGGGTGTTCAACCCCGACGCCCCGGTGGCCGAGAACGGAGCCAGGGAAGCTTCTGAAGTTGCCGATACCGGTGAAACGGCACCGCCTGTGCGGCTGCCGGAAGATAACTTCCAGTCGGGGACGAAGCAGGAAGCCTATGCGTGCGACATCACGTACGGCACCAACAACGAGTTTGGCTTCGATTACCTGCGCGACAACATGGTCGACGAGGCCGACCGGCGGGTGCAGCGCGGGCGTGTTTTCGCGATCGTCGACGAAGTGGACAACATCCTTATCGACGAAGCCCGCACCCCGCTGATTATTTCGGGCCCGGCCCGCGAACAGGGGCAGGAATATCGCAAGTTCGCGCAACTGGCGAAGAAACTGGTCCCGGATGTCCACTTTGAGATTGAGGACAAACGCAAGACAATCGTCCTGAGCGAAGAAGGCATCCAGGCCATCGAGCGGGAATTACAGGTCGATAACCTCTACGGCTCTGAGAACGATGTGCTCTCACACTTTGCCGAAAACGCCATCCGGGCAGAGCACATTTACGCCCGCGACCGTGAGTACGTTGTCCAGGACAACAGTGAAGTGGTGATCGTCGACGAATTCACAGGTCGCCTGATGACGGGACGGCGGTTCTCCGACGGTCTTCACCAGGCGCTTGAAGCCAAAGAGGGTGTGCGCGTCCAGCGCGAGTCGAACACCTACGCCACCATCACCCTTCAGAACTACTTCCGCATGTACACCAAGCTATCGGGGATGACAGGTACGGCGTCGACCGAAGCGGAAGAGTTGAACAAGATATACAAGCTCGAGGTAGTCGAAATCCCAACGAACCGACCGTCACGCCGGGTCGACCGTGGCGATTACATCTACATGACCGAGGATGCCAAGTGGAAGGCAATCGCCGAGCGGATCAGTGAGTTGCACGACGACGGCAGGCCGGTGTTGGTCGGCACAACCAGCATCGATAAATCTGAATTGCTTGCCGACCTGTTGAAGCAAAAAAACGTTCCGCACAACGTGCTCAATGCCAAGCAGCACGAGCGCGAGGCCCACATCATCGCCGAGGCCGGGAAGTCGGGCTCGGTAACCGTAGCGACCAACATGGCAGGACGTGGCACCGACATCATCCTGGGCGGCAACCCCGATATGACGACGGCGTCGGAAGCGGGGTGGCAGACAGACCACGACGAAACAATCAGCAAGGGCGGGCTGTTCGTGCTCGGGACCGAGCGCCACGAGTCACGCCGTATCGACAACCAGTTGCGCGGGCGCTGCGGCCGGCAGGGCGACCCCGGTGAGACGCAATTTTATCTTTCGACCGAGGACGATATTGTCCGCAGGTTCGGGGGCGACCGCATCAAGGGTGCGATGAGCCTGTTCCGCTGGGAGGAAGACGTCCCGATCGAGAACCGCATGGTTTCAAAATCGGTCGAAACGGCACAGTCGAAAGTCGAGGGCCAGAACTTTGAAATCCGCAAGTACCTGGTCGACTACGACGATGTCGTGAACACCCAGCGCGACGTGATTTACCGGTTGCGAGACAAGGTTATCGATGGCGAAGACCTGCGCCCGACGATCAGCGGGTATGTCGAGGAAGAGTTGCGGGTGATAGTTTCAGGGCGGATTTCCGGCGCTACCGATAACTACGATGTCGAGGGCCTGTTCCGCGACCTGATGCTGGTCTTTCCAACAACTGACGGCTTCCCGTCCGAAGACGATATTTATGAAATGCGGCCTGAAGAGGTCGAGGACGCAATTCTCGATATCGTCGGCCAGACTTACGAAAAGCGCACCGGGGAATTCGGGGCGGACCTGCTGCACCGGCTCGAACGCACGATCATGCTGCGGACCATCGATGAACACTGGGTCGAGCACCTGACATCGATGGACAATATGCGGCAGGGCATCGGGCTTGAGGCGGCGGGGCAGCGCGACCCGCTGATTGCGTACAAGCACCAGGCGTTCCAGATGTTCTCGTCGCTTGATACGACGATCAAATCGACCGTTGCGAGAACGATATTCAGGGTCGCCATGAACCAGCAACCCCCGCCCAGGTCGCAATCTCCGGCGATGAGCGCGACGAAGGCCGATGCCGATGTTTCAAGCCAGAAGGCAAGTGCTCTTGTGGGGCAGAAGTCGGTGATGGCGAGCGTGAACGCGGGCCATGGCGGGGCACAGGCGGGCGGAACGAGCCTGGCGCAAATACCGACTCACACGCCCGACGGCCGCAAGATGTCACGGGCCGAACGGCGCAAGCTCGAACGCCTGCAGCGCAAGCAGGCGAAACAGGGCGGCTAGGTGTGTCATTGACACGTTTCCGCCGGCAGGGTTGGTGGGCACTTAGTCGGCAGGTGTAACCGGGGGTTAGCGGAAGCGAGGCAACCTGTTCTCCATCGGGCGCTGCGTGTCCTTGAGGATTTTTGCTCGGGCAGTCAGGAGCGACGCGCGGGCCGGTGCCAAACGCCCACGGCGCGATATGCTGTTGCCGATGGACAACTCCGCTATATCCAAAGTGTTTGCCGATGTCGCCGTGCTGATGCAGGCGAAGGGCGAGAATGTGTTCAAAGTTCGCGCCCATTCGAAGGCCTCCGACGCGATAAGGAGCCTGCCGTTTCCGATCAGCGATATCGTCGACGATGCCGACCGCCTGGGCGAAATCCCGGGCTTTGGGAAGGCGATCGTGGAAAAGACCCAGGAGCTGGTCAGGACGGGTCGGCTGGGGCTTTTGGATCGACTTCACGAGGAAGTTCCTGATGGCGTGCTGCTGCTTGTCGAGATTCCGGGTATCGGGCCAAAGACTGCGATGAACGCGGCGGGAGACCTCGGGATCAGTTCGTTCGAGCAGCTGGCCGCCTCGATCGAGTCCGGGGCGTTCGAGACTCTTCCACGGATTAGCAAAAAAGTGGCGCAGTCGATCCTCCGCCACACGAACATGCGGATTGAACAGGGAAGTCGTGTTGGGCTCGGCAGGGCAAGCGAGGCGGCCGACAGCGTGATGGCCGAACTCGGTGACCGTTGCCCGGATATCGAGCGCATCGAGGTGGCCGGGAGCGTCAGGCGCGGAGCCGAACTGGTTGGCGATATCAATTTTCTTTGTGCTACCGGCGATGACAGCGCAACGGCGGCGGTAATCGATGCGTTCACCACGTTGAGCAACGTGCGCGACGTGCTGGCAAACGACTCGTCCACCGCGAGATTTGCCAACTCCGGGGGGCTTGAATTTTCAATCACGGTCGTTCCGACCGGCGCGTTTGCAGCGGCGCTCATTTACGCGACCGGTTCGACCGCTCATGGCACGCGGCTCGAGCAGCTTGCCGCAGCGGCCGGACTGAGGCTGGATTCGACGGGCTTGTTTGACACTGAATCGGGCGACCTAATCGAGGTCGCGACCGAAGAGGACGTATACCGACGGCTTGGCCTGGGCTTTGTTCCGCCTGAATTGCGCGAGGATTCGGGGGAGATCGAAATGGCCAGTCAGGTCGCTTCTGCGGGTGAAGTCGCAGGCGGTCTATCAGGCATTTTGAAACCCGGCGATATACGCGGCGATCTCCATTCCCACACCAACTGGTCTGACGGCAGGTTTCCGATGGCGGACATGGTGGCTGCCGCGCGGGAGCGCGGGTTCGAATACCTGGCGATCACAGACCATTCCCCGAGTGCAACAGTCGCTAACGGCCTGCAACCCGATCTGCTGATTGCGCACAACGATGCGGTTCATGAACTGAACGATGGAACGCCAGACTTACGGCTGCTCACGGGTACCGAGATGGACATCAAGCCCGACGGTTCGCTCGATTACGACGACGAACTTCTTGCCGATCTCGATATCGTTATCGCCTCGATTCATTCGGGCATGGAGCAGGATGAGGCGACCATGACCGAGCGGGTGATAGCGGCGATGGAAAGCCCTCATGTCGATGTCATCTGTCATCTCACAGCTCGTCTGCTCGAACGCCGTGCACCGGTGATGATGGACATGGATGCGGTGCTGGAAGCGGCGGTCCGTACCGGCACCGTGATGGAAATTAACGCATCGCCCGATCGGCTGGATTTGAACGCGAGAAACGTCAGGAGAGCGGTAGATCTGGGTGTAATCTTTGCAATAAGCACCGACTCGCACAGGACGTGGCAGTTCGACAATATGCGGTTCGGCGTCCAGACAGCAGTCCGAGGGTGGGTCAAAGCGAGTAACGTAATCAACACACTTCATTACGTAGAGTTGAAAGCGTTCCTGGAGTTGCCCAAGTCCGAACGATACGAGTTCAACCGTTCCCGTGGTCAGCAGTAAAAAACAAGAAACGAAAACCGGGCTTTTCGAGTTGTCAGAATCGTCGGCTCAAGATGCGCTCGCTGCTATAACGCGGCTGAAATCAAGCATCGGTTCAGCCGAAAACGATTGGAAACTTACGGTCCTGGAGGCGATTGCGGACTGGCCGCTCGCTAACGAGGACGTTGGGGGCGAGACGTTTGAATACCTGATTGGTGGCGAGGCGTTCAACTGGCGGTTGCTGGCCCAGCGCCTGCTCGGCGAGTGCGATTCGGTGATCTCCGATGAAACGCTGTGGGAGTGGCTTTCGGACCCGGTGTTATTCGCCGGATTTGAAGAACCCGATTTCATGCGGGCCGTTGGCGTCGATAAGTTCAGGGCGCACCTTTCGTACTTTTACGGTGTGACGGTGGAGCAGTCGTTACTGGTTGCTGTCGAAGAGGAAGTCAGCCACCAGCGCGTGGGCAGTGGCCGGCAACTCAGCGATGGTTCGCTGGAGCGGGCTTACGAGTTGCTCTACGGCAGCGAACGCGAGCACCTGTGGGAAGACTTCAGGGTGGAAGCCGGGGTACAGGCACCGCGCGAGGGGTGGCGACACCGGGACGAGCATTCACTCGGTTCAGAAGACGCATTCACATACTGGCTGTTCAAGTTACGCATGGATAGGTCGGACCCCGCCAAGATCGCCAGCGACACCCGCAAAGGCCTCGGGAAGCTGGAACGGATGCGACAGAACGACCTTCGCCGAAAGACGATGCTGAAGTCCGACGAGATGCAGCGGCAGACACGGAAGCGTGGCCGGCGCAAGTAGGCCTGGCCGTGGTTGTGGAAGCCAGGCGCGCAATCACGGTTACGCGGGGCAACCGGTTCTGGTCATTGCATTCGTGGGCGTCGCGGGCTAGCCTAGATGCGATATCGAATCAGCTTCGACGAGAAGTAGTAGCGCGTGTTCAGGGTCAGAGAGATCCGGTGGTTGGTGTGAACCGGAACCTTGAAAGCCGCGAAGTCGTCTCCGAGCTGGCAATCTGAACGCCATGTTGCTGCATAAGACTGCCCGGTGGCCCCGTTACAGCCGAATGAGCGGTTCACAGGTCGCGTAAGCATCCTGTGGGCAACGAAGGTGGTACCGCGGGTTTCCCGTCCTTTGATCTGGTCATTACTTGACCACTGAATTGGACGGGTTTTTTATTGCCAAAATCAGCGGTGACGGGGCTGTCAAAAACACCGAAACAGGAACAAAAAAAGTGAAGTCGATAGAGTTTGGCGATCTTCCAAAGCGCTTTGACATCAACGAGCGTGAGGCTCACTGGCGGAAGCGCTGGAGCGAACTCGGCATCGAAAAACGCGACCCAGGCGCACCCCGTGCCAGTTCGTTTGTGATCGACTCCCCGCCCCCGACCGTCAGCGGTGCGCTCCACATCGGTCATGTCTTCTCGTACACCCACCAGGACCTGATCGCCCGCTATAAGCGCATGACCGGCTGGAACGTTGCCTACCCGATGGGCTGGGACGATAACGGCCTGCCGACCGAGCGGCGCGTGCAGAACTATTTCGGAGTGCGGGCGGAACCCAACGTTCCCTACATCGAAAACCTGGACGTTGAGGCCGAGCGCACGCGGCTTGAACTCAAGAAAAACCAGCAGCTTGTGATCAGTCGCCAGAACTTCATCGAGATGTGCGGCGTGGTGACCGAACTGGACGAAGTGGCCTTCAAGGACACGTTCATGCGCATGGGCTACTCGATCGACTGGGGCGACGAGTACGCGACGATCGACGAGAAGAGCCGGCGCATCGCCCAGCGCAGCTTCCTCGACCTCCACCGGAAGGGCCATGTGTATCAACTCGAAGCCCCGACGATGTGGGACGTCGATTTCCAGACCGCCGTGGCCCAGGCCGAGGTCGAAGACCGTGAGAAGGGCGGGGCTTACCACGACATCGAATTCGGTGTTTTCGAGGAAGACGCGCCGATAAAGAGTTTTGTGATTTCCACGACGCGGCCTGAACTGCTGGCTGCGTGCGTGGGCATTACCGCCCACCCGGACGACGTGCGGTTCAAGGGCCTTTTCGGCAAGCAGGCGATCACGCCCGGTTTCTTCGCAAAAGTTCCTATTTTCCCGAGCACGGAGGCCGACCCGGAAAAGGGCACCGGAATCCTGATGGTCTGTACTTTCGGCGATCAGATCGACGTCGCGTGGTGGCGAGAAGAAGGCCTGGAACTGCGGCAGATACTGGGCAGGAACGGGCGAATCCTCGATCACACATTTGGTGGAGATGACGGCTGGCCCAGTGAAAATCCTGAAAAAGCCAACGAAAACTATCAGAAGATGGTCGGCAAGCGCGTGCCATCGGCGAGGGCAGTCATGGTCGAGCTGTTGCGTGACCCCGAAAACTCGGCGACGGGCAACGGCGCGCCCCTGCAGGACGAACCGAAGCAAATTCAACACCCTGTGCGGTACTACGAAAAAGGCGACAGCCCGCTTGAGTACCTGACGACCCGCCAGTGGTTTGTGAGGCTTCTCGACAAGAAGGAACAGATGATCGAGATGGGGCGCAAGACCACCTGGCACCCCGAGTTCATGCGAAAGCGCTACGAGAACTGGACCGAGAACCTGAACGTCGACTGGTGCGTCTCGAGGCAGCGGTACTTCGGCGTCCCGATCCCGGTCTGGTATCCGCTCGACGACCAGGGCGAGCCCGTCTATGACGACGCGATCGTTGCGACCGAAGAGATGCTGCCCGTCGACCCGGAAACTGCCGCTCCACCCGGTTACGACGCAGATCAGCGGGGTGTTGCCGGCGGCTTTACCGGCGAACCCGACATCTTCGATACGTGGTTTACGTCGTCGCTCAGTCCCCAGACAGTTGCCCGCTGGGGCGATGAGGACGACCAGATGGACAAGCTGTTCCCGATGGACATTCGGCCGCAGGGTCACGACATCATCCGCACGTGGGCTTTTTATACGATCGCCAAGGCGATGCTGCACCAGGAAACGGTGCCGTGGCACAACATTATTCTTTCGGGCTGGGTGCTTGACCCCGACCGCAAGAAGATGTCGAAGTCGAAGGGCAATGTCGTTACCCCGGTCGATACGCTCGATAAGTTTGGTGCCGATCCGGTCCGCTACTGGTCGGCGTCGTTCAGGCTGGGTGCGGACGCAACCCACGACGAAGCAATCTTCAAGATCGGTGGCAAGCTGGTCACGAAGCTCTACAACGCCGGCAAGTTCGTGCTGGCACAGACGGCCGAAGAAGGGCCGGTCACGAATGAGCTCGACCGGGCGTTCATTGCGGAGTTGAAGGAAGTCGTCAGGACCGCCACGCAGGCGTTCGAGCGGTTCGAGTTCTCGATAGCGCTGCAGGAGACAGAAAAATTCTTCTGGGGGGCGTTCACAGACAACTACATCGAGCTCCTCAAACGTCGCTCACGGGCCGAGGACGACCCGGAGGGCAGGGCTTCGGCGGTTGCGACCCTCCGCATGGGTCTGAACGTCGTGCTGCGCCTGTTCGCCCCGATCGTGCCGACCATCACCGACGAGGTGTGGAGCTGGGTGTTTGCCGGGGAGACGGGGCATGCTTCCATTCACCAGGCGCCGTGGCCGACTCCCGAGGAGTTCGGTTCGGTTGCCGATCCGGAAATAGCAGGTTCGTTTCAGGCGGCGTGCGATGCGATATCGGCGATCCGGAAGGCGAAGAGCGAAAGTGGGGTGAGCCTGAACCGCGAGTTGGTGAGCCTGGTGCTGGAGGCCGATGAAGCGGGGGAATCGGACCTGCGCCTGGTGGCCGACGACGTGGCGGCGGCAGGTGGGGCTGAATCGATCGGTTTTGCACGCGGTACGCCCTCGGGCGACTGGCGCTACACGGCGCAAATAGAGGTGGCTGAAGCTCCGGTGAAGGCCTGAAGGAGAGCAGACCGCGACCCTACCCCAGGCCCCTCCGCAGGGGTCGGGAAATCAGCTTTCGCCGTGCTCGGCACTCCTCACGGGCTGTACGTGACGCCCGTGTATTCACCTCGTGTCAACGGAGCCAACTTGAATCAGAACCCATCGACAGCACGGGATGACTTAGCGGTTCAGCCGCGTGCGATCCTGCCATCGTCTGGCGGGCCCGGTTCCGGTCGGGGAGAGCTTACGAGGGCAGGACCTGGCAGAGCTGAGTCGGGCGCTTGCCCCTCTTCGGGCATAGATCCTGAATCAAGTTCAGGATGATGACACCTGGTTACAGGACGCCCCGGAAAGCAACGATGCGACTGGGCGGGGTTAGCTCCTGGCCTTCCATTCTTCCCACTGGTCCGGGGTGAAGCCGGGGGCTGAGAAGTGGCGGTGCAGAGCGCCTTCTTTTGCGCGGACTTCGGCGCACATCTTCGCGACGTCGGCTGCCTCGTCGACCGGGACGCGAGTGGCACCATCTGCATCGCAAACCAGGATATCGCCGGGGTTGATCTTCAGGCTTGCGACCGTGACGGTAAGGCCGTGGTCGATCATGTTGAAAGGTCCATGCCCGGGGACGCGGCCAGTGGCCCACAGTGGAAGGCCGGCCTGCTCGATACCGGGAACGTCACGGACGTTGCCATCGACCAGCGCGCCGACCGCCCCGAGCGCGGTCATCTGGTAGGCCATGCCATCGCCGATGATGGCGCCGCGCCGCGCGGGCTTATCGATGTCCTGTTGAACCACGATCACCGGGACGTTCGCGCGGGCGATCGAATCGAAATAGTCGATGCGGTCGGCGTTGACCTCAGCGGGTTCGTTTAGCGGAGTCCAGGTCGAGGTGAGCGCATACCCGACCGCCGGCTTTGACCCCGGTGAAACGTACTCGCGCAAGCTCGGACCGGTGTAGTCGTCATCCTGGGGGATGTAGCCGCGAACGAGAATTCCGGCGTTCTGGACAGTGGCTGAATCGTACTCGGAGAGCGCATCCAGCACCGATTGGTCGACTGTTTTCATGAAGATGGACTATCGCGAATTGGTTACTGTTCGAGCGGGATGATGTCGGGTTCGACCGAAAGCATGTCGCCGGGGAAGAACTCCCGCCACGGCTCGAACTGCTCAACGAACACCCGACCTTCTTCTATCGAACCCAGGCCCTTGACAGCCCGTCCGGGGTCGTAGCCGGTGGTCTTCGCGAGCGCCTCAATGCCCCGCTTCGTGTCGCGCACGCCGCCGACAGAAAATGTATCGCCCCCGTCGTTCTCGACGATCAAGTCGATTCCCCTTTTCTTCTGCTTCCAGTAAAGCCTCATTAGATTCCCCTCGATGCATGCCGTTGGCCTGCGAGTCCAGGCTTTGCGACGCTCACCCGCGTTGTCCGGTTGAATACCGACATTCTACGTTCAAATGCAAACTTTTGGACATGGCGAATGTCTGGACCGGCGAACTAAATGGCCGCATCCGGCCGGAGTCGGCAAAAAACGCGGTACTCAGCGGTCTTTCAGAAGCGGCAGGGCCCGGTCGAGAATCGCGTGCGCCACGTCGAGTTTGCCCATCAGCGGCATCGCTTCGGCATTGCCTTCTGCATCGACGAAGGTCACACGGTTGGTGTCGGTCCCGAACCCGCTTCCCGGCTCGGTCACATCGTTTGCCACGACGAAGGCCGCTCCCTTTGGTGCAGCCTTTGCCGCGGCGTTGGCTTCAACGTTGCTCGTTTCGGCTGCGAACGCGACCTTTACCAGGTGCCGGCCGCGTGCGAGCGGCATGAAATCTTCCACGGCCGCCAGTTCCAGCGACATGCCGCCGGGACCCTGTTTCTTGATCTTCTGGTCGGAGACCTGGACGGGAGTGAAGTCGGATATCGCGGCAGCCATGACCAGGAGGTCGGCGCTCGACGAGGCGGGCACGATCGCGTTGCGCATCTCATCGACGGTCGAGGCTTTGACAACCCTGATCCCGGCAGGGTCTGGCAAATCGGCAGCGCTCACCAGCGTCACATCGGCACCGCGGTCGCGGGCGGCCTCGGCGATTGCGTATCCCATCTTGCCCGTGGAACGGTTTGAGATGAACCTGACCGGGTCGATCGGCTGGCGGGTTCCGCCGGCCGAAACGATCACCCGGCGTCCCGTGTAGTCGCCGTGCCGTCCAACCGCCTGTCGTACCAGTCCGACCAGGATTTCGTTATCGATCAGTCGTCCTTTTCCGATCAGCCCTGAGGCCAATCGACCGCTGGTGGGCCCGGCTATCACCACGCCGTCGTTTTCGAGCGTCTCGACGTTTCGCCGGGTGGCAGGGCTGGCGAACATGTCGGCATCCATCGCCGGGGCAACGATCACCGGCGCTTCGGTTGCCAGCACCGTGGCCGTCAGGGGGTCGTCGGCGATACCCAGGGCCAGTTTCGCAAGGGTGTTCGCAGTCGCCGGGGCGATCAGCACGCAATCGGCGCGCAGTGCGAGCGCCACGTGGTCGATGCTCAGTTCAGAGTGGGCCTGCCAGAGTCCGGTCGTGACAGGCCGGTGCGTGAGTGCCTCAAACGTTGTTGCGCCCACGAACTCGGTGGCCGCTGTGGTCAGGACGACATCGACGCTGGCACCTGCCTGCACGAGCTTGCTGGCGAGATCGGCCGCCTTGTACGCCGCGATCGAGCCGGTAACGCCCAGTACCACCGTCTTGCCCTCAAGCGGTGGACGCGATTCTGGTTGGATTGACTTGATTTCACCTGTCGGAGGCGACATTTGCGATAACCAATCTAGGTGTTGTTCATCTCGTAGACAAACCTGAGGCCGATCAGCGTGAGATCGAGGTTTACGTGGTCGAACGAATCGACGTGCTCTGCCATAAGGGGGGCGAGACCGCCCGTGGCCACTACCGTTACATCGTTGGGCGCATCAGGGCTGAGTTCGTTCTTGAAACGGGCGATCATTCCTTCGATCAACTCGGCGAATCCAAATACGAAACCCGATTGCATCGATGCCACGGTGCTGCGGCCGATGACCCGGTCGGGTGCGACCAGTTCGACCCTGCGCAGCTGGGAGGTGTTCCGGAACATCGCATCTGCGGATATCTGCAGTCCCGGTGCGATCGCGCCGCCAATGTAATCGCCGTCGGCAGTGACGGCGTCGAACACGGTCGCGGTGCCGATGTCGACTATCACGAGGGCCCCGCCGTAGAGGCGGTTTGCGGCGATGGCGTCGACTATCCGGTCGGCACCCACGTCCTGTGTACGGTCGTAGTGAATCCGGATACCGGTCCGCACACCGGGGCCGATCACGAGTGGAGTGTGGCCGGTAAGTGTCGAGAGGGCATCGGAATAGGCTTCGGTGAGGGGAGGGACGACAGAGCAGATCACGACGGCGTCGAACGACTCGGGCTCAACGCCTTTTGAACGCAGCACCCCCTGGAGCGCCCACGCATGTTCGTCGGTGGTGCGCGTCTCGCGGGTCGCCAGCCGCCAGGTAGCCGTCAGTTCCTGGTCGTCGAAGGCGCCGATGGTTATGTTCGTGTTGCCGATATCGACGGCAAGAAGGGAAGTCACTGTTTCCCAATTATAAGAGCGAGGGTTCCCGGCGCCTATTTTTCTACACGCCAACGGGTGAGGGGCTGGGTGTTTGGGGGCCGGCACATCTTGCGCCTCCCCCTCCTCCTCCTTCAGGACGGGTACGGCTACTGTGTTGCCGATCGTCGGGCATCTATTCTTGCGCTATGAACCATCGGACGATAGCGAGGCGGGTAGCCTTGGAGGCATTCATTTGCAAAAAGAATTGCTCATCATCGTCGCCAGTGTTGAATCCGCTATCGAACAGATCATCTCGCAGTAAATCCCCTTGATGGGAGACGAGAGATCGCAAATCGTACATCCTGTTGGCGAGCTTTTTTGTAGATGTTCCAGCGTATGTCATCATGAATTCTCTGAAGCGTCTCGTCAGGCCGTGCTTAGTATTGCCACAGGCATCACATGTGTCAGGACCTAAGAAGGTGTTGCATTTGTCACATCGCTCGGGATCGGGATCGCCCCAGTGAACGAGTGTCTCAATTGCCGAAACTTCTGCCACCAAGGACATGCTTGGCGGCATACGACGGTCATTTGCCTGGACCCACAGCAAGCAAGCTCTGTAGAAGGCATCCTTCCTCTTCGGATCAAGGGAGAAATAGCGCGTGAAGAGATCATCGAGGAAAGATGGAAATTCGATTTCCTCCGCAATCACATTTCGGGTTCTCCCGTAATAGTTCTCAGATGATGTGGTTTTCACCTGTTCTTCGCTAGTCGAGCTGAACGATTCCTTAGCGATTTCCAGCTCCGCCAGAGGGTAAAGGGGCTGCCCCCAGACAGGATCCGAAATGCCAGAATCGCTCAGCACAATAAACCAGGAATTGGTGTTCCCGCGGTAATCCGAGAACGTGGAGTTAGTGAGAATCGTAAGCAGGACTTGAATCTCTGTGTCGATAGCCGAGAGTCGATTTTGACGCGATAGTTCCTGATACGTTTCGGCTTGCTCGACCGAACCAGACTGTTTCTGTAGGTGTACATCGCGATTACGCTCCCATACGTCTCTAAACCAAAAGTCGTCCTCTGGGCTTCGCTCAGTCCAAATCCTCGGATCGTGGTTGATGTCAACGATTGTCGGATAGTCGTACATGATGACGCCCGTTGGATTTATTGGCGGTGGAGCTGGCGTCAGTTGAAAAACATCGCCGTATCTGTACCACCCACTCATTGGCGCACGCGTAAACCAGACTCTTCGAATCAACTTGTTCGTCATGATGCCTCCGCTCCGTCCAACTAACGCCCATGCCCGGCGACTAGCGCGAAAAATACCCGAGGCGATCGGAAACGTCGGTCGCCCGCATCCCCGTTTCGCCAAGTTCGTCCCGCGCGGCCTCAGCCGCATAGCCGTGAACAAAAACGGCGAGCGAAGCCATTTCGAACACGTTTTCCGGTTGCTGGGCGAGGAGACCGCCGACCAGGCCTGCCAGCACGTCACCACTGCCACCTTTTGCCAATCCTGAATTGACCCACGGCGAAACCATCAGTTGTCCATCGGGCGCGGCAATGAGGGTTGCGGCACCCTTGAGAACGACGACCTTATCGAATTTTTTAGCGGCTTCCAGGGCGACTTTAACGCGGTCCTGCTGGACCCCGGCGGCGGTGATGCCCATGAGCCGGCCCATTTCGCCGGGATGGGGCGTGAGAATCGCCTGATTTTCGAGTCGTTCCCACCATCGGTGCGACTTCGAGAGGATGTTCAGTGCGTCGGCATCGAGGACGAGTGGAATTTCGTCGGCGATTTGCGACAGCAGGATTGACAGAAACTCGGAAGTAGCCGGCGTCTGGCCGAGGCCGGGGCCGATGACGACCGAGTTAGCCCGCCCGACCAGTTCGAGCGCCGTACGAACGGCCGCCGACGGTTCGACCTCGCCGTCCGCCGAAACCGGGAGTGCCCGGTAGATGGCCTCGGGCACGTCGCCCGCGACAAGGCGGTACACGGGTTCAGGAGTCGCGACGTATGCCAGGCCGACACCGGAACGCGTTGCCGCATCGCCGGCCATCGTGATGGCACCGATATAGTCCTGGGACCCCCCGATAACCAGGGTCGTGCCGAACGTGCCCTTGTGGCCATCGGTCGGGCGTTCGGTCTGCAGCGATGCGGCGAGGTCGGGGGTGAGCAGTTCCGTTTTGACATGAGAATCGAGGCCAAACGATATCCCGATATCGAGCGTTACGACCTCGCCGGTCGGTGCCGTGCCCGCCGCGATTGCGGGGCCGAGCTTTGGATACCCGAGGTGAAGGGTCACATCTGCGGGAAGCCCTGCAATATCGAAATTGCCGGTATCCGAGTCCAGGCCGGTCGGCAGATCGAGCGCCACGACCGGGACCGCGACCTCGATAACTGAGAACAACAGGGCAGACAGGGGCTCGGAGACGGGCCGGGAAGCACCGGTGCCCAGTACGGCGTCGATGACCAGATCGGTGGTCGCGAGCTTCTGAGTCAGCGTTTCGCCCCCCGAATCCGTGGTGCCATCGAGAATCGACACCCCCGCCTCTTCTGCGAGCCTGCGCTTTGGGTCCGGCGTTTTTCGCTTTGCGCAAAGTACAGCCGTAACCGCGGCGCCTTCCCTGGCGAGGTGCCTGCCCGCAACGAATCCGTCGGCCCCGTTATTGCCGGGCCCGATAAGAATCACGATTCGCCTGCCGAAAAGACCGCTGCCATGGTCCGGGTCGAAGAAGCTTTCTTCGACATACTCGGCAACTGCCAGCCCTGCGTTTTCCATGAGTTCGTCAAGTGAAACGCCGACATCGGCGGACGCCTGTTCGATAGAGCTCATTTGCGCGGCTGTCACAAGTTTCATGGCTTCCACGCGTCGTCCCTGGCCTCGCCCACAGCCGATGCCACCGCCATTTCGCGCGAGTGCGAAAGGCTGAGGGCGATGCGGGTGATTCCCATCTTTTCGGCACGGCCTTTGGCGGGTCCATGAAGCACGATCTCGGGAGGTCCGCCCCGTTTACGGGTGACTTCAATCGATTTCCATGGCATGCCGCGCACGCCGGTGCCAAGCAGCTTCATCACGGCTTCCTTCGCGGCGAAACGGCTCGCCAGCTGATGTGGCCTGCCGCGTGCGTACCGCTGTTCACCGGCGGTGAAGACTTTTTCGAGAAAACGGGTCGGATAGCGTTCCAGTACGCCGGCAATCCGGGGAATTTCGATCAGATCAATCCCTGCGTAGATCATGCAACAGTCGCCTCCGCGAACGACTCGCGAACTGTGTCCAAACGATTCTCGGAATAATACTTGCAATGACGTTTCTCGGTTACGATTTATTCTCGTTTCCTGCGTAGTTCGACACTCCGGTTCTCCCCGATTCCGCCGGGCAGGGCCCAAATCCGCAAAAAAGGACCTGCCAGAATGACCGCGCGAATCATCGATGGCAAAGAAGTGGCAGCGAAGGTACACGAAGAGGTGGCTGCGGGAGTAGCGGAATACCTGGAGCAGCACGGCAGCGCGCCGGGGCTGACAGTTGTGCTGGTGGGGGATGATCCCGCTTCACATTCCTACGTGAAGGGCAAGGGACGGGCGTGTGAGCGGGTCGGGATAAGCAGCGAGACGATACTGCGCGACGCTTCGATCACTCAGGAAGAGCTGATCGGGATTGTGGACGGCCTGAACAACGATCCGAAGGTCCACGGCATTCTCGTGCAACTGCCGCTTCCAGATCATATCGACGAGGCCGCAGTGGTCCACGCCATCGACCCCATGAAAGACGTCGATGGTCTGCATCCCGAAAACGCCGGACTTCTCGTACTGGGCGAACCCCGGTTTGCGCCGGCCACCCCGCTTGGAGTGCAGCGGATGCTCGTTGAAGAGAACGTGGAAATGAAGGGTGCGCGGGTGGTGATCGTCGGTCGCAGCAAACTGGTTGGGATGCCGCTGGCCCTGCTGCTGCTCCAGAAGGGCCCGGGCGCAAACTCGACGGTCACCGTCTGCCACACCGGGACGAAGGACATTGCTGCCGAGACCCGGCGTGCCGACGTGCTGATAGCGGCGGCGGGCTTTCCCGGCACCGTTACGGCCGACATGGTGAAACCGGGTGCCGTAGTGATCGACGTCGGGGTAACGCGGGTTGACGACGCGACGCGGAAGCGGGGATACCGCCTGACCGGTGATGTTGATTTTGAGGCTGTCTCCGAGGTCGCTTCGGCAATTACCCCGGTTCCGGGCGGCGTGGGGCCGATGACGATAGCGATGCTGCTCGTGAACGTGCTGAAGGCCGCTAAACTGGCGAATCCAAACTGAGTTCACGACTGGAAAACTGGAACTATCCGGTAGAATGAGTGGATTGAAGCCTGGTTCAAAGGCCGACGGTACTTGATCGGAGCCCAGGGCTGGCGCACCTTTACTACCTGTCCGTCTCGATAGTCCCACCTGCTCGTCCTTTATCCCACCTGAACGCATCAAACATTCAATGGCAAGTCGAACCAAACCCAGAGGAAAATCCTCCGCAAAAACAGCAAAACCCCCGAAGGCCGGTAAGAACGGCGCGAGCGGGGCCGCTGGGCTCGATGAAATTGATGTAGCAAACAAGGGCGACCTTCTTGAGCTGTTCAGGCAAATGTTCCTCATCCGCGAGTTTGAGCTGGCCTGCGGTGAAAACTATGGCAAGGGATTTATCCGTGGGTTCCTGCACCTGTACATAGGCCAGGAAGCCACCGGTGTGGGTGCCATTTCCGCCCTTGGAGACAACGATTACATCGTCAGCGCCTATCGTGACCACGGTCACGCACTTGCGAGGGGAGTTGACGTAAACCGGGCGATGGCCGAACTGTTCGGGCGTGCGACGGGGCTCTCGAAGGGCAAGGGCGGCTCGATGCACCTGTTCGATGCCGCAAAGGGCTTCATGGGAGGCCATGCCATTGTTGGGGCACAGTTGCCACTCGCGGCGGGTCTTGCGCTTGCCCAGCAGTATCAGAAGACCGACGGAATCACCATGTGTTTCTTCGGCGATGGTTCGACCAACCAGGGTGTCTACCACGAAACCCTGAACCTGGCGGCGGTGTGGAAGTTGCCGATCCTCTTCCTGCTTGAAAACAACGGGTATGGCATGGGTTCGGCCATCGAACGTGTGCGGGCCGGCGGGAGCGATTTCTACCCCGGACTGGCGACCTACGGCATCCCCGCCGTGGAAGTCGACGGGATGGACGTGCTGGCGGTGAAGGAGGCGACCGAACTCGCCGTGCGGAATATTCGCGCGGGCGGAGGTCCCCAGTTCATCGAGGCGAAAACGTTCCGGTTCGTCGGTCATTCCATAGCCGATGGCCAGAGATACCGTGGCCGGCAAGAGGTTGAGGAATGGGAGGAGCGCGACCCGGTCGTTACCTTCCCGGAAATCCTGATCAAGATGGGACTGGCTTCCGAAGCCCAGATCGACAAGATCAAGGCCGAAACCACTGCCGTTGTGGAAAACGCGGTGAAGTTTGCCGAGGAAAGCCCCAATCCCGACCCGTCCGAGATATTCACCGATGTTCTGGCCTGACGCAAATGCCTGAAATCGTCTACCGAGAAGCAATAAAACGGGGTCTCGAGGAAGCGCTCGAGAGCGACCCGCGCGTCTTCATGATGGGGGAAGATATCGGGGAATACGGCGGCGCCTATGCCGTGACCGCCGGGTTCCTCAAAAAGTTCGGCCCTGAGCGCATCAAAGACACACCCATTTCGGAGCAGGCGTTCATGGGCGCTGGCATCGGGGCTGCTGCTGGCGGTCTTCGACCAATCATCGAACTGATGTCGATTTCTTTCTCGCTCGTGGCCTTCGACCAGATCGTCAACATGGCTGCGAACCTCCGGTACATGTCGGGGGGTCAAATTTCCGTTCCGATGGTCATTCGTGCGCCGACGGGTGCGGGCGTACAGCTCGGCGCGACCCATTCGCATAGCTTCGAAACCTGGCTTGCGGAGGTCCCGGGCATGAAAGTTGTGTGCCCGTCGAACTCGTACGATGCGCTGGGGCTGATACGGACGGCGATCAAGGACGACAACCCGGTGTTTTTCGCCGAGCCCGCACTTCTTTACGGGGTAAAAGGCGAAGTGCCCGACGAGTACTACGAAATTGAACTCGGGAAGGCCCGGATTGCCCGCGCCGGGAGCGATATCACGCTCGTTTCGTACGGGTACGGGATGAAGTTGGTTGAGGCCGCTGCCGACGGGCTGTCGCTGGTTGGGGTTTCTGCGGAGGTGATCGACCTCAGGTCGCTCAACCCGCTCGATATGGACGCCGTTGTGGCGTCGGTCCAGAAGACACACCGGATAGTGGTTGTCGATTCCGCTCGCCGGACGGGTGGGATCATGGCCGAAGTGGCGGCCGAGGTCCAGCAGAGGGCTGCGGAGTGGCTCGATGGCCCGGTAATGCGGGTTGGCTCGGTAGACGTTCCCTGGCCGTACAGTCACGGGCTTGAGCAGAAAGTGCTGACCGACGCCGATGACGTGCTTGCGGCAGTCGCCGAGGGGTACGGGCTTTAGGGTTTCGGCCATGGCGTCGAGATGTAAAACTCTAACCGATCACAATTTTTGGTGAGTTGGCCTGTGCCGACTCGAACAACACGGTATGATCTATCGAGAATTCAGTGTGAATTCTGACAATTAGATGGGTTCCGCGAGAAACGGTAGCCGGGCAGTGGGAGGACAGTTTCAATGCCAGGAATCAAGCATGACCTCGAACTCCAGAAGAACACGCCCAGCCCGGGAGCTACCTCGGTCCCCTCGACTCGATTTCTCACCTAACGGTTTATGTTGAAACGTGTTGCAGATTTCCCCGAGCGCCTTCCGGAGCGCATCAAGGAATCCCCACGTTGAACTTACCTTCGCAAGACGCCCCCCTGGGCCCGGACCAGGACGCCACGACAGCCGCTGAAGACAGGGTCGGCTCGCTCACGAATCTCGTCCACTACGGCCTGAACGAATCGGCAGCGAGGCACTTCACCCAGATCACAAACCGCGATCCAGAACTCGTACCGGGAAGGGTCGTCCGGGTCGACGGAATCTCGACCACCGTTCGCACGGACTCCGTCGACTACCGGGCGGTCAGTACGGCCGCGACATTCGCCGAACCGGCCGAGGCCGATCCGAATAATGAACCCCGTTCGGAGTTGGAAATCGAACCGGGTTCCGGGCCTGCACAGCCGACTGTTGGCGATTGGGTGCTGGTGAGACCGGGCGATGACAATCGACCCGACAGAATAGAACTTGTACTGCCGCGCACATCGCTACTGGTCCGCAAGCGGGTCATGCGGGGAAAAGAGCAGGGCGACGAGCAATTGCTGGCGGCCAATGTGAATACGGTTTTTGTAGTCCAGTCGGCAACTTATTTCAACCCGGGCCGCCTTGAGCGCGAGCTTGCCCTGGTGTGGGGCAGCGGGTCTGTCCCGGTCGTCATTCTGACCAAGGTCGACCTGCTCCAGGACGCTGACGATAACGGGACGGCCACACGCACCGGGGTTGTTCGACGGGCCGAATCGTTTGCGCCGGGAGTCGATGTATTTGCGGTCAGCGGGATCACCGGCGAGGGCACCGATCAACTTGGCGGGTTCACCGCCACGGGCAAGACCGTTGTCCTGATCGGGGCTTCGGGTGTCGGGAAATCGACGCTTGTCAACCTGTTGATGGGCGAAGAGGTGATGGACACCGGGGAAATCAGGGAGGCCGACGACCGTGGCCGGCACACGACTTCGACGCGGCAACTGCTGCCGCTTCCCGGCGGCGGCGTGCTGATCGACTCTCCGGGAATCAGGACGATTGGCCTGATCGCCGGGAGCGAAGAGGCGATTGGAAGAGCGTTTTCCGAGATCGAAGAGTATCTCGGCAAGTGCAAGTTTCGGAATTGTTCCCACGGAGATGAGCCGGGGTGTGCGATAAACGAAGCGATAGCCGATGGCAGGCTCCTCCAGTCGAGGTTCGATTCGTATCGGCGGATGCAGCGCGAGATCCAGCATGAGGAGACCAAAAACAAGCCCGCTGCGAAAACCGATCACCAGGCCCGCATGCGCAACATCGCCAAATCGGCGCGCCAGCAGTCTCGAATTGAGAGAGACCTCGAATCCGATTAGCGGGCCGCAATTTCGCGCGCCCCGGGCGGTTTGTTGTGTAACCTCTATTTGCGCGTCTATTTATGGTCCGGGGCTACAGGCAGGCCAGCCTCGCGTCCAACATGAGCCGATTGTTCCCGCAGGAGTGCAGATTTGATTAGCGAAGTGACCATGCCCTCGATGGGTGCCGACATGACCGAGGGCACCATAGTGAAGTGGCTGAAAGCCGAGGGTGACCAGGTCGGCCGTGGTGACAAGCTGGCGGAGGTCGAGACCGACAAGACGGTTGTCGAGATGGAGGCTTACGCCGAGGGCTTGCTGCGCAAAATTGTGGTCTCAGAAGGTTCACTGGTGCAGGTCGGGGCCGTTATTGCGTTCATCGGCGATGCAGACGATGAAATACCCGAGGTAGCTGCCGCTGCACCGGCTGCGGAGGCGCCAGCAGAAGCTCCAGCGCCTGCGCCCGCTGCTGCTTCCGCTCCCGCTCCCGCTCCTGCCCCCACGCCCGCGCCCGTTCAGCAGGCTGCCCCTGCTCCGGCGCGCGCCGCGGCTTCCGCTTCCCAGGGTGGTCGTGTCAAGGCATCGCCCATCGCCCGCAAGATAGCTGAAGAAAAGGGCTTTGATATCGCCGCAATTACCGGCACGGGCCCGGGGGGACGGATCACGAAGTCCGATGTCGAAAACTTCACGCCCTCACCGGGTTTTGCCGTATCGGGTGGCCGATCGCCGGTGGCCCTCGATGGTTCCGACACGCCGCTATCGTCCATGCGCCAGGCCATCGCACGGGTTACGGTCCGATCGAAGACAGAGGCCCCGCACTATTACGTTACGCACGAAATCGACATGTCGGCATCGATGACGTTCCGCCGGCAGCTGAACGAGGCCCTTGCCGAAGAGGGCGACCGCGTATCGGTAAACGACCTGATCCTGAGGGCCCTGACCATAGCGCTGATCAAGTACCCGAAGTGGAATTCGTTCTTTGACGGCGACCGGCTGATCGGACACGCCAGCATCAACATCGGAGTCGCCATCGCGCTGGACGAGGGGTTGATCGTGCCCGCGGTTCTGGACATCCAGAACATGTCCCTGGTCGAGATATCTCGTGCCGTTCGTGACCTCGGAAAGCGCGCCCGCGGCGATGGCGGAAACCTGACCCAGGCGGAATTGACGCAGGGGACTTTCGGTACTTCCAATCTTGGAATGTTCGGGACTGATACATTCTCGGCGATCATCGTCCCCCCGAACGCGGGGATCATCGCGGTTGGCACGGTGAAGGAAAAGCCGGTCGTCCGTGATGGGGACATCGTGGTGGCTTCAATGATGAACGCCACGTTGTCGGCCGATCACCGCGTTGGCGACGGCGCCGAAGCGGCGATATTCCTTGGCGAGTTCCAGAAGAACCTCGAAAACCCGGCGCGGTTGATGCTGTAGGCGGGTGTGGTCGTAATGGACCGGATCGGGGCTTCGTAGCGTCATATTTAGCGCCTGCCGGGCCGGGCAGTGGATAGAATCACCGCACGATGTACGCAGCCGATAATTTCACAGCCGAAGAGCAATCGATTCTCGGCCGTTTCTTCACGAATACCGACCGTCCTGTGTTCGCCCTTATCAACCTTCCCGAGGTGGTGAAAGGCGCGCTGTTCGCCCGCTACAGCCGGTCGCCGAAATCGCTTCGGCGTTTGTTTCTGGACGAGTTCTACAACCAGCCTGAGGTGGAGATCGAAGAAATTGGCGAAGATTCGAGCAACGCATCGCTCGTCTCGGCGAAGCGTGCGGAGGGACTTTACGACCGGGTGTTCTCCCAGTTCGGCGACGACTCGGTGGCGCAGCTTGGTGCTGCACATATTGCCTGTGAACAGGCGTCCAACATCCTTACCAAGGTCCTCGAATGGGGGCGCCTCGCGGCGTACCTCGAGCAGTCGACCCGGTACATCTTCTACGACCAGAAACTTGATGACCGCTACCGGTACCTTGCACCGCCCGAGGTCGAGGCCGGGCCGCTCGCCGCTGAGTACGTAAAAAACATGGACTGGCTGTTCGACGAATACTCGGAGCTTGTCCATACCTGCGTCCCCTATTTCGAGAAACAGACCCCGAAGCAGGAGGGCGATTCGAACTTCATCTACAAAGCGTCGATTCGTGCAAGTTCCTGCGATGCCGCACGGGGGCTGCTTCCGGCGGCGACGTTTTCAAATGTGGGTATTTTTGGATCGGGCCAGGCGTTTGAGTCGATGCTGATCCGCATGAACAGCCACCCGCTGGAAGAGGCGCGTGACTGCGCCCGGATGATGCTCGAAGAGCTGCGCAAAGTGATTCCGTCGTTCTTGAAGCGGGTCGATCTGCCAGACCGTGGGGGTGTGTGGTCCGACTATTTCCAGAAAAACCACGAGGCGATGGAACGGATTGCGGCCAGGATCGAGATCGAACCTGCTCCGATCGATGAGGTGACCCTGGTCGAGTGGGACCCCGATGCCGAGGACAAGATTGCGGCGGCGGCGCTGTACGCACATTCCGATCTCACAGACCAGCAGCTTCACGCGGCCGTCAAAAAGATGAGCGATGACGAAAAAGCCGGGGTAATCCGCGCCTACATCGGTGATCGCCAGAACCGCAGGCACAAGCCGGGGCGCGGGATGGAACGGACGTATTACCGCTTCGATATCCTTTCCGATTTCGGCAGCTTTCGGGACCTGCAACGCCACCGGATGATGACGCTCGACTGGCAGCGGCTGGGGGTAAAGCACGGATATTCGACACCCCCGACCGTCGAGCGGGTCGGCTGGACGCAGAGGTGGGACGATGCGATGGGCCGGATGACCGAGTTTCACGACAAGGTGAACAACGAGCATGGCCCCGATGTTGCGCAGTACGTCATTCCTTTCGGGTTTAACCTGCGCTATTCGATGCAGTTTAACGCCCGCGAAGCGTTTCACATGCTGGAGCTGAGGACCACCCAGCAGGGACACCCTGACTATCGCCGGGTCTGCCAGGCCATGCACACGCTGATTCGGGAAAAGGCCGGCCACAGGGCACTTGCCGACGCGATGTCGTATGTCGACCACAACGACTACGATCTTGGGCGGCTCGAGGCGGAGCGAAGGGCAGAGAAGCGGCGGGCGCCCGGCTCGGGGTAATGGCGCGGCGATGCGCTGCCTGGCGGCGGGGTAATCACGGGGCAGGCAGGCTACTGCACGACCGCAATCCGCAGTCACTTATCGGAAGTTTCACCGACACCCGCGCCCAGAGGGCACCCGTCTCCGTTTAGCTCCGGGCGTGCGAGGCGCACTTGCCAGATGACCGGCGTGAGCAAGTCGCGCAGGAAGCGCCGCGGGGCACGCCAGAGCGAGGGAGAGGGGATAGCTCACACCCTAGGCCTCTTCCTCCGAGGCAGTGGGCACGGCCCGCACTCGTCTCGTCATCAGATAGGCCGGGACCAGGGCCAGTGCCGCTAGAACCGCTGCGTACTGGTAGAACCGTGTAAATACGTCCATCGCGGCGTTCTGTGCCGATTCGATTATCTGGCGCTGGACCACGGGGTCGAGCGAGAATGCCGGAACGTCGGCAACAAGTTGCTGGAACTGCACCGTGCCCAGTGCCGTCATCGCGGCGAGGCCCGCGGTCATGCCGACCATGCGGGACACCGTAATCAGGGCCGATGCTGCGCCCCGCTGGCCGTCACCCACCCTGAAGAGCGCAGTTTCGGCGATTGGCGAGACCAGCAGCCCCAGTCCAAGCCCGGTCAGCAGCAGGTGGGCCGTTATGGCCGGCTCGGCAACGTCCACCGCCCACCCGGACATCAGCAGGAACCCTAGGGACGTAATTACGAGGCCGAGCAAAACCGGAAGGCGGGGTCCGATGCGCTGCGTGATGATTCCGCCAATCACTGCTGCCGCTGCGATTGCGATTGTCATCCGGAGGAGTTGCAGTCCGCCTTCGATAGGTGTCTTTCCAAACACGGTTGCCGCCATCAGGGGCACGGTGACCATCCCGACTATCAGGACCGCGCCCACCAGAAAGTGAGTGATATTGGCGAAGTTGAACGACACGAGGTGAAACAGGGGCCGGGGGAACAGGGCATCGGCCGACCGGGTGTTCATGACCACCAGGAGCACCACCAACGCTGCCGTCACGGCAAGCGATATCGTCATCAGGGCGTCGGGTTCGCCGATCCGGACGAGTCCCACGGTCAGGAGGGCAAGTGCCGCGGCGAACACGATTCCCGCCGGGATGTCGACCTTGACCTTTCTGTTCCGACTGCCGGGCGGGTTACGCATAATCCACAGCGCCGCGACGACCGTAACCGGGATGTTGAGCCAGAACGCCCACTCCCACGACAGCCAGGTCGTGATCCCGCCGCCCCAGAGGGGGCCGAACACTCCCCCGGCCTCGGCGCTTGCGCCGATCAGCCCGTATGCGATCGCACGGTGCCTGCCGTCGACCAGTTCGTTGACCGCGGCGATCGAGATCGGGATGAGGGCACCGCCGCCGATTGCCTGGAACACCCGCATGCCGACCAGCCAGTTGAACTCCGGCGGTCCGCCGAAAAGCCAGCCGGGGATCTGCGGGGACATTGCGACCAGCGCGGAGCCGAGGGTGAACACGCCCAGTGCCGCCAGGAACGCCAGCCTATAGCCTGTGCGGTCGGAGATTCGTCCCATCAGGGGCATTGCCGCGGTGAAGCCGATCAGGAACCCGGTGATCGACCACGATGCGCGGTCCAACTCGCTCACTCCCACGCGCAGGTCGGCCATCATGTCGGGCAGCAGGGTGACGACCACCGTCATGTCGTCGGCCGCGATAAACACGCCAAAGCAGAGCGGCAGGAGCAGCCTGTACGGGGAAATGATTCGACCTGCTCTGCTGAACATGGGCTAGATCGGCGGCTCGAGCGAAACCGGCTTGTCGAACTCGGACAGCGTTATCACGCGGATCGTGTTCTCGTCGTCTTCCCGCTGGGCCACACCGAAAATGACGATCTTGTTGAGCAGGTAGGTCTTGGCGTTGAGCGAGAGGGTCACGGCCGGGACCGCGTCGGGGTCGACGGAACCCACAAGTGCGGCAAGGGTGGTCGCGGGTAACCGTCCGGTAATCGTCAGTTCGTCGTTCGAATTGGGGCTGTCCAGATATACAGCATCCCGAGTATCACCGAGTATGTCGGCAACCAGTTTTACGGGGCCGAGGAACGAGAATGGACTCTCCTCCGGGGGAATTTCCGACCATGCCCCGGTCAGCGGGTTCGTCATCCAGGTCTGTTCATCGATCACAATCGCCTCGATGCGGACGAAAGCCCTGCCAATTTTGGCTTCGGCCTCAAGGTCGAGCCCGTTCTGGGCGACCAGTCCGCTGGCCCTGGACAGTTCGAGGCCGCCGGCTAGTGCCGTAAACCCGGAATCGTGGGTCAGTTCAAACCTGAAGCTGGCGAGTTCTGCCATCGCATCGCGCGAAAGCGCCACGGCCTCGGGCGCCGTAACGGTCGGTACGGGTGTTGTTGTGGCGATCGGTTCCGCACGAACTGAGTCCGCTTCGGTCCCCGACGATTTCGAGCAGCCGACTGCGACGAACACAGCCAGTGCCACCGCCAGGAGCAGTGCTTTCGATATTTGTTGGGCCCGGGGTTTCGGGTGAGTGGTGTTCATTTCTGCGCAGACAGCGTAACCCAGACGAAACGCGCTCGCCTCGCGACGGGCTTATCGAGGCCAAATCGCCAGAGGGACGTTCTATGGATCGCTGCAGTCGCGCATGAAGCCGCAGTTGTCGCACCTTAGCTTGCAGTGCAACTCGATCATCGCCGCGCCACAGCGGTCACACACCCAGGTTCTCGTGTCGGACCGTGTCGTTGAGCCCATGTTGTGAACCCCGGACATCGGGGCTGCCGACGTCACTGTTAACAGATTCTGGTTTGCCGATTACGGCGCGGGCGATCGCGCCGAAAACCGTTCACAGTGAAGTCTAGAAATTCCCCAGAAATAGCCAGCGCCAATCAGTTGGCGTCGGCAGAGAGGAACTGCACATCCGAGGGTTGTGACCCGACACTGTCTATCCGCTCCTGGGTCACGACCAGGCTGGAGTACTGGAAGAACGGGGCAGGGAGTAGAAATGCAACTGTTGCCGACCCGATTTCGCTGACTTCAAATTGCGTAACGGCGATCGGGTCTCCGTTCCCCAGCAGCCACAGCGTGTAGGCGAATCCGTTCTTGGGCCGTTCGAGCCCGTTCACCTGGAACACTGCTTCGTTGCCGATCACCCGTACTGCGAATATTCCTGAAGCGCTCGAAACCGCCTGGTTATCGTCGAGCCAGCTTTCAACTCTGTAATCCTCTTTCATCGCGACATAAGTCATCCAGCTCTGGTCACGGAGCGCCACTCTGAGGGCGGCGTTGGCAATAGCGAGTTCAGAAACCATCTCTTCCTGGTGAACGACCATGGCGGCGGTCGCCCCGACTTCGTCTTCCATCTGGTCCATGTCGCCCTTCATGGAAGCGACCCTGGTCTCTGAATCGAGGAGCGTCGCGGAAAGATCGGCGCGCAGGCTTGCGACCGCTTCCGCCTCGACATTGAGGTCGGAGCGGAGCAAGTCGATCTCGTCGCCAAGCCTGTTGTTCTGTATTCCGAGCGCCCCCACGGCGACGAGCACCAGTACGGCGGCCGCAGCCGAGACGGCGTACCCGGACTGGAATATTCGGGACCAGCGTGTGGCAGGGCTGGGTTCAGTAATGGAGACCATCGGGGCCAGCGGCCCGGGCCCTGGTACAGGACTGCTGGTTGCCAGTTCGAGAATCCTGGCTTTCAGCCTGGCCGGCGGGGTGACCGTGGGCACGGCGATCGCGAGCAGGGCGGCGGCTTCGGTCAGTTCGTCAAATTCGGCCCGGGCCGCGCTGTCGGCTTCGATCAGCGCTTCAACTGCCACGCGTTCCTCTTCATCGTCGAGTGCGTCGAGAATGTACGCCGCGATGTTTTCGAAGCGGGGGTCCAGTTCGCCACTGTTTTCAGTGATTTCGTTTGAGTCCGTCATACCTGTGTGCCTAACTCGGCACTTAGCGCCTTCCGTAATTTTTTCAATGCCAGCCGCATTCGTGTCTTGACCGTGCCGAGCGGTTGACCGGTCTTATCTGCAATTTCTGTCTGGGTGAGTCCCTTGAAGTAAGAAAGTTCGACTACGTTTTTCTGTTCATCCGGTAGTTTTTCCATCGCCGCGCGTATCTTGGCGTATTCCGATTGAGCCACGGTAGCGTCGGCCGGGGAGACATCGCTCGACTCCAGGTTCAGGTGGTCATCGATATCGTCGTTGGTCCTGCTGCGGTCGCGGCGTCTTTTTCGCAGTTCGTCAATCGTCCGGTTGTGTGCGATTGAGAACAGCCAGGTCGTGAACTTTCCCTTTTTCGATACGTATGTGGCCCCGCGTCGCCACACGCTCATAAATACGTCCTGCGTCACCTCTTCTGCACTAACCGAGTCGCTCAGGATCCGCACGGCGAGCGAGAACACCCGTCGGCCATACCTTTCGTATAACGTTTCGAGGGCGTCTCGATCTTGATTGCTGATGTGCTCAAGCAATTCCAGATCCGTAAGTCCCTGGTAGTTCAAGCGGTACACCTCGTCCATTCAGGACTCGACCGACCGTGCATTGAATTCGCCGTGCGCGAAAACATCAAGTCTTTCAGGTAACCATTTAGAGATTACGACCGATCGGGGGCCGCGGATTTCGCTATTCTGCTGGTTCTTCGGTACCACGGGCCGTCATTGCCTTGAGTCTTCGCAATGCGCTTTCGGCCTGCTCGGTGTTCGATCCGGCCGGGGCATGTTCGAGAAACCGGGTGAGTGAATCTACCGCGTCGCCGAAGTTGCCGACCTTGGTTTGCAGGTGGGCCAATTCGCTCAGATTTCTGAGGTTGGCCGGGTCCAGGAGCTGGATTTGCTCGGATGCAGACAGCGCGAGGTCGTACTGCTTGTACTTTTCGTGGGCTATCTTCAGGTTGCCCAGGAGCCGGCGCAAAATGACACGTTTTTTGACGCCGCTGAGGAACTTGCGCTCGAGGTCGTCGAGGTCTGCGCCGCTAATTTTCTCCCTGCCGAGCACGGTGCCGATGCACTCTTTCCGTGACAGCAGTCCGCCCCTTCGGAACGGGTCGACATATATGCGCTCGTCACCTGTACCGACCGCCACCACGAAGTGCTTGCGGAGCGAGATCCCATCGACTTTCACGTCGGCGGCCCGGGCGACCTCGATGTAGAGGATCGAGAGGGAGACAGGATTGCCCTTCCGACGGTCGATCACTTCGTTCAGGAGACTGTTTTTCGGGTTGAAGAAGTTTTTCGTGTTGCCTGTGAAGCCCTCTTCTTCAAAAAGCACTTCATACATGGTGCCGATGAAATCGTAGTTCGTGTGTTGAACCAACAGTTTCGATTTCACCCGCGCACCGAGTTGCGCGATTCGTCCCTGGTAGGCGATGACGTCAAGCCCGGGGTTCTCTCTCGCCGCGGCGTAGAGACTGGCCGCCGCGAGATTCACTTCGTCATCCGGGCATTGGATTGCCCTGGCGAAGGATTCATTCGGGGTAAGTGGCCTGGTTCCCAAAACTTGTGGCTTGTTTCCTGCTTCGCTGCCGATCTGTTTCACCGCTGAAGTGTCCGCATTCTAGCTGTGTCACGGAAAACTCGCAATTGGCACGCCGTGGAAAAACCCGGAACAAATAATTGCGCTAATGCGCAGGCGATTTGACATGTAATGGCACCGTTGCAAGACTTGCAGTCGAACAGGGCAGTTGTACTGTTCGTGTTCGAAAGGACACATGGGGAGCTCGGGAAGCCGGGCTGAGAGGGCAGACGTGATTTCTCTGCCGACCCCTGAACCTGATCTGGGTAATGCCAGCGTAGGGAGTGGGCCCGAGCGCCATGCCCGACCGCTGATTACCCGGCTTTGTGGAGCGTTTAGCGGTAGCCAGGTGTGGTGTTAATGGATGCGATCTCAGGACGTGCAGGAGTTGTCGCCGGTGAGCGTTCGGGGGGTTCCGGACCGCCTGACTCCCCCGGTGCAGAGGGGGCTCCGTTCCTGGCCGTTTCAGGCGTCGGTTTTCATTACGAAAGCATGGTCGTCCTTGAAGATATTAACCTTTCGGTCGGCCGGGGTGAGTTCGTCGCGCTCCTCGGCCCTTCCGGCTGTGGCAAAAGCACTCTGTTGAACCTGATTTCAGGTGTACTTGCGCCCTCGACTGGCCAGATAACTGTCCCCGCTCCAGCCGGTGCTCACAATAGTCAAGGCCGGGGTGGGCGCGCGGGCCGCCTGGGACACGTTTCTTACATGCAGCAAAAAGACCTGCTGCTGCCGTGGAGGACCGTTTCCGAAAACGGGCGGCTCGGGCTCGAGTTGCGGGGAGTCGGCGCTGCCGAATCGGACGCCGAAGTGGCACATCTCGCCGAGTCGTTCGGACTTGCCGACGTGCTTGGCTCCATGCCGTGGCAGCTTTCGGGTGGGATGCGCCAGCGTGTCGCGCTGTTGAGGGCGTTGCTGCCAGACAACCCGGTCCTGCTGCTCGACGAACCGTTCGGCGCACTCGACGCGATCACTCGCAGCGGGCTCCAGCAATGGCTGCTGAACGTGCTGGACCGTTCGGCAAAAGCCGTGTTGCTGGTCACGCACGACGTGGAAGAAGCGATATTACTCGGCGATCGTGTGTTGGTGATGGCCCCGGAGCCGGGCCGAATAGTCGCCGAGTTGGACGTTCGCCTCGACCTTCGGGACCGGAGAAACCCTGAGACGTCCACGACGCCCGCGTTTGTTGCGATGAAAAAGCGTCTTTTAGGTCTGCTGAACCGACAGGGAGCCGACCTGTGACTTCGACTTCACCGGGGCGAGCGGGTTTCGCGAGGAGGGCAGGTGTGCGTAACTGGCTGCCGGCTGTCGGGACCGCCGTTGTGCTGCTTGTGGCGTGGGAAGTCATCGTCCGGGCGTTTGAAGTTCAGACCTGGCTGCTCCCCGCGCCGACCGTGATTCTGGCAGAACTCTTCGATTCGTTTGGCCTGCTTGTGCGGCACGCCGGAACTACGCTGACCGAGATCTTGCTTGGCTTCCTAATATCGGTAAGCCTCGGAATTGTGCTTGCATCGGGAATCGTCTGGTCGCGCGCGGTCGAGCGTTCGGTCTACCCGATCATCATCGCTTCTCAGACCATCCCGATTTTCACGCTCGCTCCACTGCTTATCATCTGGGTGGGGACCGACATTATGTCGAAGGTGATCGTCGTCGTGCTGTTCACATTCTTCCCGATTGTGATCAGCCTCGTCACGGGTTTGCGGTCCGTTGACCGCGAGATGGTCGACATGTTCCGCACCCTCGGCGCGTCGCCATTTCAGACGTTCCGCAAGTTGATGGTCCCAACTGCGCTGCCCAACTTTTTCGCCGGGATGAAAGTGGCTGCGGTGGTCTCGGTAATCGGTGCGGTGATTGGCGAATGGGTTGGCGCCAGCGCCGGACTCGGCTGGTTGATGAAACTGTCGGGTCCGCAATTTCAAACGGCGAGGGTGTTCGCCGCAATCGTAGTTCTTTCGGTGTTGGCGATGGCGCTGTTTGCCGCCGTCGTCTTGCTCGAAAAATGGTCGCTCCGGAACTATCCGGCGACCGCCAGCCAGGTGTCTGGTTTAGGAGAGTCATGAAGAAGTTCCTGTTGCTGATCGCCGTTCTCGCATCGTTCGTAATCGTTGCCTGCAGCAGCGAGGGTGAGCCCGAGGAGCTCGTGCTAACGCTCGATTGGTTCCCGAATGCGAACCACGCCGGAATTTACGAGGCGGTCGACAGGGGATTTTTTGCCGACGAAGGCCTGAACGTGTCTGTGGTGCCGCCCGCCGATCCTTCGGCGATATTGAGCCTGGTGGCAAGCGGGCAGAGCGATTTCGGCATGTTTTATCAGCCCGACCTGATGCAGGCACGGAACGCAGGCGTCCCGGTTGTTGCGATCGCCGGTGTGGTGCAAAAACCGTTGAACTCGATGATGGCCCTGAAGTCGTCCGGCATCGACCGGCCCGGAAAGTTGGCGGGTAAAAAAGTGGGATATCCCGGTATTCCGTGGAACGAGGCGATGCTGACGACGATGCTGGAGGCGGACGGGCTGACCCGAGACGACGTGGAGCTCATCGACGTCGGTTTCGCACTGACGCAGGCGCTTCTCGCAGGGACTGTCGATGCGATCGTGGGTGCGTACTGGACGCACGAGTCGATCGTGATGGACAACGAGGGCTACGAGTCTTACGTGATCCTGCCCGACGACTGGGGCGTGCCGACTTACTACGAGCTGATCCTTGTGGCTTCTGAAGAGACGGTGCGCGAGCGGCCTGAAATGGTCGAAAAGTTTGTCAGGGCGTTTAAAAAAGGCTACGAGCAGGCGCTGCGCGATCCCCAGGGTTCGATCGACGTTTTGATCGAAGCGAACCCTGAGTCGGTGGACGAGTCGGTTGACCGGGCGGGTGTCGATCTCCTCGTTCCGCTCTGGGAGTCTGAGGGCCAGCCGTTCGGTTCACTTGCAGCAGAGCGGTGGACTTCGTTTGCCGACTGGATGAAGGCGCAGGGGCTGATCGATGCCTCGGTCGACCCGGGCGCAGCGTTCGACGCGAGTTTCGTGGAGTAGTTTGGAGGGTGAATCCTCCCTCCGCGTCAGGGAAGGAGTTAGTGGGTGGGTAGATTGCGACGCGTGACCTGCTGACGCCAGTAATCTGGCAAGGACGCGTGTCCGCCCGAAGCTAAACGAGATTGCGGCGGCGACAAAGTCGTCCGACGACGCCCGGAGCTAACGCCCACGCCCGTCCCCGCTGAGGGAGAGGGGGCATGGCCCATCAGCGGAGAGACACGACCTCTTTGACGATCTCACCTTCACGGCGACAAAGTTTCGTGATGGTTTCAACACCCTGGCCGAGCAGGTACTTCCGGCCCGCGGCAATGCCCGCGCCTACCCCGGCAGCAGAGTGGCTGTCGTCGCCGAAGCAGAACGGCACGCCCATATCGGACGCCATGCGGACTGCCCACGGCGCGGGGTAGGGCGTTACCAGTTTTGTGGACATGGCACCGACGTGCAGGTCGAGAATGCTTCCCGAGGCACCGGCTTTTTCGAGTACGCCCGCAACTGCGCTTTTC
>Ga0066376_10000419_pt1 | contig 39233 bp, 43 predicted proteins | sample Knorr_S15_td_Bot_FD_77009 | JGI IMG/M metagenome (GOLD analysis project Ga0066376, IMG submission 77009) | Marine microbial communities from Southern Atlantic Ocean transect - Knorr_S15_td_Bottom_ad_5009_LV_A | ecosystem: Environmental > Aquatic > Marine > Oceanic | place: Southern Atlantic... | reverse complement strand
TTGGGATATTCCAATCAATAAAGCACGGCCGTGGCGAAAGCGTGCTCGGGAAGGCGAGATATACCGATCAAATTTTGTGTCTGATCCTAGGTGTGACAATCGCGCTCAATTCTGACGATATATCGTCAATCCGCCATGACTTGGCCGGCGATGACGAGTTTTTGGATCTCGCTGGTGCCTTCATAGATGCGGAGTGCACGGATTTCTCGGTAGAGCCGCTCGACGGTGACGCCGGAGACGACACCCATGCCGCCCCAAATCTGGACGGCTTCGTCGATGACTTCTTGAGCGCTGTCGGTGGCGTATAGCTTCGCCATCGAACTTTCGCGGGTGACCCGGTTGTCTTGCGTGTCTTTGACCCAGGCTGAGCGGAAAACAAGGAGAGCGGCTGCGTCAACTTTAACTGCCATATCACCGATCTTACCCTGGATAAGTTGAAAGTCGCCGATTTTCTGTCCAAAGGCTTCGCGTGATTTGGCGCGCGCGATGGCTTCATCCATGGCTCGGCGCGCAAAACCCAAGGCGGCAGCACCGACAGTTGTCCTAAAGATATCGAGGGTCGCCATTGCGACTTTAAATCCTTCGCCGGACTGGCCGAGCATCTGGCTGGTCGGGATGCGGCAGTTTTCGAGCGTCAAGGTACCAAGCGGATGCGGTGCGATGACATCAATGCGTTCGCTGACATTGAGGCCAGGGTTATCGGCATCAATGACAAAAGCCGAGAGGCCTTTGGCACCGGGCGCATCGCCTGTGCGCGCGAACAGCACGTACTGATTTGCAAGCCCTGCATTTGATATCCAGGTTTTGACGCCATTCAGGACATATTCATTGCCGTCGAGTTCGGCTGTCGTGGTCATGGCGGCAACGTCGGACCCACCTCCCGGCTCGGATATTGCAAAGGCTGCAATGCGTTTTCCCGTTGCGACCCCTGGTAAATACTTTCGTTTTAACTCTTCCGAGCCAAACAGCGTGATTGAGCCGGAGCCCAGCCCTTGCATGGCCATGGCAAAATCCGCGAGGCCGGTGTGATATCCCAATATGGAGCGGGCAAGAGCAATGCTTCTGACATCGAGATTGTCTAGCGCGCCGCCATAGGCCGCGGGCACGGCGTATTTCAGCCAGCCGGCGTCGCCCAGTTTTTGAATAATTTTTCGAAACGACGCATCGAGCGCTTCATGCGTATGGTGATCGTCATTCTCGAGGGGCGCGATTTCTTGCTCTGCCCAGGTTGTGAGATCGGCAGCAAATTTGCGGTGGCTATCGTCAAAAAAGGGCCAATCTAAGAAGGTCGTGTCAGACATTTTTTTGTTCTCCCAGGCCTAATTCATTACCGAGCCGCCGGAAACGACAATCGCTTGGCCGGTGATTGAGGCAGAGGAAGGTAGGCACAACCAGGCCGTTGTTTCCGCGACTTCTTCCGGTGTTACCAGCCGGCCCATCGGGCTCATGTTTTCAATGGTAGATTTTACCTCTGCACTGTCCCGCCCAGAGACGTCGACAATTTCGTCAACCGCATCGGCGACCAAATCTGTCTCGGTATAACCTGGACAAACTGCATTGACCGTAATGCCTTTTTTTGCGGCTTCGTGCGCCAAGGTGCGGGTGAGCCCGATCACTGCATGTTTGGAGGCGGCATAGGCAGAAATATAGGCGTAGCTGCGCAATCCAACGGTCGAAGCCATGTTGATAATTCGGCCATAACCGCGCTCGCGCATGCCTTCATAAACTTGTTTCGTGCACAAAAACGTACCGGTGAGATTGAGGTCGAGCGTTGCCTTCCAAAAATCCAAATCCATTTTGTGGAAAGGGACACTTTTGCCGATACCGGCATTATTGATCAGAATATCCACCGGCCCGTTGGCCTCAACAGCTTTGGCAAATGAGCTGGCAATATCTTTCTCACTCGTCATATCGGCGGTGGCAAAAAACACTTTGGCGTCAAATTCGGACCGCAAATGATCGCTTTGAATTTTGAGTTTTTCAACATCGCGGGCGAGCAAGGTGATGTCTGCACCGAGTGCTGCCAATGCGTTGGAAATCGCAGCACCAATACCGCGTGAGCCGCCGGTGATCAGCGCATGCTGAGCTTTAAGCGGTTTTGACTCGAACATACTGCCGAGATTCTTTGAATTGCTGTCATCCATATAACAATCATTGAAAATTTGAGCGCTGATGACAACCCATTTATTTTAGACTTAAACTAATTTTTAATTTATTCCCCAGTTACTCACCGCTTTCCATTATTTCATCGATCTTGACGTAGCGGCCTTCGCGGGCGGATTTAACGCCGGCGCGTATGACGGCAAGCGAGCGTGCCGCCCATTCTCCGCTGACTTCCGGCTCGGTATTGTTTCGAATGCAATCGCCAAATTCTTCCATTTGCTCGGCGATGGTATCATTTGCCTCGAACACCATTTTCACCGGCTCTTTCTCGCCGCGTTTGACGTGATACATACCGGTGTGGAGCGAATAGAGAGCTGACGCTTCCTTGCCGTAGATGTTCATCACGTAGTTTTCTCCAGCTGAGGCATACCCCGCATTCAATGTCGAAATCGCGCCGTTTTCATGCTTCATCACGAGGCCGGCGACATCGGGATTGTCGCCCGGCAGCACAAGCTGAGACAACATGCCTGAGACTTCGACAATTGGCCCCATCAGCATTTCCAAAACATCGATATAATGTGGGCCGATTTGCAGCATCACACCGCCTGGCATTCCCTCGGCTGTGTAGCGCCAGTGACCAGCTTCAAATTGGCCGAGGCGGTCGCGGCTGATATTGGCTTCGGCTTGGACGATTTGGCCAAAGCGACCGGCATTGATTTCTTCCTGCACCCAGCGGAATTGGTTCTCCCGGCGGCGCTGGAAGCCGATGGAAAGTTTTACGTTGGCAGCGCGGCAAATCTTGGCGATCTCCATGCCCTCGCCGACAGAATTGGCAATTGGTTTATCTAAAAAGACATGCTTGCCAGCCTCGGCGGCCTGTTTTGTTGTCTCCAAATGAATATTGTTCGGCGTCGTGTTGATAATCGCATCGATGCTGTCATCTTCGAGTAATTCTTCATAGCTGCCGGTATAAGCACAATTGTATTTCTCGGCAAAAGCTTTGCGCTTGTCTTCGGACCGCGTAAAGCAGGATACAACTTCAATGCCCTTGGCAGCGGTGACGCCATCGGCCAACACGTCTGACCACCAGCCGAGGCCGAGCGATGCGACGCGGATTGTATCTAAACTCATACTTATTCTCCTCAATAGGCGCGCCGGTTAAGGCGACGCCTGACTTTGTTGTTTTTGTTTACTTTTGTGTTCGACCCAGAGGGACCAAAAAACCGACGCCGCCGCCAGGCATAAAAAGAACAAGCTAAACGGTGACGTAAAGAAGACACTGACATCGTCTTTGGAGGCGATCAGCGACACACGAAGATGCTCTTCCAATTGACGGCCCAGTACCATTGCCAGCAGCAATGGCACAATAGGTATATCCAGCCAGCGCATGATCAGACCCAGCATGCCGAAGCCAAACATCACATAGACGTCAAAAAAGTTGTTGCGGAGTGCATAGCTGCCAATCACACATAAGATGGCAATCGTTGGCATCAAAAGCGTTTGCGGTATGACCAGGACTTTCACGAGAAAACGCAGGCCAATAAAGGCAATAATGATGTTGAAAATATTGGCCCAGAAAAACGAGAAAATGATGCCGTAGGCAAACTCGCCGTTTTCAATGAACAGCAATGGTCCAGGCGCAAGGCCGTGAATAAGCAACGCGCCAATGAGGATTGCTGTGACCGGATCACCCGGGATGCCGAGCGTCATCATCGGTATCAGCGCGCCGCCGGTAACGGCATTATTAGCTGATTCAGGAGCCGCAATGCCTTGCGGCGAGCCGTTGCCAAATTCCTCAGGATTTTTGCTCAGCTTTTTAGTGTAGTCGTAGCTGATGAACGCGGCGATAGGGCCTCCGGCGCCGGGTAAAATGCCCAAGAACGAGCCGATGGGCGCGCCGATCGTGATCGGAAGACGCATAAGTTTAAGGTCCGATAGTTTCGGCAATACGCTTTTAATATTGGCAGCGCCTGCATTTCCAGATTTGCCCCTCAACACATCGGCGAGATTGTCGACCAATTGCGGTATGGCGAATAGGCCGATGAGCGCGGTTAAAAAGTGAATGCCGGAAATAAGATTTACCTGATCAAAGGTGAAGCGGGCCGTTCCCATCATCGGATCCTGGCCGACGGTCACAATTGCCAAGCCGATGACTGCCGACAACAAGCCTTTCACCAAGGACTGAGCGGCAAAGCTGCAAATAATGGTAAGGCCGAAAAACACCAGACTGAACAAATCCGGTGACTGAAATTTAAGGGCGATTTCTGCGAGGATCGGCGCGATAAAAAAAAGGCATAAGAAGCTGAATAATCCACCGATGAAACTGGCGGTTATGGCGATTCCGAGCGCGCGGCCAGCTTCGCCTTTTTTTGCCATCGGATTGCCGTCAATCGCGGTCGCTGAGGCAGACGGGGTGCCGGGAATATTTAACAGGATTGCTGAAAAACTACCGCCCGTCATGCCGCTGACATAAAGCCCGAGCAATAGCGCGATAGAAATCTCCGGTTCTAAAACGAATGTCAGCGGCAGAACAATAATGATGCCGGTGGAAATCGTCAGGCCGGGGATCATGCCAACAATGAGGCCAATAAAACAGCCCGCTGCGACAGCTATGATGGTCTCAAACTGGCTCGCCTGTGTGAAGCCATCAATAATATCCGGGTTCATCTAAAGAATCCCATCGAGAATGCCGGCGGGCAATAAAATCTGAAAACCCTCCCGAAATAAATAGAAAACGAACAGCGAAATAAGGACAGACCCGCCAATGATCCAAATCGGGCGGCGTTCGCCATAGAGCATCATTAGTCCGGCAAAGAGCGGTATATTTGCCCCGGCAAATCCAAGAATTGGAAGCGCAATCAAATAGGCAATTGATAAAATCAGGCCAAAGACCAAGCGTTTGGCTGGTACGTCAACGCCCGCTGGCGTTTTTGTGCTGACGATGGGCAAAAGGCCCTGCGCCAATAGAAAAAGCGAAAGCACGGCCAGGCAGAATGTAATAACCCATGGAAAGAAGGACGGTTGCGTTGTGTTTTCAATGGCGCGTGTCGGCAGATGAGCTGTGAGATAGGCATACCCTGCGCACAGAAAAAGAAGCACGATTGCTGCGATCAAATTGCGTGTTCGCATGTTGCTCATTTGAGTTTCTCGTTTGCTGGAAATTCGAATGTCCCGCCTCTATCAAAGACGGGACATTCAACAATGTAACCTAGGTAAGTCCTATTATTTGGCTTTGGACTTATAGATCCCAGCTTTTTTCATAATGCTAACGATATTGGCATTAGCTTTTGCCAATTTGGCAGCAAACTCTTTTTGACCCATCGGCGCCAAGGTCAACTTCAGTTTTTTCATGCGCCCGCTAAACGCCTTGGAGGCGGCGGCTTTAATCATCGCTGCTTCAAGTTTGTCTTTGATCGCTTGAGGCGTGCCTTTGGCAACGGATAGACCGCGGAACAAATCAAATTCCATATCGATGCCAAGTTCTTTTGCCGTTGGAACATTTGGTGCTGCTGGATCGCGTTTGCCACTTGATATGGCCAGCAGTTTCATTTTGCCGGCTTTAACAAATTTCAACGGAACAAAGAAAATATCAACAGCGGCATCGGTTTCGCCGCTTAAAATCATTTTCCGGCGATCTGGTCCTTTGACCGGCAGCATGATGGGTTTGCAATTAGATAGCTGGGTCATTGCAACACCAGCCATATGAGTAGCACTGCCGAAACCGGCGAACGCAACTTTCAACGTGTTTGGCTTTGCTCTGCATTCCGCCATAAATTCTTTGAGTGTGTTCCAGCGGGCATCTGCTTTAACGACAAACGGAATAGGTTGTTGAGCGACCTGACCAATGTGATCCAAAGCGGTGTACTCAAAAGGTACATTGCCGATTCCGGTTGTTGTCAAAATGGAGGTGGAATTCCACGCAACCGTGTATCCATCTGGTTTGGAATTTTTGACATACGTGTAGGTGATGGCACCACCGCCGCCCGGCTTGTTAACCGGCACAACAGGCTGGCCAAGCACTTTGCTCATAGCTTTGGCGATCATACGGCCTTCAGTATCCGCGCCGCCACCAGCGCTAAACGGAATAACAAACTCGATGGCCTTTTCCGGCCATTCAGCTTTGGCTTGGCCGGCCATCATAAGAGCCGCCGCTGCTGTTCCCATGAATACGTATTTTAGATTTCTCATTTTAGTTTCTCCCTTATGTGAATGTATTGGTTTTATGAATAAAAAAATTTCCCTGTAATTTATTATATCTCTAACCTTGATAGCTTGCGCCAACCGCGTCAACTGCTGCTTGGGCGATATCTTGATCTTGTTGCCAGTCACCCCCACTCACGCCGATGCCGCCGATGCATTCATCTTTGATGAATATTGGAAAGCCGCCTTCCATAGCGGTCCAGCGCTCCGTGCCGGCGGCAAGAGAAAGCCCAATGGCATGAAGCGTATCTAAGTCTTGTCCTTGCGCGCCGCGTGTGGTCGTTGGGCGGCGGTTCGATGATGCCGTCACTGCCTTGGTTGTCGAGGAATGGACCGTATGAAAACGTCCGCCATCCATGCGCTCTAAAAGCATCATATGACCGCCCGCATCAACAATAGCAACGGTGGCCGGAATGCTAATTTCTTCAGCTTTTGCGATGGCGGCCACCATCATCTTTTTGGCACCCTCATTGGTCAGGCGCATGGTTGTTGCAAATGGCATTCGATTTTCCCTCTGGTGTATTGGCTTGTTTTTCCAACGATACCGCGAATATTCATGCTCAATCAAGAAAATTCTACATTATCATAAAGCTTTTCATATTATGAAAACTAGGGTATGTTGTTTTCACGATCCTAAGTGCAAAATTGGGCAAAAATATGAATGAAACCGCGGACAGTTCGTCTAATTCCTCCGGCAGAACGATTCAATCCGTTGCGCGCGCGTTAGACATATTAGAAGTATTGTCGAGAGCTGAGGGCGAGATGCAGTTGGGGGAAATAGCCCTTGCGACAGATCTGAACGTTTCGACCTGCCACCATATCTTACTGACTTTGATGAATAGAGGGTACGCCGCTCAGAACGAACGCGGCCGTGCTTATTTTCTCGGTGCCAAAATTTTGGAACTGTCATCAAACCGCGCGCGGCAATTTAGTCTTGCAGAATTGGCGATGCCGGAATTACGCGAGCTCAATGCAGCGACCGGTGAAAACGTTCATTTGGCGGTCATTCAAGGAAATGATCTGGTTGCGTTGGCGCGCCTCGATTCTTCCAAAGTTGTGCAAGTAAACATGGAAGCGATAAACCTGTCGAACGCGGCTCATGCGACGGCGATTGGGAAATCAATTTTAGCGTGGTTGCCGGAAAATGAAATCGAGCGCATCGTCGATCAAAAAGGATTGGCGCAATTTACGTCGAGCACGATTACTGAGTTTGAAGCGCTCAATGAAAGCTTACGCCTGGTGCGTCGATTTGGCTTTGCCATTGATCGCGAAGAGTTCCTACCGGGTGTTGTCTCGATTGGAACCGCGCTTAGAGATTATTCCGGTACGGTACTGGGATCGGTGAGTTGCACGCTGCCGGCTTCCCGGGCCGATGATGAGAATGTCGAAAACGTCAAACAGGCCGTGCTGGCATGCGTGGCTGAATTGTCGGGTAAATTTGGGCGTCCCGAAGGGGATTCGCCGTAAAATCAACCTTAAACGGGTTGAAAATTCAAAAATGTGAGCCGAAATACGTCACATAGGCTAATATATTGCCAATAAACCCCAAAATATAGTAGTTCAGACTGTCTTTAGCGTATTGTCCAAAATTGCTATACCATATATAGTAATCGGAATATTAAATGAAGATAGCCTCAACGGGGGTAGGCGGTATGAAGTTGGGCGGTGACCCGGGCCTGGACACAATTGCGACGTGCTCATCGCTCGCTTTTGGGTAAGCTGAAATCAGAAGTAACGCGAGTAAATCTCGGCCGCCGCAACCGCTGCCTGCCGCCGGCTTAAATCCCGCCGCCAATTCTGCAGCACAGCCTTCATGAGCGGTGGGTGATCTCTCAATAGGAGACATCTTCATGGCGTGAGAATTAAGGGGACATGTACTAGTTACGTGTCCCCATTAATTCGCAAAGAGAAAAACCAAGAAGTTCACAAAGAACGCAAAGGAATAAAAGTTGGATGCGCGGATCAAGTCCGCGCATGACGGTGAGGTTTGAGATGATGTTTAAAAATAGCCGTCATAGCCGGGCTTGACCCGGCTATCCACCTTGCGTAGTTGAAATAGTAATTTCACCAAAGAGTTCACAGGGGTTCTAAATTCACCTCCACCTTAATCCCCTCCCATCAAGGGAGGGGGAAAAAGAATAGCCCTTCCCTTGATGGAGGAGGCCAAAATAATCTAATGGGGTAGGGGTGATTAACAAATACTCTTTGGCTGTAAATATCGAATGCGCTACACTTATTAGAAGGTGTACGGAAAAGAGTTGGTTTCGGTATAGATGATAAAATACGGCCGCAATTTCAATTTCAAACCTGTTCAAATGGTGGATCAGCGGCATGATTGAATACCTGGTTTCGGTACTAAGAGTTAAAGCCGCAATTAAATATGCGATTTTGCTTCCACTCGTATTGATAAGCACGACATTCGATAGTTTTGCTCTGATGAGGTCATCGATTGAAATACATGAATCTATTTCGGCGCGTGACTTTCAGCGGTTTAGCTATTTACTAAAAAACCTTAATCCCGCTGTAGAGAGAAAGAATATTCTCTTCCTAGATTGGGGAGACGTACTGATCTTAAGAATAAATGACGCCAACTATTGTGAGAAAATATTATGTCTCACCTATGTGGTCAAAAACTGCAATAAACAATTTTGTCCATGTGCAAGCGCCTTAGCCGGTAGAAACGTAAATAAACCTGATCACTTTTCGAAAGAACGAATTGCAAATGGTAATGGTGTTATTATCACCGATGAATTTGAAGATAAGGAAATTTACATATTTTTTATTGTTGATCCTAAGAACCCGGGGTTTGTCAGCGTTGGTGGTAGCTCCATCAAGAATAAACCCAAAGGAGAAGGAAAATCGTTTTTAAACAAATCAATTAGAATTGGTGAAAAAGGAGATAACCCGAAAAATGATAACGCCGTGAAAAATATGGCTTTCGACAGTGACCTGAGCTACAAAAATTACCTTCAATATTTGGAAGATTTGTTTAAGCGTGTTCCGTAATGACAACTCCCACCCATACCGAAACCACTGGTTTTCCGTTCAGGTTAGCAATTTCCTCTGTATTCTTTGAGGTTATTAATTCGGTGACAGTTTATACTCAAGAGTAAACTGTCACCGAATTATTGAAGATGTCCCCGGATGGCTAAGCCATCTCAACGATCTCGCCATCAACAAGCTCAGAAACTTTCGCATCATCATATCCCAACACATCTCGCAGTACCCAGTCAGTGTCGTGCCCCAATTTCGGCGCAGCATTTTTCGGAAGCTCCGGGGCCTCTGATAGGTGAATGGGTGAGCGGGTGAAGGCGTATTCGCCGACTTCAGGATCATCGATTGGCATCAACATGCCGCGGGCTTTAACTTGCGGATCTTCGAATATATCTTCAGCCGTATAAACCGGGCCTGTTGGTACGCCGATCTCGTTGAGTGTATCAACCGCGTCGTCACGGCTGAGGCCAGCCAGCCAACTTTCGATAATCGGTTGGATAAATTTGGCGTTGGCAGCGCGCTCTGTACCGCCTTTGCAGCGCTCGTCGTCTTTTAAGTCTTCGCGGCCCATGGCTTCACACAGCCGTCCCCAAATCAGGTTGTCCGGCACGTTGAGGGCGATATAGCCGTCTTTGGTTTTAAACGCGCCGCGGGGGAAGAGGTTCTTCGGCCGACCGCGCTCCGGCGATTGTCCGGCGGTTGAGAACAGCGTCACCATGGATTCGTTCAGCGACAGCATATTATCGAACATGGCACTGTCGACGAGTTGTCCGCGGCCGGTGCGTTCGCGCATAAACAACGCCTGCATGATGCCAAACGACGTCACCATGCCGGTATAAATATCGGCCATACCGTAGATCGTCCAGGACGGCGGCTTATCTTCAAAGCCAACCAAATTCATAATGCCGCTCATTGCTTCTGCGACAATGTCGAAAGCCGGTCGGTCTGCGTAGGGGCCGCGGTAGCCTTCCAATTGACCAAAGCCGGAAATCAACGCCCAGATGAGTTTTGGATTGCTGTCTTTGAGCTGATCATAAGAAAGGCCAATCTTTTTCATCGAACCAGGACGCAAATTTTCAACCACCACGTCGGCAGTCTTGGCGAGATCTTTAAAGACGGCTTGTCCTTCGGGTTTGGAGAGATCAAGGGCCAGACTTTTTTTATTGCGGTTATAGCCCATATAGCCAGCGGCTTTTTTGACACCATCTTTTTCGACAAAGGGTGGCATCGAGCGGCGCGGATCACCTATTTTGGGCCGTTCAATTTTGATGACTTCTGCGCCGGCATCGGCCAGAAGCATGGTGCAATAGGGCCCGGCCATATATTGCTCGAGCCCGATGATGCGGATGCCGTCTAGAGGTCTGGTGGTCATGGATTAACGCTCTCCGATCCACTCAACCAAGGTGGCGGAACCCATGCCAACGCCAACGCAAAGCGTGGCTAATCCGTAGAACGGCTTGTCTTTTGGCATGTCCGGTGCGCGGCGTTTCATCTCATGCATCAAGGTGACCAGAATGCGCGATCCCGAGCAGCCCGTCGGATGACCGAGCGCAATCGCGCCGCCATTGACGTTGACTTTCGCTGCATCAAGGCCGAGTTGGCGCATGCAGCCGATGGTTTGCGAGGCGAAGGCTTCGTTGAGCTCGACCAAGCCAATGTCGTCTATGTTTAGATCAAACCGCTCAAGCAATTTCTCCGTCGCTGGGATCGGACCATAGGCAAAATGGCTGGGGTCTGTTCCCGCACTCGCGGAGCCCAGCCAGCGCAGCATCGGCTTCAAGCCAAGTTCATCGGCTTTGTCTCGGCTCGCCAATAATAACGCCGCCGCGCCATCATTGATGCCGGAGGAATTGCCCGCCGTGACCGAGCCGTCCTTTTTGAAAGCTGGGCGGAGTTTGCCAAGACTGTCACTATCGATGGCAAGTTCATACCTGCCATTGGTTTTTTCATATCGTGGATGCTCATCGGTATCGACGAGGATCGGGTCACCGCGTCGCTGCGGTACGGCGATTGGCACGATCTCGTCATCAAATTTGCCGTCATTGATGGCGGCGATGGCGCGGGTGTGGCTTTCGAGCGAATAGGCGTCTTGATCGGTCCGGCTGATTTGCATTTCTTCGGCGATCACTTCGGCCCCTTCGCCAAGGCTGACAATTGGATACATCTCATCCATCTTTGGATTGTTGAAGCGCCATCCCACCGTGGTGTCCCACATTTTGGGCGGCGTCGTGGTCGGTACGCGGTCCGGCTTCATCATCGACCAGGGCGCCCGGCTCATGCATTCAACACCCGAGCCAATCGCCAGATCGCCTTCGCCGACCATGATCGTTTTGGCGGCAAAATTGACGGCCTCTAAGGCCGAGGAGCAATTGCGATTGATGGTTACACCCGGCACTTCTTTTGGCAGTCCGGCCAACAATACTGACATGCGGGCGACGTCTCTGTTGTCTTCGCCGCCTTGGTTGCCGCAGCCGGCAAAAACCTCGGTCAATAGCGCCGGATCAATGCCGGTACGCTCGATTAGCGCTTTGTAGGTTTCAGCAAGAAGATCATCGGGTCTGACGCTCGACAACGCACCGCCCATTTTTCCGATTGGCGTGCGTACGCCATCAACGATTACGACTTCAGTCACAATTTTATCCTTTAAGCTTAAGAGATTTATACTTCGGCGACCTTGGCTTCTTCGATACGCTCGCCTTCATAGGAAACGAATGTTCCATCCTCGTCAATCGACGCCATATCGCAAAAGATTTCTAGGCGGTGCCCATCCGGATCTAAAACATAAAAGCTTTCATTCTCACCCCAAGATCCTTCGCCGCGAGGGTCATACGCACTGTGCACGACAGGCCCACGAATAATTTCGATATCCATTTCTTTCACCTGCGCCTGCATCTCCAGCCAGGCGTCGCGGTCGTGACACTGCCAAGCTAAATGATGGAAGAGGGTTGTTCCTTCAATATTATCTTGTGCATTTCGGGCGCGATATTTTTTACCTGGCGTATGAGAGAGAACCATGTCGTGATGATTGCTGTTTCTGAGGCGCAAAAAGGCCAGTTCTACTGGAATGGCCTCGACCTCACCGGCTTCATGGCGCTCAGTCAGCTTGTAGCCGAACAGCTTGCGATAAAACGCAATTGATTTTTCCATATCGGATACATCGATTGCCATGTGGTGGAATAATTTGATTGGGTTTCTTTCGGTCATCGCCATTTCTCTATCATTAGTCTGCAAAATTCTTGTGCGCCATATTACGCATCAAAACACATAAAGCCAGCCAGAAATACACAAAAATCCCACATTATGGGATTTGTCCAATAAGTGAACGTGCTTTTAAATAATCTACCCCGGGGTAGATTTAATTTGTAGATTTAATTTGTTAAGCTTTGAAAAGCGTTATGGGAGATTTTAGATTGCACCAAGAAGTAACAGGCACTGCAAACTGGCTCGGTAAAGACCTGCAGGAGTCTGACGCCTGGATTCGTGTTTTGACGAATGGCGAGATCGCGGAGATTGAGGCGGCGTTGGTCTATGTAAAGTCGGCGGGTTTGTCGCCTAAGGACCTCACCGCAGATGATTTTCCGCTGCCGTCTTTGTCTGGCTTGCTGGCTGATATGCGGATCGAACTTGAAGAAGGGCTTGGCATCAAACTGTTGCGTGGTTTTCCGACGGAAGATTTTTCAAAGGATGATCTTCGCCTTATATATTGGGGCATCGGCCTCCATGTCGGGTGCGCTGTGTCGCAAAGCAAGCGCAATGACTTTCTCGGCGATGTTCGTGATTTGGGCACCGGCCTCGATGGACCCAAGTTTCGCGGCTACACCAGCAATGGTGAGCTGACCTATCATGTCGATGCCGCGGACGTCACCGGGCTCTTTTGTTTGCGCGCCGCCAAAGAAGGCGGGCTCAGCCGGATCGTCAGCTCGGTCGCAATCCACAACGAGATTTTGCAGAGCCGGCCCGATTTGTTAGAAGCGCTCTACGAGCCGATTTGGTGGAGCATGCAGGGCAACGAGTTGCCGAATGTGCCCGGATTTTATACCCAGCCGGTCTTTGGTATCGAGAATGGTTTTTTCGCCTGCCGCTATACCCGCACCCATATTCGCTCGGCAGAAATGAACCCGGATGTGCCAGACTTAACACCGGCGCAAAGCGAAGCAATGGATCTGATTGATGAGATTTCTGCCCGGCCGGCGTTTCACCTCACCATGATGTTCGAGCCCGGAGATATCCAATTCCTCAACAATCACCTGACGCTCCACACGCGGACAGCATTTGAAGATTTCGAGGAAGACGATAAAAAGCGCCACCTGTTGCGGCTCTGGTTAAGCTTGCCGAACGGCCGCCCTTTAAACGAAAGTTTTAAGCCGTTCTACCGAGATGTTTCGGCTGGCGCTGTTCGCGGTGGCTTTCCCGGCGAAGGCGAGCCGCAGTTCACGACGATCTAGCCCTCCCCCTCCCCTCACCCCAACCCTCTCCCACGAGGGGAGAGGGAGCTATAGCTGGCACGGCCAATTCTTCCTCCCCCTTGATGGGGGAGGATCGAGGAGAGGGTGAATTTATGGGGCGTGGATAATTTGTTGGTAAAGTGCTGAAGTCGCGTCTCCAAATTGTTCGCGCACAATCATCCAGTCAGAATTCTCAAATACGACCCCGTCAGCGAACTCATGCAAAACAAAATGTTTCGGTGCGCCTTCCATTGAGACGTAACGACGCATCCGCAATAGGCCCTCAAGCTCTGATAGTGCGGGCAGATAGCTACCGACAAACCAGATGTTGAAAGCTTGAGCATCTTCATCCGCAAGTTCAAATCGATCGACATATATGTAAGGCGCGAAGCCGCCAGCTTCTGAGCTAAGTTCTGGACCCGCCCAGGCATATGTATGGCGCTCGGGATTTTGAAATTTTTCGTGGTAGGCGGCGTCCCTCGGATTGCGCACCCGCCGCAGCGCTTGATAAGGCTCGCCGTAAAGATGACCCAAGCTCGGCATTTCATAAAGCGTGACAAACTCAGGACCATCGCCGCTCACACGGTCAAAGCTCGCACAGGCGTTGAAGCCGATGTCTAGGCGGGCCGGGAACATATCCTCGATTAACCACGGACGGAAGTCTGCTTGGTCTTCTTCTGCTAGATCACAGAAGACAGCCAGCATACCGCTACCGCCGCGAGGGCCATCTGTTAGCTTTGTCATTGGGCGACTTAACCACAGCGGACCGAGAGTGCACAGAAAAAATAACTTCCCCGCGACCCGGGATTTAATCCGGGGTTGCGGGCTCACGAGCGAAGCGCAACACTTATTGCTTTCGAGAAAATTGATTGACCCCCGAACTAGAGTCATAGAAAAAGTAAAATTTAAGGAGCCAATTGATTTTACAGATGCCATTTAACCACGTTTGATGATTATAATTTTCTTGAGGTAATGAGAATGAGTGAAGTACTAAAAGCCGAGTGGTTTGACCTTGCCGAAGATAGCAAAGCCGAGATGTGGTCCTGGTTGCATACGGAATATCTGCCGGCGGTCCAAGCGGCGCAGGGTGTTGCCTGGGTCGGTCACTACGACATCGTCGAACAACCGGACCGGCCTTATATTGAAGGTGCGCCCAGAAAAAAATCAACGACGGATCCAAGCGTTCCGACCGGTTGGCAAAATGTCATTTTGACCGCTGCTGCTTCGCCGGAAGTCTTTTTCGGGCCAAATAATCCGGTTGATGCATTGATCGAGGAGCATTCCGACAAGCTTGGGACCCGAGAAAATTTTCGCGACGCCGTCTTTATCGAAGAACAGGTGATCAATGCACCCGAGCAACGGACGCTGCCCTACGGCATGGGGCCACCACCAGCGATGCAACTCGGCAATTATAATACCGATACGCCAGAGGATGAGATCGAATTGGCCCGGTGGTATCGCTCGGAACGCTTTCCCCGGGTTTCAGTATCCCGCGGCATGATCCGCGGCCGCAAGATGCTGTCGATCGCGGGCTGGCCCAAACACGGTGTGCTCTGGGAATTTACCGATTTGCCAGAGGGCGAGTTTACCTTCGAGCCGCGCTTTGTTGAAGCCGATCGGGGTGAGGAATGGACAGGTCGTCACGTGCTTGAATATGTCACTCACTCTCATCAAGGCCCCCATTGTGGTCGCCGCGTCTGGCCGGTGGTATAGGTCGGGCGTCCTCGTATATGGCACGCCGCTAAATTTTGAATCCACAGAGATAAATTTTAAAAACCCGCTTAATTCTTTGAGCGGCATAGGATGATTACTTTGAATTTTCAATAACACTAAAAAAACACTTGATTATTATAATAAATATCAGTTTATATAATACAAAAAAATACTGAAAGGAAAAAAAATGAGTAATTTTATCCCATATGCAACACTAAATCTTGATTATCTGACCGCACCACGACGAGTAGGACAGTGGCGGAAATCAGCCGAAAAATTTAGCGTTTGGCTCGGCGATGCCGTAGATGTCTGGCTCGATCGTCTCATGGCAGATGCACCGGACGCCTCCGACCTAAATCAAGCGCGCCTTGATCTCAACATTTACGGCGGTAAAATTGACTTCGAAAGGCGAGAACCATGGTGTTTCTAGATAAATACACAGCGGTTGATGTCGAACGAGACGTTAGTCAGGATGCCCTTGAAAAAGCCAAGCATAAATTGATCTCCGCCATCAACGCGCAAATCGACAATGTGAAAAATCCGGGACAACTTAATAACCGCGGTAAACCGATCCGTGACTGGTCGTTTCGCAACGATGCTGGCGATCTCTATACTCAGATAAGATTTGGCACCCGGCCTATCGAGTTTTCAACCGGCAAGTCTTTCGCCATTGCCGCATCGGAAGATCTGATCCCGTTTTATACCGACGTTATCGAAGCGGTTGAGGCCGGAGAGCTTGACGACATCATTGATGCTGCTCGGAAAATTGGCGCCCGTGGACACGGCCGGCGGCATGGCAGACATGGCGGCGATGCAAATGGGCGCAGCCGAAGAGGAAGGCGCCATGAACGTCATGAAATCCACGGTGAATCATAAATTCTAAAAGCTGAATGTAGCAGGCGCTAATTGTCCGTCAGGGCGAGTTTTGCGCCAAACGCTGCGAAAGCACCGGCAAAGCTCCGTTGCACCCATTTTGTGATTTGCGGTGATGAAGTGACGTAGGCGCTAACTTTGGCTGCCGCCAGTCCGTATAGAATAAAGATACCCAAGGTCATGGCCATAAAGATTGCGCTCATATTTATCATTAGCGGCAAAGGATTGGTTTCGCCTGCAGGCACGAATTGCGGTAAAAAAGCCAGGAAGAAAATCGATAGCTTCGGATTGAGGATGTTCACCAGAAAGCCTCCAAAACACACACGTGTCATGCTTGCCTGATTTTGTGGACGATCAATGTTGAGGCTTCCACTTTGCCGCCATATCCCCCAGGCGAGATACAGCAGATACGCGACACCGATAAATTTGAAAGTTTGAAAAATCACCGCACTGGTGTGCAGCAGGGCGGCAATACCTAACAGGCTGGCGGCAATATGCGGCAAGATGCCGAGCGTACAGCCCGTTGCTGCAATGACGCTTTCGAGGCTACCCCGAAATAAACCATGCGACAGCGTATAGATCACGCCGGTACCGGGTACCAAAACGACAATCAGCGAGGTAATATAAAAATCGAGAGTCATGTCCGTTATCTTACCTTAAGGTGTTAGTCTTGTAGCCATTTATACATAACCAATGCATCGACATAGTCCTTTGTGGGGTGAAGAAAAGCTTTTGGCAAAAGTCCAATTGTTTCAAACCCCAGTTTGTTCCACAACCGAACGGCACCTTCATTGGTAGATGCGACAAAATTGAACTGCATCGCTTTGTAGCCTAATTCCAGTGCCATTTTTTGGGAATGCTCACACATCGCTATTGCCAGGCCTCTGCCCTCAGCCGTTGAAGACACCATGTAGCCGCAATTGCAAACATGACCGCCTGGTCCCGCCTGGTTCGGTTTCAAATAGTATGTCCCCAATATTTGACCGTCTACCAGGACAACAAATGTCTTTTCAGGCACCTGCATCCAAATATGCATCGCTTCATCTTTTGTGGTGGTTCTTGAATAAGCATAAGTTTCACCCGCCGATACAATCTCTTCAAATATCGGCCAAATCGCTGCGAAATCCGCTTCCGTCGCTTCTCTGATCTTCACGGGATGATCAATTGGCGCTTGGCACCGTCACACCGACCAGACAATCGCGGGTAATGAGTTCGCAAAGCCGTTCCTCGCTCCAGTCTTCGGTGCCTTCAGGTCTTGCCGGCAAGACGAGATAGCGCATATCGGCATTACTATCGTGCACGCGGACGGTGACGGTATCTGGAATGATCGTGCCGAACTCCTGCATGACAGCGCGCGGCTCATTGACCGCACGAGAGCGGTAGGTTTTGCTTTTATACCAATCCGGCGGTAGCCCGAGAATCGGGCGCGGGTAACATGAACACAGCGTACAGACAATGAGATTGTGGATTTTGTCGGTGTTCTCAACGACAACCAACACAGCCTCTCCCATCGGGACATCAAACTCCTCAACGGCTTTAGAACCATCTTTCAGCAGCTGCGCTTTATAATCAGGATCGGTCCACGCTTTAACGACGATTTGCGCGCCAATTTCTGCGCCGCGAGAATCCATGAAATCGAGGCGTTCCTGCACATCGCCTGCTTTGACGATTTCTTTTTCGACCAGGAGTTGGCGGATGGCTTCCACCATCAATGGGTAATGACTTGTTTCATCAACATCATGGCGGCTGTCATCGGCGTAGTTGAGCGGCGAGCCGTCTTCTTTGTGGCCATGATCATGGTCATGATCTTGGTGTGGGCTCATGATTTGTCTCCTTTTAGCCAATGTTCAAAAATCTCGATATCCAGGGTGTCAGCCTTTGGGCCGTCATAGTCTTCCCAGATATCCGTTTGATTGAATCTCACGCGATAAAGATGACGTTTTGGTAGACCCTGCATTCCGTAGGCTCGCTCTTCCGGGTTGGCAAAGGCGCCGCAATAGCGCTCGATCACGCCGGTTTTGCCTTTGATGTAATTTGGTACTCGGCGATGGCCCGGCGGGTGGGCAACGATGATGCCAACAGAATCACCGGTTTGATACATTGGATTTTCTGGCGAGGCTTCGGTCATTTTTTTGCCTCCAACCCAGCTTTAATTTTTTCCATGCGCTCATCGATCTCAGCCCGCGTCAGCAAATTTGTTTCTTCGAGCAAAATCAGGATACCTGCCATCCAGCGTTCGTAATACGGCAAATTGTATTTCTCGGGAGGTAAACTCTCCATGGAGCGGCGCATCATGTCGATGTTATAGTGACCGCGCGAGCCAATAGCGCCGTGAATCGCCGTTAGCATTTTTGCCCACGGGGCCGCGTCTTCATCTATGATTTCAAGATCTCCCGCCGGCAAGCCGCCGAGATCGTTTTGTTGGCGCACAATATTCCTCCCTTTATCTTATAACGATAAATTTATTGTAACGAATTCGGCAATTAGGTCTATAATTAAGCTGTCAGGAGATATCAGATGTCTTCATTTAAACGTCCAGCAATATTTGTACTTACTGTTTTCGGAATTGCAATAGCCGGGGCTTTTTTCGTGCAGAATCATGTGACTCTTTCACCTGCAGTGGCGCGCCATGCAGTTATTGAAGATTGTTTCCTCAAAAATTTCAAGCGCGATGCTGCGGGTAAGGCGATGGCCCAGGATAAATTGACAAGGATCTGCGCCGCCACCGTGGCCGATTATCAGAAGAAATTACGTATAGATGGTATGTCGAAGGACCAAATAAGCCGATCGACGGAAACGGTGGAGTACGGTTCCTATAAAAAAACATTAAAAATCATTAGGCCGTGTCCCAATAAGAAAACGCCTAAAAAGAAAGAAAAATATCAAGTTTCTTAAAAAAAGGTACCCGGTACCTTTTAAATAATCCTTTTGAATCAATGAGATAGAATTTTAGGGGTCTATTTTGACTATTTTAGTGATATTTCAGATCAGAATAAATTTTATATTTTAATATTTCAATTTGTATAAATAACTTTAGAAAACCTTTCTTATTTAAATTAAAGCAGGTATAAAATTACATATCTGATATTTCACAAGGTAATTATGCTAGATAATTCGGCAAATGAGCTTCAAGTAGAGAACGGTTCCGGTCTTATCCGGGATGGCGTTTATGAGAAAATACGCGCTGATATTCTTGCTTGTGTTTTGGCGCCTGGCGCGCGGGTTTTCGAAAACGATCTCGCGAAACGCTACAATGTAAGTAAGTCGCCGGTTCGCGATGCGCTTTTGCGCCTGCAGGAACAAGGCTTGATCGAAGTATTGCCGCGCAAAGGCTATCTCATTCGGCCGATCTCTATTGGCGATGCCCACGATCTTTATGAAATGCGTTTATTGCTTGAGAAATCCTGCATCCGCCGTGCGTGTGATAATGCCAGCGACGAAGGACTGGCATCCCTTGATAGATTTAGATCGGTTGAGAACGGCGATCTTGCCCATTGGGTGACCTATAACAGAGATTTCCATCGCCGCATTGCGGAACTATCTGGTAATGGACGGATGGCAAAAATGGCGGAAGAGGTCATTGATCAATTTGATCGGCTTACATTTGTCGGCGTGTCAAATGCGCCAACCGCTGCAGCGTCTGAAAAATTTGTCGCCGAGCATTGCGAGATTATCGATGCATTGCAGGCGAGAGACCGCTCGAAAGCGACCAGTTTAATCAACAAACATATTAGTAAATCTCAAAAGCGATTGTTTGCGGTTCTCGAAAATCCGCCGATCGTAGAATAAAACACCAGAAAAGATATGAGGAAGGTGAAATTTGAAACCCTTTGATTTTGTTCAACCCGCTACCACCGACGCAGCGATTGCCGCCTTGGCGGAGCATAGCCCGAATGTTCGCATTCTGGCAGGTGGTACGGATTATGTCGTCGAATTAAAATTTGTGACGGAATCTCCCGGCGTGGTCGTCGACGTTTCGCGTCTCGAGGATTTGAAAGGCATCGAGCTGACCGATGCAGGCTTGCGCATTGGCGCTGGCGTTACCCACACCGAAATTATGGAGCATCCGCTGATTGCGGAACATGCCCCGGCGATGATCGATGCGGCGCATACGGTTGGTGCCGTGCAAACCCGCAATCTCGGTACGCTTGGCGGCAACTTAGTCACCTGCGTGCCATCTATGGATAGTGGGCCGACCTTGATGGCGCTCGACGCCCAAGTGACGATCTTGGGTCCGAACGGTACGCGCTCCATGGATCTCGTCGAGTTTTTTGTTGGCGTGCGGAAAACCGCGCTACAGCCTGATGAGCTCTTGTTGGAGATCATTATTCCAAAAGAAAATCTCGGCAAGCCGGCTGGCTTTATCAAATTCGGTTTGCGCAAGGGTCAGGCTTTGGCACTGGTGAATGCAGCTTCAAGCTTTACGATAGAAGACGGCAAGTTCAAAGACGTTCGAATTTCATTGGGCGCGGTTGCGCCGGTGGTTATTCGGGCGACGAAGGCAGAGGCGGTACTTGAAGGCCAGGCTGTTTCTGAAGAGTTGATCAACGAGGCTGCAAAAGTCTCCGTCACGGAAGCAAATCCGATTGATGACTTCCGGGCATCCAAGGAATACCGCAATGATCTCATTGAAGTTGGCACCCGGCGCACGCTGCAAGCAGCGCTCGACATAGCTAATTCTCGGGCCAACGGTTAAGAGAGGAGAGGAATAAAATGACAGATATAACTTTAATTGTGAATGGCGAGGAGAAGACAGCTTCTGTCCCGCCGGAAACCACTCTTCTCAAAATGCTCAGAGAAGATTTAAATTATACCGGTGCCAAGCTGGGCTGTGATGTCGGTGACTGTGGTGCCTGCACGGTGCTGGTTGATGGCATGGCGGTTAACGCCTGCCTGATGTTAGCAGGTCAGGCAGAAGGCAAGAAGATCGAGACCATAGAAGGCCTATCAACTTTGGAAGAATACCATCCGATCCAAAAGGCGTTCGAAGATGTTGCTGCTCTGCAATGCGGTTTTTGTGGTCCGGGCATGATCATGTCGACCAAAGCGTTGATCGATCAAGGCGAAGACCTCACCAAACAGGAAATTAAGGACGCCTTGTCTGGAAATCTGTGCCGATGCACAGGCTATACCAAGATCATCGAGGGCGTCATAGATGCCTATGAAGAAATCACAGGTAAAAAAGTACCTGAAGAAAACCCGCGTGCTGCGTGAGGGAGGAATGAAAAATGGTAGATGACGTAAAAACCAAAGAAAAAGAAGTAACACTCGAAAGTCTTCGCAAAGCAGACGACAATCTGCGCTTGCCGACGGTACCCGAAAGAACGCTATTTCCAAAAGAAATTGGCATTGCGGCGGCGCGGGAGCAAACGCCAGCGGTTGGCCAAAGGGCAACTCGTCCGGATGGCCGCCTGCACGGCCTCGGTCAGACTAAATATATCGATGACATGTTCTTCCCCGGCATGCTTCACGCCAAAGTTAAGCGCGCCGGCATTGCTCATGCGAAGATCAAAAGCATTGACGTATCTGAAGCCGAAAAAATGCCGGGTGTTATGGCAACTCTCATTGGTTCAGAATTTCCGGTCAACAGTTTTGGCCCATCCTTGCAGGATCAACCCCTCTTGGCCGATGACATTGTACGTCATGCCGGCGATGGTGTTGCAGCTGTTGCAGCGGTGACCGAGCAGCAGGCATTGGATGCGCTTGAAAAAATCAAGGTCGAGTATGAAGAACTCCCCAATGTTTTTGATCCGCTGGAAGCGATGAGGGATGATGCCTATAAGATTCATAATAATGAGAGCAACATCTATGCGTCAAAAACGATCAAAAAAGGTGACGTCGAACAAGGCTTTGCTGATTCGGATTTTATATTCGAGAAAACCTTCACCACGCAAATGGTCGAACACGTTCCGCTTGAGCCGCACGCCTCTATTGCCGAGTGGGATGCCAATGGCCGCGTAACCGTACATTCAAGTTTAGGCCGGATTACACTTGGCCGTGCTGATATCTCCCGCGTTCTGGAATTGCCCATCAATCGAATTCGCATAATCGCGACCATTGTCGGCGGTAACTTTGGTGGTAAAAACGAAATCACGACTGAGCCAATCGTTGCGTTATTGGCTAAAAAAACCGGGCGTCCGGTTAAATGCGTGTACACCCGCGAAGATGAGTTCATTTCTTCAACGACGCGTCATCCCTTTGTCATGGAATACAAAACCGGCATGTCGAAAGAGGGCAAAATCATGGCTCGAAAAGTTCGGCTTGTGTGTGATGGCGGGGCCTATTGCTCCTGGTCGGAAACGACTTTGGGCAAAGCCTGCATTTTGTCAGCGGGTCCGTACAATATCTCGAACCTTCATGTTGATGCCTATGCGGTTTATACGACAAAAACCATGACCGGAGCGATGCGCGGCTTTGGTGCACCGCAGGTTTGTTTCGCTTATGAATCTCACATGGATGATATGGCTGCTGCGCTCGGTATCGAGCCTCTGGAAATCCGCCTGATGAATGCTTTCCATGAAGGCTCGGCGAGCCCAACCGGCCAAGTTTTGGAGGCCGTTGTTGTTGAGGACTCTTTGATAATGGCGTCAGAACGATTTGGTTGGAAGGAGTGGCAGAAATGATACATCGCGGTAAAGGCATAGGCTGCATGTGGTACCCAATCGGGTTTACCGTCCTTGCTAACCCAAGTGCAGCAACTGTTAAAATCAATGAAGACGGCACCGCTACTTTGTTAACCGGTACCGTCGAAACCGGCCAAGGATCATTAACCGTGCTTGGCCAAATTGCGGCAGAAGAATTAGGGGTTGCCACTGATGACGTTCATGTCGTCTCCGCTGATACCGATACGACGCCGATGGATACCGGCGCGATTGCCAGCCGGACGACTTATGTTACCGGTAACGCGATTAAATTGGCGGCAGAAAATGCCAAGCAAATTCTATTTGAAGTCGCAGCACCCATGCTCGATGTCCGGCCCGATCAATTGGAAGCGGTTGACCGTAAGATTCAGGTTAAATATTTCCCGCAGCGTTGTCTGCCGATTGCAGATGTCGCCTTGCAGGCGCAGTTCGTTATGGGTCGGCCAGCGATTGGCAGTGCGTCCTATAACCCGCCAACCGTCGGAATGGACCCGGAAACCGGCCAAGGTAAACCGTTCTCAACTTATGTATACGCGACACAGTGCGCCGAGGTTGAAGTCGATGATGAAACCGGCGAAGTGGATGTTCTTTATATGTCGGCCGCGCATGACTGCGGCACGGCGATCAATCCAATGTTGGTCGAAGGCCAGATCGAAGGTGGCATTTCGATGGGTATCGGTTTTGCTCTGCAAGAAGAAATGCTGTTCGATGATAATGGTTTGCAGCGTAATCCAAACCTCACCAATTACATTATGCCAACGAGTTTGGATATGCCTGAGATCGATGTCGATATTGTCGAAAACTTCGATCCGACGGGACCGTTTGGTGCCAAAGGCGTGGGTGAGCCAACGGCTGTGCCGACGGCTGCCGCAATTTGCAACGCGATCTTCGATGCTGTTGGTATTCGAATTACTTCTTTGCCTGCAACAGCCGAAAAAGTGCTGAAAGCAATCAAAGAAAAACAATTTGGGGAAGAGCAGAAAGCGCTGCCTGCTGCTGAATAATATCAGCTAGGAAAGCGCTCGATTTTTCGAGAGACACTCAACGAATTGTCTCTTGAGGGAGAGAAGGGGCTGCATCGGGATCAATCCTGGTTGCAATCCCTTTTTTTAATCACGTTTGATTGTCATTCGAAAACCCGATGAATTCTAACCATTGCACCGAATACATGAATATGGCACATTCAACTACACCTACAAAAATAATAAAAATCGTGAACGCAAGCACGAAGGCGTGGAATGGGACAAGACAAAAATATTCTCACATTGTTGAAAACTGAATTGGAAGACCAGTTCGGTGGTGGCGGTGTTGACGTTTTCAATAAGTTGAACGTGCGTGACTGGGGCTCGTTTTTTCGCATTGGAGAACGACTTTCCTTTGAACATGACGCATTCATTTTACGTGAAGGTCAGTCCGGTGAGGCTGTCTATTTTTTAGCTGATGGCGTTGTTCGAGTGGAACGCCAGATCGGTGATGATACGATTGAGCTGGCCCGTATAAATGCGGGTTGCATTTTTGGCGAATTGACTTTCCTCGATGGTGCAGAAATTAGTGCCAATGTAATTGCCGACGGATATGTCGAGGTGGTTCGCGTCGCCAGCTCTGATCTTCGGAATCTTATGGATGAAGACAGCCGCTTTGCTTCTCATTTTTATCATTCATTCGCGGTGACCTTGTCACGCCGCCTACGCGCCACCAACAAAATTGTTTCTAAATTGGAATAGATTTCCGTGACAAATTTTGACTTCATCATTATTGGAGCCGGGTCTGCCGGTTGCGTTCTTGCCAATCGGTTGAGTGCAAACCCAGATTGCAATGTGCTGGTCTTGGAGGCCGGCGGTCCTGACAAAGATTGGTTGATCCATATCCCCATAGGTGTTGGAAAAATACTTCCTGAACAGCTTTACAACTGGAACTACCTATCAGCGCCGGAACCCCATGTGGACAATCGCAAAATTTATCATCCGCGCGGAAAAGTTCTCGGCGGTTCATCATCAATCAATATTATGGCCTATGTGCGCGGCCATGCGGGTGACTATGATCGCTGGCGTCAAATGGGTCTATCCGGATGGGGCTATGATGATGTATTGCCTTATTTCAAAAAAGCCGAAGGGTTCGACAAAGGGGGCGATTTCTATCACGGCGGTGACGGGCCGTTGGGAGTTTCTTCGCCGGGGATAACTGATCCGTTATATCAAACTTTTGCCGAAGCAGGGCAACAAGCCGGCTATCCGTACACCGATGACTATAATGGCGCTGAGCAAGAAGGATTTTCACCGCTTCAGTTTACCACGCGCAACGGTAAAAGATCGAGCGCAGCAGTTGCCTATTTGCACCCTGCCTCTGGCCGTCCCAATTTATCAATCACCACCAGGGCTCATGTCACTCGAATTCTATTCGAGGGCCAAAAAGCCATCGGCGTTGAATATATACGTGGTGGAAAAATCCAAAAAACCTATGCAGACCGCGAAGTCATCGTTTCCGGCGGCGCCTATAATTCTCCTCAAACGTTATTGCTTTCAGGGATTGGTCCTGCTGATCATCTCAATGAAATCGGCATTAAACCGGTCGCCGACGTCAAAGGTGTCGGACAAAATCTTCAAGACCATCCGTCCAATGTGCTGGTTTTTTCGCATAAGGGAAGGTCGCGGTTCGTTGAAAATCTACGCTATGATCGTCTCGCCTTGAGTATGATCCGGGCGCAGTTCTTCGGCTCTGGTTTTGCCACGGAAAATCCTTTGCAAGTGACGGCGTTTTTGAAAAGTGATCCGGCAGTTGAATTGCCGGACACACAGTTTTTCTGCCGGTCGGCCCCACCAGATGTAAAGCCGTGGTTCCCGTTGTTTAGAAAAGCTGCGTCTAACACGTTTGTCATACGCACCTGCCAATTGAGGCCAGAGAGCCGGGGATTTGTTGAACTTGGCTCCGACGATCCGATGGCACCGGCAAAAATTCAGAACAATTTTCTGCAAACGGAAACCGACCGCCGCGTACTTCGTGATTGTGTGAAAATGACCCGCGATATTGTCTCTCAATCTGCTTTTGAGGGTCTTCGCGGCGCTGAATTGGTGCCGGGGGAAAGCGTCAAAACGGACGATGAAATAGACGCTTTTGTTCGTCAAAATCTCAGCACCGTCTTTCACCCGCTCGGCACCTGTAAAATGGGCATCGACGAGGAGGCAGTGGTTGATCCTGACTTAAAGGTGCGAGGTGTCCAAGGCCTACGCGTCGTCGATGCATCGGTCATGCCGGATTTAGTTGGCGGCAATATCAACGCGCCGGTGATTATGATTGCTGAAAAAGCCGCCGATATTATTCTTGGGGCTGCTAAGGCTTAATCTCGAACATTAGGAGATAGGTGTTTTGTAAGGGATTAAAATTATCATCTGAAACCAGATACAGATAATTTTTGCCATCACTTCCGGCGCGAACATCAATACCCTCGTAGTTATCGACGACCAGCGGGCTTTTCATCTCTGCGACTATTTGGCCTTTGAGGACAGCCTTGGGCTGGATCGACTTGTGCGGAATCTTGGCTATTCTCACTGTGCTGCCAAATATGTAAGAGAACTTGCGTGACAGGATATACACATCGCCATTAGGGGCCGTGGCGGCACCTGAAGGTTTAAAATCTGCATCTCTTTGGTAAAAAATATCATTCCATTTATTGTTGCGCCATAACCATCCTCGAACTTGGGTATCGGTTCCCCAATCTTCGGATAAGGCCAGCAAATCTCCATTGAGCAGTCCAGTGAGAGATTCAATGCCGCCATTTTTAGGGGCCTGATCAAGCTCTGGCGGTTGAGCGAATTTGAAGGTTGGCTTGTCCGAATAAACCAACAATCTGTGATTCCGCTCGAAACTAACCAGCAAATCTCCGTTGGGGAGCCGCGTCATCGATTCAGAATCGCCATCATAGGCGGTTTTAAATCCTCTGCCCGCTGCGCCTGCGAGGTTCTCAATCGTTAAATTACTGAGGTTTTTGAGATCCCCTTTTGTATCGTAGATAAGGGCACCTTCGATTTTGGTGCCGCGGTCACTGATCGCGATAAAGCGCGCACGGTCGTTTGAAATTGTAAGGGCGGATAGTCCGCCGAACCTGGAATGATCAGACTCGATCCGAAGCCCGCCGCGGTAAATCAAGCCGCCGATTTCGCGCATCGATGGATTTTCTTCATTGAGGGCAACGATTTCGGTTTTAAAACCAATCTTCGAGGCGGCTTTGGATATAGAGGTCCAGGCGAGCAGGTGGACACCGGAAAACACGGCAGCATAAAGAACCAAGATAGCCAGGCGTTTGAAAGCCATTTTCTAATCCACGCAAGAGCAATTCATACGACAATATTGCTCTTATTTGGGGACGAATTGTCAGAAAACAAGAGGTGACTGCGATAAGGGAGGCCTTACCTCTCTACCGGAAAGCCAACGATTGAGCCCCATTCGGTCCAGGAACCGTCATAGATTTTGACGCCTTCATACCCAAGAATGAAGGTCATCGCTGTCCAGGCGAGGGTGGCGCGGTGAGACAGGCGGCAATAGCAGACAATTTCATCAACTTTGCTGGGGTCTGCGCCCGCCGCATCGAATTTTGCTTTGAGCTCCTCCGCTGATTTGAAGGTGTCGTCCTCGTTTATAAGTTCTTTGAAGAATAAGTGTTTGGCGCCGGGGATATGTCCACCGCGCTCGGCGCCGTGATCAAACTGGCCGTGTTCCATCACACGCTCGCCGGAATATTCTTCAGGGCTTCTAACGTCAAGTAAGAAGCGGCCCTCCTTGCCAAGATTGTCCCGCATATTGTCGCGGCCAAGGCGCATCCACTCATTGGGCTGTTGGGTTTTGTAGTCGGCGGGCTCGGTTTCGGGAATGCTGTCGGTGGTCGGGCGCTCTTCCGCCATCCATTTTGTCCGGCCACCATCCAGCACCATAAGATTAGAGTGGCCCGCCATTGTCAGCGCCCAAAAAGCGTAGGTGCCGTATTGCACCGGCTCACCATAAAGCACGACGCGGTCTTCTTCGTCGATACCGACTTGGCCAAGACGTTCGGCGAGTTGCTCGGGCGTGACAAACTGGCGGTCGGTTTCATGCCAGCAGAGATCTTTCCACCAGAAATTTACCGCGCCCGGAATGTGTTTCTCGGCGTAATCCGCTTCTTCGGCTTTTTTGGCGGAGACTTCGATGACTTTGATCGTCGGATCAAGCAAACGCTCGGCGAGCCAATCGGTTGAGACAATGGGTGAGGACATAGGATGCTCTTTCTTATTACTAGCTCATTTTGACGACGACTTTAATCGCGCCATCTGTTTGGTTTTCGGCGTAGCTCATCGCCGTATCCGCTTCTTCCAAGGGGAAAGTATGGGTGTGGATGGGGGAAGGGTCAAAGCGCTTTTGCTCGAGTAGGCTGGCGGCGCGTTTGACCGCGCTGTTGCCTTCGCCTCTGATGCCGAACATGTAGATATTATTGCTGACGACATAGGCGATATCGGTTGGCACCAATTCATTGGTGAAAGCAGCAAGACACACCCGGCCGCCGCGATTGGTCATATGGATGATTTGATTGAGGACCATCGGCGCACCCGAGGCCTCCACAGTATAATCAGCGCCTTTGCCATCTGTCAGACTTCGGACTTTTTCGACGACGTCTTCTTTAATCGGATCGATGACAATATCCGCACCTAATTTTTTGGCCATTTTCCGGCGATCTTCGCGCGGCTCGGACATGATCACCGGCGCAGCGCCCAACGCTTTGGCAATCGCGACAAACATCAATCCGATTGGACCGGCACCGGCGACAACAATGCTTTTGCCGGCAATAATGCCGCCCAAAACGTCTATGCCATACATCGCCGTGCCTGCCGTGACCGTGAGAGTTGCGACCTCATCGCTCATGTAATCCGGCACTCGCACCAATGTGTTGATATTGTTGATCGCATATTCGGCAAAGCCGCCATCGGTAGTGAAGCCATTGGCGCGGTGGCCTTTGGAGCGATAGCTGTAATTATGGCACGACGTGTACATGCCTTCTCGGCATTTCTGACAGCGTCCGCAGCCGGCGTGGACTTCGACAGCAATGCGGTCGCCGGGGCTCCATTCATCGACACCCGGGCCAGTTTTCACAACGGTGCCCATATATTCATGGCCCATGGTGAAATCTTTGTTGAACGGAAGTTCGCCCTCGACCATCGCCGGTATGCCGTGATGCAGGACTTCGATATCCGTATGACAGACCGCAATCGCACCGATTTTGACCAAGACTTCGGCGGGGCCGGGTTCCGGCACCGGCTTTTCGATCATTTTCATTTCATGCGGATCGCCGAGAACCCACGCTTTCATGGTTTCCGGAATGTCGTATTCGTTGCCTGTTGTTTTATTGCTCATCTGTCTTCCCCAATATTATTGTTCTTCTGGCGCAATTATCCTATTGATGGAGAAAATGTAAATCATAATCCGAGATGCGGCTCAAAGAGTGAGTTGGGAGAGTTTCATGGCAAAATTTTCAAGAGATGAGATTAATGCGCGGCTTCGGGCGGAGCGGGATGCCGGAAGGGCGATTTACAATGCGCTCTGCGGCACCGGCATCACCGCTAAGATGGCGGCACGCGGCGGCGCTGATCTCATTACCACTCATATTCTGGCTTATTTTCGCATGCAAGGCATGAGCTCGATGGCGGGTTATTTGCCAATCGGCGACGCCAATGCGATCACCATGGAGCTCGGCGAGCGGGCATTGCTCAGCGTTGTTAAAGAAGCGCCGGTGATTGCCGGTATTCTCTGCAATGATCCCACCCGCGACATGCACCGCTTTGTCGATCAACTGGCCGAAGCCGGGTTCGACGGTGTGATGAACTGTCCGACGGTCGCGCTGATCGACGGCAAATTCAGAAGCGATCTCGAAGAAACCGGCATGGGCTACGCGCTCGAAGTTGATGTTTTGGGTTACGCATCAAGCATTGGCCTGTTCACCAAAGCATTTTGCACCACGCCTGATGAAGCCCTTGCCATGGCCGAAGCCGGCGTTGATAACATTATCGTCCATTACGGCAATTCCTCCGGCGGCAGCATTGGCTCCTCAACTATATTAAGCGATGCAGACTCGCTGGAGCGCACCGCCAATGTCATCGACGCGCTCGAAGCCAAACACAGCGATCTTATTTTTACTTGCCATGGCGGCGGCATCGAAACACCCGATGATTTTGCGAAATTTTTGGAGGGCGAGCCGCGTTTGGATGGCTACGTCGGCGGCTCCAGCGCTGAGCGCTTCCCGATAGAGCAATCCGTCCCGGCAACGACCGAGGGCTTCAAAGCAATAAAGTTGAAGCGGTAGGGAAAGCCCCCCCCCATCCCGACCTTCCCCCTCTAGGGGAGAGGAAGAAAAAAGTGAAACGGCTCAATGAAACAAATCCAACCTCCCCATTGAAGATAAGGCAATGTATTGAAACAGGGTCTTCCTCCCCTTTGATGGGGGAGGATCGAAGAGAGGGTGACTTACTTCGCCTCGAATAAATAAGTTCGAATAGTCAGTAAAACGCCTTCGATGTTCTCCATCACTTCATTATTCCAAAAGCGAATAACATTATAACCTTGTCGATTTAGCCAATCTGTTCGTTGCTGATCATAATCGACGCAAAGCGCATGTTGTCCACCGTCCAGCTCAACGATCAATCTAACTTTGTGACAAACAAAGTCGACAAAGTAGGGACCCATCGAGACCTGTCGCCGAAAATAAAATCCATCCAACTGAAACGCACGGAGTCTTTTCCAAAGCCGCTTTTCTGCATCGGTGGAATTTAATCTTAATTGTCGCGCTCTTTGATTTGTCGAAATATCACCCTCACCCCGACCCTCTCCCATCAAGGGAGAGGGGGAAGAATAGGCGACCGGTTTGGTGGTCGATAGGACGTGCCAAGAAGATGTCCCCGAAGAAATGTCGTCACCCTGGACTTGATCCAGGGTCCAGAAATGCATGAAATAAACTGGATTCTGGCCTGCGCCAGAATGACGATGATAATCTAGGCCGCGTGATCCAAAATGATCTTGATACAGCTGGAATCGCCGCCATCGAGCATGTCGAGGGCTTTGTTGATCTCACCAAATGAGAAATTGTGGGTGATGAGCGGTTCGAGATTGACGACGCCGCGCTGAACAAAATCGATGCTGGCGGGGTAGTCTTCGGGCTTGGCGACGCGGGCATTCACAACCTGGATTTCTTTAAAATAAAGATTGTAGAACGGCAGTTCGGCCTGGGTCTGGGTGTAGATGCCAAATGGTAAAATGCGCCCGCCAAGGCGGACCAGCTCAATGGCTTGGGCGAGGATGGAGAGTTGGCCAACACTTTCGATCACCAGATCGACGCCGCCTTTCTCGCCGGTGACCTCTAATATTTGATCTTTTAGATCCTCTGATGGCGCGAATGTATAATCAGCGCCGAGTTCTTCCGCGAGATCGCGCTTCCATTCAGTCCGCGTCACACCAATCACCGGATAGGCGCCATAGGCTTTGGCGAGTTGGACATGCAGCAGACCGGTGACGCCAAGACCAAATACCAGGACAGCCTCGCCGGGTTTTATCCCCGCCATACGTTGCGCGTGCAGGCAAGTTGTCAACGGCTGGATCAGCGGGGCAACGCCAAGGTCCATGTCTTTGGGCAGCGCATGCACATTACGGCTGGGTGCGACCATATAATCGGCAAAGCCGCCCGACACATCACGGCCGATCAAGCCGCCATTGGGGCAGAGATTGGTTTGGCCATCCCGGCAGTTGTAACACGAGCCGCAGTAATAAGCCGGGTCTACAATGACAGGGGTGCCGGGGGAGAGGTCTCCGCCGGAGACAACCTCGCCAACCGTTTCGTGACCCATGATGCGGGGATAGTCGACTGGGATACCGCCTTGAAAGATTTTCAAATCGGTGCCGCAGATGCCGGTTTTGGTCACCCGGATGAGGGTTTCATCCGGCCCTGCTTCCGGCATATCGACTTCTTGTTCCACCACTTCTTTAGGAGCAGTGAGCATCATGGATTTCATAGACGTCTATCCAGCTATTTAGGCTTAACTGGATATTTTGGCTCGCCGCCATTGAGGATTGTCGCAACGTCCGTCGCAACAGTCGTCTGCAAATCAAGCAAGGCGTCTTCTGAATAAAAACCGGTATGCGGCGTCAGTACAACGTCATCTCGACCCAACAATGGGTTGTCGGCTGCAGGTGGCTCTTCCGGCAATACATCCAAGCCGGCGCCGGCAATTTCACCGGCGTCCAAGGCCTTGGCGAGATCATCGATATCAACCAATGGCCCGCGCGCGGTATTGATCAGGAAGGCCGAGTTTTTCATCTTTTTGAAGGCGTCCATGTTGAACATATTTTCTGTTTCTGGCGTCAAAGGCGCGTGAACAGAAACATAATCAGAGCGGCCCAAGAGATCGTCGAGCTCGACTTTTTCAACATTGAGACGGGAGAAAACGTCGTCCGGGCAATAGGGATCGGAAGCGATGACATTAATGCCAAAAGCTTGCGCTTTGCCGACGATCTGCTGCGGGATATTGCCAAGACCGATGAGGCCAAGGGTTTTACCGCGAAAGCGACCGATTGGTGTTACGGCGGGCATTTCCCAGCGGCCTTCTGAAGCAAGCTTATTGGCATACGGAATTTTACGCGCGCAAGACAGCAGCAACGCCATCGCGTGATCGGATACTTCATCCAGGCAATAGACCGGCGCATAACATACCTGAATGCCTTTTTCAGTGGCGGCGGCGATGTCGATGTTATCGGTACCGACGCCAAAACGGCCAATGGCTTTACAATTGTTGAGGCCGGCAATGACTTCGGCATTAATCTGGCTATAGGTCACCAGCAATGCATCAGCATCGGCGGCAACGGCCAAAATACTTTCGGCCGATGTATCGGCGGACATGCGAAACTCTTCCGTGGTTACGCCTGAAAGTGCTTCGACGGCGAGGTCGAGATTCGGAAATACCGAGTCTGCGACAGCAATGATTTGATTGGACATAATATTTTACCCCTTATTGAACAGTTCGTCGTAAACAGTATAAATGGTACTCTTATATATGAATATGGCAGGCTGAATAGCATCCGATTTGCGGTCTTGCCAGCGGTTTTTAGTCTTATATAAGACTCAGTTGTTGACAGGGCCTATCTAAAAAGAATAGGTTCCGAGAAATTCAGAGGTCTTATATAAGACTTAATGAAGACAATAGATAACACAGGGGATATAAAAGGGACGAGATAGCCTCAAAAGTCTCTTTAAAAAATATCCTCCATGAAGGAAAAGCCTAAATGAAACAAATCAATGTCGGTATTATTGGAACTGGCTGGTGCGGTGGCATTCGCGCCAATACCTGCGTCGCCAGTCCTCTTGTGAAAGATTTGCACATTGCAGAGAATAAACCGGAGAGATTGGCAGAGGTAAAAGAGCTTACCAATCCAGTTAGCGCTGTTGCGGATTATACCAAGCTTCTCCAGAACGATGACATTGATGCCTTTTTCATCTCAGTGACGCCGGAAGATATGCACCATCCAATAGCAAAAACCTGCTTGGAAGCTGGCAAACATGTGTTTCTTGAAAAACCATTGTCGTTAACCTTGGCTGAAGCTGATGAGTTGGTTGAATTGGCTGAAAAAAACGACGTTAAATTCACCATAGGTTATTCTCAGAGATTTAATCCAAAATTTGCCTACGTAAAAAAATGTATGAATGAAGGCACGTTGGGGAGCCCCGTATCCGCTGTCGTCAGCCGCCACATAACGCGTAGCCTTGGTACTAAAATTGGCGGCCGAATTAAGCTGTCACCAGCCGCGATGGAAGCCACTCATGATCTTGATTTCCTGCTCTGGTGTTTTGAGCCTGCCAAGGCGATCCGGGTGTATTCGCAGTCTGCTTACGGTGTTATGAAAGATGTTACCGGCCTGGAAGATGCGCAATGGACGATGGTGACGCTTGATAGCGGTGTGGTCATAACAATTGGTGCTGGCTGGACAATGCCGCCGGGGCACCCTAATTTTTCTGGCACCTGGATTGAAGTAACCGGAACTGAAGGCATGCTGATCATCGATGATACCCACAGAGATGTGATTTTAAACACCATGGAAAATGGTATTCGTTTGCCAATGTCGACAATGCCGGGTGAACAGGTAGAGCATGTATTTGCTGGCCCCATGCATAACGAAGGCATCCATTTCTTGGAAGCGGTTGCTTTGGATCGTCCGGTTATGGTGTCGCCCGAACAGGCCCGCCAAGTGATGGAAGTTTATATGGCTGCTGATTTATCGGTGGAACGGAATGAACCGGTAAGTTTGCCATTAAACTCTAATGACATGTCATCAATTCGTATTCCCAGTTAAGTGAAGTTGGACCTGAATTATGGATGAAGTTGTAGAAAAGAAGTTCAATTTTAACACTGTCGCTGCGATCTGCTTTATCGTCTTGGCGATCATTCTTTTGATTTTTATTCCGAGTCAAATTGACAAGCCGCTGATCCAATTATCATTTGGTCAATTTAATCTGCCACCGCAGCTTTTCCCGCAAATTATTGCCGGCTGTATGTTGGCACTGGGGTCATGGTTTTTCTATAAAAGCTTTTCATTGAAACAATCCAACGATTTGCGCGGGTTGGACAAAGAGGCAATTACCAATGTTATAGTGACATTGGTCATGATGGCGATTTATGTGCCTCTCATGGTAAATCTCGGCTTCGTTCTTGGCAGCGCCATTTTGATTGTCGCTATGTCGACCTATTTTGGAAATCGCAATTATATCGCCGCGGTGTTGATCGGTATCTTTCTGCCAATGCTGATGTTTGTAACTTTCCGCCGCCTGTTACTGGTGGAGCTACCACCGTTCCCGATTGATATTTATCCCCTGACCAATTGGTCCCTCATTTAATGCTGATCGATACAAAAAAGAATTTGGAACATAAAAACTAAATGTATGAAGCGTTTTTAGAAGGTATTGGTCTCGCTCTTCGTCTAGACACGATGCTTTATATGTCGGTTGGATTATTTCTCGGCATGTTTGTTGGGGCGCTGCCCGGGTTTACCACCCTGATGGCGATGGCGATCTTGTTGCCCATTTCCTTTTTCCTTGATCCGTTACTGGGCATACCTTTTTTGATCGGTGTCTATAAAGGCGGTATCTATGGTGGCTCCATCCCGGCAATTTTAGTCTCGATGCCGGGTACCGGGGCGGCGGTGGCGACGACTTTCGATGGGCCGGCACTGACCAAAAAAGGTCAGGCCCGGAAAGCTTTGGAGATGGCCTTATTCGCATCTGTTACCGGCGATCTTACCAGCGACCTTTTCACCATTGCCTTGATCGGCCCAATCGCGGCGATTGCTTTATTGTTGGGACCGCCTGAACTTGCGGCCATTTTGTTGCTTGCCCTAATTGTGATTTCAGCGACCTCAAGCGGTGTGTTTGTCAAAGGCCTATTGATGCTCGTGGTTGGCTTGTTTTTCGGCATGATCGGCCAGGATCCGATTAGCGCGCTGTCGCGTTTCGCGTTTGGTATTATTGAGATCGAGTCCGGTATTCCCCTGCTGCCAATGTTGATCGGTGTTTTTGCCTTGCCGGAAATTTTCGTCAATATTGAGAAGCGCGCCTCATCATTGATTAAAGCCGAAGATCTTAAGGTGAGCGGTGAGGGTCTGACATGGGCAGAGTATAAAGGCGTTGGCAGAACATTAGTTCGCTCGACAATGATCGGCACATCCATCGGTATGATCCCGGGTGTTGGCCAGGTGGTTGCCGCTTTCATGGGCTATGCAGCAGCGAAATCCGCTTCGAGCCATCCCGAAACTTTTGGCAAAGGTGAGCTTGAAGGTGTTGCGGCGGCGGAATGTGCTAACAACGCAGTGAACGGACCGACCTTGGTGCCGTTGCTGACACTGGGTATTCCCGGCGATAACCTGACCGTTATTCTGGTCGGCGCCTTTATTGCTCAAGGAATGCGGCCGGGTCCGCTGTTGATGGAAGAACAAGCACCGCTGGTCTATGCTATTTTGGTGGCAATGGTGATCGCGAATATTTTGTTTCTCGGCATTGGTTACGTCTGTATTCCGTTTTTCGCCAAAGTGGTGACAATTCGAAAATCGTTTTTGCTGCCACTGACGCTGGTATTCGCCTTTGCCGGAACCTGGGTGTTTCGGGCGCAGCCGTTTGATCTAGGCGTTTTGGTGTTCTTTGGTGCTTTTGGCTATATTGCGAAAAAACTGCATTTCGATGTCACGCCAATGGCGATGGGCTTTATTCTTGGCCCGACTCTCGAATATTCCTTTGGTCAAAGTGTGACTCTATCGAGTGGAAATCTCATACCGTATATGCTGTTTGAAAGACCGATCACGGGTGTCATTTTTGCCATTACACCAATTGTGACCTATCTGATGTGGCGTCGAAGTGCTCGGCTTAGAAAACAATTCGGCGCTGAGTAATGAAAAACATAAAAGTTCTAGTACCGAACAAACCAAATGAAAATAGCGGTATTAGGACTTGACGAAGGCTTTCCCCCTGATGTCTTATATAAGAGTTGGTTAGGGGATTTAAGGCGCACTTTGAACCATATAATATTCTTGGTTTTTCGGGCGATTATTTTAAACGTACTACAGAGAGGAAAGAAAATGCGGATACGCAATCTAACAAAACTTCTTCTGGGGGCAGTTTTAGCTTTGGGTTTGTCAATTGACGACGTAAAAGCTGAATATCCAGAAAAACCAATCACACTTGTTTTACCAGTTGGTGCTGGCGGATCGCACGACCGTAACGCTCGTGTTTTCACCAGTGTTATCCCAACCTATCTCGGCAATGCCATCATTGTTAAATTGATGCCTGGTGCTTCCGGTCAAACTGGCACAGCTAATGTTGCCAGAGCAAAACCAGATGGCTACACATTGCTTTTCACGCACAACTATTTTGATCAGCTACAAAAGCATGTCAAAAAATTGCCTTACGATACCGACAAAGATTTCATCACCGTTGGTAAATTGAATTCCGGCAATTTCTCCGTCATCGTTCTTGGTGACAGCCCGTTTAAAACCTGGGGTCAATTGGTTGCTTTTGCGAAAAAGAATCCAGGTAAATTGAAGTTTGCGCATTCCGGTAACTGGGGTGCAACTCACGCGCCGGCGCTGCAACTTTTCACTGAAGCTGGTATCGTCAAAAATATCGTTATGGTGCCATATAAAGGCGGCGGACCGTCTATGCGTGGTTTCTTGGCTAAAGAAGCAGACTTCACCATGCAGTTTAAGTCCACGATCCTGGGACAAAAAGATAATGTCCGCGTTCTTATCAGCGCTGGTACAAAAACTGCTTTTAAAGGTGTTCCAACCTTTAAAGACCTTGGCTATACAACTGACATTGGCTTGATGCACCGCGTTATCATGGCGCCACGTGGCATTCCGAAAGACCGCCTGGCAAAACTCCGTGACGCATTGGCTAAAGTACAAAAAGATAAAACCTACAAACGCCTGATCAAAGCGATCGGTGAAGTTACCGACTATGTTGATGGACCGACTTATGAAAAAGCCCGTCCAGCACAAAGTAAAAGATACAAGGCAATGGTTAAAGGCTTGATGGCAAAATAATCATCACGCTTTAAACTGTAAGAATTAATGGCATCCTTCAGCAATGAAGGGTGCCATTTTCTTGTAATAAAGGTTCCTGGAACCTTTATTACAATATCTACCATTTCAATGTTCACAAATATCATCGCTACATTACGCTGACAGGTCATATTCTGGGTGTTTGCGGGCTTTATGTGAATAGGGCGCTTTATGAAGGCTGGCCGGATGATGTGCGCCAAGCCGTTGATGAAGCGGTATTAGAAGCAACGCTATCGCAACGCGCTTTGGCAGTCGAAGAAGACATTGAACTGCTCAAAAAGTTTGATCCTGAAGAAAACGAAATCATTCATCTCACCGATGAAGAACGCCAGAAATTTAGTGATGCGGTGACGCCGATCATTGATGAACAGCGCACGATTATCGGCGATGAATTCATTGATTTAGCGTTGAAATAGCATTCAATAAGACCCCCCACCCTAACCCTCTCCCTCAAGGGTGGAGGGGACTACTTCTATTTATTTTTCTTTTTCTTAGTCTTCTTTTTCGTATCCAATTTCTCTAAATCGGGATAAAGACGGGTGAAGTCGTCTTCTGAGCGGCCTTGACGGACGGCTTCCTGGATATAGGCATAGGTGTCGCGGCCTATATTTACCGTTGCACCGAGTTTGTCCGCGAGCGCAATCGCCATGCCGACATCTTTGTTGAGATTGTAGACGCGAGAGCGTCCATCCCAGGTTTCGGAAATGATATGATCTGGGAACCGGCGCTCTGAAATAAAGCTGCGGGCGTTACCGTTGTTGAAAACCTCAATCAAATCCTCGAGCTTAATACCCGCACGTCGACCCAAATGCGCTGCCTCACTGAGGGCAAAAAAGTTGGTGTGGGTAATCATGTTGTGGACCAGTTTCATGGTGTGGCCAGTGCCGCTTTGACCGAGATAGATGAGCTTCTTCGCAACCGGGCCAAGCATATCAGCCGTGCGTTTGAAAACTTTTGTATCGCCGCCGATCATCAGCGTCATGGTGCCTTTGTCAGCGCCTAATGCGCCTCCGCCGGTCATGCCGGCATCCATATAAGTGACGCCTTTTTTGGCCGCGCGACGCGCAAGCTTCTTGGTGTAAACCGGATCAGACGTCGTGAAGTCATAAAGCACCAGCCCGCGCCTGGGGTTGGCGAGCATACTGTGTTTGCCTTTCAGCATCGCATCGATCTCTGGAGAGCCTGGCACGACAAAAATAATCATTGAACATTTGCGGGACATTTCAGCGGGTTCGGCAATGGTAGCTGTTTTGCCATAGGGTTTGCGCGCGGCTTCGGCGACATCCCAGACAAACACATCGTTGCCGGCTTTGATCAGATTTTTGGCGACCCCTCGGCCCATATTACCGAGGCCAATGACGCCTATTTTCTTTTTGGCTTTTTTAGCAGGTTTCTTTTTTGGTTTAGAACTCATTTTTGTTTTTCTCATCCTTTGATCGTTCGAAATTGGCGGCGCGTTCCATGGCAGCGCAGACAGCAGCTGCGTCCTCATCAAAATGGCCTTGAGCGACCGCCGCATAATAAGACTGAAGGGCAACGTGATAGATCGGTGTCGGCACCCGCATTTTGTGGGCGTGATCCGAGATAAACCGAGAATCCTTAATCGGCACCGAGAAATTCATGCCTTCGTGTTCATAATTGTTGTTCGCCATCATGGCGC
>Ga0066376_10000416_pt1 | contig 39320 bp, 31 predicted proteins | sample Knorr_S15_td_Bot_FD_77009 | JGI IMG/M metagenome (GOLD analysis project Ga0066376, IMG submission 77009) | Marine microbial communities from Southern Atlantic Ocean transect - Knorr_S15_td_Bottom_ad_5009_LV_A | ecosystem: Environmental > Aquatic > Marine > Oceanic | place: Southern Atlantic... | reverse complement strand
GGCAGTGGCGTAATCGGGGACCAGTCCGTCGAGGATGCGGACCACCGTCGCCGAGAAGCCGCACTGCGGGGCTTCGCGGTTGCCCTTCATGATGAGCAGGACCGGGTTCTCGCGGACGAGCCCCTCGATCCGCTCTCGGGTGGTTTCGTTGAGATCCATTTCGCTTCCTCGGTCAGGTGGGGTCGGCAGGTTAGCTCAGCCCGGCCCAGCCCGAATCCGCGTGCCGCTATTCGCTACAGAGAAGGCCCGTATGCGGCGCGCGGTTGCAGGCCATGCCCTCGGTGACGCCATTCGAGAATTCGGTGCAGAGGGTGGCCGTGGCCTGGGCAATCGCCTGCTCCCGGTCGGGTGCGGAGACGCTGCGGCAGCCGCTGTGGCCCCGAAAATCGAGGCAGACCTCGCACTCGACCGCCCCCATCCCAAAGGTGGCGAAGAGCAGCGCGGCCACGAAGGCGAGGACGAGCAGGCTGCGCGAGAGAGGGCCAGGCACGGCGCGAGGATAGGTGCGGAGTGCGCGCGCCGCATTCGCTGGCGCGGGCAGGGCGCCGATCAGCGGGCGACGAGTGCGTTCTCGCGGATCTTCCGAACCGAGGGGTCGCGGTGGGCGATGGCCAGGCAGAGCATGTTGAAGGCCTGCAGCGGCCAGGGCATCGGGCGCCGAATGTCGAGCCACAGCACCACCCGCACCTCGTCCGAGAGATTCGCGGCATCGTGGATGTAGTTGTCGTCGAAGACCACGCCCTCGCCATTCTTCCAGTAGTAGGTCTCACCATTCTCGATGAGGTCCGGGTCGCGCCGCGCGTTGTCGGCGGCATCGGCATTCACTCGCAAGTAGCACTTGCGATCGGCGTTGTTCTTCGGGATCACGACGCCGAGGTGATAACGCAGGAAGCCCTTGTAGTAGCCCCAGTGCGGTGTCAGTACCTGCCGGGGTTCGAGCACCGAGAAGAATGCGGTGTACACCCCCGGAATCTGGCGCAGGAGGGCCGCCGTCTTCGGACACAGCGCGCAGTTGGCGTCGATGAACTTCCCCGACTTGAACATGAAGGTCTTCCACGCGGCGGTGTGGATACCGTGCTCGGTGTAGCTTCCGCCGAGTTTCGCAATGTCGGTGAGTGCGTGCTGCCTTCCGAGGAGTGCCAGGCACTCCTGCTGGATCTCGGGGTGGTGCTCTTCGAGTAGGGCGAGCGAGGGGTGGCGCGCGTGGTAGTCGTGATCGAAGGCGGGCGTGCGAGGCAGCCAGCCGCGCTCCTCGAAGCCGATGAAGACGCCATTGATCGTCTTCTTCAGCAGCGCCTTCTTGCGCTTCCCGGGGAGCCGCGCAATGCGGCGCCAGGCCAGGTAGCCGGCCAAGATCGCTGCGCTCGCGAGCAGGAGCAGCGCCAGCGCGGCGGCGCTCACTGGATCGTGGCCGTCGCGCGGGGCAACTGAAGCAGGACGACGTGGTCGGCCAGAATGCGCAGGGCCTCGCGCTGCTGGGCACTGGGCTCGTCCTCGTCTTCTTCGTCGTCGGTTTCGCCGTCCCCGCCCGAGGTGTCCGCCAGCGCTTCGTGCACGGCAGTCGCTTCCCCGCTCGCAGCGGCATCCGTTTCGTCTGCCCCCGCGTCGACGTCGCCCGCCTTGGCTTCGGGATCGGTGTCGTCCCCCGTCTCTTCGTTCTCGTCCTTCGCGTCTTCGAGCAGGTCGGCCAGGTGGACCACGCCATCGCGGCCCGCGACCTTCGCGGCTTCCTTCTGGATCTCTTCGAACTCCTCGCTCGAGGCGACCCGCTCGGTCGAGCGCTTCTGAAGCTCGCCCAGGTGGGCCTGGTCGAAGGTCTGCCATTCGAGGGCAGGCCAGATGTCGGCGGCTTCGAAGAGCGAAATGCCGGCGAAGGGTTCGATCGAAGCGCCGGCTAGCGAGTAGTCGTGAAATTCTTCTCCCACGTCGCGAACCGCGAGCACCGAGGGGATCACCACATCGGCGGAGACACCGCGCAATTGCGTCGAAAAGCCGCCGGGCCGAAAGAAGAGCGCGGTGGTCACCTTCAGTGCACCGAGACCCTCGGGCAGGGGGTGCATGCTCTGCACGGTGCCCTTGCCGAAGGTGTGGTCGTCGCCCACGAGAACCGCGCGCCCGTAGTCCTTCATGGCACCGGCCACGATCTCGGACGCCGAGGCGCTGATCCGCGAGGTCAGCACCACCATCGGGCCGTCGAAGATCACGCCGCCGGCGGGATCCTTCAGCACCTGGACCTCTCGACCATTGCTCTTGACCGCCACGATGCCGCCCTCATCGATGAAGAAGCCGGCGATGTCGATGGCGCCATTGAGCAACCCGCCGCCGTTGCGCGAGAGGTCCAGGAGCAGGCCTTCGGCTTTCTCCTTCTTTACCTCGGCGAGCAGTTCGCGCAGATCGCGCGAGGCCTGGCGGTCTTCGGAAGAGCGTCCGCCGTAGAAGGAGGGCAGGTCGAGGACAGCGAGCTTGACCTTGCGGGTGGTGTCGCCATCGCCCAATCCGACCCCGTCGGTCGGCACCTCGATCGTCTCGAAGCGCAGGCTTGCCGCCTGCTCTTCGAGGTTGATCTTCTCGCGCACGATGGTGAGGTCGAAGCGCTTGGTGGTTTCGCCCTGGCGCAGAATGGTCAGGTGCACCTTCGTGCCGCGCGTTCCGCGAATCAGACGCACGACATCGCGCAGCGACATGTCGATGATGTCGACGAATTCGCCGTCCTCCTGGGCCACCCCGATGATCTTGTCCTTTGGTTCGAGGATGTCGAGCTGGTCGGCGGCGCCCCCGGGAATGATCTTCTCGACCACCGAGTAGCCGTCACGCGAGGAGAGGGCGACTCCGATGCCTTCGAGGGAAAGACCCATGCCGATCTGGAAATCTTCCATCGCCTCGGCGGAGAGATAATTCGAATGGGGGTCAAGGGCCGTGGCGAAGGCATCGACGAAGCCCGAAAAGACGTCGACCTCGTCGCGCTCCTTCGCGCGCATCGTGATCAACTCGTAGCGGTGGATCAGTTTCTCGCGCGCTTCTTTGGACTCGAGGTCGTTTGCGAGGTAGTTGGTCATCTGGAAGTGCAGCAGATCGAGTACGAAGGCGTCGCGCTCTTTTGCGGTGGGCGGGCGGCTGCGCTTGTCGGGGTCGAGGATCAGGGTGACGCTGGTGTCGACTGCGTAGTCATCGTTGCGCAGGACACCGCGCACGTGCTCTTCCATGCGCTCGATGCGCGTAACGAGATCGGCCTGCACGGCGAGCAGCGTCACGCAGTTGCCGCTCTGGACATCGTGAAAGACCCCGCGCAGGCGATTTTTTACGGTCGCTGCTTCGGGCGGCAGGTAGAGGGTCTTCGAGGGATCGAGGCGCTTGACGTAAGCGTCGAGGGCGCGCTCGCGCAGCTCGTCGTTCAGGTGGTTCATCGAGATGTGCCGTTGCAAGAACTGTTGGAGCAGCTTCGGCAAGTACTCGCAGTCGAGGGCGTTGGCGGCGAGGGCCGGCCGCGGGAGAGCGGCGCCGAGCGTCACCAGCAGCGCGAGCACGGCCGCGCCTCTAAGGGCGCGGGCAACGAGCGATTTTGCAGATTGGGCGGAAAGGCGGTCTTGAAGCGGTCTCTTCAGCATGGGTCCTCGAAATTCGGTCGAAAAATAGTACAGCCGCCGTCGCCGGGTTTCACGCGATCCCCCATGGGGTGGGACATTTCGTGGTCGAATTTTTGGTGGGGGGCCCAGTTTCCCTGGAGACTTGGGCACCGCCCACTCCCAGATGGGACGGTGTGCAGATCGGGCCGGATCAGTGGTGGAGCGCGGCCGCTTGCCCGATGCCCTGCCGCAGGCCAAACTGCGGCTTCGCGCCAGCGGCCCCGGGCTCGCGGCGCCCCACCACGCGACCCGATGCACCCCCGAACGCCCGCGAGATCCGCGCCGGAGGCCCCGATGACCGATTTTCACTACCAGGCCCTGTTTGAACACTCCGGCGACGAAACGTCCTATCGACGTCTCGACGGCGACTGGGTCTCGCTCGACCGATTCCAGGGTGCGGAGGTGTTGGTGGTCGACGAAGCCGCACTCACCGAACTCGCGGCGGCGGCGATCCACGACGTCTCGCATCTCTTTCGCACCCGGCACCTGGCGCAGCTGCGCCAGATCCTCGACGACGCCGAGGCTTCGGAGAACGATCACTTCGTGGCCCTCGAGATGTTGAAGAACGCGAACGTCTCCGCGGGCATGGTCTTGCCCTCGTGCCAGGACACCGGCACGGCCATCGTGATGGGCAAGAAGGGGCAGCGGGTCTTCACCCGGGGCGACGACGCGGTGGCGCTCTCGCGCGGCATCCATCGCACCTACACCGAAACGAATCTGCGCTACTCGCAGATGGCGCCGCTTTCGATGTACGACGAGAAGAACACCGGCTCGAACCTGCCCGCGCAGATCGACCTCTACGCCGGCGAGGGGGACGAGTACCACTTCCTTTTCGTGACCAAGGGGGGTGGCTCGGCGAACAAGACCTTCCTCTTCCAGGAGACCCGCGCGCTGCTCGAGCCCGAGCGCCTGCTCGAATTCATGGGCGAGAAGATCCGCCTGCTGGGGACCGCGGCGTGCCCTCCCTACCACCTCGCGGTGGTGATCGGCGGCACCTCGGCCGAGGCCAACTTGAAGACCGTGAAGCTCGCGAGCTGCCACGACCTCGACGATCTGCCGGACTCGGGCAACGAACACGGCCGCGCCTTTCGCGATCGCGATCTCGAAGAAAAGGTGTTGAAGTTGACGCGCGAAACCGGGATCGGCGCGCAATTTGGCGGCAAGTATTTCTGCCACGACGTGCGCGTGATCCGCCTGCCGCGGCACGGCGCCAGCTGCCCGGTGGGGATCGGCGTCTCGTGCTCGGCGGATCGCCAGGTGAAGGCGAAGATCACCCGCGACGGCGTCTTTCTCGAAGCCCTCGAGCGCGATCCCGCGAAATTTCTGCCCGAGCCCTCAGCTCACGAGCTGGCGACCGAGGTGATCGCCATCGACCTCGATCGGCCGATGGACGCCATCCGTGAGGAACTCTCCCAGTACCCGGTGAAGACGCGGCTGGCGCTCAGCGGCACCATCGTGGTGGCGCGCGACATCGCCCACGCGAAGCTGCGCGAGCGAATCGATCGCGGAGAGGGGCTGCCCCAGTACATGAAGGACCACATCGTCTACTACGCCGGTCCGGCGAAGACGCCCGAGGGCTACGCCTCGGGTTCCTTTGGCCCGACCACTGCTGGGCGCATGGATTCGTACGTCGATCTCTTCATGCAGAACGGTGGCAGTTTCGTGACGTTGGCGAAGGGCAATCGTTCGAAGCAGGTGACCGCCGCCTGCGCCCTGCACCGAGGCTTCTATCTCGGTTCGATTGGCGGGCCCGCCGCGATCCTGGCGCAGGAATGCATCCGGAAGGTCGAGGTGCTCGAATATCCCGAGCTCGGGATGGAGGCGGTCTTCCGAATCGAAGTCGAGGACTTCCCGGCCTTCATCATCGTCGATGACAAGGGCAACGACTTCTTCCAGGACCTCTAGCCGCGACCCTTTGGGGCGGGGCCAGCAGGAGGCGCCGGTGGGCGAACCCTCTCTGTGGATCTTGAAGACCGGCTCGACCTTTCCCGCGTTGGCCGAGCGGCGCGGCGATTTTGATGCCTGGATCGCCGCGGGGATGGCGCTGCCCCCGGGCTTCCCCGTCGCGGTGGCGCAGATCGATGAGGGCCAGGCCCTTCCCCCCGTTGCGGATTGCCGCGGGGTGGTGATCACGGGCTCGGCGGCCATGGTGAGCGACCGCGAGCCCTGGAGTGAAGCGGCGATCGATTGGCTCGGCGCTGTACTCGATGCGGAGGTGCCGTGCCTGGGGATCTGTTACGGCCACCAGATGTTGGCGCGGGCCGCGGGCGCGGCGGTCGGGCCCAACCCGAACGGTCGCGAGATCGGCACCGTCGAGGTCGCCTTCGAAGGTCACGCCGAAGACCCGCTGCTTTCGGTGCTGCCGCCGCGCGCGGCGCTGCACACGACCCACGTCGAGTCGGTGCTCGAGCCTCCGCCCGGTGCCCGCCTGCTGGCCACCACCGCCCTCGATCCGCACCACGCCTTCGCGCTGGGCGAACGCGCCTGGGGGGTTCAGTTCCACCCCGAATTCGACGAGGACGTGATGCGCTGCTACCTGCGCGAGCGCCGCGCGCCGGTCGCAGCAGAGGGGCTCGACCCCGACGCCTTACTCGCGGCCGTCGCGCCCGCGCCGCTGGGCACGCGGCTCCTGAAACGCTTCGCCGAGCTGCTCTGAAGAAAACGGGGACGTTGTTGCTTTGTTGCTTTCCCGGGTCGGTCGTCGGGGACGACCGACCCGGGAAAGCAACAAAGCAACAACGTCCCCGTTTCTTCCCCGCTTCTGCTCAGTGCCAGCGGCTCAGCGTTGACCAGTAGTCTTGCCACTGGTCCTCGGCGGAGCTGGTTGCCTCGACGAAGGTCTTTCCAAAGGCCAGGATGACGTGGTCGGTGGCACCGATCACATTCGCGGGTGCGCGCACCACGGCGACCCAGGCGTTCTCGGGGGTTTCGTCTTCGTTGTGGAAGACGTTGGCTTCCACCTGCTCGATCCACTGGAACGCTTCGCGAGTCGTCACGATTGCATCCACCTCCGCTTTCGTCAGCTACAACAACATTCGCCTGGGTTCGCAAACGGTTCCTACGTTACAGCGCACTCGCGTTCGAGGGAAGGAAAAACTGGCCTCGAGGGGTCGAAGCGAAAACTTTTTCTTGGAGTGCGCGGGCAGTCGGCAGTTCGCACGCTGAAGTGTCGGGCGGTGGGTAGGAAGGATCGCCTTGTCGGGCCACGCCGCGGAAAGGATTTTCCGCGCATCCCCCGTAGCTGCGCACCGGATGCGTTTGGGCCGCCGCTCGCGCGGTTCTCGCCAGAGGGGCTACGTCGTTTCAGTCGGAAGTTCGGCTGCGATGCGTTCGCGCACCCACGCTGCGAGTTCTTCGCTGCTGCGATCGCCGAAGGCCTCGGGGGGAACAACATCGAGTACGCGCACGTGGATGCGGTGCTTGCCGCTGATCACCAGCCCGCTCTTCGGCAGCGCGTCGCTGCTGCCCGTGATCACCAACGGCTGCAGCGGCACGCCCGCGTCCTGGGCGATGGCGAAAGCGCCGGATCGAAAATCGCGCAGGCGCCCGGTGGGAGAGCGCGTGCCTTCCGGGAACATCATGATCGAGGAGCCCCCTTCGAGCGCCTGCCGACACCGCCCCATCATCCGCACGACGCTCTGTTTGTCCCCGCGTACGACCGGGATGTAGCCATTGAGCGACATGTTCCAGCCGATGAAGGGGGGCCGGAAGTTCTCGATCTTCGAGACCCACTTGAAGTGCGTGAAGAGTCGGAAGAGCACCAGGATGTCGAGCGAGGAGAGGTGATTCGAGACGAAGACCACCGGCTGCCGGGGGTCGATCTTCGAACGGCCCTCGATCGTGACCCGCCAGGCCGGGTTGAGCCAGGTGTAGAGCGAGGCCCAGAAGCAGGTGAAGCGGTGCAGGATGACCTTGCGCCGGTCAAAGGGCGCGGTGAGCGCCCACACTGCGAGCGCCACGGGAAACAGCGCCACCGAACTCGCCCACAGAAAGATCCAGAAGGCCAACGAAAGCGCGAATGCCGTCACGCGCGCAGTTTATCCCTCGCTCGGGCCATTCGCCGCGCCGCCGGTCGTCGCCGCCCCGTCAACCCCCGCCGCGCCGCCACCCGGCCAACGTCAGCAGCGCCGTCAACACCCCCAGCCCGGCGGCGCGAGGCGACCTGCGGCAAGATGCCCGCCGATGGCGCGAATCTTGATCGCCGGTTGTGGCTACCTGGGATGCGAACTGGCTCGCCGACTGGCGGGCGAAGGCCACACGGTCTTCGGCCTGCGGCGCGAGGTGCCGGACCTCGACGCGGGCTTCGAGTGGATCGCGGGGGATCTGGGGCAGCCCGACGCGCTGGCGGCGGCGCTCCCGGGCGAGATCGATTTCGCGGTGCACGCCGCGGCGCCCCGGCTGGCGGCCGGCGCCTCGGCCGAGGACGTCACCCGCGGCGTCTACCTCGACGGTTTGTCGAATCTGCTGCGTGCCCTGACGCGCAGCGGTTCGCAGCCGCGCCGGGTCTTCTTCGTTTCTTCCACTTCGGTCTACGGGCAGAAGCGCGGCGAGTGGGTCGACGAGGCTTCGCCGACGCACCCCACGCGCAAGACTGGCGAGATCCTATTGCTCGCCGAGAAGTTGCTCGCCGCCGCCGATGTTCCGGGTAGCTCGCTGCGCCTCGGCGGTCTCTACGGCCCCGGGCGCACGCGGCTGATCGAAAACGTGCGCTCGGGTCGCGCGTCGATCCCGGCGGGCGACCCGCACTACACCAACCGCATCCACCGCGACGACGCGGCCCGGGCCATCGCCCACCTGATCGCCCACGACGCGCCGGCGCCTCTCTACCTCGGAGTCGATTGCGAACCCGCGGCCGAAGAGGCGGTGTTCGGCTGGTTGGCCCAACGCCTGGAGGTTGCGCCGCCAACCCGCGCGCGCCGCGACGAGAGCGCGACCCCTCGGCGCGCTGGTAGCAAGCGCTGTCGCAACGCGCTTCTTCTCGAAAGTGGTTTTACTTTCGAGTATCCGAGCTTTCGCGAGGGCTACGCAGCGCTCCTCGACGAAGCCTGAGTGCGCCGCGCGGGATGCCGCGCAGCGGGCTTCGCGCCATACTCGCGCGCGATGCCGCGTCCTCCCCGGTTCGCTCCCAACGTAGAGGCCATGCCCGCGGCGGTCTACTCGCCGTTCGAGGCCCGGGCCCGCGAGCGCAGCGACCCTGTCTTCGCGCTCCACGTGGGTGACACCTGGCGTCCGCCCTTCGAGGGCGCGCGCGCCGAGGACCTGAAGGTCGACGAGATCGCCGGTCTGCACAACTACACCGACACCCAGGGCTTGCCCCCGCTGGTCGACGCGCTCTGCGAGAAGCTGCGCGCCCGCAATGGCCTCGCCTGCGAGCGCGACCAGCTGCTGGTGGGTGCCGGCGCCACCGGCGTGCTGGCGTGTGCAGTCGGCAGCGTGGTCGACCCGGGCGACGAGGTGCTGATCCTGGCGCCCTTCTGGCCGCTGATTCGCGGCATCGTGCAGGCCTTTCGCGGCGTGCCGGTAGAGGTGCCCTTCTACGACCGGATCTTCGACCTCGAGGAGGCACTGGCGGCGCTCGAGGAACGGATCAGCGAGCGCACGGTGGCGCTCTACGTCTCGACCCCCTCGAACCCGACGGGCCGAGTACTCCCCGGCGACTGGCTCGAGGCCTTCGCCGAGTTCGCGCGGCGGCGCGACCTGTGGCTGCTCTCGGACGAGGTCTACGAGGATTACGTCTACCGGGGCGAGCACGTCTCGTTGGCACCGCTGGCCCCCGAGCGCACCGTGGCGGTTCATTCCTTTTCGAAGGCCTACGGCATGGCGGGCAACCGCGTCGGCTACCTGGCGGCGCCGCGCGAGTGGGCCGCCCAGGCGCGAAAGATCGCCACCCATACATTTTACGGCGCGCCGACCCCGGGGCAGTGGGCGGCGCTGCGTGCGCTCGAGGGCGGGGCCGCGTGGATCGCCGAATCCCGCGAGGCCTACCGCGAGGTCGGTGCCCAGGCCGCCGCGCTGCTGGGACAAGAGGCCCCGGCGGGCTCGACCTTTCTCTTTCTCGATGTGTCGGCGCAGCTCGGCGCGCGCGGACTCGAGGGTTTCCTCGCCGATTGCTTCGAGGATGGGGTGCTGGTGGCACCCGGGGCCTCGTCCGGCCAGGACTACGGCGACTGGGTGCGGCTCTGTTACACCGCGTTGCCGCCCGAGAAGGCGCTCGAGGCGGTGCGCCGACTGGCGCGGCGCTGCGGGCGGGACGTGCCGCCGGTCGCTGCCGAGAGCTAGACTGCGGCTCCCCAGAAAAATTCGACACCCCCCTCAACAACCGCGCGCTGCGGTGGCGTCCGCCATCCCCTGGAGTTTCCTGATGCAGATTTCCCCGATCCCCACCCTTGACGACGCCACCAACCACCTGCGCGCGCAGGTCGCTGACGTGGTGGCGAACCACATCATCCCCCACGAAGAGCTGTTGCAGAAGCGCGGCGATCCCGAGGCCCACGCAAAGTGGGGCGAGTTGATGAAACTCACCAAGGAGCGCGGCCTGTGGGCGCCGCACCTGCCCGAGGAATACGGCGGCATGGGGATCGGCTTCCTGAAGCTCGCCTACATGAACGAGATCCTGGCCTGGAGCCCCTACTCGAATCCGATCTTCGGGATCATGGCGCCGAACTCGGGGAACCAGAAGATCCTGGTCAAGTACGGCACCCCCGAGCAAAAGAAGAAATGGCTCGAGCCGCTGGTCGCCGGCACGATGCAATCGTGCTTCGCCATGACCGAGCCCGACAATGCCGGCTCGGACCCGCGCTCGATCCAGACCCGCGCGGTGCGCGACGGCGACGACTGGGTGATCAATGGCCGCAAGTGGTACTCGTCGAATGCCCGGCGCGCAGACTTCGCCATCGTGATGTGCCGCACCGAAGACGCCAGCGACATCGACGTCAATGGCCGCATGACCCAGATCATCGTGCCGCTGGATACGCCCGGGTACACCTACGTGCGCGACGTGCCGGTGTGGGGGCATTCGAATGGGCACCACGGCGAGATCCGCTTCGACGATTGCCGTGTGCCGCTCAAGAACGCCCTCGGCAAGCAGGGCTCGGGCCACCAGGCCGCCCAGGACCGGCTCGGCGCCGGTCGCGTCTACCACTGCATGAATTCGGTCGGCCAGATGTGGCGCGCCTTCGACCTGATGGTGCGGCGCGCGATGGAGCGCGAGGTGCACGGCGGCAAGCTCGAGACGAAGCAGTTCATCCAGGGCTTCATCGCGGATTCGTACATGGATATCCAGGCTTCACGCCTGATGACGATCCGCTGCGCGGAGTTGATGGAGCAGGGCGTCGACGCCCGCACCGACATCTCGGCGATCAAGATCTTCGTGCCCGCCGCCATGCACCGCGTGGTGGACCGGGCGATCCAGGTGCACGGCGCCCTCGGGGTCTCCGCCGAGCTTCCGCTCGAGGCGATGTACCGCGGTGCCCGCACGCTACGCCTGGCGGATGGTCCCGACGAAGTCCACAAGATCCTGATCGCCAAGAACGTGCTCAAGCACTACCACAGCGGCGACTCCTGGGACTTCGGGATCTAGCCGAGCAGGGGACGCAATCGGCGCCGCAGACCGCCGCAGAACGGGGACGGGTTTTCCTTTTGTCCTTTTCAGGTGCTCGGGCAGCCGACGCGAGCCCTCTACTTGAAAAGGACAAAAGGAAAAAAAGAAAACCCGTCCCCGTTCTGCGCCGCGAGGCGGTGTTCGCGGGCGCCTTCCAGGACGAGGCGCAAGTAATCGGCGTGGGGGGCGAGATCGGGGCTGGTGGTCTCGTAGCGGTACAGCGTCGCCTCGATTTCACGGCCGTCGCCGCCGCGTACGAGGTGCCCCTCGCGCCGGTAGCCTGGCTCGAACGTGTCGAGTACCCGCCATTGGTCTGGGCGAAGCGCGTAGAGCGCGCCCCGGCACAGCGCCCCGGGCCGCGGCCGCAGGTTCGCTCTGCCGCTGCCGTCCTGTCCGGGCTTGTTCCAGGCGAGTTCGAAACCCGCCAGCACGGCCGTTCCCAGCACGCGAACCGGGCCGACGCGCGCCTCGAGACGCGAGGCGAGCAGGTTCGAGCCATAGGCGAAGTAGGGTGGGGACATTGGGTTTCAGAGGATGCCGCTCTCGGCTGCGCTGCGCCCCGCGAAAGCGCACACTCCCCGGGTCCGCGACCGGGGGGCGCGCGACGCGGAGGTTCCATGCAGCGATTCAATACCGCCGCCAGCGGCGTGATCCTTTCTCTTGTCGCGGTCGGGCTCCTCGCAGCCGGCTGTGGCGGCGAAGTCCAGGGGTTGGTGGACTGCGAGGCCGCGGACGGCGTCGAGGTCGTCTGCGGTTTCGAGAACCCCGAAGATCTCGCGGCGCTTCCCGGCGGACGCTGGATCGCGGTCAGCCAGATGCCAAGGATGGGGGCCGAGGGCGCCACTTCGGGCAGTCTGCTCGCCTGGCGCCCGGAAGACGACCGCCGCGTGGTGCTCTACCCGAGTAGCCGCCCGCTCGCTGGCGACCCGGGCGCGCGCTTCGGCGACCCCGCGTGTGAAGGCCCGCCCGCCGCCCCCGATTTTGGCCCCCACGGCATCGACGTCGTCACGATCCCCGGTGGTCCCACGCGCATCGCGGTCGTCAGCCACGGTGTCCGCGATTCGATCGAGTTTTTCGACTTCGGCTTCTCCCCCGATGGTCCGGTGGCGCAATGGGTCGGCTGCATCGAAACACCCGAAGGGGTCTGGCCCAACGACGTAGTCCTGCTCCCCAGCGGCGAAGTGATCGTCTCGAAGATGATGTCGGGCACGGAAGGCATCCAGGGCTTTCTCGACATGCTGCGCATGACGCTCGGTCTCGACACCGGTTTCCTGCTGACCTGGCGCCCCGGGGGCGAATGGCGCGAGATCGAAGGGACCCGCGGCGTGGCGCCCAACGGCGTCGCGGCGACACCGGACGGTGCCGAGGTGTACTTCTCCGAATGGGGCGGCGAACGCCTGGTGCAGGTGAGCCGCCATCGCAGTGGCCCGCCGACCCTCCGCAGTACCCCGCTCCCGCACCGCCCCGATAATCTGAGTTGGACCGCCGACGGGCGTCTGTTGGTGGCGGGGCAGGTGGGCGATGTGGCCGATCTGCTCTCCTGCAGTCGCGTGAAGCGGGGGGCGTGCCCGCTGGCCTTCTCGGTGGTGCGCGTCGACCCCTCGACCCTCGCCACCGAGGTCATCCTCGAACACCCCGGCACGGCCACCGGTGCGGCGTCTTCGGCCCTCGCGCTGGGAGACGACCTCTACATCGGCTCCTTCGTCGGCGACCGCGTGGGCCGCGCCCCCTACCGCCCATAGGCGCGGGGCGGGACGTCTGGCGCGGCTACTTGTGAATTTGCTCGGCGAGGTAGTTCTCGGCGCCGAGTTTCTCCACCAGGTAGAGCTGCGCCTCGAGCCAGTCGACCGACTCTTCCTCGTTGGTGAGGATCGCCTCGAGGAGTTCGCGGCTGCCGTTGTCGCCGGCCTCGCGCGCCAGGGCGATGCCGCGGTTGAGATTGGCCACGGCTTCGAGTTCGAGTTCGAGGTCGAGCCGGTGCTGCTCGACCGGGTCTTCGCCGATGCCCACCGAGCCTAGACGCTGCATATTGGGGATGCCGTCGAGGAAGAGGATGCGGTCGATCACCTTGTCGGCGTGCTGCATCTCCTCGATCGACTCCTCGCGTTTCTTCGCCGAGAGTTTTTCATAGCCCCAGTTCGCACACATCCGGTGGTGGATGAAGTACTGGTTGATCGCGGTGAGTTCCGCGGTCAGAACCCCGTTCAGGGCTTCGAGGATTTCGGTATTTCCCTGCATGGCGGGTGCCTCCGATCGTTGGTTTCAGCCACAGGATAGACCCCGCCCGGCGGGTGTCGACGAAACCGAAATTGGAAGTCGAGTTCAACGCGCGGCGGACCACGGGTGACGGGGCAGGGCGGCGAAAAAGCGCCGGGGTGTGACCGCTTTGGTCAGGCGGAGGCGGCAGACTGCGGGCGGTCGGTGGTGTCGGCGTCGCGCTCGGTCTGTGCGGTCTCGAGTCGCAGCAGCTTGCGGATGGCGGGGGTGCAACTCTGGCAGCAGCCACCGGCGCCGCAGGCGCTGCGAACCTCGCCCAAGCTGTTCGCACCGCCGCGGATGACGCGTCGGATTGTGCGGTCGGAGATTCCGTTGCAGTGGCACACGAGCATCGGGGTGGTCTCTCTCGAGGACGGGGTGGCTTCGCTGCCCGCCCGACTCCCAGAGCATAGGGTCCTGAAAATGAAAATCAATATCATTTTGGTGGTCTTCGCGGCCGTGCCCCGGTCCCCGTACGCCTTCGAGGCATGGAGAAAACCCTCGCAAATTCAGTATGTTGTGCCGCAATGAGCCGATCTGCTGCCGGCCAAATCAATGCGGGCCAGATCCGGCTGGGGCGGGGTCCGCGTGCCGTCGAGGCCGCGTTGCTGGAAGAGGTCGAAGCCTGCCAGCGCGATCTGCGGGGCGATCCGGCGCTGCTCTCGCAGCCGCTGCGGATCGTGGTGCCTTCGAAGAGCTTGCGGCAGCACCTCGCGGCCGCGCTGGTCGCGCACGTCGGCGGCGGGTTGCTCGGGGTCCGGGTCCAGACGCTGCATTCGCTGGCTCTCGAAATCCTCGAGCGGGCGGGCGAGCCGCTGCCCACGTCCTCGCTGCTCGCCTCCATCCTGGTCCGCGACTTCGCGCGCGAAGAGCCCGTGTTGCAGGCCCGGCTCGGTTCGCTCGACGACGGCTTCTCGGTGGTGCGGCCGGTGGTCGACGATCTGCTCGACGCAGGCCTCGAGCCGGCCCATGCCGAAGCGCTCGACGAGCGCCTCGCGGCGAGCGCGTTTGCGCCGGGCCCCATAGAGGTGGCTCGCGCCGTGGTGCGCGTGGCGTCGCGGGTGGCCGAGGCGTTCGCGGCGGAGGGGGTTGCTCACCGTTCCGAAGTGCTGCGCCGCGCCAGTGACGTGATCGCGCGGCCTGCCGGGGCGATTCCGTCGAGGGCCATCCTGGTCCACGGTTTCGCGGACGCTACCGGCGTGGCGGCCGATTTGCTGACGGCGCTGTTGCGGAGCGCGACCACCACGCTCTGGGTTGATCTTCCCCCGCGCATCACAGCACCAGGCGAAGTCGAGCCCTTCGCCCGGCGGTTCTGCGAGCATCTCGCGATCTCCGGCGCCGACGAGACCACGATCGATGCTGCGTCGGCACCCGCCCCCGCGGTGCTTTACGGCTTCGAGGCGCCCGGCGCGGCCGCGGAGTTGCGCGAGGTCGGCCGTCGCATTCAAGAATTGCTCGTGGCGGGGACGCAGCCCGAATCGATTGCGATCGTCGCGCGCGACTGGAGCGCCTACCGGCTTGCCCTCCGCGCCCAGATGCGCGCCCTGGCCATCCCCTACTCGGGTGTGGGCGAAGGGCTCTCGGGGGGGACCGGCGCGTCGCGTCACGCCGCGTGGCTCGAAGTGCTGCAGCGCGAAGGCGACGTCGGCGCGGAACGCTGGCTCGACGGCGTCGCGCTCCCGGCGGCCTTCGAAGCAGCCGACCTGCGTTGGTTCCTCCGCAGCCGCGGTGCAGCCCGGCTCGCGGATGTAGCGAAGCTCCGCGCGATCGAGAAAGACGTCAAAATCCCGGTGCCGACGGGGCACGCCCCGGCCTCGGGTGAGCGGGCCGTTGAGGGCGCGCCGCTCGAGACGGCGCGCAGGGTGTGTTCGGCCGAGGCGGTGGGTTGGCTTCGCGAGCGCGCAGAGCTGACGCTCGCAACGCTGCGGGGGTGGCCCGAGCAGGCGACTGCGGACGAACACAGGGAACACTTCGCCGCGCTGCTCGCAGGGGGGTTTGGATGGGCCTCGGGGGAGACCGCCGCGGTAGCGGACGACGAGGTCTCCGCGGCGACCACCGCCGTGGCGGATGAGCTCGAAGCGTTGCCGACGGCGCGCAGCTTGCGGCGCGAAGACTTCCTCGAGTGCCTGTCTCGCGCGCTCGCGAGCGAGGCACAGATTCCGCTCGGTGGCGCGGGCGGGGGCGTGCGGATTCTCGGGGTGATGGAAGCGCGCGGTTGCACCTTCGAGCATCTCTTCGTGGTGGGCCTGAACCGCGACGTCTTTCCGCGCCCGGTGCGCGAAGACCCGATTATCCCGGACAGCCTGCGCCACGTGATGGCCGAGCTGCTGCCCGCAATTCCGATCAAGCAGCGCGGGCACGAAGAGGAGAGGCACCTCTTTGCCGAACTCCTCGAGGCTGCGGCCGAGGTCACGATCTCGTGGCAGGGGGTGGGCGACGACGCGCGACCGCGCTCGGTCTCGACCTTCGTCGAAGCCCTGCGCTGGCGGCCGGGCGGGCTCACCGAAGCGCGTGTCGATCTTCCGCTGCGCGGGCCCACCGAGCGCCTCGGCGAAGCGCCGCGCTGGCGCCCGGCGGCCGAGCGCGCCCTGGAGGCGGCCCTCGATTTCGGCGCCGCCGGGCTCGCCGCGGGGCTCCCCGCCGCGCTCTGCGAGGCACAGGGCGGGGGCGATGCCGCCGAGCCCGCCTACCGCGAAGCCGCCATTGCCCGGCTCCGGGTCGCTGCCGAACTCGACCGTTCGTTCGGGAGCGACGATCTCGGCCCCTATCTCGGGCGAGTGGGTCCGCTTCGGCGCGACGACGATCCGCGTCGCCGCCGCCCCTACATCACCCAACTCGAAGGCCTCGGCCGCTGCCCCTGGCAGGCCCTGCTCGAGAAGCATCTCGGGATCGAGCGGGTTCGCGACCCACTGGCCGGGCTGCCCGATTTCGAGGCGAAGGTGATCGGGATCGCGGTGCACGCTTCGCTCGAAGCCGTGTTTCGCGCCTATCTAACGGACTCGCACGCGAGCCTCGAAGCCCTCGAACCGAGCCAGGCCGTAGCGGTCGACTGGCCCGACCCCACGGCCCTGCGCGACATCGTGCAACGCGAAACGCGCCGGGCGCTCGCCGTGGCGGGTCTGCGCTTTGCGTCATTCGATGCCATTGTGGCTGAGCGCGTCCTGCCGCGAGTGCAGGCGGCGCGCCGCCTCGGCTGGCCCGACCCCGGCAGTGTCCTCGGTCGCGAAGTCTCGGGGAAGGTTGCCGTGGAGCGCTCTGGTGGAGGCACCGCAGAAGTCGAGTTCCGGGCGGATCGCGTCGATCTCGGCGCGGACGGCTTCGTGCTGAGCGACTACAAGACAGGCCAGCCGATCTCCAAGGGTAAGAAGCCGTCGACGCGACGCGAACATTGGCTCGAGAAGGTTCGTCAGGGAAGGCACCTCCAGGCGGTCGCTTACGCGCGCGCGCGCGGCGAGCCCGGGGACGCTGGTCGCTTCCTCTTCCTTTCGGCAGACGACCTCGAAACCGAAAAGGGGCGAGAGCGCGCGACCTTCGACGTCCGCGGCGACGACGCGGAAATGCGGGCGGCCTTCGACGGGGCCGTCGATCGTTTGCTCTGGCTGGCCGAAACGGGTGCCTACGTGCCGCATCTCGTCTCCGCGAAGGCCGGCGAGGAGCCCAGCGCCTGCAAATATTGCGATGTGGCAGAGGCTTGCTTGCGAGGCGATTCCGGGGCCAGCGGAAGGCTTGGCCGCTGGCTCGAGGCGCCGCTCGAGGCGGGCAGCCCTGGCGAGTCGCTCCGCCTCGCGCTGCGGGCACTGCGGGATCCCGGCGGCGAAGGGACGTTCCATCGCGGCGAGCAGGGCCGTGCTCGCGGCGCACCGGCGCAGGCGTCGCCGGACCCGAACTCGAACGCACCGGGTTCGGAATCACCGGGTTCGACCGAGGCCAGCGGATGACGCTCACTCCCGAAGAACTCCGAGAGCGGGACGCCGAGGCTCGGCTGCGGGCGCAGTCGTGCTTCGACCGCCCCTTCGTGCTCGAAGCCGGGGCCGGGACGGGGAAGACCGCCACGCTGGTAGCGCGCGTGTTGGCCTGGTGCTTGGGGCCGGGCTGGCATCGGCACGCGGAGGAGACCGCGACGCGGTCGGTCGAGGCTGAGGCGAACTCCGACCGGGTCGCCCGAAAGGTGCTCGCGGGCGTTGCGGCGATCACCTTTACGGAGGCTGCCGCCGCCGAGATGTCGAGCCGCATCGGGAGTGGCCTCGTGGCGCTGGCGCGCGGGGAGTCCGTCCTCGGCTTCGATTCCGAGAGGCTCGAACTCGACGCGACCGAACTCTGCCGCCGGGCGGCGTCGCTCCTCGGGGCGCTGGATCACCTCGGCGTCCACACGATTCACGCCTTCTGCCGCAGGCTCCTCGCACGCTATCCGCTTGAGTGTGGCTGGCATCCCGAATTCGACGTCGACTCCGACGGCCGGCGCCGCGAAGTCATCGTGCGAGAGTGCGTGGCGGCGGGGCTGCGCGAGGCAAACCGCGCAGGAGCGGGCGATCCACTCTTCGATCTCCTGGCATCAGGAACTTCGCTCGTGGCGGTCGAAGAGGCCGTCTCGGAGTTGGTTGCGTTGGGGGTCGACGCGGCGGCCCTCAAAGCCGATCCCTTCGAGGCAACTCGGGTCCTCGCCTACGCCGCCCGGACCCGCGACGCCTGCGAGGCCCTGCGCCGGGCGATCGGCGGCGCCCTCGACGACCTGCCTGCGAAATCGACGCGGACGCGCCACGTTCGGGAAGCCATCGACGAGGGCCTCGAAGCGCTTGACGCGGCTCTTTCGGGAGACGAAAGCGACGCCTCGGCCGCGAGCCTGCTGGAGGCGATTCCTGCGATCTTCGAGAAGGAAGATCTCGGCCGGCTCGACAAGTGGGGGCGCGCGAAGCCGGACGGGCCCACCGAAGAGAAGGCGCTCGGCCCGGTGATCGATGCGGTGGCGCCGGAAGCCCGCGCGGTGGCCGCGCGCTTGCGCGGGTTTATCGAGTGCGACCGGGACGCTCTCGAGCAGTCGTTGGCGGCGCTTCGGGGGCTTGTCGCGGCGGCTGACGAGGCCATGCGAAGCCGTGGCGTCGTCGGCTTCGAAGCCCTTTTGGTAACCGCGCGCGCCCTGCTGCGCGATCGTCCCGAGGTGCGTTGCCGGCTGCGCAGCGAGTTGGATCAACTGCTGGTCGACGAGTTTCAGGACACCAGCGCCCTGCAATGCGAGATCGTGCGCTGGCTTGCCCTCGAAGGCGAGGCGGCAGAGCGCCCGGGCCTGTTCCTGGTCGGAGACCCGAAGCAGTCGGTCTACGGCTGGCGCGATGCCGATCTGGCCGCCTACGACGCCTTCATCCAGGAGGTGCGCGACGCCGGCGGCGAGGTCGCGACCCTCTCGGTGAACTACCGCTCGGTCGAGGCGATCCTCGAGGAGGTGACGCGCGTGATCGAGCCCGTGATGCATCAGCGCACCGGTTTCCAGCCGCGCTTCGAACGGCTCGTGGTCGCGCCCGAGCACGGATCGGATCCGGGCTTCGTCGCGGGCGAGAGCCGATCGGTCGAGTACGGGCTCAGCTGGCGGCGGAACGGCAACAGCTTCGAAACGAATCTCCTCGTGGCGGGCCGCAACGAAGTCGAAGCGGTGGCGGTGGCCGAAGACCTGCGCCGGCAGCACGACGAACACGGCGTCGCCTGGGGAGACATGGCGCTTCTCTTTCGCGGACTCACCGATCTCGAGCGCTACCTCGCCGCGCTCCGGGTAGAAGGAGTGCCCTTTGCTGTCGAGCGGGACCGGAATTATTTCCGGCGGCGCGAGGTCGTCGATGCCAGCGCGCTCCTTTGCGCGGTGCTTGACCCGAACGACGTGAAGGCCATGGTGACGCTGCTGCGATCGTCCGCGGTGGGCGTCCCCGACGCGGCCTGGCTGCCGCTGTGGCGGCGGGGGTTTCCGGGGAGCTGGTCGCGCCTGCGGGAGGGCCACCCGGAGGGCCTCGCAGCGATGCACGCGAGCGTCGCCGAGGCGGCCGACGAAGTGGCTGAGCTCGAAGCCGACGTGCCCGGTCTGGAGCGCGTCCAAGGCTGGGAGCGCAATCTCCAGCGCATGCTCACCAACGTGGCGACGCTTCGCGGGATCGCGCAGAGAGAGCCCCCCGATGTCTTCCTCGAGGAGCTGCGGGGGCGGACGCTCTTCGAGTTGGTGGAGGCCGGTCGCTATCTCGGGCCCCATCGACAGGCGAACCTCGAGCGTTTCTTTCGCGAAGTCGCGGCGCAGTGGTTGGCGGACGCCGACCCCGGAGCCATTCTGCGGCGCCTGCGCCAGGACATCGCGCAGGGCCGCGAAGCCGAGGAGGCGCCGCCGCCGGACGCGGCCCGGGACGCCGTGCGGATCATGACGATCCACAAGGCGAAGGGTCTCGACTTCGATCACGTCTACATCCCGCAGCTCGGCAAGGGAACCCGGTCGGATCCACCGGGGCGGCTCTATGTGTGGGGCGACCCGGCCGCCCCCGAACTCGCAATTCTTGGCGCGCGCAGCCTCGGGGCTTCGTGGGAGCGCTTTCGAGCGAAGGAGCTCGCGCGCCTCGAGCGGGTGCGGCTCCTCTACGTTGCGATGACGCGTGCGAAAAAGCGCCTCGTGTTGCTGGGCGGCTGGCCCGAGGTGGTCGAACCCAAACCCCTGCGCAATTCCGAGAGCTTCCTCGACCTGCTCTCCTGGCGGCGCCCCCTCCAACCGGATCTCGCGGCCTGGATCGCCGAGGGAGACGACTTCGAACACGGTCTCGTGCGCGACGACGCCGGCGCCCGCTGGTGGCTTCCGAAGAGGTCGCCCGCTGGGCCTCGTCGCTTCCTGGAAGCTTCGGCCGAAACTGCGGCGAGTGCCTCGGGGCTCCTGCAACCGGGCGAGCCGATCGCTCCGAGGCGCATCGCAGCCGAGCGACGCATGCAGAGGGCCTTCGGTGCGCCCGTCACGGCAGCGTCGGGCGAAGGCCATGGGCCTCGCGACGTCGAAGCCAGCGACGAGTTCAAGGCGGCGCGGGTCTTGACCGCGACTTCGCGCGATGTCGCGGCGCTGGCGGGCACGGGGGTCCACCGCGCACTCGAAGCTTTCGATTTCGAGGCAGCCGATGCCAGCGCTGAGATCGAGCGTCTCTGTGGCGCACTCGCGGAGCTTCTACCGGCGGGCGGCCCGGAGCAAACGCGAGCGGAAGCCGTCCTACGGGCCGCGCGCATCTTGCGCGACTTTGCTTCGGGTCCCCTCTTTTCGCGCTTCCTCGCAGCGGGGGAGGGCGTCGCCGCTCGCGAGCTCGACCTGTTGGTAGGGCCGGACGCGAGCGACGATGAGGTCGTGGCCTATCGCGTCGGTGCCATCGACCTGCTCTATCGCGAGTCCGGCGAGTCCGTGGGTTCCGGCGAGTCCACGGATTCGGGCAAGTCTACGGATTCCGGCGTCTGGGTGGTCGTCGATTTCAAGACCGACGAGGTCGTCGCCGATGAAGCCGCCGAACGGGCGCAGCGCTACCACTCGCAGGCGCGCGACTACAGGCGCGCCGTCCAGCAGGCCCTGCAACTCGCCGCGCCACCGCGCGTCGAATTCTGGTTCCTGGTGCCCGGCGTCGTGGTCGCGGCCTGATCGAACGGCCCGGTGCTAGCGGGTGCCTTCGTCGCGCACGCGACCCTCGGCATCCACCGACCAGCGCGCTTCGAGGGTCGGTGCCCCGCCGCCAAACAGCGGCCAATCCGGTGTCGAGTAGAGCGAGACCTGCAGGCGCGGGGGCCCGGGCGCTCTTTGGACCGAGAGGCGAGCGAAGCCCAGGCGGCTGGCGCCGAAGACGCGATCGGGGTGAGCGCGGTCGATCGAGGGCCGGGCTCGCGCGCCGCTTCCGGCGATCACGCCCAGCGGGATCGCGGTGCCTTCCCGGGAGAGAAGTTGCAGGCTGTGGTTGTGCCCGGCGAGATGGGCATGGACGGGCACGCCGGCACGTCGCACCGCTTCGAAGACGGGTCCTTCTGCTGTCGGGCCGTCATCGCGGGAGACGCCCGGAGGGTGGTGGGAAGCCAGCACGCGAAAGGGACCGCGTGCCCGGCGGATCGCCAGGGCGAGTGCGTCGGTCCGGTCGGCCGCCCCGGGACTGGCGGAGTCGTAGGCGATCACGCTGAGGCCCCCTTCGAGGTCGAGCACCACCGGCTGCCGGCAGGCGAACTGCCAATTTGAGACGAAGTCGTCGACCGCCGTGCACTGGGCTTCGAGGCCGCCGTCGCCCGCGAGGTCGTGATTTCCGGGGACCGCCAGAATGGGGATCGCATGGCCAGCACTCACGGGGGCGCGGCAGGCGGCGGCGACCTCTGCGGAACGCGAGGCATCGAGTTCGACGAACCCGCAGTAGGGGCCGACCAGATTCTCGCGCAGCCGCTCTTGCAGTTCGTAGGCTTGCAAGCCGCCGTCGTAGAAGTTGTCGCCCAGGAGCACCAATGCATCCACGGGGTTCGCCTGGTCCGAGGCGGCCATGCCTGCGGCGACGGCGAGTTGCCCCTCGAACCACGGGGCGAAAAAGACGTGACGCCGGCCAGTGTCCCCCACCGCGAGAATCGAGACATGGGCGGCGCCCCGATCCGGGGCAGGGGGGTCCGCCCCGGAGCAGCCCGCCAGCGCGCCCGCGAAGAGGCCAGCGAGCGCGGCCACGCTCCGGGGTTGGGGCATGAATCGCGGCCGGTTCACGGGCCGAAATTCCGGCGGGCGCGGACGAGCGCCGCGGCGGCGCCGACAGCAAAGAGCCCCGTCGTTCCCCACACCACCGCCCACGGCGGCAGCCAGCCGCGCTCGGAGAGGAGCCCCCCGAAGGAGAGCGCCGCGTAGTAGCCGAAGGCCAGGGCCACGCCGAGGAGCATCGCGCCCGAGCGCGACGTGCGGCGACCGGAGGCGCCGAGGGCCACTGCCAGAACCGCGAAGATCAGCGGCGCCACGGGCAGCGCGAGGCGGCGTTGCGCTTCGATGGCGTAGCGACTCGGATCCTTTTCATCGAGATCCCAAAGGGCTTCGCCCCGCGCGGCGCGTGCGCGGACGTCTTCGAGTTCAGTGAGGCTCATCTGTTTCGGGCGGCCCGGGGCCCGGAGGTGCGCGATGTCGATCTCGTAGTCGAGGTGCTCGAAGGCGATGCGCCGGGTGCGTCCCGAACGCCAGTCCCCTGCGTCGATGTGCACGTCGCCGCGGTCGAGTTCGATGCGCAGCATGTCGCGTTCGGAGTCGAAATGGAAGGCACCGCGGTCGGCAAAGATCACGTAGCCAAGATCGTCCTCGGCGTCGCTCGCAATCATCACGCCGCGCAGGACATTGTCGCGGAAGCGCTCCTCGACGTAGACCACGCGGTCGTTGAAACGCAGAAAACGCCCCGGTTCGAGGATATTGCTGCGGGCGGTCACGTTCATCAGCAAGCTGCGCATGTCGCGCCTCGCTACGTGTTCGGCGTCGATCACGAGCCAGGCGGTGGCGGCGGCTACGAGCGTGCCCACACTAAGGGTGGCCGAGAGCAGCACTCCGATCCCCACCCCGCAAGATTGCATGGCCAGGAGCTCCGCGTCGGATTTCATTCGGCGCACGGCAAAGAGAGAGCCGAGCAGAAACGCAATCGGCAGGGCGTAGGCCATGAATATCACGGCAATCGAGCGCAGTGCCAGCATCCACTCGTTCCAGCGGAAGCCGACCCGAACCAGGGGTTCGAGTTGCCGCAGCGCGTTCTGGCTGAGCAGGATCAGCAGGATTCCGGCGAAGGCGATCACCGAGTAGAGGGCGATCTCGCGAATGACCGATCGCGTAAGCGTTCCGAACCAGGGCAGAAGTCGCATGATCAGGGGGGCCTGGCTCCAAGGAGGGGGGAGTGCGGACGAGGATACGATCTCGCACGGGCAGCGGCAAAGACCTGCCCGCTGACCTGCGCCCACGGTATCTTCGCGCACGTGAACAGCCAGAGTCGTAGTGTTCGCGAGTTGCTCCTAGGCGAAGGCCGGGGGACCGAGGTGTCCGCGCAGGGTTGGCTGCGGACGGTCCGTCATTCGAAGAGCGTTTCGTTCCTGGCCCTCAACGACGGTTCGTGCCTCGGCGACCTGCAGGTGGTCGTCGCGCCAGAGCGTATGGGCAGTGGGTCTGCGCTGCAGGGCCTCGCGACCGGGGCCGCGGTTCGCGTATGCGGCGAGCTCGCCTTGTCGCCGGGAAAGGGCCAACGCTTCGAGTTGCAGGCGACCTCGATCGAAGTCGTTGGCGGCGTAGACGACGACTATCCGCTGCAGAAGAAGCGCCACAGTTTCGAATACCTGCGCACCATTGCCCATCTGCGCCCCCGCACGAACACCCACGGCGCCGTGCTGCGCGTGCGCAATGCCGCCAGCCGGGCGATCCACGCCTTCTTTCAGGAGCGCGGTTTCCTGCAGCTGCACTCGCCGATCATCACCTCCTCGGACGCCGAAGGGGCCGGCGATCTCTTTCGCGTCACCACCCTTCCCCTGCACGACCCGCCGCGCACTGTGGAGGGCGCTGTCGACGACGCGAAGGATTTTTTTGGTCGCGCGACCTACCTGACGGTGTCCGGCCAGCTCGAGGCCGAGATCGGAGCCCTCGCACTCTCGAAGGTCTACACCTTCGGCCCCACTTTTCGCGCGGAGAACTCGAACACCAGTCGGCATCTCGCCGAGTTCTGGATGGTCGAGCCCGAGGTGGCCTTCTGCGACCTCAAAGGTCTCGGGGAGTTGGTGGAGTCGTTCTTGAAGGAGGTCCTTCGGGCGATTCGCGAGGATTGCGCCGAGGATCTCGCCTTCTTCGACGCTCGCATCGACGACAGCGTGCTCTCGAGCCTCGAGTTCGTGATCGAGACTCCCTTCGAGCGCATGACCTACAGCGATGCGATCGAACGCCTGAAGGCTTCCGGGAGGGCCTTCGAGTTTCCGGTGGAATGGGGCGTCGACCTGCAGAGCGAGCACGAGCGCTGGTTGACCGAAGAGCACGTGAAGCGACCGGTGGTACTGACGGACTACCCGAAGGCCATCAAGGCCTTCTACATGTACGCCAACGACGACGACCGGACCGTCGCGGCCCTCGACGTGCTGGTGCCGCGTATCGGCGAGATCGTCGGAGGTTCCCAGCGCGAGCATCGTTTCGATGTGCTGAAGCAGCGCATCGCCCGGGCTGGGCTGCCTCCCGAGGAGTACGACTGGTACCTCGACCTGCGGCGCTTCGGGTCGGTGCCACACGCGGGTTTTGGTCTGGGATTTGAACGCCTGGTGCAGTACGTGACCGGCATGGCGAATATCCGCGACGTGATCCCGTTTCCCCGGGTCCCAGGGAGTGCCACCTTCTAGGTTCTGCGCCGGCAAGCCCGCGCGCGATGGGAGAAACCGCCATGGGGCTCGAGATTCGTCGTTTCCGCGCTGCAGAGATGGAGCAGGGTTGGGAGCTCGACTGCCAGGTCTTCGCCAGTGCGCCCGAATCGAAGGAGCGCTTTCTGCAGCTCGCCGACCCCGACCGCGTCTACGGGGCTTTCGATGCGGGGCGCGCGGTGGCGTTGCTCGGCGTGCTCCCCTTCGTCCAGAACTTCGGTGGCCGATGGCTGGCGAGCGGCGGCATTTCGTCGGTGGCCGTGGCGCCGGAATTTCGGGGCCAGGGCCTGGCGTCGCGCCTGCTCGGCGCGGCACTCGTCGGCATGCGCGAGGGAGGCGACGTCGTTTCGCCGCTCTTTCCCGCGAACCTGCGGCTCTACCGCCAGGCGGGCTGGGAACTCGCGGGTTGTTACGCGATCCGAAAGATCGGCGCGCGGGACCTGCTGCATCTCGAACGGCCGGCAGCCGGTGAAGTGCGCCGGGCTCGGCGGGAAGACTGCGCGGCGATCCGCGCCGCTTACCGACGCTTTGCAGAAAAGGTCCCGGGGACGATCGACGGAGAGAAGCGCTGGTGGACGCTCGAGAATCACTTCGATCGCTTCTACACCTACGTCGCGGTGGATGCGGAGGGCGAGGTTCGCGGGGCGTTGGTCTACGACAACATCCGGCAAGCGCGCGGCGGCGCCTTTCCGATCCACGTCCATCAGATCTTCGCCGAGACCCGCGCCGCGAGCCTGGCCCTTTGGTGGGTGCTCGGGACCTCTTCTTCCCAGTCGGACTGGGTCTACTATCCGGCGCCGCTGGAAGATCCGCTGGCGCTGCTGCTTCCCGAGCCCCGCCAGAAAGTCCTGTGGGACATGCGCTGGATGTTGCGGTTGGTGGATGTCGAAGCGGCCATCTTGGGGCGCGGGTTTCCGGCAGGGGTCGAAGCCACCGTAAACTTCGCGCTCGACGACCCGGAACTCCCGGAGAATGCCGGCGCCTTTCGTCTCCGCGTTGAAGGGGGAGCCGGGCGGCTCGAACGCATCGACGGCGCGCGCCTGCGAATGGGGATCGGCGCCTTTTCTTCGTGGTTCAGCGGATGGGGGACCAGCGCAAGCCTCGAGCGCGCCGGTCTCATCGCCGATGCCGGCCACGAGGGGGCACTCCTCGATGCGTGTTTCGCCGGCCCGACGCCGTGGATGATGGAGGAGTTCTAGATCCGCGCCGCGGGGAGGGGGGGGCGCTACCACCGCGAAAACGGGGACGTTGTTTACTTGTTTACTTTTCGGCGACGTGAGTGGAGAGCGCCGCACTCGGTACAGCGAAAAGTAAACAAGTAGACAACGTCCCCGTTTTCGTTTTCGCGGTTCCGGGTCTTCTTCAGCGGCGCGCCAGAGGCGTGGCTCAGCGGGCGGCGATGATCTCGGCGGCGCGCTCGACTTCCTCGATGTCGGCGGTTGCCGGCACCAGGAACACCTCGTCACACCCGGCTTCCTCCATCGCGTCGAGTCCCTCCAGAACGGCGTCCGGCGAAGCACGGTCCATCAGCGAGGCGATCATGCGCGCCGCATCGTCGCCCACGCCGCGCACGTATTCGAAGACGTATTCCTGGAGCCGCGTCGCGGCGTCGTCCGCCAGCGAGTACCAGAAACCGCCGACCTGCCGCGGGCGGGTTTCGCGTCCCGCTTTCTGCCAGGCAGCCACGCTGCGATCGAAGTGGCCCTTCATCTCGTCGCGGTTGGCATTCCCCGACCAGGCGTAGACGCCGTCGGCCCAGCGCGCCGCCCGGGCCAGGGGCTTCGCGGCCATCGAGCCCGCGAGAATCGGCGGCCCACCGGGCTGCACCGGCAGCGGCCCGACGGCGGGAGCGCCCTCGAAACCCGGTTCGCCGCGCCAGACACGTCGCAACGTCGCCACCTGTTCGTCCATCCGCGCATGGCGGCGCTCGAAGGGAGCCCCCACGGCGAGGTAATCGGCTTCGCGTCCGCCCACCCCGACGGTGACGCTGACGCGTCCACCGGAGAAGATGTCGAGGGTGGCGATCGCCTTCGCGGCCCAGACCGCGGAGTGGAGCGGCAACACGTAGAGCGACGGCACGATCCGGACTCGCTCGGTGAGGACCGCCGCCGCGGCGAGCAGCGAGGTCATCTCACGGCTCTCGCCGATGATGCGCTCGCCCGAGGCGAGGCTCGAAAAAGGGCCCGCGTCCACACGCCGGCACCAATCGATCAGCCGCGAACGGTCGAGTTCCGGCTCGGCGTAGGGAAGACAGATTCCGACTTGCATTCGTTTCTCCTGAAAAGTTCAGCGTGCGAAGAGGGGGCTCGACCAGGCCGTGCCGCCGTCCTCCTGGAGCGCGCGTACGTAGAGATGTTCGCCCACTTCGAGGCGCGGGATATCGGCCGCGTGCGACCATTCGCGTTCGCCCTCGAGGATGAAGGATTCGACGATGTCTGCACCGCGGATCACGTCGACCTGACGCAGGGGGCCCTCGCCCGCGACCCGTATCTCGAGATATTGGCTCGGGGTGGCGTCGGCGGAGGGATCCGCCCGCAAGACACTGCCCATCGGCTCGCCATCGAGATGCACACGCAAGAAGATGCGCGGGCCGTTGGTGGCGTAGACGCGCCGGGCGCGAATCGCTTCGGCGATGGCCTCGCGCGTGTTCGATTCGGCGAGCACCGCCGCCAGGCCGCCTTCGCCGGACGGCGTCGACAGTTGCGCCAGGCCGGGGTGTCCGTCGTGGCTGTCGCCGCTGCCGATGAACCCGAGGGTGAAGCCCTTCTCGACGAGGATCTCGCGAACGAAATTTCCGAAGACCGGTTTATAGATCCGGCCGGGCGAATCTGGGGCCTCGCTGCTGCCGTGGATCGAAACGATCTCGGTAACGGGCTCGAATTCGGGATCGGGCGCGTAGTTCCAGTTGGTGGCGACCGGACCGCCCGCCGAGTGGTGAGCAAAGGTGAGAGCGGGTTGCCCGCGCAAGGCACTCCAAAGTTCGGTGGGCGTCTGGATGTCGGGGTCCATCGAACTCAGGATCGGGCCGTCGTCCGCGAAGTAGAGGACGTGGCGGTGACCGTGAAGCCAGCTGGTCCACTCGAAGCCGAGAATGGAAACGAAGTCTCCCGGGTCGTGCGCGGCGTGGGTGGCTTTTCGAATCGCTTCCCACATTTCCGGGTGGTCGTCGAGAAAGCGCATCCCCCAGTGGTCGTGATCGGTGAGCGCGGCGAAGTCGAGGCCGGCGATGTCGCGTGCGTAGTCGTAGTAGTCCGAAGGCGTGCCGCTTCCGTCCGAGAGATTCGAATGCCCGTGCAGGTCGCCCCAGAACTGCCGCGCAACACCGCTGCGAACGATCAGCGGGTTGCTCTCTGCAAGCAGCGGCTGGCGACCGGCTTCCGTTGCCGCGCGCACGCGGTAGAGGCCCGGTTTTTCGACGCGGGCGGTCACCCGCGCGCGTCCGCGACTCGTCGCATCGAAGCGGACGCTCTTTGGTAGCGACAGTCCCGGGCGCGATGCGGCCAGGCTCACCGTGCCCTCGAAGGTCACGCCGGCGTTGCCGAGCACGTCCACCACGGCGATGGTGAAATCGACGGTTTCGCCGGGTTCGGCAGTGGATGGGCCCGAGAGCACGAGGCGCGCCGCCGGGCCTGGGAGAACCTCGATCGAGGGCGGGGCCTCGATCACCTTGCGCACGCCATCGCCATCGCCGTCCACCGCCAGCCAGATCTTCGAGCCGCGCTCGGCGAAGCGATCGACGCGTGCCCCGGCGGCCCCGGCACCGTATTCGACGAGGATGCGTTCGCCGGCCTTTAGCGGGCGACCCCCGATGCGCGCAGCCACGAGGTCGGTGCCGACGTTGAACGTCTCGAGTTCGATCCCCTCGGCATCGGTCGAGAAGCGCGCGTAGCCCGGGCCGTCGGGGAAGCGCGACTGCGGCGGATCCCAACCCCAGAAGGGGGAGGGCTGCAGGTAGAGGGCGCCTCCCTCGGCAATGCCCAGGGGCCCCGCCTCGTACTCGATTGCGAAGTGGTGGGCGCTCCCGGCGAGCAGGCGCGGCGTTCCCGAGGGCGCCTCGGGTGTCAGCAACCGGGCCAGGCCGCCCCCGTCCGAGGGATGTCGCGGCTCGAGTTGATCGTTTCGGATCAACTCGAAGGACTCGATCTGGGCGTCGGGCGAGAGGCCGAGACCGCGATCAAAGCGCGTGGCGGGTGCTGCCTCGGCGTCCGCTGCGGTTTCGCCAGGTGCAGCCGCAGGCGCGCACTCGGAATCTCCGCAACCCGCAAGGCCCGCAAGGCCCAGAGCCAGGGCGACGGCGTGGACGAACCCCGCCCTGCACCGAAGTATCTTCCGGGGTCGCTTGCGGCCAGCCATGGCGTGGAGGTAGCACAGGCACCGCCGTGCAAATCAGCGCAGCCGATGTAGCACGAAGGGTTCGATTCGCCTGGCTTCGAAGGCTTCGTAGAAGTTCGGATCCGGGCGACTTCCGCCGTGTCTCGCACGCGGCGTATCGAGATAGATGGCGTCGTAAAGCAGCGCGACCTTTGGGGGGATCGCAAGGCGTAGCCTCGGCGAGATGCTCGAAGCCGACGCCTCGAGGATCCACTCGGGCGGGGGGACGGGAACGCCCTTGTGGAGGCGCGCGTCCACCACTTCGACGTCGCTGTAGAAGGCGAGCGGAAACTCGGGATCGGGCACCCAGAGGCGGTCGCCCGGAGTGACTTCGCCCGCGAGGTATTCGCTGACCGCGTCGAGGCGGGTCCGGTAGTCGTGGGGAATCGATTGGAGGAAGTCGAGGTAGGGAACGCCCACGACGCGCAGCGACGCATGCTCGAGGGTCCAGCCGTTCGCGAGGATGAGTGCCAACACGACGACGACGCGGAGCCCCTTCGAGGGCAGGAAGCGGCCGAGGTACGCCGCGGCCAGCAGGAGTATCGCGGGGATGATGGGGATGAGATAGCGGAAGAAGCGGAATGGACTGGCGGCGTAGACGACCAGGCCGAGCAGCAGCAGCGACCACGCGAAAAACTCGAGGGCGCGAGCGCTTTCGGTGGGAGCGTGGGGTGTTGCCTGCCCCCGCAGCGCGTGGACCGGGCGCAGCAGCAGGGGAAGCGCGAGGACGACCGCCGGGATCACGTGCAGCTGGGTCTGGCGCAGGTAGTAGAGCGCTCGCTCGAGCGCGCCTTCGCTGCCAATGAGGGTCCCCTGCGCTGCCGGATTGGCGTAGATTAGCCAGGGCAGCGCCAGCGCGAAGGCGCCGGCGGCGCTGAGCCCCAGCCAGCCGAGAGAGCCCGCGCGGCCGCGGGCCCGCCAGAGTCCGAAGACTGCGACCGCAGCGGCCGGGGCAACGGCCAGCAGGTAGTTGGAGTAGAACAGGATCGCGAGGGGCAACGCCGTGTGGACGGCGGCACGCACGCCGGGTGCCTCGCAGGCGCGGGCGATCCCGTGAAACAGCCAGCACACCGCAAAGAGTGAAAGCGCGTAGTAGCGCGCCTGCCGCGCGTGGAGCAGGAGTGGGACCGAAGTTGCGAGCAGGGAGAGGAGAACGAGGGGCACGCTGTGCTTGCGATAGGCGCGCCAGGTAATGCGCGTGAGCAGCGCCATCGACCCCAGTGCGAGCAGTGCAAAGGGCAGGCGTGCCGCGGTGGTGCTCGGGCCCAGCAGCGCAAAGGAGCCCGCCGTCACGTACTCGTCGAGCCACGGCGACCAGGTCCATAGCCCGTCGGCGTTCGCATCGCGCCCATTCGGAAGGTTGGCAATGCGGTGGTGGCCATCCAGAACGCGCGGTACGCCGTGGTGCGTGATGCTGATGGCGAGGAGTGCGGTCTCGGCCTCGTCGCCCCAGAGCTTCCGCCCGTCGAGGTTGGCGAGACTGCCGAAGGCAGCGAGGGCAAAGAGGGCGGCGTAGGCCGCGCGAAGCCAATTGCGCGGACTCACCGTGGCGCTTGGCTCCGGCCGACGCGCTGCGCCAATGCGGTCTGGTTCCATTCGAGCCACGCGCAGAGGGCAGGGCGGGTCTGCCTCGGGTCGAGAAGATCCTGCACGCCGAGTGCCTCGGCCCGGGGAAACGGGCTGCGCTTTGCAGCGAAGCGTTCCTCGAGTTCGCTGCGCAGTGCGTCGGGATCGTCGGCGGCTGCGATCTCCCGGCGGAAGGCCACGGCGACGCCGCCTTCGATCGGCAGCGCACCGCCCTCGGCGGACGGCCAACTAAAGACCGTGGCCTCGGGGCCGAAGTGAGCGGCAGCGGCCACGCCGTAGGACTTGCGCACGATCACCGATGCCCAGGGAACCGTCGATTCCATCGCCGCGACGATCGTGTCGACGCCGTAGCGGATCGTTGCCGCGGCCTCGGCGGCGCTGCCGATCGAGAACCCGGGCTCGTCGACGAAGCACACGACGGGAAGGTGAAAGGTCTCGCAGAGTTTCAGGAAGCGGCTGACCTTCTGGGCGCCGGTAGCGTCCATCGAGCCGGCATAGAATCGCGGGTCGTTCGCCCAGACTCCCACCGGGTGCCCATCGAGGCGCGCCAGTGCGGTGATCTGCGAGCGTCCATAGCCCGCGGTCATCTCGAAGAGGGAGCCCTGGTCGAGCACCGCGGCGACGAGTTTGCGGGCGTCGTAGATCTTGCGGCGGTCGCGCGGAATAATTTCGAGCAGCGCCTCTTCGCAGCGCTCGGGGTCGTCGTCACGCGGGTCCTGGCGCATCGGCAATGCGTCCACGTTGCCAGGGAGATAGGAGAGGAAGCGTCGGATCAGTTCGAAGACTTCCTCCTCGCTGTCGGCGGCGCAATCGACCACGCCGCTCCGCAGGTGCACCTTCGAACCGCCGAGTTCCTCCTTTGAGAGTTTCTCGCCGAGGGCGCGTTCGACCAGCGCGGGGCCGCCGACCATCACCTGGGAGGTCTCGCGCACCATGAGGGCGAGGTGCGACGCGGCCAGCCGCGCCGCCGGGAACCCCGCCACCGGGCCGACGGCGGCGGAAACCACCGGAACCGTCCGCAAGACGCGTGCGATCGATGCGAAACGGTGGGGCGCAAAGAAGGGATCGCCTGCCGGCGCCGCCGCCGCCTTGCCGCGCGATCCGGTGACACTTCCGCCCCCGCCCTCGAGAAAGCGCACCAGCGGAAGCCTTAGCCGGCATGCCAGTTCTTCGGAGTAGACACTCTTGCGAAGGCCGGCGGGCGAGGGCGAGCCACCGCGCTGAGTGAAATCTTCGCCGCCGATCACGCACGGGCGACCGTCGACGCGCGCCATCCCGAGGACGTAGTTTGCGGGGGTAAAGCTCGTGAGTTTTCCGGCCTCGTCGCGCTCGGACGAACCCGCCTGCGGACCCTGCTCGTGAAAGGAGCCAGGGTCAACGAGGCTCTCGATGCGCTCACGAACGGTGAGGCGACCGTTCTGGTGCTGGCGTGTCACGGCTTCGGCGCCGCCCATGTCGAGGGCCAGCCGCCGGCGCTCCTCGATCTCGTCGACTTCGGGCTTCCAACTCACGCGCGGATTCTAGCCCCCAAGGCGGCGGGCGGGCGGAGCGGGCGAGCGGGGACGGTCCGCCCCGCCCTTCAGAAGAGCAGGATCTCGGTTTCGAGGGTGGGGAGATCGACCAGGCCGATGGCGTTGTGCCCCTTCAGGTGTCCCGCGCACTCGCCGGGGTTGAAGACCAGACGTCCGCCCGTGCGCACCTCGCTTCGCAGGTGGGTGTGGCCGTGCAGGGCGATGTCCCAGTCCGCGTCGCCCTGCGACTCGAGGTCGCGCGGGTCGTGGACCACGACCAGTTGGCGATCCGCCCAGGAGAGGCGCAGGGGCGCCTCTGCGAAGTGCATCCCGAAGCGCCGGGCGGCTTCGTCGAGGGACGCGCGTTCGACGTCGTTGTTGCCGTAGACCCCGAAGAGCGGAGCTTCGAGCCCGGCTAGCACTTCGAGGGTTTTGGCCGTCGTGATGTCCCCGGTGTGCACGACGCGATCCACCCCAGCCTCGTTCAGCAGGGCGACGATCCGCGTCACGTTGGGGAGGCGATTGTGGGTATCGCTGATGACTCCAATTCGCACCGCGGGAAGATAGCGGCGCCGAGCTATCGTCTGTCATCGCCCCACGGAGGTTTCCATGTCCGATGCACCGGTACTCACGTCGCTCGAAGATGGCGTTTTCACCGTCACCTTGAACCGCCCCGAGCAATTGAACGCGATGGATTTACCAATGGCGCTCGGCCTGCTCGAAGCCATCGACGAGGCCGACCGCAACGACGCCATTCGTGTCGTGATCGTAACCGGTGCGGGTCGCGGCTTCTGCGCGGGCGCGGATCTCGCCGCCGGCGGCAAGACTTTCGACGCGGGCGAAGGCGGCGATGGGCCAGCGAAGTTGCAGCGCGATGGCGGCGGCTTGATCACGCTGCGTCTCTTTGACTGCAAAAAACTCGTGATCGCTGCGATCAACGGCCCCGCTGTCGGGATCGGCGCCACCATGACACTGCCGATGGACATTCGACTCGCCAGCACGAAGGCGCGCATGGGTTTCGTCTTCACGCGCCGCGGGATCGTGCCGGAGGCCTGCAGCAGTTGGTTCCTGCCCCGGGTGGTGGGGATCTCCCAGGCGATCCGCTGGGTCTCCTCCGGGCGGGTCTTTCCGGCCGAGGAGGCGCTTGCGGGCGGCCTGGTCTCGGAAGTACTCGAGCCCGACGATCTCCTGGCGCGCGCCGTCGAGATCGCGCGCGAAGTCGTGGAGAACACCTCGGCGGTTTCGCTGGCACTCTCGCGCCAGATGCTGTGGAAGATGCTCGGTGCCGATCACCCGATGGAGGCGCATAAGATCGATTCGCGAGGGATCCAGTACATGGGCTCGACAGCGGATGCGCGCGAGGGGGTCGAGAGCTTTCTCGAAAAGCGCGCGCCGCATTTTGGTTTGAAGGTTTCGAGTGACCTGCCCGACTACTACCCGTGGTGGGACGAGCGTCGCTTCGAGTGACCGGTCTTGACCATCGACCCGTTAGGATCGCTGCATGATCGTCTGGACCCTGATCGCGATGATCGCAGCCTGGGCTGGCTTTCGGCTCTTTGGTGGCTACCCGGCTCCCGAAGCGTCGCTCGAAGTCCTGGCGCCGCGCGAGGCGGCGTTTCTCGACGCGGCCGCAGAGGCGATGTTTCCCGCCGTCGGTGTGCTTCCGATTTCGGGCCGCGAAGCCGAGCTGCCGCGTTATGTCGATCGCTGGTTGGTGTTGCTGCCGCCCCGGCAGAAGTTCCTGATCCGCGCGCTGCTGTTCCTCGTCGAGCAGGCGACCATTTTTTTCCCGGCACCCGGTCCATCGCTGCGCCGCTTTTCGTCTCTGAGCCCGCCAGCGCGCGAGGCCTGGTTGCGGGCCTGGGGCGAGAGTGGCCTGGGCCTGCGCAGGCTGGTCTTTACTTCGCTGCGCGCGGTGCTCACGATGGGTTATCTCGGGCACCCCGCGGTGCTGCGACACGTACACCTGGCCCCTCTCGAAATCAAAACCCCCATCGGCCCCAGCGAATGGCTTTACCCGCGGGCCGGCTACCCCCCGTCGAGCATCGAGTACAGCGAAGCCGATCGGACACCGCCGAGTGACGGCACGCCCCTCGATCTGCGCGGGCTGCTGCATCCCGACTACCGGGCGCCCGAAGCGTGAGCGTCGAGGCAGCCCCCGAAGCGGCGCCGGGCGCGGTCCGCGTCTACGCCGAATACGATCGAGATATCCACGAAGAGACCGACGTCGTGGTGGTGGGCTCGGGGCCGAGCGGCTCGGTAGTGGCTTTCGAGATCGCGCAGGCCGGCCACCGGGTCGTGCTGCTCGAGGAAGGCCCGCCGCTTCGCGTCGAAGATTTCGAACTCGACGCCAGTCGTTCGATGGCGCGCACCATGCGCGAAGCCGGGCTGCGCGCGACCACCGGCAGCGTGATCTCGACGATGCAGGCGATCTGCCTCGGCGGTGGTTCGGTGGTCAACTCCGCCATCTGCCCGCGCCCGCCGGCCTTCGTCTTCGATCGTTGGAGCACGCGCTTTGACCTGGCCCAGACCACGCGTGCGGATCTCGAGCCGCACTTCGACGCGGTCGGAGAATTTCTCGGCATCGCACCCACGCCCGAGGCCGTGCAGGGGCAGCGGAACCTGCTTTTTCGGGACGGCTGCGAACGACTCGGGATTTCGAGCGAGCCGATTCCCCGGAACGTGCGCGGCTGCCGCGGCAGCGGCGAGTGTTTTACCGGCTGTCGCAGCCACGCAAAGCAGAGCATGGACATTTCCTACATCCCGGCGGCGATCGAATCGGGCGCACAGGTCTTCACCTCAGTGCAGGTCCAGAAGGTGCGCTCCAACGGGTCGCGTGTGGGGGGGGTCGAAGGACAGGTGGTCGAGCCCTTTACCGGCAGGCGCAGTCACCGCGTTCGCGTCGACGCACGCTACGTCGTGTTGGCGGCGGGCTGCATGGCCACACCGGTGTTGCTCCAACACAGCGGTTCCCTGGCGAACGCGTCGGGACAGGTGGGCCGAAATCTCCAATTTCATCCGGGCGTCGCCGTGGCGGGCATCTTTCCCGAGCCGATCAATCCGCAGTTCGGCGCGACCCAGGGCTACCACTCGCTTGCCTTCCTCGAAGAGGGCTTCAAACTCGAGACACTGTGGGCGCCGGCGCCGGTGCTCGCGGTGCGCACCCCCGGGTCCGGGGCCGAACTGCAGCAGCGTTTTGCAGAGATCTCGAAGCTGGCGGTCTGGGACGGGATCATCAGTGCAGACCACTCGCTGGGGAGTGTCAAAGCGCGCTGGCGCTCGCTCGATCCCGCGTTGCGCTGGAACCTCGATCCGCGCGACGTCAAGACAATGCTGCGCGCCCTCTATGTTCTCTCGGAGATTTTCTTCGCGGCGGGAGCGCAGAAGATCATGACCGGCGTGCGCGGGATGCCGGACGAGCTTTTCTCGCTCGAAGAAGCCGAGCCGCTTCGCAGCGAGGTCTTCCCGCCGAACGCGATGCTGACCGGCGGCAACCACGCCTTCTGCACGACGCGGATGCACGGCGACCCGAAGCAGGGTGTCGTCGACGAATTTGGGCGCTGCCACGATCTCGACAATCTCTACATCGCCGACACCGGGATCTTTCCCCAGTGCACCTCGGTGAACCCGATGTTCACAGGCATGGCGTTGGCGCGCCGCCAGGCACTCCAGCTCGTCGAGCGCCTCTGAGGTCTGTCGCCCCCAAGGGGGGGCTTCACCCGACGCCACGCTTCGCCGATAGACAGCTAGGACCGGTCTTCCGATCAGGAAGCGGCACTGTTTTTACGAGGGAGTCTTTCTTGCGCGTCGTCTGCACATCGGTCCTCCTGGCCTGCTTCGTCCTGGCCCCGCTCGCCGCGGATGCCGAGTCGTGGAACCGCTGCAAACGCATGACCCGCCAGATCGGCCACTTCTACGACGTGGTCGAACTCGCGCGCGAACGCGGGAACACCCAGTGGGAACTCGCCACGCGCCGGCATCTCTCCCACCTCGAATCGCGCCAACTGAGGCAGTGCCCGAAGTACCTCGCCCGGGCGAAGGAGGTTGCCGCACTCGCACAGCACGAGAAGAACGTCCAGGAAATGAAGAAGCTGATGCAGGTCGCTGCCGAGCTGGCGATGAAGTACTACACCGGCGGCCTCTACTAGCGCACAACGGCGCCAACGCGCGCTCTCGTGTTGTGTCGCCCATGCTAGGCTCCGCGGGATGGGAGCCCCTTCGGGCCCCGGAGTCAGGAGTCGATGCTCCGCGCAGCGTTCGCCCACGAGAGTGCCTCCCCCCGCGGCGAGGGGAGGGTGCCTTCGATGAAGCGCGCCAGCTTCCTGTTGCCGGTCGCAACGCTCGCGGCACTGCTGCTCGTCGCCGACTCGGCGAAGGCGCGTGATCGCGGAGCCGATGGCGAGTTTTCGAAGCGGACGTCGAGGCACTTCGTCCTCTATCAGGACGTCGACATCGATCGCACTTCGGGCTTTCGTGGCTCGCGCCGCTTCGAGCAGCAGACGCTCGAAGTGCTGGAGGCCGCGTATGACCAACTTGCCGAGAAGCTCGGTTTGCGACCGGAACGGCCCATCACCGTGGTCGTCTACGACCCTGGAGTCTTCGACGCGCGTTTCGGGGGGCTCTTCCGCTTTCCCGCGGCGGGCTTCTACGGCGATTCGATCCACCTGCGCGGCGACACCGTAGTGACCGACCGCCTGGTGGCGGTATTGCACCACGAGTTCGTTCACGCGGCGCTCCATGACGCGGCACCGACGCTCGTCGTCCCGGCGTGGCTGAACGAGGGCATCGCCGAGTGGTTCGAGGCGCGGGCCCTCGGAAAGCGCCAACTGGCGGCGGAAGAAAAGAGCTGGCTGCGCGACCGCGCCGAAAAGGGGCAACTCTACTCGCTCGCCGAACTCTCGACGCCGAACCTCGGGCACCTCGAGCCGGCTGCGGCGCGCGCAGCCTATCTCCAGTCCTATGCTTTCGTCGATTTCCTCGTGCGCCGCCACGGCGAACGCCGACTGCGTGAGGCCCTCGCGGATTTCCTGAGAACCCGAAAGCTCGAGCGTTCGATGCGGCGGAGTTATCGCGATTCGCTCCCCGACCTCGAAGCGCGCTTCCGGGAAGATCTATGAAGGCCAGGTTCGCGGGAGCGCGGGCGCGGCAGGGGCTGCTCGTGGCGATGGCTGCGGTGCTCGTTTCTCCGGCATCGGCGATGGCTGGGGAGGGCGAAGCGCCATCGACTTCCGACGAGGGGACGCTCGCCTTCTCGGAGACCGCGGCGGCCGAAGCGCCCGAGGGTGTGCTCGACGCCCGGGCGCTGCCAAAGGGAACCGTTCGCCTCGCCTATCGCTATTCGAGAAGCTGGCTTGCGAATGTCTACGACCACCACCACTCACTCGATCTCGCCACGGCCGCGGCCCAACAGACGCCCGCCTTCCTGGCGGTTCCGGCGAAACGCACGCTGCAGGAACACCTGGTGAGCGTGGCCTATGCCCCGTGGTCCCGGCTCACGCTGGTGGCACGGCTGCCCATCTATCTCTCGGAGCAGCACACCGACCTCGCCGCGGGGGGCTCCTTTCGCAACCGCACCGAGGGGGTGGGCGATCTCGAGGTGGTGGCCCTCGTGCCCTTCATGCGCAAAGGCAACGAGTCGCTGCTTTTCGAGTTGGGCTTTCGAGCACCCACCGGAAAGATCGACGAGATGGGCACCGTGGCGGGTGCCGGCGGTTCGCAGCGCGGCCGTCTCGGCTACCCGCTGCAGCCGGGCGAAGGCTCGTGGGCGCTGCTTCCGGGGTTCACCTACAAGGGGCACTGGCAATCTGTATCCTGGGGGGTGCAGTACCGGGGCGTGTATTGGCTCAACGAGAACACAAAAGGCTACCGCCCGGGCACGCGCCACCAGGTATCCACCTGGATGGCCTTCAGCCCTGTCTCGTGGCTCAGTGCGTCGGGCCGCTTCCTCTGGAACCGCAGCGGAAACATCCACGGGAGTGACCCCGCCATCGGTACCTTCCCCTACGCCGACCCGAGCCAGGACCCCATGCGCCAACGAAGGCAGCAGCTCGCGGTCGGGCCGGGCATCAACCTGAAGCTTCCCGTTCCCGGTGGGCCGCGGCTGGGCTTCGAGGCGCTGTTCCCGATCTGGCGGGAAATCGACGGCCCGCAACTGGCGCAGTCGTGGGGGCTGCACGCCGGCATCAAGTTGGATTACTGAGGAGTCACACGAGAGATGTTTCGTTTCGGGCCTCCCTGGCCTGCGCTGCTTGCTCTGCTCTTCCTCGCCTGCGGCGGCGGCGAGGTTTCGCGTCACCCGGCCCACGGCGTCGTCGAAAAACTGCTGCCGGAAGAACACCAGGTGGTGGTGGCCCACGACGAAATTGTCGGCCTGATGCCCGCCATGACGATGAACTTCTACGTCGCAGACCCCGCAATCCAGGCTCAACTCGAAGTCGGGCAGGTGATCGACTTCGTTCTCGAGCATGACGGCCGCAGTTTCAAGATCATCGCCGTCGAGGTGGTGGGCCGGGCCGATGACGGGGTGGGCTGGGCGCGCTTCGGCGAGAGCCTGGTGCGGAGCGACCCCGCGCCGGCCTTCGAGTTGCAGGACGAGGAGGGTCGCAGCGTCTCCCTCGCGGACTTCGCGGGACACAGGGTGCTCCTCGACTTCATCTTTACGCGCTGCCCGGGGCCGTGTCCCATCCTGACTGCGACCCACGTCGCGGTGCAGAAGGCGCTTCCTCCCGCGGTCCGTGAGCGCACCCAGTTCGTTTCGATCAGCCTCGACCCGGAGCACGATTCGCCCGAGGTGCTCTCGCGCTACGCCCGCGAGCGGGGGATCGATACGAGCGATTGGTCGCTGCTGACCGGTCCGGTGGACGAGGTGGAGAAGGTGGTGCGCGCCTTCGGCGTGGGCAGCACCCGGAAGCCCGACGGCCAGATCGAGCACCTGGTGGTGACCTTCTTGATCGACGGCCAGGGGCGCATCGTAAAGCGCTACATGGGGCAAGAGCACGAACCCTC
>Ga0066376_10000414_pt1 | contig 39436 bp, 37 predicted proteins | sample Knorr_S15_td_Bot_FD_77009 | JGI IMG/M metagenome (GOLD analysis project Ga0066376, IMG submission 77009) | Marine microbial communities from Southern Atlantic Ocean transect - Knorr_S15_td_Bottom_ad_5009_LV_A | ecosystem: Environmental > Aquatic > Marine > Oceanic | place: Southern Atlantic... | reverse complement strand
TCCGTGCACGGAGGCCAGGTCGGCGGTGGAATCGACGCGCACGAACACGTCCGGCCGATTCGCGATGATGGAGTTGTAGGTCCCCACGAACGACAGGACGTTTTGATACGCCTGCTCCGTGGTCGGACCACCGACGCCCGAAGCGATGTGGAATACATCGATTCCGGAGTCGATGAAGGTTTGTATGTCCTCGTCGGTGAGGCCGTCCGCAGCCGCGCCCCAGCGCGCCTGAGTCTCGGAATTCAGGGTCAGTAGGCCGAGCATGTCGATCACGAGAGAGCCCTGCACGAGATCGATCGCGCGGGTGGAATACTCCTGCTGGCTCCACGCGAAGAGGCGGTGTCGACCCACGCGAACGAAGGGAGCGAGCAGGGAGGCTCCAGCAGCAACACCGGCTCCACGTAGGAGCGCACGCCGAGACAAGCTTCGGTTGGTCAAAGAGATCACTCCGATCCGGCCTAGAGGCAGGTGACCCGTGCGACCATCTCACGCCGATCTGGTTTGTGCAAGTCGCTGTCAGTACGATTCTCATCGGTCTGGAGCCGTCGCCTTTTGTGCAACCGGGAGGAGAACAGTGCATGAGTCGGTCGTCTCGCGGGCGGCATGGTCGACAAAGGCGTCGGCCCATGTCGTGCGCCGGGTACTGGCCCAGGTTCAGGTTCTGGCCCAGGCCTTGCCATAGTGAAGCGCCTGCTGGCGCGGCCGGAGGTCGCGCTCTTCGTGCTCGTGCTCGTTCCGTATGCCTTCTTCTATCAGGCGGGAGGCTGGAACCAGAACTCACGCTTCGATCTGGTGCGCGCGATCGTGGAGCAGCGCACGTTCGAGATCGACAGCTTCACCTGCGCAAACCCTCACGCTGCGGACGTTCCCGGTCATCTGAATACCGGTGACGTGAGTTGCCGCGGGCCGAACGGGCGTTGCCAGGTGGCCAGCGAGCCAGGTGAACGGACCTATTGCGACAAGGCTCCAGGCGTGTCCTTCCTGGCGGTGCCCGCCTACGCGGTTGCGTATCTCGTGTCGGGTAGGGGACCGGAGCCGCCAGGCCCCGGTTATCTGGCCGGGTCGTCACACCTGGTGACGATCTGGGCGGCGGGTGTGCCGGCGGCGGTTGCGGTGGCGATGGTCTTCCTCTTGCTCGGCACCCTCGGGGTGGGCATGCGCACACAGGTGGCGGTCAGCCTCGCGTACGGATTGGGCACGCTCACGTTCCCCTACGCGACGCTGCTGTATGGCAACTCGGTGGCGGCGGCGCTGCTGGTGATCGCCTTCGCTCTGCTGGTACGCGCCCGCATGGGCGACACCAGCACCGGGCCGGCTCGCCTGTCGTGCATAGGCTTCCTGCTCAGCTTCTCCATCGTGGTCGAGTATTCCGCATTGCTCGGGGTGGTGCCGCTGCTGGCATACGCGGCGTGGTTCGTACGACCCCTGCCCCGGCTCGGATGGCTGGTCCTGGGCATGGCGCCACCGGGGCTGCTGCTGGCAGCCTACGATTGGGCGGCCTTTGGCGGGCCTCTCACGCTCTCCTATGAGTACTCGGTGTTCGGCTACCGGCAGCAGGCGTTCTTCGGACTCGGGCTTCCCGCTTGGGAGGCGATGCGCGGCATCACGTTCGGAGCCTTCCGGGGGCTCTTCTTCGGCGCGCCCTGGTTGCTTCTGGCCATCCCGGGCGGGGCTTGGTGGGTACGCCGCGGCGGAGCTCGCGCCGAGATGGGCGTGTGTGCCGCCGTCGTTCTGCTGTTCTTCTGGCTCAACTCCTCGCTCGCGGACTGGCAGGGTGGCTGGGGAATGGGCCCACGGTTTCTAGTGCCGGCGATCCCGTTCATGGCGATCGCTGCCGCAGGGCTGGGGCCGCGCTCCGTCGAGGCGCGGCGCCCGCGGCTGCGCATGCTGGGCTGGGCCGCATCAGCGGGAGCAGTGGGCTACTCGGCCTTCATGATGTTGGCGGGCACGGCTGTAAAGCCGGAGGTCCCGCTTACGGTGCCTGAACCGTTCAGCCAGTTCTTGTTGCCGCTGTTCTACACCGGAGAACTCGCCGTCAACACACAGAGCATCGATGCCGGCGAAGCGGTCATGGGGCAGCGCTATGCGTACAACCTGGGTCAGACGATCGGCCTCGACAGCCTCGCCTCGCTCCTGCCGTTGCTGGCGCTGATGGCCGCGGCCGGGGTGTGGCTGTGGTGGACGCTTCGCCCGGATGCGTCCTCCGGGACGGCACGTTGACCGAGACCGAGATCAAGACGGAGACCGGGACCGAGACCGGGGGGATCTCTTGGGTCGAGCACCCGGGAGTCGGGTTGTTCTTGGCCTCCTTCCTGGCGCTCTTCCTCGAGCTCCTGATCATCCGCTGGGTCCCTTCGGTGGTCCGCATCGTCGCGTACTACGGCAACGTGATGCTGCTGTCCTCGTTCCTCGGGCTCGGGTGCGGCGTGTTGCTGGCACGGAGGAAGCTCCGCTTACAGCGGCTGTTCGCTCCGCTGCTGCTGCTTCTCGTGGCCAGTTTGAGCTTGCTGGCCGGGGTCCGCTTCACGCAGGGGCCGGACGAACTCCGTTTTCTGTTCGAGGGCGGGGCCATGACGACGACGCTGCCGATCGTCACGATCTTCTCGCTGAACGCACTGCTCTTCGTGCCGCTCGGCGACCTGATCGGCGTGTACTTCACCCGCTTGCCACCACTCCGTGCGTATGGGTGGGACCTGGCGGGGGCGCTCGCTGGAACCGTGCTGTTCGGGCTCTTCTCGTATTGGTGGTTCTCGCCGGTGGTCGGGTTCTTGATCCCGATGGCCGTGTTCCTGGTTTATTGCACGTCCAAGCCCACGTTCGGAACGGCGACGATCTGTTTCGCGGCGACGATGGCGATCATGGTGGTCGGCCAAGAAGAGCACGCGCTCTGGTCACCCTACAACGAGCTCACCGTGAGGCGCATCGATCCGGGTGGGGCCCAGATCGCGGTTTCCGATCCGCCGGCCGATCTACGCACCATGGTCGACCCGCCGTTCTATACCGTGGAGGTGAACGACGACTTCTACTTCCGGGCCGGAACGCTCGATCTAACGACGTTCTCCGAGCAGACGCCCGCGTTGCTGGGAGTCGAGGCGCAGTACGGGATTCCTCATCAGGTGCGGCCCGGCGCCGACCAGGTCCTGATCGTGGGCAGCGGCGGCGGCCACGACGTCGAGGCGGCTCTGTTGGCCGGGGCGAGCCACGTCGATGCGGTCGAGATCGACCCTGTGATCCTCGACATCGGGCGTCGTTTTGCGGCGTCCGGCGTGTACGAAGATCCTCGTGTTTCCCTGCACGACACCGATGGACGCGCCTTCCTGCGCCAGACGGACCGCAGCTACGACATGGTGGTCTTCGGCTTTCTCGATTCCCAGGGCCTCTTCAGCCAAATGTCGAGCATTCGCCTGGACGGGTATGTCTACACGCGGGAGAGCTTCAGGGAGGCGTTCGCCCATGTCCGAGAGGGCGGCGTGCTGAGCGTTTCGTTCTTCTCGGCGCGTCGGGCCTGGTTGACCGATCGGCTCGCCTCGATGCTGTCCGAGGCCACCGGTGCGAAGCCGCTCATGTACTACACGCCCAACGGTCAGGTCATTCTCATCGCAGGGAAGGGACACTCCCCTAGTGGTCCCGCTCAGATCAGGGACTACTCGAGTCTGGAATGGGCCCCCGGCGGAACTGCCCAGGCCACCGACGACTGGCCCTATCTCTACCTGCGGGGTCGGGCCATCCCCATGGACTACCTGCTGATCATAGGATTCCTGACCGCCGTTTCGGCCCTGTTCGTGCTCACGAGCTCGGGTCGGGGAGAAAAGCACCTGGACCTCCACTTCTTCTTTCTGGGGGCGGGCTTCCTGTTGCTCGAGACGAAGAGCATCACCACGCTCTCACTCTACTTCGGCACGACCTGGTTCGTGAGCATGATCGCCATCGCTGGCGTGTTGATCATGGTCTTCTTGGCCAATCTCGTGGCGGCGAAGCTGCAACGGGCCTCACTTCTGTTTTATGTGCCGTTGGCGGCCTCGATTCTCTTTCTATATCTCTTTCCCGCGAGCGCGCCTCTGGCCTGGTCGTCTTTGGCGAGGCTCGTGTACAGCCTGGTCGTGATGCCGCTGCCGATCTTCTTCGCCGGCATCGTGTTCTCGTCGACCTTCCGTGAAAGCGCGGACACCGGGTTCTCCTTCGGCAGCAACATGCTGGGCGCCATGTTCGGGGGCCTGGTCGAATACCTGGGCATGATCACGGGCAGCCGCGCGCTGTTGTTGGTCGTGCTCGGCTTCTACGCCGCGAGCCTCACGGTTCGCTGGTTGGGGCTGCGCGCCCAAAGCGGCGGTGCAGGGGCGGCAGGCGGCTTTCAGGCCTCCGCGACGTCCTCGAACAGCACGATGATGTGATCGGGTTGCCCGCTAACCGTGCGAACGGGCCCCGTACGAGTGCGGGCCCACATCACCGCGCCGTCCGCAGCCATCAGCCTTCGCTGCGCCTCACTCACTTCGCTCCCGCCTGAAGCCACCCTCTGTACCTCGGCCTCGAGCGGGTCCCGGTCGCCTTCATCCGTCAGGTCGCCTGATATCAGTCTCCAAGCCACGCACCACACCCAGTTCGAGACGGTCCAGGAAGGACTGCCGGTGCGACGGGTTTACGAATAAGTGGCGGGCGTATTCGAACTCGAGGGTGTCTCGCGAGCGGTGCCCGAGGATCTGCACCAGCGATGGGTTCGCGTCCAATAGCCCGCCGTCCACCGTGGTGCGGTAGAGTCCCACGGGGAGGTGGTCGAACATGGATCGATGTCGTTGCTCGCTGTCGCGGAGCGCTGCATCGGCCCTGGACCGCTGGACCGCGAATCGGATCGACCGTTCCAGTGCTGCCGGACGCAACTTGTCCTTCTCGAAGTAGTCGGAGACGCCGGCCTCCATGGCCTCCACGTCCACCTCGTACTTGCCCTTGCCCGTGAGCAGGATCATCGCCGCGCGGTTCTGCGAGGCCCTCGCTTGGCGAGAGCCTCGCTTCCGTCCGCGAAACTATCGACCTAATCGAGGTGGAATGACGACGACCGCATTTGACCCAGCGCGGCCTCTACCAAGACCTGCGCCGACTCGTCGTCGTCGATGAGCATGACACGGATGGTATCGTCGCTCGACATCGCCTGGGGGTTGGGCCGAATAGGCGTGAAACGGGCTGAAACCACTGAATCCGAAGCTATCGCGGGAATAGCCGGACGGGCAGGGATGAGCCTCGGGAGGTCAGTCGTTCTCGGGATCCGGGCGCTTCCTGAGCCGCTTGGTTCCGCCGCGTCTTCGCTTGTCCTGAAGCCGCCTTTTCTTCTCTCTCGAGGGCACGCGCGTGGACACACGGGGCGCGTCATGGTGCAACAGTTCCTCGAGCTTCTTGCGCAGTCGTTCCAGGGCCCGAGCGCGGTTGCGGTGCTGGCTACGCTCCTCCCGCGCTACCGCTCGCAGGCCGCTCGGCATGTGGACCAAGCGCACCCCACTCTCGGTCGTATTCTGATGCTGACCGCCGGGGCCCCCGGCCCGGAACGTCTCCACGCGACACTCCGCGAGCAGCTCCGTGTCCGAATCCGGAATCTCAAAGTCCGGCAGGGCCTCTTTGTCCATTGGGAGCCCTCGACTATGGCACGATTTCAGGGATTGGTTAAGCTTTTAAGCGCCGTGTTCACGGCGTTCCCAGCGAGCCGCTGCCAAACCTCATGATTTTCGAACGCACGGAACAGCATCCGGGCGCCAGGTTCCTCTTGATCCTGGCGAGTTTGGTCGTCGTGGTCTACGGCTTGAAGTATGCGGCGCCCATTCTTCTACCGGCGGCGCTGGCGCTTTTCCTGACCGTTCTCAGTCTCCCGGTCATGCTGTGGCTCGTGCACCATCGCGTTCCGGCCGGTTTGGCGACCATGGTGACGGTCCTCATGTTCGTTGGAGGAGTTGGCCTTCTCTTCCTGGTGGCGAGTCAATCGGTAACGGACCTCCAGGCCAATCTCCCTAGGTACCAGACCCAGTTGGGGGAACGGCTCACACAGGCGATCACCTGGATCGACGCCAGGAGTGACTCCTTCGAGGTCGGCCCCTACCTCACGACGCTGATCGACCCGACGGCCGTGGTGGACTTCGTACGGGGTTCGATCGGGCGTATCGCCCAGTTCCTCTCGACCACCTTCATCGTCTTCCTGATCATGGCGTTCATGCTCGGTGAGGCCACGGTCTTCCCGGCGAAGATCCGGTACGTGCTCGGGCAGGACGACGGAGACGAGGACCGGCTGGAGAAGGTCGTGACCGAGGTGCAATCGTACCTGAGCATCAAGACGATGGTCTCGCTGGCGACGGGACTGGTGCTCGGCTTTTGGGCGTATGTCATGCAGCTCGAGTTCCCGCTCCTGTTGGGCTTGGTCGCGTTCCTTCTCAACTACGTGCCCACGGTCGGGTCGATCATCGCCGCGGTCCCGGCGGTATTCTTGAGCGTGATCCTCCACTTCGATGTGTCGCATGCGGTGGCGGTGGCATTGGGGTACGTCGTGGTGAACGTGCTTTTTGGCAACATCCTCGAGCCCAATCTTTTGGGGCGCCGACTGGGGCTGTCCACGCTGGTCGTGATCCTGTCGTTACTCTTCTGGGGGTGGGCGTGGGGCCCCCTCGGGGCACTGTTATCGGTGCCGCTGACGGTGATGGTGAAGATCTGGCTGGAGAACACACCGGATCTGCGCTGGGTGGCGGTTCTATTGGACAAGTCTCCACCTCCTGTCGCGGCGGGCGGTGGGGGCACGGGAGCAGCATAGCGATGCCCAGAGTCTCGTTCGAAGCGCTGCCGGACCACGGCCGGCTGTGGATCTTTCCGTCTACCGAGGCCCTGAGTTCGGCTCAGTCCGACGCATTCCTCGCCGAGGTCGACTCTTTTCTCGACGGCTGGAGCGCGCACGGGGTCCCCCTGCGCTCGAGCCGTGACTTGAGGGACGATCGCTTCCTGGTGATCGGCGTCGACGTGGACGCGGAAGCGCCTTCGGGCTGCTCGATCGACGCGCTGGTGAAGCGCCTGCGTGCCCTCGGGTCGGAGTTGGGGGTGTCGCTCATCGATCATGCGCCGGTGTGGTACCGCGGGGGCGACGACATTCGTACCGCGTCTCGTGCCGAATTCCGCTCGTTGGCTCAATCGGGCGAGGTGGGTCCGCAAACGGCGGTCTTCGACACGAGCCTGACCACCATCGGCAGCTTCCGCGCGGGTAAGCTCGAGAGGCCCGCCGCCGAGACCTGGCATGGAAAGGCGTTCTTCAAGGATCGAGTCGGCGCCTGACGACCGTAGTCAGCTGCACATCACGGCCAGGAAGCGCGCAGACTCTTCTTCGGCCCAGAATCGCGGCTTGCTCGGTGTGCCTTCGATGAAGCCGACGTGCCCTCCCCGGGCATGCCGTGCCATGCTCAAGTGGGGATTCTCGCGCACAGCCTTCGTGGGGATCGAACCCGGTGGCAGGAACGGGTCGTCCTCGGCGTGGAGCAAGAAGGTCGGGACCCGGATCGACTGCAAGAAGCCGTTGCTGCTGCACTCCCGGTAGTAGTGCGCCGCGCTGTCGAAACCGTTGAGGGGAGCCGTCGCGCGCTCGTCGAACTCCCGGATGGTCCGGGCCGCGAGTACTGCCTCGAGGTCGAGCAGCGGTTCCAGCATCTGCCGCTTTAGCTGGACCTTGCCGCGCAGGGATCTCATGAAGTAGCCCGAATACGCGCGGCCCATGATCGACTGTTCTAGCAGCGCACATCCGGCGGCCAGGTCGTAGGGGACCGAGACGGCTGTCGCCGCCTGGATCAGGCCGACTCCCCCGGTCTCGTGCTCCCCGAGTAGCTTCAAGAGGACGTTGCCACCCAGCGAGAAGCCAAGAGCTCCGAGTCGGGCCGAGGGGTACCGCTCGCGGAGCATCTGCAGCACGAAGCGGGGGTCGCCGGTCTCTCCCGAATGGTAGAAATGAGGCTGCAGGTTCGACTCTCCACTGCAGCCGCGGAAATTCATGACGACCGACCGCACTCCTCGTGCTTGGAGCTCGCTACAGACGTTGCGCACGTACCTGCGCTCCGCGGATCCTTCGAGCCCGTGCAGGACGAGGGCGATCGGTCCGGACTCGTCCGCTTCCGGGGTCCAGTCGAGGTCGAGAAAGTCGCCGTCGGGCGTCGCGATGCGCTCGCGCTGGTACACGAGCCTCGTCGGGGGGCGAATGGCCCGTGCGAGCAAGGTCTGAGCGTGTGGCCCTGGCGCCCAAACGGCCGGTCTGAACGGTCTGGGCTGAAAGGTCGAACTCGTGGTCATGGCTGCAGCTCGCCGGTGCATTTGCCGTCGGTCGTTGCGAGCATCAAGATGGTCAATTCTCTGAAACGCGGGGCCCACCAGGGTCGTAGGGGCCGTGGGTGACCGGACCGGACCACATCCAATACAAGTGACGGGACGATGAAGCTGATCGCTGTGCTTGCTCTGGCGCTCGCGACAGGGCTGCAGGAGCCCCCTCCGGACAACCGCCTCTACGGTCGTGTCTACACGTCCGGAGGCAACGTCTACGAGGGATATGTACGGTGGGACCGGAACGAGGGAAGTTGGGGGGATGTTCTCGATGGCAGCAAGGAACTGCCTTGGGAGAACCTGCGTCGGGAGCAGGAATTGGACGATTGCTACGACCGTGACGGACGGCGCTCTCGCGGCATTCGCTTCCTGGGAATCCGTATCTCATGGGACGAAGACGAGGACGAGATCACGAGCGCCACGTCGGGGATCCGGTTTGGGCACGTGCGCACGCTCGAGGCGCTCGACAGCCGGAGCGCGGTGCTGGTCCTGAAGCCCGGCGCGGAAGTCGAGTTCAGCGGCCGTTCTACCGACATTGGACGGTTGCTGCGGGCGCTGACGATCGAAGATGCGGAAGCAGGGGAAATCGAGCTGAAATGGAGGGACATCGAGTCGATCGACTTCATGGAGGCTCCGTCCGACCTGCCCGATTCAAGGGCTTCGCATCTGTACGGGACGATGCAGACGTATTCGGGGTTGGAGTTCACCGGATATGTGGCTTGGGATGCCGACGAGATCCTCGGCCCCGATGTGCTGGACGGCGAAAAGGACGGCCGGCCCCGCAAGATCCCGTTCGACCGAATAGTGTCGATTGAGCGCGCCGGCTCTTCGGCCGCACGTGTCGTTCTCGAGAACGGTGAGGCGCTGACCCTGCGGGGGACCAACGACGTCGACGACGGTAACCGGGGCATCGCGATCTCGGATCCGGCGCTGGGTCAGGTGACCGTGGATTGGGGCGACTTCGAGTCGGTCACGTTCCATACGGTATCGGGGTCTGCCGGGGCCTACGCCGACTTCGACGGCGGACAGCGCCTCTACGGCGTAGTCGAAACGGAGCGCGGTCGTGAGGTCGAAGGCTTCATTCGCTGGGACGACTTCGAACGGCTGACGCTCGCCCGTTGATGCGGGTGAGCTCATGCGGATGACCGGGGTCGGCGGACTCCTGGTGCTCGGGGTCGTGTTCGCGGCCCCGAGCAGCCTCCGGGCCCAGGATCTGGTACGCCGGCCGGCGCAGGAGAGCGCTCGAATGCCTCTTACGGTGCGGTGGGGTATGCAGCGTCCGGACCTCATGCGCTTCAACCGTGTGGAGGGCCTCTCCGTGGGCATTCGCGGCCAGATACGGCCCCGCACCCGGCTTGGACCGTTGTCTCTGACGGCCACTGGTCGACTCGGATACGGCGATCTGGAGCCCAACGCGCGCCTCGACATCGTGAGCGAGACCATCGAGCGACGCCTGACCTTCAGCCTCTTCCGCGAGTTGGCCGGGGTCGACGAGGACGCCCGCCACTTTGGCCTGGGTAACTCGTTGCTCGCTGCGGTCTCCGGTCGGGACGACGGAGATTACTACCGACGGTCGGGGGTGTCCCTCGCGTGGACTCCGCCCCAGTCGGAGCGCCGTGATCTTCGTGTCAGGGGCTTCGCGGAATACCAGCGAGGAGCCGCGTCAGCGATCGACCACGCGCTTTTCAAGATCGGCAACGACGCGTTCCGGTTCCGGGAAGGCCTGGTGGCCGATAAGGGTTGGCTGTACGGAGGCCAGATCGAGCTGACCCCCTGGTGGGGTGCGGACCCGAACCTCGTGCAGGGCGGCCTCGAGTTCAGGGCCGAGGCGGCCACAGGGGATTTCGAGTACGCCCGCGGCATGTTGGTGGCGCGCCTGGCGGTCCCCCTGCCCGGGGACATGCGCCTCGGGCTCGAGGCCGGCGCCGGAACCAGCCGGGGCGACGTGACCGCACAGCGATTGTGGCAGGTCGGTGGACCGTCGTCCCTGCGCGGGTACCACCCGCGCCGTCTCACGGGCACCAGCTTCGGCAGGGCGCGCGGTGAGTTGGCGCGGGCATTCGCTTTCGGGGCGCTGTCTCTCTTCTCGGACGTAGGGTGGGCGGGGGACTACGCAAGCTACCGCTTCGAGGAGGCCCTCTACTCAGCCGGGGCAGGTGTCGCGGTTGCGGACGATCGGATCCGCTTGGACGCAGCGTGGGGGCTCCGGAAGCCTCGTACGTTCCGACTCGACCTGTATCTGGACGCGATTCTCTAGCCTGCGGTGCCGCCTGCGATCCTAAGCGGTCTCGCGGACCCTGTGCGCGCTCGCACTCGAGCCCGACGACTGAATCGAACTGGCGATCGCGTGGAGCAACTCGGCCTTATCGATGGGCTTGCAGCAGCGCCATCGAAGGAGGTGGCCAAGGCCTCGATAACGGATGCCCTCCGCACGGGCTTTCCGAGGAAGGACGCCACTCCAAGTTGCTCGGCGCGCGCGCGTGTGGTGTCCTGAACGTCTGCCGAGACCACGATGAAGGGGGTATTCCATCCCTCTTCCTGCAAGGCTTCGATCATGTCCAGGCCGTTCATTTCCGGCATCAAGAGATCGGTGATGATGCAATCGGGCTCGTGCTGGATCACGGCGGCAAGACCCTCACGACCGTTGTCGGCGGCGAGAACCTCGAGGCCCGCCTCTTCGGCGATGGATCCGATCAACGATCGCTGAAAGTTCGAGTCATCGACAATCAGGACTGTCGACATGCACGCGTCGGTCGAAGGAGTCGGACTAGGAGTGCCTTTTCTTAATGTAGACACCAGGCCCCGACTACTTGAGCGTTCTCACGAAGATCCGATCGGACAGACGCGGCCGCTGGTCCCGCTCCCTCCTCCCGAACAGATTCTTTCCATGAAAAACTCCAGGCGTTGGACGCTACCGCGCGGGCGGTTCGCTTCTCGGTCGTTACTCGTAGCTCTCGTCGCCCTGGTCGCGGCGTGCGAGCCCGCGGGGCAGGACGCCGCAGAGCCACCTCCAGCCCGACCGCGAGACGGGCTCCTGACGGATGCGACCTTGCAAGGCGTGGTCGATCTCCAGGTTCAACGGGACGGAGCGGCGCTCACCGAGATGCTGACGCACCATCGGGCGGACGTACGCGCCCGTGCGGCCCTCGCGCTCGCTTCCGTGCAGGCTCCTGAATCGCTGGAGCCGTTGCTGGCAGCACTGCAAACCGACCCGGACGGATCCGTGCGCCGGGACGCGGCCTTCGCGATCGGACAGTTGGGGAGTTCCTCGTCCGTCCCAGGACTGGCGACCGCGCTCTCGGGAGAAGCCGAGTCGGCGGTGCGTGACCGAATCCTCGAGGCGCTGGGCAAGATCGGATCTCCCGAAGCCGCGAGCGCGTTGCTCTCAGCCGAGGTCGGCGGGACGGAAGAGGGGCGGCGGGCGCTGGCCCTATCCGTCAACGGCGCGGTGAAGGGGGTACGCAGCCAAGATGCCCAGGACTTCCTCCTGGCGCGTCTCTCCGATCCGGACCCGGAAGTGCGCGCGGGCGCCGCATACTTCTTCGGACGCCAAGCGGATGCATCCGTCTGGTCGGTCCGTGCATCCCGCATTCGAGAAGCGCTCCGTGGATACGATTGGGACGATCCAGCCTCGATGTACCTGGTGCAGGCATTGGGGCGGATCAGGGAGGCCTCGGATACCGAGCGACTTGCCGACTGGGCAGCATCCGCGACCGACTGGCGGACCCGGAGCAACGCGATGGCTGCGCTCGTGGGTCGGGAGCTGGAGTCGACCGCGAGGGACGCTCTTTTGGCCGGTCTCGACGATCCGTCGGAGCACGTGGCCATGAATGCGGCCACGACCCTCGCGGGAAGCGCTCAGCCGCCGTCCGTACTGGGCAGCCTCGAGGGCTGGATCGAGCAGAACCCATCCCGCCTCGTCGCCATCGAGCCGCTCATGGTGCTGCTCGCGAGACAGAACGAGCGGGAGTTCGTGCTGGCCTGGCTCGACGATCTCGACTCGACGGACGAGGTCGGCTGGAGAGTGGGATTGGCGGCCATCGGCTCCCTCAGCGGACGGGAGGCGCTGGAGCGTCTGCAGGTCGCGTTGAACTCGTCCTCCGAGTCCGTCGCGGGGTCTGCCGTGGCGGCGATGAGCCAGCGTTGGGCCACGGACAAGCGGGACCCTCAGTTGCGCGGGCTCTACTTCGAGATCTTCTCCGCTGCCCTGCTAAGCGGGAACTCTCAACTCGAGTTCACCGCGGGCCAGGTGCTCACGGACCCGCTGCTCTCCTCTCTCGGGAGTCGGCAGCTGTTGGTCGACGCCTACCAACAGCGTTTGGCCGAGAACGAACCCCGCGAAGCCGCGGAGTTTTTGAGGCTGATCGCGCTGACGGACGCTCCGGGGGCGGAGGGTCTTCTGAGGGAGGCGCTGGGGCACAGTGCGGCGGTGCTGCGCACGATCGCCGCGAGCGGGCTCGAACGCCTCACCGGCGAGCGCGTGGAGATCCAGGCTGAGGGGGATGAACCCGAGGCTCGGCCTAGTTCGGCCGATCTCGCGTACGACCCGACGATCATCGACTGGGCGTACCTGGCGACGATCGGGGCGAATCCCCGGATTGCGTTCGCTACGAACCGCGGTCGAGTCGTGATGGAACTCGACACCGAGCAGGCACCGCACGCCGTGCAGACGATCACGCGGCTCATCCGGGAAGGACGATTCGACGGTGTCCCCTTTCATCGCGTCATCCCGAACTTCGTCGCCCAGGGTGGGGACGTGGATGGAGGCACGGGGCGTGGCGGGCCGGGTTTCCAGATCACGAGTGAGTTCAACGAGCTGCCCTATGTGCGCGGCGCGATCGGCCTGGCGAGCGCCGGCAAGGACACGGAGGGCTCGCAATTCTTCCTGGCACATACTCGGCTCCCGCACCTCGACGGCGGCTACACGGTCTTCGGCTGGGTGATCGAGGGCCTGGGGGCGATGGACAACATCATGCGCGGCGACCGCATCATCACCGCTTCGCTCATGTCCGGGGGGCCGGCGCAGTAAGAACAGTGACGCGTCAGGGAACTACTCGCACCATTTTGCACTAAACACTGTTACGCCCTTATGGCCCCTAGTTCTTGACCATGTGGGCGGTCTTGTTTACGGTGTTTACATGTCATATCAGAGAGAAAAGATCCTGGCCGCCGCCGTAGAGCTCTATTTGCAGGATGGTCTCGACGGCTTCTCGATGCGCAAGCTCGCGAAACAAGTCGGGGTGACGGCGCCGGCGCTGTACCGGCACTACGCGGGGAAAGAGGCCGTGCTCGCCGACGTGATGCGCGAGGCCCACCGCGCCTTCATGTCGTATCTGTATCGGGCGATCGAGGCTCCCACCCCTCGGGAACGTTTCCAGGGGGCAGGCGAACGCTACCTCGACTTCGCGCTCGAGCACCCGCGCTGGCATGCGATCCTGTCCTTCGGTCCGGAACAACTCGGCATGGTCGAGTTGCCGGCGGATATCGAGGCCATGAGTAGTGCTCGCCACCAATTCTGGATTGATCGCGTGCGTGAGTGCATGGATGCCGGGATCCTCGAGGACGGCGACCCGACGCAAACCGCCCTGACGCTGTGGGCACATGCGCACGGGCTCCTGCAGCTGTATCGGCAGGGGCACTTGCACATCGGGGAGTCCGAATTCCGAGCGCTCTTCGAGGAATCCGGCGAGCGCCTGATATGTGGAATCGCGACCGATGCCTTCTCGCACGAGCTCGCCGAGCGGTACGTCGACGCTCCTACGGCCACCGAAGCCTAAAATGGGAATGGAAGGGATGATGCAAATAGATGCCCGCGCGTTGAGCCGCTCGGCTCGCGCGGCGTTCCTGGTTTGGTTCTCCGTGGTGGCGATGCCACCACGGGACATCGTTGCCCAAGAGGGCAATGGACCGATGGGTCTCGAGCAGGCCGTCCGTACGGCGCTCGTCAGCAATCGAGACGTGATTGCGGCTCGTCTTGGGCTGCGCGAAGCCAACGAACGCGTTTCCGAGGCGCGCAGCGCCGTGTACCCCACGATCAACTTGAACGTGAACTACACGCGCAACGTGTCGCCCACGGTCAATTTTCTGCCGGCGGCCATCTTCGATCCGACCGCCGGTCCGGACGACTACATCGCCGTGCAGTTCGGTGCGGAGAACCAATGGACGTCGGCGCTCAGCGTCGAGCAGCCGCTATTTCGACCGAGCGTCTTCGTGGCGCTGGGTGCGGCCGCCCGCTTCGAGGGCCTCCAGGAGGAGTCGGTACGGGGGCAGACTCAGGCCATCGTGACTCGTGTTCGGGTAGCGTACTACCAACTGCTGTTGGCTCAGGAGCACACGCGGCTCACGGAGAACTCGCTGCATCGCGTCCACAAGTCACTCGCGGAGACGCAAGCGTTGCACCGCGCCGGGCTGGCGTCCGAGTACGACGTGCTCCGCCTCGAAGTGGAACTCGCGAACCTGCAGCCGAACCTGCGTCGCGCTGAGAATGCGGCCTTACAGGCTCGCCGACAGCTCGCGGTGGAACTCGACATCTCGGATCAGGAGTCGCTCGAGGTGATGGGCTCGCTCGCCGATATGGATCTCGAGGACCTCGCGGCGAATACATCAGCGAACCGGGAGGTCCTGGCGTTCACAGGTTTCGACGGCGGGGTGACCGATGCGACCCGGGTCGCGAGTGAGTTGCGCTCGGACCTGCGGCAGCTGCAGTTCAACGAAGACCTGCGGCGGAGCGAAATGCGGCTCGAACAAGTGAGCTACCTGCCAGAGGTGACCTTGTTCGGGAACTATATCATCAACGCGCAGGACAACGGCAGCCCGAACTTTTTCGCGCGCGGCGACGGGCAGCGGGCCTACTCCAGACTGGTGGGCGTACGCGTGAGCATTCCGATCTTCGAGGGCTTTAAGCGCGACGCCCGCATCGATCAGAAGCGAGCCCTGGTGCGCCAAGCCGAGGTACAGACGAGCCAAGGGTTCGACCAGGCACTGGCGCAGGTAAAGAGTCTGGTCGAGGCGCGGGAAGAGACGCATTTGCGGGCCCAGGGGCAGAGGTTCGCTGTAACGCAGGCTGGGCGGGGCTTCGAAATCGCCAGCGCCCAATACAGGGAAGGGCTCAGCAGCCAACTGGAGCTCACCGATGCAGAGGTTGCATTGCGACAGAGCGAGTTCAACTACGCGCAGGCTGTTTACGACTACTTGGTGGCTCGGGCTCAGCTCGACGAGGCGACGGGACGGGTTCCCCTCGTGGACGTCGGCGCCCAGGGCGACCGTTTCTAGGTGGGGCGGACGATGATGAAGAAGGCTATGAGGCATAGAGAAGTGTGGTGCGAGGGAATCAGTCGGTCGGCCGCGATGCTTGCGACACTGTCGCTGACTGTAGCCCTGGCGGGCTGTGACACGGCCGCGGCCGACGCCTCCGCTGGCGAAGCGATCGTACGGGTGATCAACGTCGAGACATCGACGGTGTCGACCAATGAGTTCGTCGAGGACATCCGGCTGACTGCCACGGTCATGGCCAACCAGGACGTATCGGTCGCGGCCCAGGAGAGCGGTGTGATCCGAGAGCTCTTCGTAGACAAAGGCGCGCGGGTATCGGCCGGGGACGCCATCGCTAGAATCGACGACAAACTGCTCTCCGCGCAGGTCGACCAGGCGCGCGCACAAGCCGAACTCGCCACGCAAACGTGGCAGCGCCGCAAGCGGCTCTGGGAGGAAGACCAGGTCGGCTCCGAGCTGGCGTACCTCGAGGCGAGGTTCGCCCAGGAACAGATGGCCGCGAACCTAGCCGGCCTCGAAGAGCGGCTGGCGCGTACGGTGATTCGCGCTCCGTTCTCGGGCATCTTCGACGAGCGGCACATCGAGGTGGGGTCGATGGTGACCCCTGGGGAGTCGGTGGGGCGGCTCGTCGATCTGAACCCGGTGAAGGTGGTCGCCGGCGTGCCCGAGCGATACGCCGCCGACGTAAAGGTGGGTGCCGAGGCGAGGCTGACCTTCGACGTCTTCGCGGACCAGGTCTTCACCGTCCCGATCCGCTACGTCGGCTCCACCGTGCATCCGCAGAACCGAACGTTCTTGATCGAGGTGGTGCTGCCCAACCCGGAGCGGCTCATCAAGCCGCAGATGGTGGCGAACATGTCGGTGACGCGACGTGAGGTGGCCGATGCCATCGTGGTTCCACAGGACGCGCTGGTGCGCGTCGAGGACGGGTACGTCGCGTTCGTGGTCTTGCAGGGTGACAACGGGACCGTCGCGCAGGTGCGTCCGGTCGAGCTCGGTCCGATGCGAAACAACCTGGTAGTCATCGAGGCGGGCGTCGAGGCCGGCGACCAGTTGATCGTGGTGGGTCAGAAGACCGTATCCAACGGGGACCGCGTGAACGTGGTCGGCCGGAGGAACTGAGCATGACCATGAAGCAAGACGACGACGGCACCAGGGGCGGGAGCGGGGGCGCGCCGCCAGCGGACTTTCGCAGGCTCGAGCGCTTCAAGGAGTTCCGCGCCACGAGCTTCGCGGTAGAACACAGGACCTCGATCATGGTCCTGCTGTTCATCATCACGCTCATGGGTGTGATGTCGTACAGGGGGATCCCGAAGGAATCGTTTCCCGAGATCGCGATTCCCATTGTCGCGATCAACACGATCTACCCGGGTGTGTCCCCTTCAGACGTCGAGAGCCAGGTCACGCGAGTGATCGAGGAGGAGTTGTCGACGATCAGCGACATCGAGGAGTTGATCTCGACATCGATCGAGGGATACTCGAGCATCACCGCCCAATTCGGGACGACGGTCAACCTGGACGAAGCGCTGCAAAAGGTGCGGGAGAAGGTCGACCTGGCGAAGCCGGACCTGCCGGACGACGCGGAAGATCCCACGATCGTGGAGATCAACTTCTCCGAGATCCCCATCATGCAGGTGAATCTGTCTGGGGAATTCGGACTCGTTCGACTCAAGGAGCTGGCTGAGGACTTACAGGACAACATCGAGGCGATTCCGGCGGTCCTGCGGGCCGACCTGCGCGGAGGACTGGAGCGCGAAGTGAAGGTCGACGTCGACCTTTCGCGTCTCCAGTTCTACGGGATCGAGCTCGGTGACGTGATCGATGCGATCCGAAACGAGAACGTGAACATCCCCGGGGGCTCGATCGACGTGGGAGATACGAAGTACCTGGTGCGGGTGGATGGCGAGTTCGAGGATCCGACGCTCATCGAGGATCTCGTGGTGAAGATCGAGGCCGGCCGGCCGATCTACGTTCGCGATGTCGCCACGGTCGACTTCGGCTTCGCGGAGCGGGAGACGTTCGCGCGCATGGGTGGTAGCGCGGTGGTCACGCTGGACGTCGTGAAGCGCTCCGGGGAGAACATCATCGAGACCGCCGCGGCGGTGAAAGCGGAGGTCGACGCGATGCTGCCGTCCATGCCTCCGACCACCTCGATCGTGATCACGTCGGACATGTCGGAACAGATCGAGGAGATGGTGTCCAGCCTCGAGAACAACATCGTCAGCGGACTCATCCTGATCGTAGTGATCCTGTTGTTCTTCCTGGGTGCCAGCACCTCGATGTTCGTAGCGGTCTCGATCCCCGCGTCGATGTTCCTGTCCTTCGTACTGCTCAAGGCCATGGGCATGACGATGAACATGATCGTGCTCTTCAGCTTGATCCTCAGTCTGGGCATGCTGGTCGACAACGCCATCGTGGTGGTCGAGAACATCTACCGGTACTTGGAAGAGGGGTGGGACCGCACGCTCGCCGCCAAAAAAGCCACGGGTGAGGTGGCGGTGCCGATCATCGCGGCGACTGCGACCACGCTGGCCGCGTTCGCGCCGTTGCTCTTCTGGCCCGGGGAGATCGGAGAGTTCATGAGCTACATGCCCCGGACGCTCATGGTGACTCTGTCGAGCTCGTTGTTCGTCGCCATCGTCATCATTCCGACGCTGTGCGCGATGTTCATGACGCTGGATTCCACTCCTCGCAGGCCGCTGCGGCCCGCGATGCGCTGGGCGCTGATCGCGGCCGCCGCGCTCGCCTTCATCGCTGTCGCCGGCGTCAACCCGCTCACCGCCGTGCTGATCGCCGGGACGGTCCTGGGTTTGTGGGCGCTGCACCGTTTCCTGTTGGAGGGCATGTCCCGTCGTTTCCAGAACGGCGTGTTGCCCCGAATCATGGATGTCTATGAGCGGAAGCTGCGTTTCGCGCTGCGCAATCGCCTATTGATCATGGGCGGAGCCGGCTTGGCGTTCGTCACCACGGCGGTTGTATTCGCTATGTTCGGTACAGGCACGGAGTTCTTCCCGGAGAGCATGCCTCCGCCGCAACTCCTGGTCGACATCGAGACGCCCGTCGGGACCCGCGCGGCGGTCACCGACTCGATCGTACTGCGCATCGAGGAAGAGCTCGAGGGCCTGGGTGGACGGGAAGACTGGGAATCGGTCGTCGCGGTCACCGGCAGTGCCGGCGGCGGTGGAAATCCGATGGCCGCGGGGCCGAGCGGACCGGAGAGCGGTCGCGTGACGGTCTCGCTGGTGGATTTCCAGGATCGAGGCCGGGACGCTTTCGACATGCTCGCCGAGATGCAGGCGACGATCGGGCGGGCGGTGGCCGGGGCTACCGTCACCGTGGACAAGGTCACGGAGGGGCCCGTCCAGGGGGCGCCCGTCAGCATCGAACTGGTTGGCGAGGACCCAGACGAGTTGAAGGTGCTGTCCTCACAGCTTCTCGACGTTCTCGAGGCCGCACCCGTATACCGGAAGCTCGTCGGTCTTGAGAGCGATCTGGACGCGGCGCGGCCAGAGCTCTCGATTCAGGTGGACCGCGAGAAGGCTGCGCTGTACGACCTCAATACCTCCACGGTGGGTCGGGCTATTCGTGGGGCGATCAACGGGGTCGAAGCCGGCAAGTATCGCGACGGCAACGACGAGTACGACATCATCGTTCGCCTCGCTCAGCCGTATCGGCAGGAATTGGAAGGCCTGCGCGAGCTGACGGTGATGGCCGAAGGAGGCATTCAGGTGCCGCTGGTTTCGATCGCGACCTGGAGCGTCGAGGAGGGCGCGGGGACGATCCGCAGGAAAGACCAGACGCGGATGGCGACCATCAGCTCCGACGTCGCGGCCGGGTACAGCAACAACGCGGTGCTCGCGGAGGTGCAGGAGTCGCTCACGGAGTTCGAGGGCAACCTGCCGCCCGGATATACGCTGAAGTACACCGGCCAGTCGCAGGACCAGGACGAGGCCCAGGCATTCTTGGGCGGCGCGTTTCTGACCGCGTTGCTGCTGATCGGCTTCATCCTGATCAGTCAGTTCAACTCGGTCGTGAAGCCCATCATCATCCTGACGTGCGTGATCATGTCGACCATGGGCGTGCTGATCGGGCTCATGATCTTTCGCATGCCGTTCGGCGTCATCAATACCGGGGTGGGCATCATCTCTCTGGCGGGCATCGTCGTGAACAACGCGATCATCCTGATCGACTATATCGACGTCCTGCGGGAGCGGGACCACATCGACCGACGTGAGGCGCTCGTGCAGGGCGGGCTCACGCGTTTCCGTCCCGTCGTGCTCACTGCGCTCACCACGGCACTCGGCCTCGTGCCCTTGGCGATCGGCCTGAACTTCGACTTCTTCGGTCTCTACACCTCGCTGAACCCTGAGCTCTACTGGGGCGGAGAGCAGGCGGCTTGGTGGGGCTCGATGGCGATCGCCATCATTGCCGGGATTTTGTTCGCGACTTTCCTGACGCTGATCTTGGTGCCCGTCATGTATTCGCTCATCGATGATACGGCGGACTTTGCGCGACGTCATTTCCTCAACGGGGAAGACGTGCATCGGGAAGAGCGAGACGATTGGGACTCGCCGACTGGGGCGGACGAGGTCGCGGCGCCACCGGCGTCACCCGTGATGCCGGAGCCGGTGGGCGTGACCCGGCAGCAGGTCCACCAGGGTCCCTTTTCGACGCCCGGCCTGGATCCGCAGCCGGAAGGTTCGTAGGCCGCCACTGACGTGTCCCGGCCCGAGTCCACGCAGGCGCCGAAGGCCAGAGCGGTCGCCAGCAGGACTGTCGTCACCGGCTACCTGCTGGCGACGCCGCTCTTCGCTCTGCTCGACTTCGGCTTGGGTGTGCCGCTGCGAGTCGCTGGACTCGACGACCCGACACACCGGGGCATGTACTAGGCGGCGGTGTTCGGGCTCGGTCTGGTGGCGCGGACCTACCCGACGACCGGACCATGGATCGGGATTTTCGAGAGCGCCGGGAACATCCTGCTTTTGATCCTCGCGGTGATGCTCCCCATCTGGAACCTGCCAGACGCCATCGTCTCGGGGGCCGAGTTGGTCAGCCCGTTCACTCGGGTCTCGCTCGCGAATTTCGTGCTCTCGGGATCCGCGCTGGTCGCGAGTTTCCACAGGCACCAACGGGCTGCGATGAATCCGAGGGAGGCTCGCGCTGGGTCGCCGCATGGCTCACCTTAGGGATCTACCCACCTCGACCGACCGATGAGCGAACCCTCGAGAATGCAGGACCCACCCGTCGCTCCCGAAGAGACCATAGGGCAAGCGATTCAGAGCCTCATGGCGGCGCGCCTGGGGCGGGGTTTCGTCCCACTGGCGACGCTCGCGATCGCCGGACTGCTCGAGCTGGTATTTCTCGACTTCGCGGGGGGCGGGGGACTCGTCCTGATGCTCGGGGCGCTCGTGGCCGCGGTCGCGATGTTGGGCTTCGGGCTGCGCATCTCGCAACTCGCTTTTGGGCGCTCTGAGCACCCGTGGATGTTTGCCGCGAGGGTTGGTGGCTTGATTCCTCCCGGCTTCGCCCTCTATGTGGTCGCATGGCGGGGCCTGCGATCCTTCGCGGCCGGATCCGGAATCGCCGGACTCCTTGCCGCCGGTTTTTTCACCGTGGTGGGTGTTTGGTGCATGCATTCTTGGATGAAGGTGTTGGAGATGGTGCGCTTGTCTCGAGCGATGGCGGCTGGTTTGGACAGGGAGAGTGGCGCATGAGGCCGCGCTTCACTCTGGGCCTGATCGTCGCCTCCGCGGTGGCCTTTGCGGCGGGACCCCTGGATGCTCAGCGGGCGCGCCAGGGCCTGATGAGCCTCGAGGACGCGCGCCTCTTTTACGAGGTCGTCGGGACGGGTGCCCCCGTCGTCGTCGTGCATGGCGGACCCGGGCTCGACCACGAGTATCTGCAGCCGGGCCTCGACGTCTTGGCTGCGCGAAACACGCTCATCTACTACGACCAGCGCGGCACCGGTCGGTCCGAGGCGGCGCTCGACAGCACCGCGATCACTTTCGACGCCTTCGTCGATGACATCGACGCGCTTCGTCAGGTACTCGGGCACGAGAAGATCACTGTGCTGACGCACTCGTTCGGAACGCTGCTCGGGATCGAATACGCCCGTCGCTACCCGGACAACCTCACCGCGCTCATCCTCATGAACCCGACCGAGCCCGGGACACGGTTCGCCGATCAGACGCGCACGCGGCAGGCGGCGAGCCGAACGGCCGAGGATGACGCGGAAATGCAGGAGCTCACCTCCACGGAGGCGTTCAAGGCGGGGGACCCGGCGACATTGAGCCAGGTCTACCGCGTCGCGTTTCGTGGTGCGTTCCGCGATCCGGGGCGTGTCTCGGAGTTGGAGATGGACCTCTCGGCTCGCACCGCGAAGAATGGGCAGGACGTCGCTCGCCTTCTGGGAGAGAGCCTCGGCCCCGTCGATTGGTGGGATCGCCTCGCGGAGATCGAGACTCCGACGCTTGTCGTGCATGGACGCTTCGACATTCCGCCCGTCGACATGGCCCAGGCCCTGTCCGATGCGTTGCCTCGAGGTTCGCTGGCAGTCCTCAACAGTGGCCACTTCCCGTACATCGAAGACGCGGAAGGCCTGACCTCGGCCGTCTCGGCGTTCTTGGCCGGCCTGGGTCGTTGACCGAGTTGCCCATCCGTCGGGTGCTGTGGGTCCTCCTGGCGTATGCACTGGGCGCCCTGCTCATGCTGCCGGCGCTCGATTTCATGCAGCGGTTACTTGCGCTTCCGCCGCTGTTCGGCACGCTCGCGAGGGGTGGTATGATCCTCGGAGTACCGATCGCGATATTGATCGCTTGGCGATACCCGGAGCTGGGGGCGGGGGATCAACGCTTGCTCGACGACGGTGCCTTCAGGGATGACAACCGTCGGGAGGGGTGAACGGCGCCTCGTAGGACCGCCCGAATACCACGACCCAGTACGATCGATACTGGGTGTCCGGATTCTCCGCGTATCCCACGCCGACGTGCTCGGCGTCGACGAGCAGATTGTTGGCCCGGTGCGGGGCCGAAGCCATCCACGCGGCGAAGGCCACAGCCGCGGTGGCCTGCCCGGCGGACGTGTTCTCGGCCACGAACACCCACGGGTAGCTCACGACGTCCGCACGCTCGGCGGGCAGGCTCCCGTCTGAGCCCTCGTGGCCCGAACGGCCGCCGGCGGCGAGATCCTCCGCGTGCGCCTGCGCGGCTCTCATCAACCGTAGATCCACTCGTAGCTGCGGCAGCCTCTCTCGCTCTCGCGCGATGCCCAGGAGGGACACGATCTGGTGGCCCCGTGTCGGCGGGCACGGTCGGCCTCCCGAACCCGGCTCACGTGGGAGGGCGCAGCCTGACAGCAGCAGCGCACACGCGGCGCCTAGTGCGGTCAGCGGGGCTCGGAGGCCCGTTTTGCGCTGTTGCACTCCCGGTGTCCTCTAGGGGAGGGCCGTCGAGCAACGCGAGCAGAACGTCGCGTCGGCGTCGCGGCCGACGTGCCCACACTCGGTGCACAGTGCGGCGGCGTATGCCTCGCTCGTGCGGGACGCCGTCAGCTCGGCGGTCACGATGCCGGTGGGCACGGCGATGATGCCGTACCCGAGCACCATGATCAGAGAAGCCACCGTCTGGCCGAGCGGAGTCAGCGGCGCGATATCCCCGTATCCGACGGTCGTGAGCGTCACGACCGCCCAATAGACGCCGCGGGGGATGCTCGTGAAGCCAGCCTCCGGCCCCTCGATGATGTACATGATGGCGCCCACGATGACCACGGTGCTGAGCACCGCAAGCAGGAAGACCGAAATCTTGTAGCGGGCGGCGCGCAACGCGCCGGCGAGCACGCTCGCCTCGCCGATGTAGCGCGCCAGCTTGAGAACTCGAAAGACCCGCATGACCCGCATGATGCGCACAACGGCGAGCACTTGGCCGCCCGGAACCAGGAGCGCCAGATAGGTGGGTAACACCGCCGCCAGATCGATGACGCCGAAGAAGCTGAGAGCGTATGCGCGCGGGCGGTTCACGCACCAGAGCCTCAGCCCGTACTCGACCGTGAACATGCCCGTGAAGACCCACTCGAGCGTTCTCAGCAGGAGGGCGTGATCCGTGCGCCAGCTTTGCAAGGACTCGAGCATGACGGTCGCGACGCTTGCCAGGATGACGATGATCAGCAGAACGTCGAACGCCTTTCCGGCGGGTGTGTCGTGCCCGAAGATGACCTCGTACGTGCGGGCTCGCGGGGAGCCCTCTTGCCCGGCCGAGTGGAAGTTCGCCATGGAATTGTGGTTGGAGATTCAGCGGTCGAAGTTTCAAGCTAGGGTAGGCGGCCGCTCCATGGCACTCGAGACCCCGATCGGAGGACGTGGATGAGACCCGAGTTGCGCGCGATGCGCGCGGACGACTGGCCCGCGGTCCGCGAGATCTACCTGCAGGGAATCGCGACCGGAGAGGCGACCTTCGAGCGCGCGGCCCCCGATTGGGAGGCTTGGGACGCACAACGGCATGCCCGCTGTAGAATCGTCGCGGAACGGGGTGGGACGGTCATCGGATTCGCGTGCATCAGCCCGACTTCGAAGCGAGACGTATACGCGGGTGTGGGGGAGGTCATGGTGTACGTCGGTGATGGCTCTCGGGGAGAAGGGACCGGGGGGCTTCTCATGCGGGCCTTGGTGCATGAGACCGAGTGCGCCGGCATCTGGACGCTGCAGGCGGGCATCTTCCCTGAGAACGTCGCGTCGATCCGGGCGCATGAACGCGTCGGCTTTCGAGTTGTCGGCACCCGCGAGCGCATCGGCAGATTCCACGACGGGCGCTGGCGCGATACGGTCATGATGGAGCGCCGCAGTGCACTCGTAGGGCTGGACTGATCGCTGAACTAAGGCGTGATGCTGGCTGAGTACGACGTGGTGAATTCCATGAACTTGCTGATCTCCGTCATGTCCTTGCCCACGAAGCGAATCGTGTGGCTGTCGACGCGATCGACGTTGGGTAGGTACGCCATCAGCTCGGCGGGCATGTAGCTCTTGAAGGAAATGTCGAGCTCGATGGGTCCTTCGAGCACGTAGGGGCGGAAGCGATCCAGGTCGGCGAGCGCGGCGCGTACCTTCTCTGCGATGAGCGCGTACGATGCGTCGGGCATCAGGGTCCGGGCGCTGTGGAAGCCGAGTGACCACTTCACGACCGCACCCTCCATGTCCCCGATCACACGACGGGCTTCGTCCACCACCGCATCATCGCCGGAGATCATGACCACGGGCACCCCGAAATCACCCGCGATCGCGGCATTGATGCTGGCCTCCAGCATGTCGACCCCGTTGAGCCGCACCGCGGTGAAGTTGGCGCTCGACATCGTGTGCGCGCGCACGCCTGCGGTATTGGTGGTGCTGGAGTGATATCCGATGAAGATGGCCGCGTCGAATGTTTCGTCGATGCCCTCCATCATCATGTGCGGTCGCGGCCAGGATCGGATCAGTTGGATGTCGGAAGGCAAGTCCTCGATGATCAGGTTCTCCCCGTTCCCGTGTGAGTCCGAGACCAGGATCTCGGTCGCACCCATCTCGCGAGCCGCCGCGATCGCCGCGTTGACCTCCTTGGTCATGATGACGCGGAAGCGCTGATACTCGAAGCCCGACGGTCCGAGCTGGTCCCCAGTGACCACCCCGACCACGCCCTCCATGTCGGCGGAGATGTATACCTTGAGGCCGTCCTGTTGAGCGGCAGCCGGGTCGGCGCCGCCGAATAGCGTGACCGCGATCACGACGAAAACGAAGCTCTTCATTTTTTCTCCGGGGCCCTCGGGCGGGTTACGTCGCATGAAGGGAGACTATAGGGAACGCGCGTATCTTCGGGGGTAGCCAGGAGTGCGGCAACACCAGGGGGAAGGCGTGGAGCGGCGGGACTCATGTTAGAAGCGATAGTAACCGCGGTCGTGACGCTGATCGCGAACCTTGTATACATCGACCTCAGGCGTAAAGGCGTCGGTGGGTTCACTCGGTTCGTTTCCTTCTGGATGGGCACGCCTTGGTCGTGGGTGTCGTTCTTCATGGTGCCGAAGGGAAGTCAGCCGAAGTTCCGGCCGCCACCCGACGACGACGCGCGCCTGTTTCGGGAGGTGCGGCGGGATCGACTGTTGAGAGAACGTGCCGAGCGGCGACTGTCCGCCGAAGAGCCGGATCGAGGGGCGGCGACGCCCGAACTCTGAGCTGGTCCACTCCGGACCTCTCTGTACCGTGAAACGGGGAGGTCCCTTGCAGGGATCGCTCACATCCGAGCAGGTGCCGGTCCCGATCGGCGCGTACCGACCCGGGCGCCGAGATCTGAGTGAGCTGGCGCGGTTGGCGATCCCGGTGGCGGTCGTTCAGGTCGGGATGATGGCCATGGGGGCGATCGACACCGTGATGGTGGGGCGCCTGACTCCCACGGACCTGGCGGCGGTCGCCATCGGAAACTTGTACTTCTTAGGCATGGCGGTCTTCGGTATGGGGGTGCTCTTCGCTCTCGATCCGGTGATCTCGCAGGCGGTCGGGGCAGGCGACGACGACGCCGTGGCGCGCGGTGTACAGCGCGGCGGTGTGCTCGCCGTAGGACTGACCGTGCTCGCGTCCCTGCTGCTCCTTCCGGCCGAGCCCATTCTGGGGGCGCTTCGGCAGCCGCCCGACGTGGTGCCGATCGCCGCCGGGTATGCCGGTGCATCGATTCTCGGCGTCTACCCGTTCTACACCTTCGCCGTCATCCGCCAGAGCCTTCAGGCGATGGGCAAGGTGCGCGCGATCGTCTGGACGGTGGTCGTGGCCAACGCGGCCAACGTCGCCTTCAATTGGGTGTTCATCTACGGCAACCTGGGCGTGCCCGAGATGGGTGCCGTGGGCTCCGGGTGGGCGACGAGCCTCTCCCGTTGGTTCATGCTGCTGATGTTGCTCGTCGTCGCCTGGCCGTTACTCAGGCCTTCGCTGCGGCCATTCCGGCCCGAGGCGATGGCGCTCCCGCCCCTGGTGCGTCTGCTGAGCGTAGGCGCCCCGATCGGGGGGCAGCAGTTGCTCGAGTTTGGCGTGTTTGGAGCCGCCGGCTTGCTCATGGGACTCATGGGGACGATCGCCGTCGCCAGCCACCAGGTCGCACTCCAGCTGGCCGCGCTCACCTTCATGGTTCCTGTCGGGGTCGCGCAGGCCACGAGCGTCCTCGTCGGCCACGCGGTCGGGCGCGGCGACCCGCCCGGCACTCGCCGCTCGGCCGGTGCCGGGCTCCTGGTCGGCGCCGCGTTCATGAGCGTCACGGCGGCGCTTTTCATTCTCGTTCCGGAGCCGCTGGCGGCGATCTTCACGGACGATCGCCAGGTGATCGCAACCGCGGCGATGCTCCTCCCCATCGCGGGTGTCTTCCAGATCTTCGATGGGCTGCAGGTGGTGGCCGCGGGTGTGCTGCGGGGGGTGGCGGACACCAGGGTCCCGATGATCTTGAACTTCGTCGGATTCTGGCTGGTCGGGCTTCCCGTGTCCGTCGGGCTGGCGTTCTGGTTGGACCGGGGGCCGACCGGGGTGTGGTGGGGGCTCGCGCTCGGCATCGGGATCGTCGCGATTCTCTTGCTGTGCCGGATCCGCATCAGATTTGGAAGGGAGTTGAGACGCTTGGTCATCGACGAGCCCGAACAGCAACAGGTGAGCAGCGTATGATGGAAGCTCAGGAACGCCACATCGAAGTGCCGAAGACGGCACGGTATTGGGTTCTGGGCGAAGCCGAGGGCGCCCCGGATGAGCTCTGGTGCGTTCTCCACGGCTATCGTCAGTTGGCAGGCCGCTTCATTCGACGCTTCCAGGGCATCGCTGGTGGCGGCCGACGGATCGTGGCCCCGGAGGCGCTGTCCCGCTTCTACGTGGGCCGGCAGCCCGGCCGGCATGGACCGGAATCCGTTGTGGGTGGCACCTGGATGACGCGGGAAGAGCGCGAGAACGAGATCCGTGACTACGTGCGCTACCTGGACCTGCTCTACGACGAGGTCGGGGTCGCGGGCGCAGCCACCACCGTACTGGGGTTCTCGCAGGGCGTCGCGGCTGCGGCGCGCTGGGTCACGTATGGAGCCGTGCGTCCGCAGCGGCTGATCCTCTGGGGGGATTACGTACCGCCTGATCTCGATATGGCGAAGGCTCGTGCCGCGCTCGCCGATACCGAATTGCTGATCGTGCGCGGGACCGAGGACCCGGCGCTCAACGAGACTCTGCGTGCTCAGGAGCAAGAGCGCCTGGAGGCATCGGGGATCGCGTATCGACTGGTTTCGTACGACGGCGGGCACGACATCCATGCCGAGACGTTGGCAGAGCTAGGGGGCTCGTAACGAATGGCAGAAATCCCCAGGGACCTCGCTCGTGGTGTACTCGCGAAGAAGCTCGCGGCGGGGCGGATCCCGGGCGTGATCGGTGGAGCGCTGATCGGTTTCCTGCTGTTCTCGTGGTTGGGCAGCGTGGTCACCGGTAGTGGCCCCTACGTCTACTTCATCGGAGGGGCGGCGGCACTTGGTGCGGTGATTCTTGAGCTTCGGATGAAGAGCCTGGGCAGCTCATTTCTCTGGTCGAGCGCCAAGAAGCTGGGGGATCCCGTCACCATCCTGCGGTCGATCGAAGAGGAGATGGTGTCGGGGGATGCCATCCATCTCGGCGGCAGCGATGAATTGCTCGTGATGACGGGCGAATAGCTCGTCACTGACATGGACCTGCTTCCCCTGGAGCGCATCACCTGGGTTTACCAGAAAGAGGCAGGAAGCGGTTTGCTGGAATTCGGGCTCGCCGCGTCAGGTGTGCTCTCGAAGCGCCAAGCCGAGCTGGCGCGGGGAGTGAATGCAGCCGGCACCACCAGTCTCACGGTGCAGGCGATCGGGAATCCGCCGGTCACGATCTCCGTTCTGAGTCTTCATCTGGAGACCTTCCTCGTGGCGCTGCTGGATCGGTCGTCGGAGTGGTGCTCGGCTACCACGAGGAATACGAGAAGCTCTGGCGCGCCGACGAAGAGGGTTTCGTGAAACCGACCGAATTATTTTTGAACTCGTCGGAGGCACTGGAGGTCGTCACTGACGCGACTGACGCGATCTCGGACCTCGCGTCTGAGCTAGATCCGTAAGGGGTCCTCTGGTCATCGGCCGGAAAGGAATCGAGTCAGAACTCCCCTACGAAGTCGATCTCGGCTTCGAGCTCGTAGCCGAGTTCTCGGCGCACCGTTTCCTGCGCGAGGTCGATCAGATGCCGGACCTCGTGCGCCGTCGCACCGCCCAGATTGACCACGATGTTCGCGTGCTTGTGGAAGATGCCCGCACCTCCGTATACGTGCCCCTTCAGCCCGCATTCGTCGATGAGCCGCCCGGCGCCGATGCCGTCGATCTTCTTGAAAATGGATCCGGTGCACGGATAGAGCCAAAGGTCGGGGTGCCGTTCGTCCCGCCACTCCAGGTTGTCTCGCATGACCTGCCGAAGCTCGGGCGTCGGCTGTGCTTCGAGGCGAAAAGTCGCCGATAGCACGACATCGTCGCGGTGGTGCAGAATGCTCTCGTCGTATCCGAATTCGAAGTACTCGACACCCACCGTCCTGCGTTCGCCCTCTTCGGTCAGCAGATCCGCCGATTCGAGGATCTCTGCGATGAAGACCGTGCGCTCCCTTTTCGGTGCGGGCGAGAGGAAGTGCAGATTCTGCCAGAGCGCGCCCCCCACGGTGCTGGGGATGCCCACATAGTGGTGAAGCCCTCCGAGTCCGCGCGAGACGGTCGCATCGATGAGATCGGGATAGGTCTCTACCCCGGCCCCAGCCCGGACGCTCGAGTTGTCGAGGAACTCGATGCCCGCGATCTCGGATCGGATGATCAGCCCGCGAAAGCCGAGGTCCCCGACCAGGATGTTGGCGCCTCGCCCGAGCAGGAAGTGCGGGATCCCCAGTTCGCGCGCGGTCTGGATTGCGAGCACCAGGTCATCGGGCGTTTGCGCTCGATATAGGAGGTCGGCCGGCCCACCGATGCGGAACGTGGTCATGGCTGCGAGCTTCACGTCACGCTCGATTCGGTGCGCGCCGAGCACTTCCGTGAGGGCTCGTTTCGAGTCGATCATGAGCGTCATGGGATCCCGGGACACTGGCGTGGCGTAGACACGGCGGGCAAACATAGCTCTGGGCTGCGAAGCCTGGTAGCTTGGCCCGCCCTCGTCCCCGGCACTCCTCGAAACTGGCAATCCATGCGTTTTTCCGCGCTCCTGATGTCTCTGTTTCTGCTATCCGTAGCCGAAGCCACGGCGCAGAGTCCTATTCGGTATGCGATTTCGTTTGCGAACCGCGCGCACCACGAAGCCGAGATCACGGTCTCCTTCACGAACCTGGACGACCGACCCCTGCAACTCCGGATGAGCCGCTCGTCACCCGGCCGCTATGCGCTGCACGAGTTCGCCAAGAACGTCTACAATTTCCGGGCCACGGGTGAGGGCGGGCGAACCGTGACGGTGTCGCGTCCCAATCCACACCAGTGGGATGTCGCGGGACACGGGGGGGCCGTTTCGGTGACGTACACTTTGTACGGAGACCACGCGGACGGCACCTACGCGGGCATCGACCGCACGCATGCGCACCTGAACATGCCGGCGACCTTCATGTGGGCGCGGGGCACCGAGCAGCGCCCCATCGAGTTGGCCGTGCACGTGCCCGACGGGAGTGGCTGGCGCGTGGCCACGCAACTGGCCGCCACCGACGACGCCTTCCACTTCGAGGCGCCGGACCTGCAGTACTTCCTGGACAGCCCCATGGAGGTTTCGGACTTCTGGGTGCGCACGTGGCAGTTCGAGGGTCAGAGCTTTCGAGTCGCGCTGCACCACCAGGGCTCGGTAGCCGACGCCGAGCGGTATGCAACGGCCACCGCGGCGATCGTCGAAGCGGCTGAGTATGTATTCGGCGAGCTCCCGACCTTCGACCACGGCGAATACACCTTCCTGGCGTGTTATCTGCCGTGGGTGGCCGGGGACGGCATGGAACACCGGAACTCGACCGTGCTCACAAGCACGAGCTCATTGGAGAGCAACATGACCGGAGTGCTGGGCACGGTCGCGCACGAGTTCTTTCATGCCTGGAACGTCGAGCGCATTCGGCCGAGGACCCTGCAGCCGTTCGACTTCGAGCGCGCCAACATGTCGGGCGAGCTCTGGTTCGCCGAGGGCTTCACGAGCTATTACGACGACGTGTTTCTCTGGCGGGCCGGGATCATCGACGACGAGGCCTTCGCCGGACGCATGGGCGAGATCGCGAACAACGTGAGCAACGCACGCGGTCGCGAGTTTTTCTCACCGGTGGAAATGAGCCGACAGGCGCCGTTTGTGGATGCAGCGACCGCGGTCGATCAGAACAACCGTAACAACACGTTCCTGTCGTACTACACCTGGGGCTCGGGCATTGCCATGGCGCTCGACTTGACCCTTCGTGCCGACGGGCAAGGCGTGACGCTGGACGACGTGATGCGCGAGATGTGGCGGACCCATGGCGTGACCGCGGTACCGTACGAGGTACCCGACGTCGAGGCCGCGCTCGCTCGCGTGACGGACAACCCCGCGCTCGCCCGCGACTTCTTCGATCGATACGTGCGTGGTCGCGAGGCCCCGGATTTTCAGAGATTGCTCGGCGCCGCCGGTATCGTGCTCGCCCCGGCGTTTCCGGAACGAGCATGGCTCGGGTCAGGACTTCGGGTGTCCGACGGCGAGGCGATCGTGACCGGCACCCCGACCCTCGATTCGCCGCTGTTTCGAGCCGGGCTGGATCGAGGCGATCGAGTGCTCGAAATCGGGGGCGACACGTTCGGGTCCAGTGGCGAGTTGCGGGGATACCTGGAGAGCCGAGCGGCGGGCGAGGTCGTGACCGTGCGCTTCGAGAGCCGCGGCCAGACCTACCAGCGCGAGATGACGCTGGGTACGGACCCGACGCTCCGCGGCATGCTGCGGACACTAGGTTCGTCTACCGCGGCCGAGCGCGACTTCCTTGCCTGGTGGAAGGGCGGCTCCGGCGAGTAGGCACCGTGGACGGACACGACTTCAGCGTCCTGGTGGCGCGCGAACTGGATCGCCTAGCCCGTGAGGTCGAGGCGTATGACAGCGAGGCCGACCTGTGGGTGGTTCGTGGAGCGCAGCAGAACGCGCCGGGCACGCTTGCGCTTCACATCTGTGGCTTCCTGCAGCACTTCATCGGTGCCGCTTTAGGACCGACTGGATATGTACGCGACCGGCCGGCGGAGTTCGCTGACCGCGTGAGTCGCGCGGAGCTGCTCGAGGGGATCGCGCGGTGCAGGGAGGTGGTCACCGAAGTGCTCGACGGCTTGGGCGCGGAGGCGATGGAGGCCGAGTACCCGGGGGAGGCGCCGGCGCGCATGGTGGGGATTCGTACGGGGCCGTTCTTGGTGCACCTGGTGTGGCACATGGGGTGGCATTTGGGGCATATCTATTATCACCGACTCGCTGCGGAGGTGGGGTAGGGCTCCTTGCGGGTGGGACCGCCGCGCGGGCTCTACTCGCCGCGCTCCGGCTGAATCCTGTTGCTCCGGGGGTGCTGTATTTGGGGGCTTGGTCGGGGGTCGATTGGGGCCAAGGCTCCTGCGCGGAAATTCGCTTGCTTCGCTCGGGCGGAGGACGGCTGCGCCGTTCTCCGTTTTCCGTCTTCGGAGCCGGTTCGCGGATTACGCCGGCGCGCTCTGAGCAGAGCCCGCACGTCGGTCCCGTCGACTATTGGTCTTGTTCGGTCGGTGACACTAGAGGGGCCTTTGGGGGGCTAGACGGGAGATTCTGGGCTCAGTGGCCCAAGATCTCGAACCGAGTGGGGGGTGGGCTGCTTACGCAACTCGAGTCGATGCCTTCGATTGTGCCGGTTTGGATCAACTGCAGCATCAGGCGGTTGATGCATGGACCACCTTGACCGTGCCCGCCGTTCGGCACGATCACGTGCAGGCTGTTGGGCCAGTTGGCGGCGACTTTCTCAGCACCCGCGACTGGCGTCACGGGATCTCTTGCTCCAGAGAGCATGAGCGTAGGCTTGTCGGAGCGAACTGGGGTGAAGTAGTCCGCCGGCGGCTTGGCGGAAGGCCAGCACTCGCAAACCTGCTTGTATCCAGCGATCAGGAAGTCACCCATGAAGGTTACAGCCGTTTCCCGGGCGATGTCCTCCCAACTCAACGGGTCGATATCTTCGGCGCACAACACCGAGTAGTGGTAGCCGGCTGGTGTTCCCTGGGCCCCGCCGATCCACGCCTGACGCGCGAGGTAGTAGTCGGCCAACGCCCGCCAGGCTCCGTCGCGCGCTTCGTAGAGGCGTGCGGGAACCGTACCCGACTGCCCGTAGAGTAGGCCGCGCAGGGCGTAGGACAGGGGGCCGATACCGAAATCTACCGATGCACCACCCACGACGAGCCGGGGCGGGTCCTCCGTCGCGACTGTGAGCACTTCAGCCAATACCCTGCGGACATCAGGATAGGCGCTCTGGCACTGAGCCTGGCCTTCGCACTCCTCGAGCATGTTCTCGAGAGCACCCTGTAAATCGCGGGCGTGATACAGGTACACGTTCTCATCGATGGGCGCGACGCCGTTGAGGATCACCGTGCGGACCCTGTCGGGGTGACGCCTGACGAAGACCTGTGCCTCACGCGTTCCGTACGATCCGCCGTTGAGGTTGAGCCGCGTATACCCGAGCCAAGCGGACACGTCCGCTAAGTCGTCCATCGCGTGCGGAGTCGTGTACTGCGAGAGGTCCGTGCGCTGGGCGAGCATGTCCCGCCACGCATCCACGTGGTCGAGTGGGAAGACGGTCTCGAACCGCGAGGGGATGCCACCGGGAAACGGATTGTCGCAATAGAGCGGCGACGAGTTGCCGGTTCCTCTGTGATCCACCAGGAGAATGTCTCGATCGGCTCGTATGTCCGAGCCCAGGCCCTGGGCCGAGAAGAACACGTTCGGTGTAACGGGAGCTCCGGGCCCGCCGCGAAAGATCGTGACTGCATCGGAATGCCCCTGGTCGCTCAACGCCTCGAGGACGACGAAGGCCAAGTCGATGGTCCTCCCGCGTCCCGCCGCTCGGTTCTCGTACACGCGAAATCGCCCGCACAGGGCGTCGCCTGCGACGCCAGCCAGGCAGGGCTGCGTGCGTCCATCTCCTACGGCGACGTCGGGACCGAGACTCGGAAACGAGGGTCCTTGTTGGGTCGCTGCATCCGTCGGTCCGACCAAGAACACGACGGCCAATGCCGGCCAGTACCGGCGGGGGTTGATCTCACAACGTGGCTGCAGTCCGCAGCCTCGGATGACGACCAAGCCCCCAAGACCAGCACCCCCCGAACAACCAATTTCAGCCGGAGCGCGGCGAGTAGAGCCCACGCGGCGGCCCCCCCGCGAGCGCCCCAAATCCACCTCTAGTTTCGCCCCCGCCGAAGCACTCTCCCGGGCCGGATGTCGACGTATTGCCCGTCGGCCACAGCGGCTTGCCCGTTGATGAACACCCAAGGGATCCCCACTGGATACTGGTGCGGGTCCTCGAAGGTGGCTCGGTCGGCCACGGTAGCGGGGTCGAACATCACCAGGTCCGCGAACCATCCTTCGCGTAGCTGGCCGCGCTCGCGCAGGCCCATTCGCGCAGCCGGCATCGCGCTCATCTTGCGCACCGCCTGCTCGAGCGTGAGAACGCCCTCGTCGCGGGCGTAGTGCCCGAGTACGCGCGGGAAGGTCCCGTACCAGCGGGGGTGGGGGTGGCCCTCGCCCGGCTGCGTCAGGCGCCCGTCCGACGCGATCATTGTGAACGGGTGCGCCATGATGCGCGCCACGTCTTTCTCGTTCATGGCGTGGAAGATCGCGCTGGCGCCACCTCGGCGCACAGCCTCGATCACGAGCCTGGCGCCGGTTTCCGGTGTGGACTCCAGGCCTTCCCGGACCGCCCAGTCGTGCAGGGTCTTTCCTTCGAGCGAGCGATCCCAGGCGACGATTGCGAACTGGACCCGGTCGAGGTCGTTTCCGCCCCGGTCGTTGACGATGTTGAACTCGATCCCTTCGAGGATGCTGTCGGCGAGCGCGGGGTCTTCCATGCGCTCCAGCAACTCGTCGTTTCCGCCCGCCATGGCCCAGGCGGGGATCAGGATCGTGATGCCGGTATAGCTGGCGGTGTAGGGGTATTGATCGATCATGGCGTCGGTGCCCGCGGCTCGCGCCGAATCGATCATCGCGAGTGTGAGCACCGACGAGCCCCACATCGGTTGGCCGACGACCTTGTGGTGGGTCAGCACGATGGGGATGTCCGCGCGTTTCCCGACCTCGAGCGCTTCTCCCACGCCTTCCAGGAGCCCGAGGCCCTCTTCCCGCAGATGCGAGGTGTAGAAGCCGCCCCGACGCGCCGCGACCTCCGAGAGCGCGACCACCTCGTCCAGCTCGGAGAAGGCGCCCGGCAGATACTTGAGCCCCGTCGAGATCGCCCAGGCGCCTTCGTCCATGGCCTGGCCGACCATCTGCTTCATGCGCTCGAGCTCGCTCTCGGTCGGCGCCCGGTTCTCCAACCCCATGACCGCGCGCCGCACGGTGTTGTGGCCCACCATGAAGCCGACGTTCATACCCATGCCCAGGTCGGCGGCCTCCTGCAGGTGCTCAGCGAAGGGCCACGGCCCACCGCCGTCCGGGCCGCCCAGGGCCGTGGTGACACCCTGGCGCACATGGCTTTCAGCGCCAGGTAGCCTCAACAGCGGGTCGAGGTGCGTGTGGAGGTCGACGAATCCGGGCGCGACGACCAAGCGGGTCGCGTCGATCGTGCGCATCGCCCTCTCGGCGTCGAGCGGTACCCTCGAGACTCTTGCGATTCTGTCGTCGACGATGGCGATGTCCGCCTGGAAGCCCGGACGTCCCGTGCCGTTCATCACCGTGCCGCCTTGAATGAGCACGTCCCAGTCCGCATGTGTCTCGAGTCGGATGTACGTCCCGTCGAACGACGTGGTCCACTGGGTGCCGCCGTCGGTGGACAGTTCCCAGAGCTGCCGTACGCGGTCCCGGCCCCCGTCCAGGCGCGACCAGGTGATGCGGTTGAGCGTCACGACGCCCGCGGTGTCGACCGTCTCGCCTTGCATCACCATCCGCCCGTCCTCGTATCCGCCTTCGAGCTGTAAGAGCAGCCCCCCGTTGTCCACCCAGGTCTGGTGCCATACGCCTCGAGTCTGATCGAACACGTTCAGGCTCCGCCCTTCGTAGCCGGACGGCGTCGTGTAATGCTCCTGGAGTACGCACTCGCCCAGGCCCAGGGAAAGCGTGTTGTGGCCAGCCAGCGCTCCGTTCGCCGCCCGCACCATCCAGCGGCCTTCCCAGAAGTCGAAGTGACGGTGGGCTTCGCCGGAGCAGGGCGATTGCGCGTGGCCGGGCGCGGGGGCCAGGGCCAGCGCGAGGGTCATGAGCGAGCAGCAGATCGTACGCATTTGTTTCTCCGAAGCCGTGCGGGGTCGCTCCGGCAAGGTGTCGTGAGAGGCGAGCCCCTGCCAGGTCCCGATATCGGGATCGAACAGTGTCCGCCTGTGGGACGCACATTCGCGAAGGCGCACGGCCCGTCGTGTAGAGGGCAGGTTAGGTGATGTGATCGAAAACGTTATGTGGCAGGTGGTTACGCAGATCGTGACGTGTTTGGCACGGCCCTTCCTATAAGGATGCCATCTGATAAGGATGCCATCTGAGCGAACTGTAGCTCGGCCGGAGGGATGTTGGGGATGCGATGCGATGGGATCGGTGATCAGCCCGCCGGGTCCGGTCGAGCTCCTTCGCTCAGGGCCACGAACCATGGACACTCGAAGTGAGGGTGATGAAGGCGTGAGGACGACGACGAAAGCGCAATCGCGCGAAACGACAGCAGTCAAAGCAATGCTGGCCGCACTTGTTCTGTTGGCGTTGACGGCCACCGCGCTGGTAGCGCAACGAGCGCCGACTTCGTTGACCTTGGAGGAGGCGATTACGCTCGCCAAGGGCAACAACCCGATCTACTTGAGCACGCAGAACGACATGGCCGCGGCCAATTGGCAGACGCGGGAGGCCTATGCCGCGTTCCTGCCCACGGTCAATGTCAACGGCTTCGTGGCTTATCAAGAAGCTGGTGTACAGCGACTCGGGCCGTTGGAGTTCGAAGGGCCGACCGATTGGGTGCTCGCCCAACACAGCGTCAACTTCAGGTTGGCGATCAACGGCAACTCGATCTTCGGGATTTCCAACGCGCGGGCGAACAAGCGCGCGACCTTAGCGAGCGTTGGGGCTGCCGAATGGGCTCTGGAAACGCGCGTGGCGTTGCAGTATATGAGCGCGCTGCGCTTCATCGACCAGGTCGATGTCGCGCAGCGGCAGGTGGACCGCGCGCAACAAAACCTCCAGATCGTGAACACGCGTGTGGAGACTGGGGCCGCGGCCGGCACGGAGGGAAGGCAGGCTGAGGTCGATCTCGGTCGTGCCGAAGTCGCGATGATCCAGGCGCTGCGCGACGTGCGGCAGTCCAAGCTCTTGCTCGCGGAGCGGCTCGGTGTCGCTCTCGATGACGATGTCGAGTTGTCCAGCCAATTCGACATCGTCTTCGAGCCCGACTTCGATGTTGGGCCATTGATCGACCAGGCGCTCGCGTTGCACCCCTCTCTGATGGCCGTCGCGGCGCGGGAAAGCGCGAGCAGGGCTGCGGCGCGCCAGATATCGACGAGTCAGTACCTACCGTCGATCGTGCTGACAACCAGCTTGAGCGGCTTCGCGCGCCAAGCGATGAACGAGAGCTACATCATCGACCAGGTCGAGGGTGAGGCCGCCGGCCGAATGGGGAACTGTGAGTTCAGCAACAGGCTGAACAACGGCCTCGTGGGCGGCCTCCCCGGCTACACGAACCAGGATTGCTCTCAATTCGTGGCCACGGACGAAAGTCGCGTGGCGGCGCTGAACGCCAACCGGGTCTTCCCGTTCAACGTGGGCAAGAACCCGGTGCAGTTCAACGCGTCCGTGTCGCTCCCGATCTTCACCGGCTTTTCGCGTCAGCGTCAGGTGTCGCAGGCGAACAACGCCGCTGAGGACGCGGAGCACAGCCGCCGGGCGGAAGAGCTTCGCCTGAGGACCGCCGTGACGAATGCCTACGACAACCTCGTTGCGGCGTACCAGGTGATCCAGGTGGAACAGCGAAACCAGGAGCTTTCCGAGGAGCAGTTGCAGTTCCAGCAGCGTCGCTATGCATTGGGCGCCGCGGGCCTGCTCGAGCTCATGGATGCGCAGACGACCGTGACGATGTCGGACCAGTTGTACTTGAATGCGCTGTACGACTTCCAATTCAATCTGATCGCACTGGAAGCGGCCGTGGGTCAGCCGCTCCCTTCTCGAAATTAAAAAGGGCAGACCGTGGATATCATTCGCGATACTAGGCCGCAGAAGAAGAAGAAGCGGCTCGTGTGGGGCGCGGTGGGTGTGGGTGTGATCGCGCTCACGATCTTCCTGCCGCGGCTTCTCCCCTCGGCGGCCCCGAGCGTGAATGCCGCGACCGTGTGGAGAGACACCGTCGTAGAGGGCACGATGATCCGCCAGGTCCGAGGCCCGGGTACGCTCGTACCTGAGCAGATGCGCTGGATCACCGCGGTCACACCGGGTCGCATCGAGCAGATCTTCTCCTTGCCCGGCACGGAAGTGGGCGAGGGGGACATGATCATGGTCATGAGCAACCCCGACGTGGACATGCAGCTTCTGACGGCACAACAACAGCTGTCGCAGGCGCGGGCTCAGCTCGCTCAGCTGCGCACCAGCCTGGCGACGCAGGAGCTGACGCAGCGGGGCACGGTGGCTACGGTGCGCACGCAGTACTTGGACGCGGAGCGAAACTACGCGACCAACCAGCGCCTCTTCGATGAGAACCCGGACCTCGTGGCACGCGCCGACCTCGACCGCACCAAGGAGCAGGTCGACGAGTTGGAGATTTGGCTGCAGATCGAGCAGGACCGGCTCGAAATCATCAGTGGCACTTCGCAGGAACAGCTCGACGCGCAGATGGAGCAGATCCAACGCCTGACCGAAATGGTGGCTTTCAACCGGGACCGGCTGCAGTCGATGCGGGTGACGGTGCCGGTCGGCGGCGTGCTGGCTCCGCTCGACATCCCACTCCAGGAAGGGCAGTGGGTGCAGTCGGGTCAGAGCCTCTCTCGGGTGGTCGTTCCGGGTCGACTTAAAGCGGAGATTCGGATTCCGCAGACGCAGGCTCAGGACATCGTAGTCGGGCAGACGGCGTTGATCGATACGCGCACGGATACGATCGAGGGAACGGTGGTGCGCATCGACCCGGCGGTGAGGAACGGGACCGTGACGATCGACGTCGCGCTTCCGCGGAACTTGCCGGCTTCGGCGCGCCCGGACCTGAGCGTCGACGGCAACGTGATCATCGAGCGGCTCCCGGATGTGGTGTACGTGGGGCGCCCGACCTTTGGTCGGGCGAACGCGCAGGTGAGCATCTTCAAGCTGACCGAAGACGGCCAGTTCGCGGATCGCGTCACGGTGCGGCTGGGGGCGAGTTCGGTGAACGACATCCAGGTGCGAGAAGGCCTGGCTCCGGGCGATGTGGTGATTCTCTCGGACATGTCCCGGTGGGACGGGTTCGACCGAGTGAAGCTGAGAAACCGATAGGAATACTTTCCTTCGGAGCCTGCCCCGCTGTGATGCGGTGGGGAGGAGCGGTGGGCGACGAAGGAGCATTCGAACCCAAGGGTAGAGGGGACGACGATGGCTGGAGATCATCCGCTGATTCACTTGGAAGGCCTGAGCAAGGTCTTCTATACGGAGGAAGTGGAGACGCACGCGCTGTCGAACATCAACCTGTCGATCGCGACGGGTGAGTTCGTATCG
>Ga0066376_10000413_pt1 | contig 39453 bp, 36 predicted proteins | sample Knorr_S15_td_Bot_FD_77009 | JGI IMG/M metagenome (GOLD analysis project Ga0066376, IMG submission 77009) | Marine microbial communities from Southern Atlantic Ocean transect - Knorr_S15_td_Bottom_ad_5009_LV_A | ecosystem: Environmental > Aquatic > Marine > Oceanic | place: Southern Atlantic... | reverse complement strand
GCGTACTCGTTGCCATCGGGCGTCAACCGAACGGTGCTCATGTGGATGCGGATCGTGCTGGCGTGACTATTGATGAACGCGGCTTTATTGCAGTCGATCGCCAACAACGGACTAACGTTCCGCATATTTTTGCTATCGGTGACGTCGTGGGTCAACCGATGCTGGCGCATAAGGCCACCCATGAAGGCAAAGTGGCCGCAGAAGTCGCCGCAGGCAAGGCCAGTGCGTTCGATTCGACCTTGATTCCATCCGTTGCCTATACCGACCCTGAGGTCGCCTGGGTCGGACTGACCGAGCATGAAGCCAAGGCACAGTCGATCAACTACGAAAAAAGCGCTTTCCCATGGGCAGCCAGTGGTCGTGCGCTCGGTATTGGACGCAGCGAAGGCATGACCAAGTTACTCTTCGATCCGGACAGTCACCGCATCCTGGGTGCCGGTATCGTTGGACTCAACGCCGGTGAACTGATCGCCGAAGTGACTCTGGCCATAGAAATGGGTTGTGAAGCAGGAGATATTGGCCTCACGATTCATCCCCACCCAACGCTATCCGAGACCGTCGCATTGGCAGCAGAGGCCTTCGAGGGGACCATTACCGACCTGTACTTGCCTCGACAGAAGCAATCCTGACTCCCTGCGAACCACACCAGCTAACGTCACTACTGGCATTGCGGGGTGACCGTCTAAACCTGTTCGAGTTCGATCAGAGTGCCAAGAAAATCCTTTGGGTGGAGAAACAACACCGGCTTGCCATGCGCGCCGACACGAGGCTGCCCATCACCCAACACTCGGTAACCATCCTGCTGGAGCCGGTCGCGAGCAACATGAATATCTTCGACCTCGTAACACACATGGTGAATTCCCCCATCCGGATGTCGCTCAAGGAAACGCGCAATAGGTGACTCCGCTCCCAGTGGATGAAGCAATTCCACTTTGGTGTTGCCCAGTTCTACAAAGACGGTCACCACCCCATGCTCCGGGAGCTCGACCGGCATCGACACGCTCGCGCCCAGGGTATCCCGGTAAAGCCTTGCCGCCGCATCAAGATCCGGGACTACCATTGCTACGTGGTTAAGATGACCAATCATTACCTACGCTCAGTGTTGCTTTTTCAAAGCGGCATCCAACAATCGACTGGCGCCGGCTGTACCTGACAAGTTGCCAGCGACAACCTTATCTTCAATCGTCTTCGCGCGAGCTTCAAGTGCCGAGTCACAAAAAAATCGTTCCACCAGACCTTGGCGGATTTCTTCCCACAGCCATTCCCGAGCCTGATCATTGCGACGCTCCCGGTGCGCTCCCGATGCGAGCACACACGCACCAAAGCGCATAATGGTTTCCAACATCCCCTCGATACCTTCGTTATATAACGCAGACACGCCAACCACGGAAACAGTCCAGTCGATCGTGTGACGAGGCATCAACCGAAGTGCCTGCGCGAATTCGGCCACGGTCCGCTGCCCCGCCGCAGCGAGTTCTCCATCACACTTATTCACCGCGACCAAATCCACCAGTTCCATCACGCCCCGCTTGATCCCCTGGAGCTCATCCCCAGCACCTGGCAACAATAGCAACACAAACATGTCGGTCATGCTGGCGACGTGCAGTTCAGATTGGCCGACACCTACCGTTTCAACCATAATGAAATCAAACCCCGCGGCCTCACAAAGATAAATTGCCTCGCGAGTCCCTGGTGCCACACCCCCGGCACGACCCACTGTTGGAGACGGGCGCACAAATGCTTGCGGCTTATGGGACAGTGTCGCCATGCGGGTCTTGTCTCCAAGGATGGATCCGCCGCTGATGGTGGAACTCGGATCAACGCTAAGCACCGCCACTCGATGACCGCGGTCGATCGCGGCATTACCCAACGTCTCAATCAAGGTCGATTTTCCAGCGCCAGGCACACCCGTGATACCGACTCTGAGTGCACCACCCGCTAGCGGCATCACTCGAGACAAAACAGCTTCTGCATCCTCTCGATCCTCGGCACGCTGCGACTCCACTAGCGTGATACTTCTCGCCAGTGCCCGACGGTCACCGCCTATCAGTGCCTCGACCAGATCGTTTATCCTACCCGCGGTCATGCCCCGTCCGGTTCAAACTCAATAATCGGTTGATCCACGTCCAATGTCTCCCCGGGACTCGCGTGCACTGCCGCTACGACTGCGTCACGTTCTACTCGAAGAGAGTTTTCCATTTTCATGGCTTCGACGATGGCCACCTCATCACCGGCGTTGACCGAATCTCCGACCTCAACTGCAATTGAAACCAGCAGTCCGGGCATCGGGGATCGTAAATAATTTGTCAACTGTGACGATATCTTGATCGGCATCTTGTCGAGCAAGGCATCGACATGAATCGGTAGAACTCGAATCCATAACGAGATCGATCCGTGTTGCATGCGGTAACCCATTTCATGGCGATCAAACTGGGCAAAAAAATCGGCGCCGTCGATTTCAAATGCCACTACCGGCTGCGGCGGCCACCACTCCGTTCTAAGTGTCATGAGCTCGTCACCGAGCAATACCTCATAACCCTGGCGGGTTTCAAGCACCCCGACCTGGTCGCGCGAGTCACCCAAACGTACGCTGTACTCCCGCCGCTCCGGGGGCACGATGTCATTAATACCAGCCCGTGTCTCGAGTCGATGATGCAGCACAGCCCCCAGCGCAACCATTCGACGCCGCACCTCATTGCTCGGCATTAGCTCCCCAAAACCATTGGGAAAATTCTCGTCAATAAAACCCGTAGACAAAGACCCTGTGAGAAATCGCTCGTGCTCAAACAATGCCGCCAAAGCTAATCGGTTAGTTGTCACACCATCGATTCGAAACTGATCCAGCGCCGTACGCATACGAGCAATGGCCTCATTACGACTATCACCGTGTGTAATCAACTTGGCCATCAACGGATCATAATAAATACCGATTTCATCACCTTCATCAACACCGCTATCGACCCGGACATGTCGACCCGTTGCCGGTGGTCGATAACGAGACAGTCGACCTGTTGAGGGCAAAAATCCGCGCGAGGGATCCTCAGCATACAACCGGGCCTCCATTGACCAACCAGAGATGCCGATATCATTCTGAGTAAGCGTCAAGGACTCGCCCGCTGCGATCCTTAACATCCATTCGACCAAATCCAATCCAGTGATGTACTCCGTGACCGGGTGTTCGACCTGTAGCCGTGTGTTCATTTCCAGAAAATAGAAATCGCCACCAGGATCAACAATAAATTCGACCGTACCGGCCGAACAGTAATCAACTGCACGCACCAGCGCGAGTGCCTGCTCACCCATGGCCTGACGGGTGGCATGATTCAGAAACGGTGAGGGCGCCTCTTCGATCACCTTCTGGTGTCGTCTCTGAATGGAACATTCCCGCTCGTTCAGGTGAATACAGTGTCCATGCTGGTCCGCCAGTACCTGAATTTCTATATGGCGGGGCTCAGCAATAAACTTCTCCACAAAGATTCTGTTGTCACCAAAACTCGACTGCGCCTCGCTACGTGCACGCTCGAAGCCTTCACGACAGCTAGCTTCATCCATGGCGATCCGCATCCCCTTGCCACCACCACCTGCGCTTGCCTTAAGCATCACCGGGTAACCGATCATTCTGGCGTGCTTCAATGCGGCATTAACATCCGCCAATGCCTCATCGTGACCCGGTACAACGGGCAATCCCGCGCTAAGCGCCAATTTGCGTGAGGCAATCTTGTCCCCCATGACCTCGATAGCATGAACACTCGGGCCAATAAAGGTGATGCCCGCCTCATCAAGTGCCGAGACAAAACGTGCGTTCTCAGACAAGAATCCGTAGCCCGGATGGACGGCATCGACCTGCAACTCAACACAAGCAGCAACTATCCGATTGATATCGAGATAACTCTCTGCGCTCGGCGCAGGACCAATACATACGGCTTCGTCCGCTAGAGCGACGTGACGCGCGCTGCCATCGACTTCGGAATACACCGCGACCGTTGCAATGCCAAGACGCTTAGCCGTTTCGAGAATGCGGCAGGCAATCTCACCGCGATTAGCAACCAATACCTTTTTGAACATGTGTGATACCAGAGAGAATCCTTTGATTCCAGCACTTCAGTCCCAAGCGGACAGCACTTCCATTTAACCGTATTCGACAGTCACAGGCAAAAACCTTATTTCACTCGAATGGCATTGTGTCAATCAGCAAGCAGGCGGGCTTCGACTTGTTGCAGATCATGCGGCGAGTTGACATTGAAAAATATGTCATTGTGTTCGGCAAAAACAACCGGCCGCCATTGATGGCGGTCGAACCAACGATCAATCTTACGTTCACCCGCATCAAGGTATTCGGTGAGATCAGCCAACAGACGAGTGTGCACAAGACTGAACACAGGCTGCAGGCGGTTGCCGTCATGTGCACACACCAACGGTGAATCATATTGCGCGGCAACATTAAGAAAGCGCATCACAAGATCATGGGGCAAAAACGGTGAGTCACAAGGCACCATCACCAACCACGGCGTGCGGGACGTGACCAGACCCGCCGCCAACCCTGCAAGCGGGCCCAGAAACCCGGTCATTCCATCCGTCACTATCCGCCGGCCAAACTCTGCGTAACGCTCAAGATTGCGGTTGGCGCTGATCAGCACCTCGTCAACCTGGGGTGCAAAACGCTCGAGCACCCAGGCAAGCATCGGGCGATTGCCTAACGAAACCAGGCCCTTGTCCTCACCCCCCATACGACGTGCTTGCCCGCCTGCCAGCACCAGGCCCGTGACAGCATCACTCGCAGTGAATTGGGTCAAGATAGGTCTCCCACCTGGCCGCTGTCAATGAATGCACGGGTCCCGTGGCCGGCCCGGAATTGGACCTATAATAGCGGTTAGTTGTAGGCGTAATAAAACCATTCGAATAAGAGACACCCATTGACCTCGTTAGAAATCATCTGGGAGTCATATTGATAAAGCGACTGATCCCCATCACTGTGATGTCACTAGGGGCTGTATGGCTGCTTGCGGCCTGCCAATCGCTCGACTCCCTCGATACTCCAGTGCGCCTTGACGATGGATTGCAGTCTCTTGCAGTACCGCCTGATCTCACCGCCCCTAGCGCAAACGAGAGCATCCACCTGTCGGATGCCGTCCGACAACGTGCCAGCGGTGGGCAACTGAAAGCCTTTGGCGCATTTAAGGATTTTGAGAAACGCGCTGAATACAACGAATTCCTTAAGTGGCGAGCGCAAGAAGGCATCTCACAATCTATTGATTTTTCGGCATTCAAAGCGGCCAAACAAGAAGCGCAACGAGCACTCCTTAGCAAACGGGGCGTGTTAACCGCGTTGGATGACAGCGGCCAGCAACTGATACTGATCGATGACACACTGGACAACAGTTGGAACCGCGTCGATACCGCCGTCCTCAATATGGGCGTACAAACGCTCGACATCACTCGCGCCACCTGGACTTTTCGCATTCACTACGATACTCGCGAGCCTGCAGGTGAAAGGAAAGGACTAAAACGACTCGCATTCTGGCTGCGTGAACCGGTCATTTATCAACTCCAGTTGCGACAACAGAACGACATTGTTGTTGCCGCAGTCTATGACGAGGACCACATCGCGCTGACTGATGCAACAGCCAACGCTTTCGTTGCCCGGCTCGCCGTACAGTTGAAAACATTTGCCCGCGAGCGCGAACAACATGTAGTCGGTGGGCGAAAAGGTGTGTCTGGAACTTCGCTTAGCGAAGGGGCCACCGGTCGACTGCAATTGACCTTACCGCTCGGCCCGACCCTCGCCTGGCAACGCCTTGATCAAGTGCTGAGTGAGGTTGGTTTCTCTGTTTCAGAGAAAAATTCAGAGACGCTCAGTTTTGTTATCCGCTACGCTGATTCGAATGCGCCGGACTCGGTCCCTCTCATTAAGAAACTCGCCTTCTGGAACAAAGATTCGATCACACCGGCCAGCACTTATCGCGTGCAATTGTTACCAGAGGGAACCAACACCATTGTCGATGTGATGAACATTGAGGGAAATCCAAGTGAAACCGGCGATCGAATTCTGTCGCTGATCTTTGAGCGACTGAAATATTAGCGGCGACGAGCAAAGACCCGCCAGGCTTAATCATTCACTGAAATACAGCAGAAGGGTCAGTCATTCTGACGTTGACGCTGCCACTCAAGATAAGCCTTAAACTCCTGCCAGCGCTTCCACTCCAGGTACTCAGCATACTCCGCATCGTCCACCACGGGACTTGGGTTGAGGGTCCCTTGCGGGTTTCGAAAGAAGGCGGATAAGTTAATACCCAGTCCCTCTTCCATCCTTGGATTAACCTGACCGACAGGCGCAGCAGATGTTGCGGTTGACCGACTAGCGCCAACAACCGCGTCACCGGTCGATGCACAACCGCTCGTCAGCGCCAGCACCATCACCGCCGCGACACAGCACACACCTCGATTAATCAGGTTCAATCCCATGCTTTCCTTGACTGATGTAAAACGCGAATGCGACCCCTGCCAGAGTAGCCGGGCCCCGGAGGCGTTGGCCAGACTACTGAACAAACTGTTTTATGCCATTTTGTTGCATTCTAACGTAAGCCACGGGCCATGTTCGTAGTGCCAGGGGAGGGGTTGAGCACATGCAAACCAGAAGGCCAGGGATGGCTGTTGCTAAATAACAACGGTTTCCCTGGCCTTCGTCGTGCTTTAGCAACAACTGTTGCAATTGGGCCAACGATTCGTCAAAATCCATGGGCTTTTGTACAAAAGGCACTTTAACTTTTTATTTCGAGGAGAGTTCATACATGAACAAGAAATTGCTTGCAGTTGCGATTGCCGGCACGCTTGCCGCTCCGATCGCTATTGCCGATGTTGCTGTGTCAGGGTCGATTCGCGTTGGGCTTCAAGGCGCGAGTGACGGTACTGATACAACGTGGCAAATCAAGAACGGTGGTTCGCGTCTTCGCTTCAAGGCATCTGAAGATCTGGGTAACGGCCAGTCGGCTTATGTGACCTATGAGTTTGGTGTCGATGCGGGCGGCGGTTCGATTGGTGGCGGTAGCCGCAATCGCCTGACCGAAGTCGGTATTAAGGGCGGTTGGGGCAGCCTCAGCCTGGGTTCCCAGTGGAGCACACAGTGGAGCATGGTCGGTACCCATATCGACAAGTCGAACGCGTTTGGTGGCCAGGGTTACCAGGGTCAGTACCGAATGAATAATTCGGTTCGCTATAAGACCTCTATGGGTGCACTGGCGGTTGGCCTCGATGCACAGATGCGCAGTGGCGGCGATGACATTGATAGCGCCACGATTGGCTTCGGCGGCAGCATGGGTGGGTTGAAGTATGGCGTTGCCTGGCGGGACAACGGCGACAGCGATTACACCGGCATCGGTTTTGGCGCAAAGATGGGCGACCTCAAGCTTTCCGGCGGTTGGTCTGATGTGGACGGCGGTAACTCCGGCTCCAACATCAACATCGGTCGTCTTGCCGGCATTTGGATGTCCTACGGCAAGGTCAGCGGTAGCGATGGTGCATTTGTCGCGAACTACCACCACAAAGTTGGCAAATCGACCACCGTACGGCTCGAAGCCAGAGCACAAGACGATAACAACGCGGGAATCATTATTCTTCGCAAAGAGTTCTAAAGTTTGAACCGGAGTTATCCGGTGTTGTAAAAAAGGGCGCCGCAAGGCGCCCTTTTTCTTTGTCTGCCCGACCTTTGTCTGCCCGAACAACAGAACTGACCTGAACTATTTAGCCAGCAAGGTCCCAGCGACCGACGGGCCCAGCGCTTCGATTAACGGCTGCAGCTGTGATTCGTATCGACGCCAACGTCCGATCGATCGAATATTCAAGGGTTGTCGCACCTGCCATAGACTTAGCGTCTCGACCCGCCCTACTCGAGTATGGTGAGCGAGACAAGCGTCACTCCAAACGAGCCCAAGCGACTCGAGAAGGTCACCCACTGTTTCACGCGGTGTTGAAACCAACTGTTCATAATCAACCTCGAGCAGCGCACCGCCCAACACCCCCCGCCAGTGCGCCATCAAGGCAACATACCGGTGATAGTACGCTGCGATATCTTCAAGCCGATACGCGTAATCCATACCCGGCGGAAAGTGCTGGCAGTAGATCGACAGCGCGGTATCCATCGGGTTTCGGTTGCAATGAATGATGGCCGCTTCGGGGAAAAGGAGATGGATCAATCCCGCGTGCAAAAAATTCATTGGCATCTTGTCCGTCACCCGCTTAGCCTCACCCACGCGCTGTGTGAGTTCATCAAGGTAACGTCCCGCCAACGACTTCACAGCCTTCGCATCGAGCTGACTCACACCGGCTGGATAGGGGTTGCCCGCACTGTGATGGGCTTCTATCCATAGGCTGATTTCCGTGATCTTGCGCAGTTCACCCGCCGCTGAGACATCGGGGTGGGCCGCCAATACCTGTTCAAGGAGCGTGGTCCCGGAACGGGGCAATCCGATAATGAATATCGGCTGTCGGCTCACCTCGCCCCATCTCGGGCGATCTTCAAAAAACGCCCGATCAAAATGCTTCTCAATGTCATCAAACCGACGAGCGAGTCGGTCGATGCCAAATCGCACCGCCTTGTGACGCTCGTCATTGGCCTGTCTAAAGTAATCAAACGCTTCCTCATATTCGCCACAATCGTCAAGGGCTTTGCCAAGCGCGAAGCACAATGCTGCCCGACTCGGCGAAGAAAGATGATCACGCTGCAGTGCCACCCGCATCGCCAGAATGTCTTGATCCGCCGTGCTGTCGAAATGCTTTAATACCGACAGATTACGATAAGGGTCACCATAGTCTGGGTGACTAGCCGTCAATGCTCTGAATACGCTCTCAGCCTGCTTGCTTTGCCCAGTCGCCGCCGCCAGTAACGCCTGATTATTCAACGCATCGGGGTGCCCAGGCGTTTGTTGTAAAACCGCGTCATAAAGCAACGTCGCCTCATTCGGCCACTGCAGCTCGGACAGGCAATTGGCCAATTGCAGCTGAAGCGGTCCAGACGCTGGATGTTGTATCAACGACTCTCGGTAAATTTCGACAGCCTCCTCGATCCGCCCGACGTGCTGCAACATCTCGCCAGCCGATAGCCACAGGTCCACCTGATTCGGTTGAGTGTCGAGAGCGCCGCGAAGAAGCGCCAGGGCCTCTTCAAACTGGCCCAACGCGGTCAATGACTGGGCGAGCGAAATGGTCAGGTTGACATCAAGCGGCTTCTTGTCGAGTCCGCTCCGGAAAAACATCAGCGCATCAGTCCAACGCAACTGCTCCGCGGAGCATTGTCCTAACATGAGATGCGCTTCGAACCGATCCGGCTGCAACGTCAGCGCCCGCTGCGCCGCGTCGCTAGCGGCATCGACATCGCCTGTGGCAACAAGACTCTCCGCTAACACCAACCAGCCATCATAGGCTGTTGGATCAATGTCGAGCATTCGTTGTATTTGTTTTATCGCCGCCACATGTCGATTCTGCTGACGCAGGACAACTGACAGATTAAAGTGCACCGGTGCGTTTTCTGGAAAAGCCTTCGCTACCCGTCGAAGACGTTTCTCAGCGTGAGACCAATCGCCACGTTCCATCGCACGCAAGGCCGTGGAAAAATCCCGTTCCGCACGGGCGGGATCATAATTTTGACTCCGTCCCATTGATTACACTCGGCTCACCTTGACTAGCGTCAGACCCTCTCGTTTACGAAACCAGTCCAACATTTCACGCTTAATCATAACGCACACACTGGAAACCACCCTCGATCTGGGCGACATAAACACGCATCTTAGAAGGTTGATATCAAGCGATCACTCAGTGCAAAGTACGACGCTGTCTCCAAGAGCGTTCTGGCATGGCCATGGATATCAAGCAAGTGGGACCTACTTTTGCCGGCGAAGTGACTGGTATTGACCTTCGCCTGCCGTTGAATGCTAAACAAGTTGCTTTTGTCGAGGCGGGCATGGATGAATTTGCTGTGCTGGTGTTCCGCAATCAACTAATCACCGATACGCAACAACTCGAGTTCAGCAACAACTTTGGCCGAATAGAATCCAGCGAGGGTGGCAACCCCACATCGAAGCCCCACAACCGGCGCTTACGCGTTGACATGGCAGATGTCTCTAACCTCAATGAAAAACAGGACGTCTTCGAGCGTTTCGACCGTCGTCGCCTGTTTAACCTCGGTAACCGGTTGTGGCACTCCGACAGCGCCTTTCGCGCAACGCCCGCCAAGTATTCATTGCTGTCAGCACGTCACGTACCGAAGAACGGACCCAACACAGAATACGCCGATATGCGTGCAGCCTACGATGCGCTTGAGGGCTGGATGAAAGAAGAAGTAGAAGGCCTGATTTGCGAGCACTCACTCATTCATTCACGCGGTGCACTTGGATTCACTGATTTCAGCGACGAAGAGCTTGAAACAATGAAACCGGTTCACCAAGCGCTGGTCAGAACACATCCGGTCAATCGCAGAAAATCGCTTTTCCTCGCATCGCACGCCGGGAGCATCCTCGATTGGCCGGTTGCTGAAGCTCGCATCTTTCTCCGTGATCTGATCGAACACGCCACTCAATCGCAGTTTGTCTACGCCCATCGCTGGGAAGTCAATGATCTCGTTATGTGGGACAACCGACAGACAATGCATCGAGTCAGGGGATTCCGCGGCGAAGAACAGCACCGGGACGTGCGCAGAACCACTATTGCCGGTGATGGTCCAACCACAACGCAAATAGCTTGACCCCTGCAGCGTCTCGAAGGTTGGACGCCCGTCAAACGATTTAAACCGTGTCGGCCATATGTGAAGGAATAGAGTACGTGCACGTTGCATGGGCAACTAGGTCCGACTCACCCGCTACGTAAATGTCCACGCTCCCAACAGCCAACCGCTTGCCTAACTTGATGAGTTCTGCCTCAGCGATCAGGTCGCCAGGCATCGCTTTAGCTAAGAAATTGATGTTCAAGCTGCTGGTCACCGCCATCTCGACCAGGCCCAACCGGGTCAATACTGCCGCATAAATTGCATAATCCGCCAACGCCATCATGAGAGGTCCTGACAACGTGCCTCCGGGTCGCAGGAATTGGCTTTGATAGATAGCCCGAACCGTCACGGAACCGGAATCCAGTCGCTCGGCCTTGATACCGCATGCAGCTGCAAACGGGAGTTTCTCTCGCGTCAGTTGATCAAGTTCATCAAGAGTAATGCGTGACATTCGGTAGTTTACTTCGAGGGGATTTGACAGTACCGTTCAACGTGACTATTACCTGTAAACAGCGCGTTCATGAAAAATGCAACTGTTGTGCAAAAAGCGTCGCCTTCAAGCCTTGTCCTTCGTACCAGCGAAGACAATGGCGTTGCAACGCTAACCCTTAATCGGCCCGCGCAGTATAACGCCTTGTCAGAAGCGTTATTAGAGGCACTAGAAAACGAATTCAGCATCATCGCCACCGATAACACTATCCGCGTGGTTGTGCTTGCCGGTGCAGGTCAAGCCTTCTGCGCGGGGCATGATCTAAAAGAAATGCGACAAACACCGAATACAGCGTACTACGAAATGCTTTTTAAGCAGTGTAGCCGAGTCATGCTCTCGATGGTTGCGTTACCTCAACCGATCATTGCTCGAGTGCACGGCACGGCAACAGCGGCAGGTTGCCAACTGGTTGCCAATGCCGATCTAGCCATCGCCTCCGATGCTGCACGTTTTGCGGTTTCTGGGATTAATCTGGGTCTTTTCTGTTCAACACCCGGTGTTGCCTTAAGTCGTAACGTGCCGAGAAAACGTTCATTCGAACTATTAATGACAGGTCGTTTTATTAATGCTAAGACGGCCGTGGAGTACGGCCTAATCAATCAAGCCGTCTCAAACGAAACGCTCGATCAGGCTGTGTCAGGCCTTGCAAACGAGATCGCTAGCAAGCCCGAATCCGCCGTGCGGCTCGGTAAGCGACTCTTCTACCAGCAACTCGGTCAACCGCTGGAAGAGGCCTATGCCTCGGCTGGCGAACGAATGGCCTGCAACATGGGATTTCCAGAAGCCATTGAAGGTATCGATGCGTTTATCGAAAAGCGGGAGCCTGAGTGGTCCTGAGCGGACTTGGTAACAACTCACTCGGCACTTTCTGCCGGTGATCCATCGTTCGATAAGCCAGGGCCTCAGTAATTTTTGGGCGTGAAATTTGTGCCTGGCTTTCGAGGTCAGCCAGCGTTCGACTGATCCGTAACACATGATGGTATGCGCGGGCGGACAAACCAAACATATCGATTCCTTTGTTGAGTAGCCGCACCGCATCATCGTCTAATACACACACCCTGTTTAATTCAACCCCAGTAAGATGGGCATTCAACATGCCGCTGCGGGCAAACTGTAATTGATGTGCGTCACGAATCCGTTTGGCCACCTCGGTGCCATTCATCACCTCCGTATGACCGCGTGTAAGATCAGCTGCGGTCACTCGGGATACCATCACCTGAAGATCGATGCGGTCGAGCAACGGCCCTGACAGTCGTGCACGATAGCGCTGTAACTGCGTTGGAGTACAGTAACACTCGCGTGTCCTATCGCCGTAATAACCACAGGGGCACGGATTCATGGCCGCAACCAGTTGGAACCTGCAGGGAAAGCGTAGCGCATGACCTGCGCGCGCAATGACAATGCCGCCCGACTCAAGCGGCTCGCGCAGTTGTTCCAACACTGAGCGTGGAAATTCGGTCAGTTCGTCTAAAAATAAGACACCATTGTGCGCCAAGGAAATCTCACCCGGCTGAGGGTGATGCCCCCCACCGATCAGTGCAACCGCGGTTGCACTGTGGTGCGGTGCGCGAAAGGGTCGCTGCAGAAAACAATCATCCATTCGAGTATGGCCGGTCAGTGAATAAACCATCGCAGTTTCCAATGCTTCTTCCTGACTCATTGCGGGCAACAAACCGGGCAAATGCGCTGCTAAGATCGACTTGCCACAACCCGGCGGGCCCATCATGATTAATCCATGTCCCCCGGCTGCCGCCACCTCCAACCCGCGCAGCCCCACAGCCTGCCCTTTTATTCCGCTGAGATCGCTTTCAGGCATCGCCCTAAAAGCTGGCTGATCGAATGTCCAACTAAGGGTTTTAACTCCCGCCAAGTGATCGACTAACGCACTCAAATTAAACGCCGGCAGCAATCGAGCAGTACGGACCCGTGAGGCCTCGACAGCATCGCCTGGAGCCAACGCGACCGTATGTCCCATAGCCGTCGCGGCAACGACCGCCGACAGTATCGTATCAACTGGCCGCAACTCACCGCCGAGTCCCAGTTCAGCAAGAAATTCGATGTCTTGCAGTGCTTCGAGGGATAACTGTCCGGCCGCGACAAGAATACCCAGCGCAATCGGCAGGTCAAATCGGCCCCCGCGTTTCGGTAAATCAGCTGGCGCCAATCCAACCGTGATCCGTCGTGTGGGGAAATCAAAACCAGAATTTTTTAACGCACTGCGGACTCTCTCACGACTCTCTTTAACTGCGGTCTCCGCCAAACCAACGATAGAGAATGACGGCAGCCCGTTGGACAGATGCACCTCCACGGTGACCAGCGGTGCTGATGTCCCAAGACTTGCACGACTGTAGACAACTGCAAGGGACACAATGGCTTCTCCTTGTCTTATTGACCCAATCCATGGATCTTGGTGATGGGCTTAGCGATGTTCCTCTGGTGGTTCGTCGTGGAGTTTCCGTTCTAGTTGATCCAGGCGGATCAACAGAGATTCCAATTTCTCTCGCGTCCTGAGGAGCACTTTTTCCTGAACTTCCATCTCCTCCCGCGTGACTAAATCCATCTTCTCCAACGCCGAGCGCAGCGCCGCGCGCACGTTTTTACGCACATCCTCTGTCAACTCGACCGGCAAAGCAGTGGCTATCGCGGCGGCGATGCGATCAAACGTCATGGTTTTAACAACGGCATGGGACAAGCACTCATAACATAACAGTGTAGCAGAGCACTATGAGTTGCAAAGGCAGTCAAAGCAGTGTCGTATGTCACTGATAATCTGCTTTACTGTGCCTGAAAACGAGGGCTCCGGTATTCGATAAACGCCCGGCCCATCAATTCATTCAACCATGCCTCGTAGCGCTCGTCTATTTTGCGGGAGCGGATTGTAGATCTGGCCTGGGCCCTTAACCGTTTCCCGCCGACATCGTGCAATCGCTCGTCCGTGACCTCGATCAAGTGCAACCCGAAACGGGTCCGCGAAGGAAAACTCACCTGACCCGGCACCAATTCCTTCAAGACAGCCTCAAATTCCGGCACCACATCCCCCGGACCTACCCAGCCGAGGTCACCTCCGTTCGACCTTGAAGGCAAGTGTTCAGAATGCAGACGTACCATGGTTGAGAAATCAGCCCCGGCAAGAATCCGATCCCGCACCCGGACAAGTCGAGCGCTTACCATCGACAGGTTGGACACGGCATTGGGCACCTGCAGAATATGTCGTACTCGATACTGACGAACCAGTTGCTGTCCGGCCTGGGCGCGAACATTCAGCCGCACGATGTGAAAACCGCCAGCGGATTCCACAACCGAAGAAAGATCGCCTGGCGCCAGCCCCTCAACCGCAGCAACCAACAGTTCAGGCAGTCGACTGACCGGGCGCAATCCCAGATTACCGCCCTTGGATGCGTAAGGTCCTTGCGAAAACTGACGCGCCGCCTCGTCAAAGGGCATTCCTGACTCAACCCGGCGCAGAATATCGAAGGCCAACGACTCCCGGGTTTCACGCTCGGCCGCGCTGACAGCCGCGGGGACGGAAATTAAGATGTGAGACAAATGCAACTGCGCTTCCTGTTTTACTGCGTGCTTTTTCTGACTGGACAGAAATTCATCAATTTCGACATCACTCGCCTCGATATGCCGCGTGACTTCAGATGAGACTAGCTGACGAATAACAAGCTGTTCTCGCACACCCTCGCGATAACGGGCAAAGGGCATTCCGCGACGCTCCACCTCACGGCGCAGCCCATCAATCGACAACCGATTTCTCTTCGCCATGCCAGCCACCGCATTATCGACTCGGGCTTCGTCCACGCTGATTCCCCGCGCCTGCGCACGGTGCAACAACACCTGATCTTGAACCAGTTCCAGCAGTACCTGGCGTTCAAGCTTATCCTGCGCCGGTATGTCCTGTCCCGTAGATTGCAGATCAGCAACATGCTGAACGAGGCGCAACTCTAGATCCGATTGCGTAATCACACCGTCATCAACAATCGCCAACACACGATCAAGATCAGCCCCCATGGCCGATGGAAGAAACACGATGAAGATAGCCGTCAATAGGCCCGCAAGCCACCAGCGGCTGCCACGGCAATCAGGCGAGTAGCCATCCATCGAAAACTTGTTTGAATAAGTTAAGGGCGCAAGAAACCCTCCACCTATCTGCCCACGGCGCCAGAACTCCATGCGCTTCACGTCAATTCAATCCTCCAAGAATCTCAGTCGGTTGAGGCTGTAGCCGCGTACATGCGCGCAATCTCACCCGAAGAAATACTCCCCAATCCCTTCAGTCTCAGCGTGAACATCACTTGTGGACCATCGTCATCATCCACCCACTCATCCTCAACACTCACCTGAATCGCCCAACAACAGTCATCGTAACCCAGGCTCACGGCAGAGTACTGATTCTGCTTATCATCCAGCGTATAAATATTACGCAGGCCGACCTGCCACCGCCGACCCAGTGGCCACGTTGACTCCAGTGACAATTCATCGTGACCGTCATCTGTTTTATACCAATACCCCGCACTTAACTGCCACCTTGCTCCCTTCGCGTAATCAAGACCGAGACGGAAATTCGACACTGCGCTTTCATCCCAATTCCAGTCAGAAAATGCTGACGCCCTCCAGTTCTGGTTCAAACCTATTGTCATTTCACTGAGGAGATTGGAATAGCGCTGTGTTAACGGTGAAGCGTTTCCGTCTAGGCGAACCTGGCGATCATTCAAGAACACCATCTGCGCGACCTGGGCACCGAGACGCTGGTAACCAGTGGCTGCTTCCATAGCACGCGTCTCAAGACCGAGTGTCACTCGGTGAGTATCACCAATTCGGTCATCGCCATAAAAGCGGCCGCGCTGATAGTAGTTGGAGATGTTGTCAAAACCGATCTCGCCGCTGTCGAAATTCGGCAAGGTCTTCTGGTCTTCAAACGGGATATACACGTAGTAAACCTTAGCCTCCAGTCCCTGCACATACTCCGCACCACCCAATGACAGCTCACGATCCAGAAACAACCGCGAATCGATGTGCAGCATCGGAATGAGGCGACTGGCAGAACTGCTACCGACACGGTCAAGTTCATATTGCGTGTAATGCGCAGTCACTCGAGGTCGAAGATAACCATAAGTTCTCTCAAAATTGATCTCGCCGTAAGGCGCCAGATGGAACCGAGTGCCTTGCGTTCGAGCGGCCACGGGATGATCGAAACGATTGACGCTTGATTCAACATTGAACTGAAACCAGCGGTTACGAATGGGGGTATCCCACTCTGCATCGATACCCGGCAACCGGGCATACGGTTCGTTATTCTCACTGACAGCGGGATCAATAATCTGGTATTGCTGAAGACGCGCGTTGATCAGCGCGCTGTCCGTGCGGTAACCGATGCGCACTTCCTGGGGTATGTAGGATGCACTCGCAACTTCCAGCCCATCACCAAGGTCCTGGAGATAATCGCGATCGGATACATAACCAACATCAATGTCACCGTCCCAATGATCATTCACGCGTTGTTCGTGGGTGAAGCTCCAGCCGTGACGGGTCTTGTTTGTTACTTTATCGTCCGGCAACCATTCCCCTCGAGCAACGCCGCTGAAAGCACCCTTATCAGTTTCGCCGATATACCGGTATTCAGCGCCAAACCTAATGCCTCGAGCGGCCATGTAATGGGTGTCAAAAGTGGCGTCCCGCTGGGGTGCAATATTCCAGTAAAACGGCAAATGAAAATTGACCCCCCAGGCCTCGCCAAAACCAATGGTAGGAAAGAGAAAACCTGTCTTGCGCTCATCGCTAATTGGAAAGCTGACAAAAGGAAAGTACAAGATGGGTACGCGATGAAAGTGAACCAGCATATGCTTCGCAGTGGCAGTGCCACTGGCATGATCCAGTACCATTTCACTGGCGGTATAAAAAACGTTGTCGTCGTCTTTAGCGCAACGACTGTAGTAAACACCCTCGAGACGCTCACGCTCATCTCCTTCAAAGAAAAATCGCTTCGCGCTACCGTGCGCCCAGAGTCGAACATTTGGTGCAGGGCCTTTGACGCTAGCGAATCCTCCGGCAACGACTGAACTGTATCCCGCTGCATCGTAAGGATCGCTGTGCATAATCACCCGCTTCACCACTTCCGGTCGGCGTGCAATCTCAAAACGAACATTCTCAGCCTGACCAGTCTGGGACCGTATCTCGAGCGCCAGCCAGTCTGCCTCAAAACGATCACCGGAGACTGACCGAATCAACACCGGGGGCCCGGTCATCGGAACAATGTCGGTTTTGATCACCAGATCGAGCAGGCTTTCGTCCAGTTTTTCGACTCGAACGGGATCACTCCATCCGGCCTTTACACCAGCGCGAACACTGTAGGCGGCTTTGTCAAATACCAGTCGATCGGCATAAATGGCTCGCGCACCCTGGGTCAATGAAGCGCCTCCCCGGAGTACCAAGATGTCCGCCGTTGGCGAGTCTATTTCATCAGCCTCAAGTTCTAACGACAAACGGGAAACGTCGTGACCAATCAACGGCAGTATCGCAGTTGACGTTGGGATGATTTCCTCTGGGCAAACAGAGGTATCGGCAAAAGTCAGTGGCGCTGCGGCAAACACATCCACTGGCAGCCCAACGCAAATCCACAGCGCCCACAAGAACGGCCTGATTCGGCAACTTACGTAATCCAACACACCCATCATTGTCGCACTCACTCTCTTAGCGCTGGCTCCTGCCAATCGATCACCAAGGAACGTTGATTATCCCGTATGAAATTCCAAGGGATCAGCCCTGCTAGGTCGTTTATTATAGGATGCCTGTGCCACACCCCGTGCGCCAAAGAATCCACCTGCGCTCATGCGATCTTCCATACCCGTAGCAATGATCCTCGCCGCCGGTCGCGGTGAAAGGCTTAGGCCCCTGACCGACGATGTGCCTAAAGCGCTGTTGCAAGTCGCTGGCCAACCCCTGATCGTGCACCACCTGATGGCCTTAGCCAGCGCAGGGATCGAACGGGTCGTCATTAACGTCGCGCACTTGGCCGAAAAGATTCAACAGGCACTCGGCAATGGAAACCGCTACGGCGTCACCATTCAGTATTCACATGAAACAACCGGCGCACTGGAGACAGGTGGCGGCATTCGGCAGGCGCTAGCACTGTTATCGGATCCTTTTCTGGTCATTAACGGTGATGTCCTGAGCGATTTCAACTTTCAGCGGTTAACTTCAAACGACAAATCACTCGCCCACTTGGTCATGATTGATAACCCCCTACACAATCCGACTGGGGACTTTTTTCTTATCGATAACAAACTATCAACCTCACCTTCTGGCGACGCACCGCGCCTGACTTATGCAGGCATTGGTCTTTACCAGAAAGCACTATTCAAAGACACACCGAACCGACGCTTTCCGCTTGCACCGCTGTTACGTGAAGCCGCAGCACGGGGTCAGCTAAGTGCGAGAATACACTCTGGCTACTGGGTAGACGTCGGCACGCCAGCTCGTCTTGCCGAAGCACGGTCACACCACGAACTCACGCCACCTGACGAGGCATCTCCTTCGATTTCATCATAGTAGGAAAGCCCAATCCAGATTGCAGTTCTCGCAAGACCGATAACTGAATCAACTCAATCGACGTTGTGACGCCTTGTTCCACAACCGATGTGACTGTTAACTCCGCATACCCGCAAGGGTCGATCCAACTGAAGGGGGTCAGGTCTAAGTCGATATTGAGGCTCATTCCATGGTAACAACAGCCGCTTCGAACGCGCAGCCCTAGAGCCGCGATCTTCGCTTCGCCGACATAAACACCCGGCGCCTCTGGTCGACGGTCGGCCTTAAGCCCATGGTGGCCTAGCACATCAATGATGGCCGTCTCCAGCAATGATACAAAACTCCGCACTCCAAGTTGGCGTCGACGAAGATCAAGCAACAGATACACCACTAGCTGACCCGGCCCATGATAGGTCATTTGGCCTCCACGGTCGCTATCAACAACTTTCATCGTTGAAGGCAATAAGCGGTTTGGCAACTGGCGGCAACTGACGCCACGGGTAAATACTGGAGGATGTTGCAAGAGCCAAATTTCGTCGCGCGTATCCTTTTTCCGTCCATTGGTGAACGCCTGCATCGACACCATGGTCGTTTCGTACTCGCATAGACCGAGTTCACGTACGACTACCGATGTCGATGACATGTCTAAACAAACTCGTTGGGTTATCAGAAATACAGCAATCGAATGATTAACGCACCCACAGGCGAAGCGTATCGTAGGCCTTCACTGCCCAGGAACCTGGCACTGCGTCACCAAGCGCCACCAACGGGTGAGCACCAATTTCATCACCATTTAAACGCAACGTTAACGTACCTACCGTACTACCTTTGACGATTGGTGCAACCAACGGTTCGTTGAGACGGATATCCGCATCAAGTTGACGTCCTGGCGTCTTCGGCAGCGTCAAACGAATGTCACTGCCAACACCGACAGCCAAAGATGGCGACACGCTCTTGTACACTTTCGCCGTAACGATCTTATCGCCGCCGCGATAGACCGTTTTTGAGTCGTACGAGGCAAACCCGTATCGCAAAAGCGCATAAACCGCGTCTTCCCGCTTGGTCTTGCTTTGCGCGCCAAGCACCGAGGCGATCAAACGCATTCCATCACGCTCGGCCGAACCCACCAGACAGTATCCGGCACTGCGCGTGTGGCCGGTCTTCACGCCATCGATTGTTTCATCCCGCCAAAGCAATTTGTTACGGTTTTTCTGGTGAATCCCCTTCCAAACAAATTCCTTCATCGAATAATAGCGGTAGTGCTCAGGAAACTGCTGGGTGATAGCACCAGCAAGACGACTAATGTCACGCGCAGTGCTGAAATGATCCGGGTGCGGCAAGCCGGTACTATTGACGTAATGTGTCCCGTTCAGATTTAAACCCGCGGCAGCTTGATTCATCATCTCAACAAACGCCGCCTCGCTGCCAGCGACATACTCGGCAAGTGCCACTGCGGCATCATTGCCTGATTGAATAACCAACCCCTTAATCAAATTTTCTATCGATACACGATCACCGGGTTCAATAAACATTCTAGAACCAATTGAACGCCATGCATTTTCACTGACGAGAACTTCCTCATCCAAACGGAACTCACCGCTATCAATACCACGAAAAACCAGGTAAGCGGTCATCAACTTGCTGAGACTTGCGGGCTCGACCCGACGATCAGGTTTCGCGGCCGCGATCATTACGCCGGTCGAGGCATCCATCAAAGCCCAGGACGACACCTTCAGGTTTGGCGGCGGAATCGTAGCCTGCAACGCCACCGGCAGTTCAGACTGAACAGCGTGCACTGTCGGCCCTACACTACACACCAGAAACAATGCCACGATCGCCGCTGTTATCGGTTTCACTTTTTGTTTCCCTTAACCGTCATTTTCGTTCCACCCGGGGCGTCACCCCAGTAAGTTGGCGAATTTTTGCCACCTGGCCATCAATATCCGAGACCTCGCGAACAGGACCCACTCGAACACGATAATAAAGCGTCTTGTTTACCCGCGCCTCAATCACTTCTGTACTCCTCAATCCCGCGGCTACCAACCTTCGTTGAAGGGTCTTGGCGTTGCCCGGCAGCCGGAAACTTCCCGCCTGCAGAAATACTCTGTTCACAGGCGATTTTGATCGCACCCCGCTACTGTCTGCCGGCGTAATTGCCGTGACCTCGACCTTGGCGATACCCCGAGCAACGATACCGAGTTTTTTAGCTGCCATGAAAGATAAATCAATGATCCGACCACCCATAAACGGACCGCGATCATTAACCCGCGCAATAATCTCTTGGCCCGTATCAAGGGCTTTCACTTTGACATAAGTTGGCAGCGGTAACGTTCGGTGCGCCGCGGTCATCGCGTACATGTCGTAAACCTCTCCACTTGACGTATGGCGCCCATGAAACATTCGTCCGTACCACGATGCCAAACCGCGCTCCTGATAACCCTTTCCAGTCGCGACCGGATAATAACGCGTGCCCAAGGCGGTATACGGAGCATTGCCTATTGCTGAGAGTTCTTCAACCCGCGGCACCGGGTTAGGTACGCTCGCTGGATCCGGGCCAGACCCGCTCGGTGGTCCGTCATCTGCATAATATCGACCACCAGGCTCGCGTATCAGCGCGCATGATGTTAACAACAATCCTAAGAGCCCGACGACCACAGGCCGCGCGAAACGCACTTACGAGCCTCGACTGCGGCGAGCGAGCTGCTCTGCCAGTTCGAATACTGACATTGCGTAACTGTGACTGTGGTTGTAGCGAGTAATGACAAAGAAATTGTGGTAGCCCACGCGATACTCTTTTCCAGCAGCTGCATCCAGTTCGATAATGCCGATCTTTCGCTCGGACGGCTGTGACAACGATAGCAATACTCCACTATCTAGTAACACCGATACCGGCACATCCGCCTTCAGTCCGCGGGTGACGCGTTCGGTCACTGCCACCGGCTGTGCACCTGGCAACCGGTCAACCACAGGCTCACCGGTTTTCCAGCCGTGAATCTTGAGATAGTTGGCCACACTGCCAATGGCATCATCAGTGCTGGAAATCAAATCGCGTCGCCCATCATCATCATAATCAACCGCATATTGGCGATAGCTGCTGGGCATGAATTGGGGAATCCCCATGGCCCCAGCGTAGGAGCCCCGCGCGACCATCGGATCCAGCGCCGCTTCCCCTGCAAGAATCAGAAAATGTTGCAATTCCGACGAAAAAAACCGACTACGCCGTGGATACTCCAAGGCCAACGTCGTGAGGCTATCCAGTACGCGAAGTTTACCGCGGTTGCTTCCGTATCGACTCTCTATGCCAATAATAGCAACAATGATTTCTGGGGACACTCCATAATCATCATAAGCACGTTTCAATGTGGCACGGTGCTTTTCAAGAAACTCGGCGCCGCCGTAGATTGACTTTTCAGTGACAAATAACTTGCGATAACGATACCAAGGCAACCTTTCAGAGGGTCGCTTCATCGCGGCTAAAACTTTCTTGTTGATTTTCGCGTTTGCCAACCACCCGAGAATCTGGTCTCGATTCAGCCCGTGCTGCGATGTCAGCGTATCAACCATTTCTAATAACTGTGGATAACGGGTTAAATCGACGGCACTCGCTGGTGTAAGACTCATAAAGAGCACACACACCACCGATAGAACTGCACCCCGGCATCCACGGCGGCGACAGTAGGCAATATTTTCTGTTCGCATGACCGGTTCAGGTCATCAAGCGGCGACGTCTGTGCATACCCATGATTATCCCAAACGCGGCCATTAAAGTAATCATCGAAGTCCCTCCATAACTGATCAAGGGCAGTGGCACACCAACCACGGGTAAGATACCCGATACCATTCCAACATTCACAAAAACGTAAAAGAAAAATGTCAGTGCGAGAGCTCCAGCCAATATTCGGCAATAGTGATCCTGCGCTCGATAGGCAATGCGAATACACCGACCCGTAACCAAGAGATAGGCACCCATCAGCACAATGATTCCGACAAAGCCGAACTCCTCTGCAAATACTGCAAATATAAAGTCAGTACTGCGTTCGGGTACGAAGTCGAGGTGCGCCTGACTACCGGAAAACCAGCCTTTTCCACCCACTCCAGCCGAACCTATCGCGATCTGCGCTTGAATCGTGTGATACCCCATCCCCAGTGGATCAGACCATGGATCCAGCATGGCAAGGATTCGATCCTTCTGATAATCGCGCAATTGACTCCATAAGAAGGGCAGTGCCGCTGCAACGGCAGCCGTGAGTATTATCAAGTGTCGCCAGCGAATTCCAGCAAGGACAACCGCACAGATAGCCGAAATGACCAGCATGACAGCGGTACCCAGATCAGGCTGCACCATAACTAGACCAGCGGGAATGACAACAATAGTCAACGCCATCATTAATCGACCAAAAGAAATGGGTATGGGCGCGTTGGCGAACAACCAGGCAATCATCATTGGCGTTGCCAATTTCATTAATTCCGCTGGCTGGAATCTGACCAAGCCGAGATCTAACCAACGCTGCGCGCCTTTACCAACATAACCAACCGCAAGAACCAACATCAATATCAAAATTGTCACCAGATAGATTGCCGGCGACCACCTTCGAATCACATCGGGATCAATCTGCGCCACACCTAGCATCACAATAATGGCAATCGCTATACGGATGCCTTGGTGAAAAATAATCTCGGTACTGCCACCGCTGGCACTGAATAAAATAAACACACCACCGAGGAGAATAATTCCAGTACTGAAAAACAACACCGAATCAAAACGAAACACCCTATCCGCGAACATAACGCGATTCCTTTAGAGCTGCCCGACGTAAGCGTTCAACAAAATAATAGTCAAAAATTCTGCGCGCAATCGGCGCAGCAATCTTGCCACCACTGCCACCGTTTTCTATGACCAGCGCCAAGGCAATCCGGGGTCGCTCCGCAGGGGCAAATGCAATAAATAAAGCATGATCCTTGAGGCGCTCGGGTGTGTCTTTTGCGGCTTCCCCGGCCTGCGGCAGGCTAACCAACTGCGACGTACCGGTTTTCGCAGCGATGCGGTAAGACAGCCGTTGGCCAGCTCGCCGAGCGGTACCCTGCGACCCATGCATCACCGCAATCATCCCTTCAATCACCCGCTCGTACTGGCTTGCATCACCTAACTGCACCTCCGTCACCTGTTCCGCTGGACGCTGTATCTCACCGGTCTGCGGATCCTCAACGCCGCGGAGCAGGTGAGGACGGACCAAGCGACCACGGTTCGCCAGTGCCGCTGTAGCAGCCGCCAACTGTAACGGTGTCGATAAAATATAACCCTGTCCAATCGATGCATTTAAGGTGTCGCCCGGATACCACGGCGTCCCGTAGCGACGCTGCTTCCAGAGTGCCGTTGGAATCAGCCCATCGGGTTCACTGGCCAGATCAATCCCGGTTTGCTTGCCGAAACCGAATGTGGTCAACGCCTCGGAGATGCCACTGATACCCAGCGTTAATCCCAGTTGGTAAAAATAAGTGTCGCACGATTGTTCGAGTGCTTCTTTCAAATTGACTGCACCGTGTCCTTGCTTACGCCAACACCGATACACTCTACCTCCCTCTTTTAGTGCAAAGAAACCGGGACACTTTACCCGTCGACGGGGGTCGATGGTGTGCTCTAACCCCGCCAATGCAAGAATCGGCTTGAGCGTCGAACCCGGTGCGTAACGACCGTACAAGGCCCGGTTCAGGAGTGGTTTGTTCGAATCCTGCAGCAAAGCGGTGTAGCTAACTTGATCAATGCCCTTTGCAAATAGATTTGGGTCGTAATCTGGCACACTGACGAAGGCCAGGATTTCTCCCGTATGCGGCTCCAGCACGACAGCCGCGCCACGATGACCAGCAAGCTCGTTACGGACAACCTTCTGCAAACGGCTGTCTAACGTCAAATGCAAATGATGTCCACTAATGGCCGGTTCACGAGCTAACGTGCGAACAACACGGCCGTGGGCATTGGTCTCAACCTGCTCGTAACCAATCCGGCCTAACAAATTTCCCTCGTAATAGGACTCGATACCCAGTTTGCCGATATGAGCCACTCCCCGATAACGAGAACGTTCTTTTGCATCGAGATCCTTGGCGCCAATACGACCAACATAACCCACTACATGCGCTGTGACGTGGCCAAGCGGATATGACCGCCTGAGGCGCCCACGCAACGCCACACCTGGGAAGCGATATTGGTTGACTGCAAAACGTGCTGCCTGCTCTTCACTCAAACCACTCTTTAACAGAATGCGTTCAAACGACGCTCGTCCATGCAGTCGTTTATCAAATTTTTTTCTGTCACGCTCAGTAAGCGATAATGATTGAGCGGCCCAGGTCATGAACGAGGCCATATCGCGCACCTGCTCGGGCACCACCTCGAGTTCGTAAACAGCGTGATTCTCTGCTAGCACTTCCCCGTAGCGGTCGTAAATCATGCCGCGAACCGGTGGCACGGGTAACAGATCGAAACGATTCTCTATAGAAAGGGCTCGATAACGCACATGCTCTACGATTTGCAGAAAGTAGAGACGCTCAATCAAGACCACAGTCAGCGTGACAATCAGGATCACCGCCACAACCAACCGGGAACGGCCGAGCACTGGGTGTCGCGATACGTCTGAAATGGGATCAACGGTCATCAGGGCAGCCGCGCCCAGCGTCGCATTCGGCGCAGGGAAATAAAGAGGACCGGCCACAGCATTGCTCCAATCAGTACAGCGACCCAACGACCCGGACGTCCGGCATCGCTCTCACCCATCATTAAAGCCAACAAGGTAATGATCAAAGCCTCCATACCAAGCAGCAAAAAAACCGCACACGCCTGCTGCCATACCGGAAAGGCCCGTAATCGGAGCGCGAAACGCTGCGCGATGTAGGCAATCAGTGTCTTCGTCAATGCCAACCGGCCAATGAGTCCAAAAGTAGCGACATCCAGCAGCAACCCCATCATCCAACCGACACCCACGCCAACTCTCATAGGCACCGCCAAACACCAATAAATCAGCACCAGCGATACCCAATCGGGAGCCCACAGTGCCCACATCGGGCCCAACGCCATCACCGAGAAGCACAGTGCGAAAAAAAATGACAGCACAATAACCCACCAACGCTTGCCGGCGTAACCAATCCTAACCACTCGAGGGGTCCTCTTTTGGTGGTATGTCGGATGGCACAACCGGTTTTGCCGGCCATAACAGCAATAACTCCGAAATGCTATCGAGCTGGGCCAAGGGCAGTGCGGTTACTCGCAAGAATGATTCCTCTAGAGAGCTCACTACCCGTGTTACCCGCGCTACCGGATAACCTCTTGGAAACCGTTGGCCCAGACCCGAAGTTACCAACACATCACCTTCGCGTAAATTCGCCGTGGGCTCGAGGAACGGGAGAGTAAGTGCATTCCCCTGGCCCGTCCCATAAGCCAACACATGCAGCCCACTACGTACACTCATCACCGGTATTGCCTGGGTCGAATCCGTGATCAAAGCGACGGTGCTTCTAAAAACACCTGAACGAACCACCTGTCCCAAGAGGCCATTTGCATCGAGCGCCACTTGGCCCTCGTAAACACCTTCAACGGTACCTCGATTGATCAATAGCGTACGTGAGTAAGGATCAACATTCACCTGCACCACCTCTGCAAGCAGCACTTCATCTGGGGTATAACCGGTCGCGGAGAGGAGGCTTCTGAGGCGATCATTTTCCGCTTCGATCGCCTCGAGCCGCTGCAACCGTGAGTTGAGCAGTAAACGATTTTCCTTGAGTGCCTGGTAATCCTGTTGCAATCGCACCACATCAAGTGGCAAGGAATTGGCCCGGGCCAGGATCAACCCGGGAATCATCGCAACCAGGTGAACCGGTACAACAATTAAACCCACTATCGGTCGCGTTTGCTTGAGGCTATCAGTGTAAGTGTCGAGCCCCATCAGTACTAAAGACAACAACGCCAACACCACAAAGCGGGTTCTAGACCGACCGATGCCATAAGTCATCAGCGTAGCCACTTCGAGTGATAAATCCCGCTCAGGTTAATCAGCGATGAAAGGGTATTCTTGTGTCAGCGGAGTGTCGCCAAAAAGTTCGCTACTCACTTGCAAATACATCACCGAGCACTGCAATTTCTTCTAGGGCGCGACCACAACCTCGAGCAACACAGGTCAGCGGATCTTCGGCAATCACCACGGGGAGCCCAGTCTCTTGCATGAGCCTTCGATCCATATCGCGCAGTAACGCACCACCACCAGCGATTACCATGCCTCGTTCAAAGATATCTGCGGACAATTCTGGTGGTGTGTTCTCTAGTGTCTCGCGAATCGCCCGTACAATGCGCTGAAGCGCATCATTGATTGCGACATAAATCTCATCACTACCAATGACGATACTACGTGACATTCCTTCGGTCACGTCACGCCCCTTGATTTGCATCTGCCGGTGATCTGCATCCTCTATAGCACTACCAATCTTAGTCTTGACACGCTCTGCCGTGGCCTCACCAATGAGAAGACTGTGGCGCCGTCGAACGTAGTTAATGATGGCTTCATCCAAAGTATCACCGGCTACGCGGATCGACGTCGCAAAAACTGTCCCACCTAATGACAGAACGGCGACCTCGGTAGTCCCGCCCCCGATATCAACCACCAGTGAACCGGTGGGTTCAGCAACCGGCAAGGCGGCCCCAATAGCAACGGCCATGGGTTCTTCGATCAGGTAAACCTCGCTGGCCCCGGCACTCATCACCGATTCCCTGATCGCACGTCGCTCAACCTGGTTCGAGCCTCCGGGAACACAAATCACAATTCGCGGGCTGGAAAAGAGGCGATTGTCTTGCACCTTACGGATAAAATACTTCAGCATGACCTCTGTGATCGTGAAGTCGGCAATAACACCGCTCTTCAGAGGACGTATGGCCTCGATATTTCCGGGCGTTCGACCCAGCATCAATTTCGCATCCTGGCCCACAGCAAGCACAGTCTTGCCGGGCGATAGCGAACCAGTCCGAATAGCGACGACCGACGGCTCGTTCAGGACAATTCCTCGATCGCGCACATAAACCAGCGTATTTGCGGTGCCAAGATCAATGGCAAGATCGTTGGAAAAGAGTCTGAATAGACGCTTGAGAAGCATGTGCGGTCCCAGTGGCTTCACGAGAAGCAGATTAGGCCAGTTTACCTCAGTCGGGCCGCTATGTCGGGCCGACTCACGTGTACTATACTTTGGGGCCGCCTGTATTCTGGTTCTTCTCACCCGTGTCAATATCCAAAGACGACGTCAAGCGCGTAGCCCATCTCGCCCGAATTGGCATCGACTCGACAGAAATCGATACCTACACCGCAGATCTCGACCGCATTCTCAACCTAGTTGAACAAATGAACAAGATTTCGACCCAGGGAATTGAACCGCTTGCCCATCCCCAAGACATGCAGCTGCGGTTGCGTGCGGATACGGTAACCGAAACTGATCAACGCGCTTTGTTCCAGTCGATCGCACCACAAACCGATCAAGGCCACTATCTAGTTCCCAAGGTTATCGACTGATAAACGACCTAACCGATTATCCCCCCACCACACTGACAACTCCCCGGAATCGGACGTGCCACATCGGCAATCATTGAGCACCTTAGGTCAGATGTTACGCCGCCGGGAAATCGGTAGCGAGGAACTGGTCCACCACTTTGCTGATCGGATCGACAAGCAGCAGGACCTTAATGCATTCATCACAGTAGATACCGATTACGCGCTGCAACAGGCCAGGACGGCAGATCAATTGTTGGCTGGTGGGAATCCTCCGCCCCTTGCCGGCCTGCCCATTGCGCACAAGGATATTTTTTGCACCCAAGGGATGCTGACAACTTGCGGCTCCAAGATGCTCGCCAATTTCCTCTCACCCTATGATGCAACCGTGGTTCGGCGTCTTCAGGATGCCGGGGCTGTCACACTCGGTAAAACCAACATGGATGAATTTGCCATGGGTTCATCCAGCGAAACTTCCCACTTCGGTCCCGTGCACAACCCCTGGAATCGAGATCGCGTGCCTGGGGGTAGTTCCGGTGGCTCAGCTGCAGCCGTTGCCGCGCGACTGGTTAGTGCTGCCACTGGCACAGACACCGGTGGATCAATCCGCCAACCCGCGTCGTTCTGCGGCTTAACCGGACTAAAGCCCACCTATGGGCGGGTTTCGCGCTACGGCATGGTGGCTTATGCCTCATCGCTGGATCAAGGTGGTCCCATTACCCAAACAGCCGAAGATGCGGCACTCATGTTACAGACAATGGCCGGATTCGATGCTCGGGACTCGACTTCCCTTGACGCACCAGTACCTGACTATGCGGCATCACTGAAACAAAAACTCGAAGGACTACGCATCGGTTTAGTCTCAGAGTTCTTCGATCCGTCTCTGGACCCCGATATTAATGCACACGTGCGAGAGGCGCTCAGTGAACTCGAAAAACTCGGTGCCAAGCTGATCGATGTCAGCCTCCCGAACAGTGCGGCCGGCATACCGTGTTACTACGTTATTGCGCCCGCAGAAGCCTCAAGCAATCTATCCCGCTTCGACGGTGTACGTTACGGACATCGCAGTGAATCTTACGCAGACCTCCAAGCGCTATATGAAAATACGCGGGCCGAAGGTTTCGGCGCCGAAGTCAAGCGCCGTATTCTGGTCGGCACTTATGCCTTGTCCGCGGGTTACTACGAGGCCTACTACCTCAAAGCCCAACAGGTGCGGCGGCGCATTGCCGATGATTTTTCGCAAGCGCTGACTGTATGTGACGTGCTGGTCGGGCCGACAACACCCACCACCGCATTTTTGCTAGGGGAAAAAACGACAAACCCTGTATCAATGTACCTGGACGATATCTTCACTATCACTGTCAATCTTGCTGGCCTACCTGCGCTTTCACTTCCAGTGGGATTCGATCCTTCTGGCCTACCAATCGGTATGCAAGTCATCGGCAACTATCTTGACGAAGGCACACTGCTTGCAATCGGTCACCGCTTTCAGGAAGTGACTGACTGGCACCTGCGTGTACCTGGAGAGGTTGCATGACCGAGTGGGAAACCGTCATCGGGCTCGAAGTCCATGTTCAACTGAACACCAAAAGCAAAATTTTTTCGCCGACCGCCACGACCTACGGTGCCCCCGCCAATACGCAAGCATCCGCGGTTGATCTTGCGCTTCCCGGTGTTTTGCCGGTCATCAACCGGGAAGCGGTTCTAAAAGCCATCTGTTTTGGAATGGCCGTTGGTGGAACCATCGAGTCACACTCAATATTTGCACGCAAGAATTACTTCTATCCTGATTTACCCAAAGGCTACCAAATCAGTCAATTTGAACTACCCATCGTCAGTGGGGGATCGATCCGCTTTGAAGTGGGCGATACCCACCACGAAATCCGACTGGTCCGCGCTCATCTTGAAGAAGACGCCGGCAAGTCTGTTCACGACGCATTCGGCAGACTGAGCGGCATTGATCTCAACCGCGCTGGCACACCACTACTTGAAGTGGTCACAGAACCCGATATGCGCTCCCCTGCAGAAGCCGTCGCTTACCTGCGGACACTTCACACGCTGGTGCGCTATCTTGATATCTGTGACGGCAATCTGCAGGAGGGATCGTTCCGCTGTGATGCCAATGTTTCCATTCGACCTCAGGGCCAAACCACATTGGGCACTCGCACCGAACTCAAGAATATCAACTCCTTCCGTTTTGTTGAACAAGCCCTGGACTACGAAATTGATCGCCAGATCGCTGTTGTTGAAAGCGGAGGGGCGATTGCCCAGGAGACACGACTCTATGATGCGGACCAAGGCCATACCCGCCCCATGCGCAGCAAGGAAGAGGCCCATGATTACCGCTATTTCCCGGATCCTGACCTACCGCCACTGCTCATCGGCGATGATCTGCTCAAAGAAGCAAGCGCTGCCCTGCCGGAGTTACCCGACAATCGCCAAGCTCGCTTCGTCACCGAGTACGGGCTGACGGTAGCGCAATCCCGCCAGCTGACCCGTGACCGTGATCTAGCCGATTTCTTCGAATCGGCCGTGATCGCAGCAGCCGGGGATGCTTTCGAGGTGGCCAACTGGATGGGCGGGGAGATGGCAGCCGCTTTGAATCGAGATCAGTGCACTTTGAAAGATGCACCCATCACGCCGGTCATGCTGGGCGATCTGGTGGTGTTAATGAACAACGGCACCATTTCCGGGCGCATTGCCAAGACCGTTTTTGATGCCATGTGGCAGGGCGATGGCAGCGCGCAAGAGATCGTCGATCTACGCGGTCTCACGCAGATCTCTGATTCTGACGCACTGGAAAAAACCGTCGAAGCAGTGTTGCAGCAGTGTCCCAGCCAAGTCGCCCAGTATCAGGCAGGAGAGACCAAAGTGCTCGGATTCTTGGTCGGTCAGGTCATGAAAATGACTGAGGGCAAGGCCAATCCTCAGAAAGTCAACGAGATCTTAAAGCGTCACCTGGCCGACTGACTCCAACAGACAGACCCCAAGCCAATATGTAAACCCAACCACCAGGCCCTCGGCGATGATATCCTAGCACCCATGAATGGGCTGACACCGTATAAATTGTTACTCGTGGCGCTGACTTGCCTGATCATTCAGGGTTGTGGCGGTGGCACCAGCAGCGGGACTTTATTGCAAGACTTCAACGTGTCGGGGCGCTGGACCGGCACCATGAGCAACCAGGGTGGCACTCGATTGATCTCGGTCAGCATGACCTTGACCGATGTCGCCGGCGCCGTCACCGGAATTATCGTAACACCCGATTACGAGTGCGCTACCAGTGGAGTGTTAGCAAGCGGCGTCGCCACCAAAACTCCGACAAGTACTGGGGGTGATGATCCACTCACCTTTGACAATGAAATGTCGACTCGGGGCATGCTCACCATTACCTGGACCCCAAGCCCTGCTGAAAACGCACCAGATCGTGCCAGCGAGATCCAGATTGCCCTGACTGGCACCTCAAGTGATCTTAGCGGAAATTATACGGGTTACTGGAACCTCGCTACCGATACACCGATCGACGAACTATGCGGCTCAAGTACAATAACACCCACCAGACAGACTCAAGGGGTAATGACGCTGTCACGGAGTTGAAGGTCGCGCAAACTCAGTACCGAGCATTAATCCGTCACTCGGTCTCGAAGATAGACTGGCGCGGCACTGCCACTTTTTTCGATGCCCACCGCCGCAATCTCGCGCACGGCAATCGATGCAATGGCAGTCGCATCGGGAAAACGCAGGGCAATCCAGTCGCCGCTGCAACGACTAAGCACATCAGGATAGCGATCCCACCCACTGCCCACACCCACGGCGCGCAAAGCTAACGCCACAACCGAGTCGGGGTCACTTACCTGCTCCGGTTGCCTGCATGTCCAGCCTGTCGGTGCCGCCTTATCCTGGCAAAGCAAAGCCCAATACACCTGCCCCATCCGCGCATCGATAGCAGGCAACACCGCTTCCTTTCCGCAGAGCTCGGCAAGCGCCAGCAACGATGAAACACCGACCACTGGGCGATCCAACCCCATCGCGATGCCTTGGGCCACGCCAACACCGATGCGAATGCCTGTAAATGAACCCGGTCCCCGGTCACACGCGATCACGTCCAGTGATGAGCGGGCAATACCTGCCTCATCCAGCACAGCCTCAACCATCGGTAACACTCGGGCAGAGTGCCCGCGCGGTTCCATCACCCGTTGACAATGAACCTTTCCATCGCACCAAAGTGCGACAGAGCAGGCTTCCGTCGCCGTATCAATGGCGAGCAAATTCACGGTTCAGCAGTACGCAAACGATCGAGGCAACGCATCATCCCGTCTTCCCAGGATGGCAACCGCACGCCAAACTCCCCATCAAGCCGCTCATTCGAGAGCACAGAATAAGCAGGCCTTGGGGCGGCTGCTGGATACATAGCCGTTGTGATCGCCTCTACCACTACATCGTCGCGGCCGAGACGTTCGAACAATGCGCTGGCAAAGCCATGCCAACTCACCTCGCCATGATTGGTCGCATGAAAGATGCGGGGTGTAGTGGTGCTTGATAGCGCTTGGAGCCGATCGATAATCTCCCACGTTGCAGCGGCGAGATCCGGTGCATAGGTTGGGGCCCCGACCTGATCAGCAACCACCGACAGTGGTACGCCGGACTCAGCAAGTCGCAACATGGTGTGAAGAAAATTGCGGCCGTCATGGGAGTAGACCCATCCAGTTCTCAGGATAATGGCCTGACCACCGGCCGCCATGACGGCTAACTCGCCGGCAAGCTTGGAATGGGCGTAAACCCCGGCAGGCCCAGTCGGACTGTCTTCCACGTAGGGCTGTCGGCCCCGTCCATCAAAGACATAATCTGTCGAATAGTGCACAAGTAGTGCCTGACACTCGAGGCAGGCCTGTGCCATCACCCCAGGCGCTTTGGCATTCACCTGATAGGCTTCATCAGGCTCCGACTCCGCCCCATCGACAGCCGTATAGGCCGCGGCATTAATCACGACGTCTGGCTGCGCCTCGCGGATCACTCGATCAATCGCGCTGCTATCGGCAAGATCAACATCTACCCGGTTAAGGCTTTGCAACACCACTGGCGTTACCGCTTGTTCGGCGAGGGCGGAACCTACCTGCCCTGTACGACCGAACAAAAGCACCTTCATAATGGCAGGGCGCGCCTCACGCGCTTTAGACGGACAGGTCGTCGAGTTCAGCGAGCAACGGCGCCACCTGGTCCTTGGCTGACAAAACAGGGTGATCGACTGGCCACTCTATACCGATGTCAGGATCGTTCCAGCGCACGCCGGAATCATCGCAAGGACGGTAGGGAACCGTGCACTTGTAGGCCATTTCGGCAATATCACTGACCACACAAAACCCGTGCGCATAGCCCGGTGGGACCCAGAGTTGTTTAAAGTCCGTTGCGCTCAGGTGAATACCAAACCACTGGCCAAATGTTGAGGACTGACGGCGTATATCGACCACCACATCGAAAATCTCACCGACCAGTACGCGTATCAACTTGCCCTGCCAGGCAGGATACTGATAGTGAAGCCCGCGAAGAACTCCCCCCACTGACCGTGAATGATTGTCCTGTACGAAATCCACAGGCAACCCTTCTTTAAGGAAACACTCGGCATTAAAACTCTCGAGAAAAAAACCACGATCGTCCTGAAATACCTGCGGCGTAACAACCATTACGCCAGACAGTGGTGTTTCTTCAACCGTAATCATTGATCAGGTGCCTTAACCGATTTCCCGCCTTGCTCTTATCGCCGATTCAAGCGCATCACTCAAGACACCAGGTCTTCGAAAAATGACTTGAGCTTGCCCGACCAGGAGTTCTGCCTCGGAGAATGCCGACCGCCCCCTCCGTTGGTCAACTCTTCAAACTCCGACAGTACTTCCTTTTGACGACGTGTCAGATTAACAGGCGTTTCAACCTTAACCTTGCAATAGAGATCTCCCACCGATCCGGAACGAACATTGCGCACACCCTTGCCGCGCAAACGAAACACCCGCTCAGATTGACTTTCTGCAGGAATCTTCAGATTGGCCCGGCCTGAGAGGGTAGGAATGTCGATGTTACCGCCAATCGCCGCCGCAGCAAAACTCACCGGCATTTCACAATAAAGGTTGTCGCCGTCACGCGAGAAAATCGAATGGGACTTGAGTCGTATCAAGACATACAGATCTCCCGCCGCAATTCCCGCCGCACCGCTCTCTCCTTCTCCTGCCAGTCGAATCTGATCACCATCGTCGACCCCAGCCGGCACTTTCACCTGCAGCGTCTTTCTTTTTTGCACACGGCCCTGGCCACTGCATTCGCCACAAGGACTGGTGATAACCCTGCCACTCCCGCTGCACTGTGGGCAGGTCTGCTGTATGGAAAAGAAGCCTTGTTGCATACGCACCTGCCCCTGACCAGCGCAGGTCGAACACGCAGACGGAGCGGTCCCGGGTTTTGCACCCGAACCACTACAGGTATCACACCGCACCAATGTTGACACTTGAATTCGTGAGTCACTCCCACGAACAGCATCCTCCAGCGTCAATTCCAGCTCGTAACGAAGATCAGCTCCCCGAGCGCTGCGTCCGCGTCGTCCGCCACTCCCACCCGCACCGAAGATATCACCAAAAATATCACCGAAAATATCACCGAAGCCAGCCGCACCTGCGCCGCCACCCATTCCCGCATTGCCTTCTACGCCAGCATGACCGAATTGGTTATACGCCGCGCGTTTCCCTTCGTCGGACAGCACCTCGTAGGCCTCTTTGGCCTCCGTGAATTGCTGCTCCGCCTTAGAATTATCAGGATTCCTATCTGGGTGGTGCTTCATTGCCAGTCGACGATAGGCTTTCTTCAGGTCACCATCACCCGCCTCACGCCCAACCCCGAGCACATCGTAATAATCCCGCTTAGCCATTATGGATAGTAATCTTTCGACCGCGCCGCGAGTCTGCCAAAACGCACGAAAGCCGGCGCATTGCTCCGGCTTCCTCGCGTGTTGCTATGCGGACCACCTGACAACAGTGCCCGCTCAAACACCACCTCATTGATTCTTGTCGTCCTTCACCTCTTCAAACTCTGCATCAACCACATCGCCTTCGCCAGCATCGCCTTCATCACCTGGCTCTGCACTGTCAGCGGAGGCCGCGGATTCTTGATACATTTTTTCAGCCAGTTTATGGCTGGCCTCCATCAAGGTATTGGTCTTGTTCTGAATGGCCTCGATATCCTCACCGCTGCTCGCCTCCTCAAGTTCAACAATGGCCGACTCAATGCGCGTTTTTTCATCTTCTTCCACCTTGTCAGCCGCCTCGACCAGCGTCTTACGCACAGTATGGATCATGGCCTCCGCCTGATTGCGCGCATCGACCAGTTCACGGGTCTTGCGATCCTCTTCGGCATGCGTCTCGGCGTCCTCAACCATGCGTGCGATTTCCTCGTCAGTGAGACCCGAGCCTGCCTTGATCTCGATCCGATTTTCCTTATTTGTCGCTTTGTCCTTGGCCGACACGTGCATGATGCCATTTGAATCAATATCAAAAGTGACATCAATCTGCGGCATGCCACGCGGGGCAGAGGGAATATTTGTTAGATCGAAACGCCCCAACGACTTGTTGTCCTTTGCCATCTCGCGCTCACCCTGGAGAACATGCACCGTTACCGCAGTTTGATTGTCGTCTGCGGTTGAGAACACCTGGTTGGCTTTAGTCGGGATAGTGGTGTTCTTGTTAATCAACTTGGTCAACACTCCACCCAGCGTCTCAATACCCAGTGACAACGGCGTCACATCCAGTAACAGGACATCCTTAACATCGCCGCCGAGCACTCCACCTTGGATCGCGGCACCCACTGCCACTGCCTCGTCCGGATTGATGTCGCGCTGCGGCTCACGACCAAAAAAGTCCTTGACCACTTGCTGCACTTTGGGCATACGGGTCTGGCCACCCACCATCAGAATATCCTCAATATCGCTGGCCTTGAGATCAGCATCGCGCAACGCGACCTTGCATGGCTCAATCGTACGTGCAATCAACTCATCGACCATCGCCTCGAGCTTAGCCCGGCTCAGTTTCAAAGTTAAATGCTTGGGACCCGTTTGATCAGCCGTGATGTAGGGCAGATTAATCTCCGTCTGCATGGTGGAAGACAATTCGATCTTTGCCTTTTCCGCCCCTTCCTTTAGACGCTGCATTGCCAAAGCATCACCGCGCAAATTCATACCCTGATCTTTCTCAAATTCGTCGGCCAGGTAGTCGATCAAGCGGCGATCAAAGTCTTCCCCCCCAAGAAAAGTGTCCCCATTAGTCGAGAGCACCTCAAATTGGTGTTCACCATCGACGTCAGCAATCTCAATAATGGAAATATCAAAGGTTCCACCACCGAGATCGTAGACCGCCACCTTGCGATCGCCTTTCTGCTTCTCCAGGCCATATGCCAGAGCGGCCGCTGTGGGTTCGTTGATAATCCGCTTGACCTCCAGCCCGGCAATCTTTCCAGCATCTTTGGTCGCCTGGCGCTGCGAATCATTAAAGTAAGCCGGCACAGTGATCACGGCCTCGTTCACCTCATGACCCAGGTAATCTTCTGCGGTCTTCTTCATCTTCTGTAACACCCGCGCGGAGATTTCCGGCGGCGCCACCGGTTTACCAGCTGCCTCTACCCAGGCATCGCCGTTCTTCGCCTTGACGATGCGATACGGCATCAAATCGATGTCACGCTGAACCACGTCTTCATCGAAACGTCGACCAATCAAGCGCTTGGATGCAAAAACCGTGTTGTGCGGATTGGTCACCGCCTGACGCTTGGCTGATTGCCCAACGAGGACTTCCTCGTCTTCGGTAAACGCCACGACAGAAGGTGTCGTGCGGTCACCTTCACTGTTTTCTATCACTTTGGCCGATCCGCCCTCCATGACTGCAACACAGGAGTTAGTGGTACCAAGATCAATGCCGATGATGCTCGCCATGTTAGTGAATCCTCTTTAAATACGATTTTCGTTAGTTCAGGAATGAAAATAAGGGCATTACTGGTTAATTCAAGCGGCCGCGGGGGGTTTGGCAACAATAACCATGGCCGGTCTTAACAGTCGATCATGGAGCCGGTAACCCTTCTGGATGCGCTGGTGGATACAGTTGGGCTCGACTTCATCGGTTTCCACCGTCGAGACGGCTTGGTGAAGTTTGGGGTCAAGTTTCTCTCCCACCTCCGGCTCCACCGCTTGAATCGAGAACTTTTCCATCAAACTGTCGAGCTGCTTGAGCGTGATGTCCAGGCCTTCGACGACTTTCTCCGCGACATCGCCGTCACCGGCGCTTAAGTCAACTCCCCGAGCCAGATCCAGGCTATCGCGAACACCGAGCAACTCTCGAGCAAACCCCTCAACGGCATACCGCCGAATCGAGGCAACCTCAGCCTGACTGCGTTTTCGAATGTTGTCGACCTCGGCCCGAGCTCTGAGCGCTTCATCCTTGAGAGATTCAACCTCCCCCGTCAGTTCAGCGACAAGTGCCATCACCTCTGCCAGTGCGGCAGCCGGGTCGGGCAACTCCTTCGCAGGCTCGCTCACCGTGTCCCCATCAGCGATCGCCTCAGGGGCGGTGTCCTCGGCTACCTCATCGGCAAACTCTGCCGGGGCATCCTCGAGTTTCGAGTCGACTGACGGAACGGGAGACGTGGCGTCATTCGCGGTATCACCGGTGTTTTGGCTCATGTTGCAATCATTGGTCAATTCGCGATTAATCGAGGGATATACACTCTTTTATGGGGGCGGGTCAGCGCCATTTCAACCCGTCCGGGCTATATCTTTACGGATACCAGGCAGGTACCCACACTGAGTTAAAGCCGAAATTCGCCCCTAGTGCAGTGAGCTGAGCGCGTTCCCAAGAAACCTGGCCGTAATGTCGACCACCGGAATGACCTCATCGTAGGCCATACGCGTCGGGCCAACCACTCCGAGCACTCCAACACAGCGGCCCTGATCCAGATACGGTGCGGTCACTACGCTGCACTCGGTAAGCGCATTGTAGCCAGACTCCTCGCCGATGAATATGCTGACACCACGGGCATTCATGCTCTTGTCGAGCAACTCGAGCAAATCCTGCTTGGTTTTAAAAGTGTCAAAAATCTCTCGCAACTTCTCCAACTCTACGAAGTCGGGCACACCCAATAGGTTCGTTTCGCCACTGACGACCACGCTATTGGCCTCATCCTCTTCAAACAGAGATTTCGCCATCTCCACCGCGTGGCGCATGATCTGATTCATACGATGACTGTCACTTTGCATGTCGTGAAGCAGCACATAGCGGACCTCGCTTAGCGGTCGACCCGAGTACTGCGCATTGAAGAAGTTCGCCGCTTCCACCAATTCACTTGGCGAATAAGTCCGACCTGTAAATAACACGCGGTTCTGGACTCGCCCATCCTGAGTAACCAGAATGGCGAGAACCCGCTCATCGGACAGGTGCAGAAACTCAATTTGTCGAAACCGTGCGTTTTGGTCGCCAGGCAACATCACGATGCCTGCAAAATGCGTAATCTGTGACACCAACTCGGACGCCAACTCAATCAATTCGTTGGGATCATGAGCGCGGGCAAAACCACCGCTGATCTCTTCAATGGCATCGTTATTGAGCGGTTTCACCTTCATCATGGTGTCGACAAAAACGCGATAACCAAGTTGAGTCGGCACCCTGCCAGCAGAGGTATGGGGAGATCGAATGAGACCCAATTCCTCAAGATCCGACATGACGTTTCGTATCGTGGCGGGACTAAGACCCAAGCCGGGCTCGCGCGACAGTGTGCGTGAACCCACAGGCTCTCCCTGGTCGATATATCGGCGTATCAGCAACTGCAGCAGCGTTTCCGCCCGCTCATTCAGCTGGATGTGAGAGTTATCAAACACTATATATAGAGTTATCGTTCAATTCGAAGCCGTCCTTGGCGGTAGAATGCCAGTTTAGACCACCGAACAACCATGCTTTCGCATCATACCATCGCCGACCCCCGGTGCAACGTGGGGAGGACTCACACCCATGGCCGAGCATAAAACGCAGAAAAACCCAGCACCATTTACCAGTGCTGGCATTTTCGGCCGTTACCAGGACGCAAACGTTCAGGCCACATTATCGACGTTGCAGGCACATCTAGAGTCTCGCGGACTTGAGGTGTACCTG
>Ga0066376_10000412_pt1 | contig 39475 bp, 29 predicted proteins | sample Knorr_S15_td_Bot_FD_77009 | JGI IMG/M metagenome (GOLD analysis project Ga0066376, IMG submission 77009) | Marine microbial communities from Southern Atlantic Ocean transect - Knorr_S15_td_Bottom_ad_5009_LV_A | ecosystem: Environmental > Aquatic > Marine > Oceanic | place: Southern Atlantic... | reverse complement strand
GCAGCCGCGCCGGTGACTGAATTTGCTCCCGAGGCCGCCCCGGCCGCAGCACCCGCCCCTGAGTCCACTCCCACGTCTGCGGCTGCATCAGTGGCGGAACCTGCATCTGCGCCTACATCAGTGGCGGAACCTGCACCTGCCGTGGCATCCCCGGCCGCACCGACTTCTGTGACTTCTGGAACAATTGAGGTAATCGGCGAATGCGGCTCGTGTGGACAACGATACGCTGTTGATATGCCAAGTACAATCACCGAAGCGCGCTTAGATTGTCCAAAATGTGGTTCTCGCAATAATATTCGTCGGTGAGCGGCTTTGCGAGGCACCTAGGGAACCTAGGTTGCCTCGTGCACAGTATCCAAACACCCTTTAGGCACATTAGGGTCCAACAGGGATTGAGATGAGCGAAGCTGCAGCAAGAATGGTCCTCGCCGCCCCCGAAGGGCGTAGCGTGAGCGGGATGTGGATTGCTGTTCTACTCGTATTGCCATTAATTGCTCCTTTTTCAGCCGCAGAAGCGGCCGATTCAGTTCGCGCAGACGATTTTGGTATCATTGAAGAATTACACATAGTGCTCAATCAGCGCGGACAATTGCTTGACAGCGAGCAGGTTCGGCTGATTGCAGAAGGCCAACTCGCTCCGGTGAAGAATGGAGTTCGTCCAGCGGGAAGTTCTGATGCTTTGGCAAATGTTGACAATATTCTGACCGGGGTATCAATGCGAGAATCAGCTCCGGTCGCCGCAATTCACCCGGCTCCTTTCCAAATTTTGATCGGAGATGGAGACGTTGCACCCGGCTGGGTTGACAACGTCTGGGAGACGCTGTTGAACATCACAGATTACGTGATTTGGGTTCAATTCCAAACCGAAAATAACGGCCCGCGCCACGATTCTTTCACCACAGTAACATTCACTGCATCGTTGTTGAGTCTGTTCAGCGGAGACCCACTAATTCACGACGTGGATGTTGACGGAGATGGAGATGACGATGTACGAATCGGAATCAGCATTTCATGGGATCAAGATGATGGATGGGGATTGTCAGGAGAGGGATTACTTCCAACACAGTTGTGGATTGAGCCGACAATTCAGTACGAGGTTGAAGTGATTGATGATTCAGACCCGATGTGGGGGGTGATGGAATTCCTGCATGTTTCATTGTTCAAATCATTCGCATATTCATCCAATCCATTTGACCCGGGTGAGTCCTATGTTTGGGTTATTGATTCCAATTTTACCATTCCTCCAACCGATTGGTCGCTTGACATTGGTTTTGACAAATTTTGGTTTGACCTCGGTGACTCCGCCGAGTCGTTCATTCTCGCTTTGACCGGCGGTATTTTTGGGGGAGATGAGACTGATATCACCGTCGCTGCTCTTTCCGCGCCGTATTCGGTGCAGATTGAGAATTGGGGGCAAACTGTCTGTCCGGACGATTACGACCCGGCAGTAGACTACGAAGCAGAATCACTTGACCATCGTTGCCGTATCGGTGTCGGTTTTGGCTATGCTCATTTCGCGCCTCCTGATGATGGAGAACGTGACCTTTGGGAGTTGGCATACATTGAGTTAGGCCTGCATCCGGTGGAGGGTTCTACCCGACTGCCTGCTGAAGTTGATGTGACGATTCGTAACGATAACCTGCTTTCAACCGGTCCAGCAGATATTGGTGAAAAGAGCCTGACCACTATCGAGTATTATGCGGACCGACGCTGCGATTTGTGGATACATTTCCATGAGGATCGCAGCAACTACACGGAAGGTGCAGGTCAGGAATATGGCAATGTCACCGAATCTCTCGGTTGGTTGCGCGACCTGCCATCTGGCACATTGACTACCAACGAAATTGCTCGTACCTTCCGTATGCTCGGCTCCGAGAGTAGTCCAGCCCTGCCTGGACAGTTGCCAAGCCGTCTTTCCTTCATTCTCGGCATCAAGAATTTCACCCGTGATACTACACCGAATGCAGATGACCCAACTCTACCGGTGAACCCTGCTTATCCTCCAGATACGCTGTTGCTGATTCGTTCGACCCAGTCGGTTGGGAGTGTGGATTATGTTTCTTATTTCCAACGAGAAGGAGTGACAGAGGACCATCAACGGTTGACAGTTCATGTTGAGGATATTCCTACTGGACTTGTGTTATACGGTGATTTTTGGCTTGGAGGTTCTGACGATTCTGATGTTTCTACCGATACCTCAGATTTGGATTTCTTTTCGAGAATGATTGATTTCACCATTCTTTCGGTTGTTGACATCTTCCTCGATGTATCCAATACTATCAATGGCATTCCGAATTCGATTGTGGATGTGATTGGCGGAAGCGCGGGGACTAGTACCGTTGGGATGAGCGTAAATCTTGAGATGTATACCTCATTTGAATCGGACCGAGTTCCGATGGCTCTTGGTCAAACGGCCATGTCGCTTGGTTCCAGCGCGCATCCGGTGGCTGTTGGAGACCATTTGCTGCTTGCAAATAATACTCAATTGAATACCGTGATCGGCCGGCACGGGCAGACTGAGCCGCTGGTACCGATTTCGGTTAGTTTCAGTATATCTGGGCTGAAGGCTGCTCATCTTGCAGATGATGCTGATGCCGATGAGCAGCGGGTTCAGATTTCAATGAATGGCGGCGCGCCGATGCGAATGCTATTCCTTGAGCACGATGGCACTAACCTTGACGATTCCAGTTTCCAAATCGTCCGATTATCCAATATGCCATCCGACTTGACTGTCGTAGCAACTGCAACCACCATCACCTACACTTCGTCAGGCATCCCTGAGATTGTTTACTGTGGAAGGGAGGGTGACATCAAACAGGCCGTGGTGTTAGAATCAATGCCGAGAGATTTCACCATGACTATTTCTGACGATATTACTTGGGTGTCTGAGCAGCCAATTGGGTCAATTACAATGATGATTTCCAATTCTAGTCAACCTCAAACTATGGAAGGTGACCACTTCTTATTCACCCGGGATGCTGGAACTGATGCCGTTACTCTCTCTACGCGGATGACCGGGCTGCGTGAAGTCGGCTATCTCTCCGCAGCCCAACCGGGTATTCCCGGGCCCAACGGCAGAGGCACTGCCTATCTGGTTGGACCGGGTAATCGTACCTTTGCTGCGGTGGTAATTGATGAATCCCAGCATGAATCAATTGCTGATGGATTAAACGCGCATATATTGCTTGACCCGATGCCCGGTACAGTTTCACTTGAGATTCCCGAAAGTACCTCCGGTTCAAGCATAGAGGTGCCTGAATTCACTACCGAAAGCGGCTTGGCTGGAGTAGCTTTCTTCCTCGGTGGATTCACAGGATTTGGCAATAGCGTCAACAATATGCTCGGGGACCTTGTCACCAGCGTAACCGGTGGAAATGGCAGCGACGCGGCTGACCAGTTGTCTTTCGGAATGCAATTATCCGCAGATAGCGCATTTGATTTGGTCGTGGATGCGACCCAAGGACGAATGGGATTGGATGAGCCAGATTGGGTGCACGGCCTATCTATTACTGCGTCCGAGGCGGCGGACAACCACACTGGATTCCATATTCGTGGATGGTTGCCAGAAATGCCTCCATCAATTGACGTGTCTATTGGTTACCAGAATCTTTCAGTTACCGAGCAATGGGATGTTAGTGTCAATATGGTTGGATGGGAGCCAGCAAGGCCAGAGTTCATTTTGCAGGTTGATGGCTATCAGGGTCAAGATTTACACATGACGATGCTTGGATTTGATACTGGCAAACCCACCAATATGAGTATTGATACTCAGACGACGATTGACTTCCGTTCAGTCATTCCACAATTGACTGTGGTGAGCAAATATGAGATGAGTCAACGGCTTGGCGCGGTGCATACCACGTATCTTGACCGGGGAGCGCAAACTCGATACGAGATGTTGGTGCAAAATATTCCTAAGCACATTGACATCGCATCTTCGCTCGGTTCTACCATTTCAATCGGAATGTCAGTTCCTGTTGAGGATAGGGCGGCTGGGCTTGCATTGGATTCAATGATGATTGAGATGACCTCATTTTCTGACGGAATGTGGTGGCCGGCTACCGTTTTCCTGCATGAATTGCCGGGTCAAATGAATTTGACCATGGAATCTTCCGATATTTTTGACATAACTAAGGAAATCTCCTTCCAGGGAATGCCCACGCTTTCCTATTCGTCGAGTGGAGAGGGCATGGACATGTTCATCGCAACATCTGGTCGGGCGACTAACTCTAAGGGCGATACTCTCCTGATGGCTGAGAATCTTGCCAGTCACATGAGTATTGAGCCTACCGCAGACTTCGGTTTGAGGGTGCGTAGCAGTGGGGATGGCATCGGTCGGCTTTACTTGCGCCAAACCAATATGCCGATACAACCGGGGGTTCATCTCGTACAGATGGAAGCGGTCGGCGAGAATCTAAAGAGTGCAACAATTCACTCCTATGCCATCGGTGGTGTGTATCCGATTATCAAAATCAGTGATGTTCGGGGTGGCCGGATGATTGCGACTGCTCGCGCCGATGTCACAATTGGGTCTTGGACATTTGATGGTCGGGCAGTGCTGATTGATGCACAAGCGACCAGCGGCATACCGACCGGCTCCACGGTCTCAATGAATGGGGTTGCCGCTGACCTTTCCCTGCTCAATATGCTCGGGTTCGAAGGCTCGAGCACCCATTACCTGCTGCCAGAACCATTGACCAGCGCGCTTGCGACCGGCATCGCAACTTTACTCAGGTGAGAAAATGTCTGATGATGATGATGAATTGGAAGGCATGTTCACTTTGGTCGGCTCGCCCGATGACCCAGAACTTGAGGAAGCAGATTTGCCTGACGCGCCGACCCTTACCGACCGGGCTGATAAGATTGCAAAGGAGAAGAAGCGGGAGGTTACCCACGACGAGGGCTTCACCGCTTCGGTCGAGGAAATTGAACTGGCTGAAAAGGCTCTTGAAACCGCTAAATTGGTCGTGGGACAAGTCACCCCATTCCGAGTTATTCTCGCAACGATTTTCATGGCTGCCCTGATGTTCAGCCTATTTGCCATCGGATTTTGGGCGGTGCCAAGAGATGCGGTTTCGGTAGAAGTCGCCTATCTTCAAGGCGGGCCGGGGCAAGTGGTATTATTGCAGGTGCATAACTTGGGAAGCCGAGGAATTGGCAACGTAGATGTGTCTGTTGAATTCCAAACTTTGGACGGAGAAGTGCTCAATTCTACTCGTTTCACTCGTAGTGAAATTCCTGCCCATACTTCGGTGGCTGGCGATGACCTTGAGGTGATGGTTTCAGGGGTTTCGGTTTGGGATGAATATATCATCGTCGTGAGATTGGAATACGATTACTACGACGGAATCGCCGAGGAGCAGTCATGGCGTTATCAGGTCGGCGAATGGTCGAGTGAACATTTCACGCTGAAAGCCGACCGACATTGGTTTTGAGTGACATTTTGCCGGTGACAGGATTCGATAAGATACAAAGCGGACTCAGCGGCCCCCTCCCATAGGAGAGGGGGCCGGATGAGTAAGGCGATATTGCTGGCGACACTGTCTATCTTGCTGTTAGCAAGCCTTTCTCCGCTATTTATTGCGGATATTGATTTGGATGATTCGGTTGAGACTGATGGCGATTTTCGTAGTATTGAAAGGATAGATATTGCAGCAGTTCCGGATGCAATCGGAGACATCCAACATTCTCAATCAACCCAAGGATACGAGATTTCTCGCGAATCTTATGCAGATACCCATCTTGGGATGTGGACCACGAGTGGACTTTCCAATTCGGTTGATATTCCCTCTCAACTCCGATTACCACGCAATGACATCGCAATGGCGATAATTGACGGTGAGGTTGGGGTATGGGATGCTCGAACCTCATTAACTTCGGTTTCGGGACTTGAGGTACGAGCCTATATTCCCCCATCTGGATTTTTGCTGCAAGGTTCAGCCCAGTCGCTTGAAGCGGCAAGGGGTGCTGAAGGTGTGCTGTCAGTCCATGCCGTGCCTTTGGCATTCATGATGGATGAAGACCTGATTGAGATGTATATTGACGCCCAATCTGCAGTCAATACCGGACTTGCTGATGGCGGCGAGCCAGTAACTGCGGTCAGGATGCACGGCTGGCGCAATACCGAGAATTCAATGCCATTGGACCATCTATCTCTGGCTGGATACAATTTTGACCTCGATGCGAGAGCAGGTGAACTGCTCATCAACCATCGCGACATTGACAACGGTCGTCACGATGGTTTGCTCCGACTTGCTGACTTACCCACCGCGGCAGGCTCTCCATCACTTTCTTGGCTCAGTCTTGAGCCGGTTTGGATGCCGCATAATAATGAGGCCTTCGAGAATATTCATGCCGATGACGTTGAAAATTTCTTCCTTTCCGGCTTGAATGGTTCCGGACAATTGGTCGCGGTTGCCGATTCGGGAATAGACCGGGACCACGGCGACTTCGGCACACGGATTCAGCACGTAGAATCGGTTACGTGGGGGGACTCGAGCACAGAGGATACCTACTCCGGGCATGGAACTCACGTGGCCTGCACTGTTCTTGGTGATGGTTTCCGCGGAGGTTATGCAGGTATTGCACCACAAGCGAAATTGTGGTTCCAAGCGATGGAAGATGACTCAACTGGAGATTTCAGTGGAGCGAGTATGGACTATATGCTACGAACTGCTTACGAAGGCGGTGCTCATATTCACACAAATTCCTGGGGCGCTCACCAGAATTACGGCGAGTACACCTCGAGCAGTGAGGATCTTGACAGTAGGACTAGCCAATATGACCAATTCTGGTCCTACGATGGTTTGGTCGTGTTGGCTTCTGCCGGCAACGATGGACCGGATTCGGACACAGTTTCGCCGCCTGCGACAGCAAAAAATGTCATCGCAGTTGCCAACACTCACAATCGCGGCGGTGGCGCCCCAGACACTCTATCGCAGAGCAGCAGCCGCGGTCCTACCGATGATGGACGCATCAAACCGGACCTTGCCGCTCCGGGTTCTTGGGTGCGCTCTTGCCGTTCACAAGATGCGACAGAAACCTCTGGAGCATCTTGGTCTAGTCAATGGTATTTGGAATACTCTGGCACATCAATGGCTGCTCCAAACGCGGCAGGTGCGGCAACTCTCGTTCGCGAGTATCTGACCGAGGTTGCCGGCCGTCCGTCACCACAAGGAGCTCTAATCAAGGCGATGCTGATTCTTGGGGCAGAGGATATCGGTAGTAGAAACATCCCGAATAATGATGAGGGATGGGGGCTGATTAATTTGGCAAATACGCTATTGCCGGGCTCAGAAACTGGGGTTTGGGTTGCCGACCGTTACTACTTGCGCTCCGGCAATACCGAGGAGTTTTTGTTCAATGTTTCACGCGGGAACACCCCGTTCAAGGTGGTGCTCGCATGGTCGGATTATCAAGGAAATTCTTGGGCTACGAAACAGTTGCAGAACGACCTTGATTTGGTGGTAATAGCACCCGATGGCACCGAATACAAGGGTAATGACTTCGCCAGCGGTCGCTCAACTACTGGTGGGACTAGAGATTCGCTGAATAATGTTGAAGTCACGCTTGTAGACAATGCTGCTATGGGAATTTGGACCGTTCGGGTTACAGATATGGTGCATGGTGGACAGCGCAGCGACCAATCCTTTGCAGTGGCAGTTCGCGGGGCAGGAGTCAACGATTTGCGCAGTGACCCGCTGCCGCTTTCTGAAACCCTCACTCTTTCCACCGAGATTCCTCAGGTCAACGACGTGACGACTATTTCCATCCAAATTCAGAATCAAGGTGGCGGCCCAGCCAACGTATTGCCCGTACAAGCGATTGCAGGCGGGCAAAACCTCGGTGAAGTCACTCTTGACCTCGGACCCGGGATGATTCGGTGGGCGACATGGGATTGGACTCCAATCGCAGAAGGAGAGCAGGTAATCACCATCCGAGTTGACCCATCTGATGTGATTTCTGAGATAGATGAAAGCAATAATTTGTTCCAGACTACCGTCGCCGTCAGCGCACCGGGTGTACGCATATCAACCGATGAAACCAGCAAACGGGTTGAAGATCCAGAGACTACCAGCACCTCTTGGGATTTCATTCTGAAAAATACCGCTTTACTGCCGACAAACGCCAGTGTTTCAGCAGCAAAACCCGTATTTCTGACGACAGGACAAGAGATGAATTCTTGGTTCACTTCGTTTAACCTCACCATCTTTGAACTGGCCGGCTCCGAGCAGACTGAAGTCGGTTTCACGCTGGTTCATTCCGCCGCCCCCGCCCCGGGGTATTACCAATTCACGGTTACCGCCTTAGACGAGGATAATGCCGTAGAGTTCCCGCTAACCTTGACTCTTGAAGTGCCGATTTTACCAGATGTCTCGTTCCAAATGCCCTTCTCCACCCTCGATGTTTCTCCGGTTGATCCGACTGAATTCACCATTGATTTATTCAACGATGGTAATGGAATGCAGGGTTATAATCTGTATCTTGATGGACCGGTGGGCTGGCGACTTGGTCTTGATGAACTTGGCACCACCGAGGGCGCATCATCAGGTTCAACCGGGGCAATTCCTGTTGGTGGAGCACGCGCGGTAGCGATGACCTTGTATCCGCCCGCATATCCTCCGGCAGCCGGGCAATCATTGGTCTCACAATTCCGAGTAATCAGTCAGATGGACCCGGATGCACAATGGCTTTTGGACATTGATATGGAGGTGTCATTACATGAAGAAATCGAGTTGGAGATTGAGGTTCCTGATATGATACTACGCCCCGATTCGGTGTTGACTTTACAATTCTTAGTCACCAATATAGGTAATGCGGATTTGACGTTGTATCCAGATTTGAACGACCGACCGGGAGGTTGGGATGTTACTGCTGGCGGCGGCTCGTTTTCGATTCCGGTCGGACAGTCGCGAGCCTATCTGATTAATCTTCAAGGCAACGGCTATGCGGTCGGTGGAGAAATGAACTTTCACTTATCCACGACCAACGGCTACCGATACACTTGGCAAGGCAGTATGGAAGTTGCTTCAACTCCGCAACCCTCGTTATCTTTCTGGTCGGTGCAAATCGGTGATGGCGAGGAAGTCGTTGGCGACCCATTCGGCGCAGGTGAACATCCTCCGGGTGCGCCGGGAGTGACATTTTCTTGGCTGATTGGCAATACCGGCAGTGAGTCATGGATTCCAAGCGTGGATTTACAACACCCGGCCGGACAAAATTGGTTCAAGGCCTGCGATATTCCCGGCGAGGTACATCCAGACCAATCGGTTATCGTTGCCTGTTCTTTATTCATTCCTGAAGATACAATCGCGGGCACCCAGCCTGAGATTACTTTCACGATGGATATTGATGGCTTATTGCTAAATGACACTCTCACCTTGCTTATTGCTGCAAAACCGACAGTGGTTTGGCGACCGCTTTCTTTGGACGAATTCACTGAAGGCAAACAAGGCGAAGTGATGCTTTCAGTCGAGAATACTGGCAATACGATGATATCGGATATCATAGTGATTGATGCGCCCGAAGGTTGGCTTGCTGAGATTGATGGAGGCCCTGTTCTCACACTAAGTATTGGCGAGACTCAAAATGTCCGGCTGCTAATCACTCCAGCAGAGGTCGGTTCTCACGGCGTATCGCTCAGATTTGGTATTGAAGGAGATGTCTCCGGTGGCTCCCATTCTATTACCGTAAGTGTGAATCGCGATACGAGTGGCAATAGTGGTAGTGGAATCGCTATCACCGCCAGCGTGGTGGTTTTGTTGATTCTGATAATTGTCGGAGTAGTGCTTGCAATGATGTTGCTAAGGCCGCGCGCGGCGGATTCGCAGATTCCACAAAAAAAGCCAGCTGCCGCAACTCCTCCACCACTAAAGTCCGCGGCAGCAACCGGCGAACGAGTATCCGACAAGTCAACCACTCCTGTCACACCTATGCCTGCCGGCAAGTCAACCGCAGCCAAAGTTGCAGCGCAACCCGCTAAAATTGGTTCAAGTGTTGTTGCTGTGGCAGCACCGGCCGGCGCAGCCGTCGTAGCGACCAAGAAGGCAACTTCACCCGCAATAATCTGTTGGAGTTGTAACAAAGGAATCACAGGCCCCCGCCGTGCATGTCCATCATGTGGAGCGCGATATCATCTGGTGAGCGCTGGCTGTTCAGATGAAAAAATCGGTGAATGCAAGAATTGTGGTGGCAGCGTCTCTGAGTTTGTTGATGAGGTAGGGGAGGATTCATCATGAGCAATTTATTGCTGCGAGCATCTGCATCCCTACGCGCAGACGGCCTTTTGAGTGAAGCGGGGTGTCCGACTATCATGCGCAGGCGTACGCGTAGCCGGACTGTGTTGATTGCAGCGATGTTTCTGCTACTACTCGCCACCCCATTCGCCGCACCTACGGTGGCGGCCGATGGTCGCGATGCCAGCGTTTCCCTATATACAGATTCAACCTCTAAAGAGGCATCTCCGGGCACACCAGCAGAGTATACAATAACAGTTTACAACGACGGCGATGTTGACATTTCTGTGCAAATGAGTTCTCAAAATGATGCTGGTGGTTGTCAAGGCTGGTCGAGTTCTATCGAGCAGGTACAAAGTCAACCAATTTCCCCCAGCACCTCTGAGCAAGTCACCCTGACGGTCAATGTAACCGAAGGTGCGCAAACTTCTGATGATTGCGAAACCACCGTGATTGTCAACGCCAACAATGCCGAGCCCGGAGCCCCCGGCCCATCTGCACAGGCAGATGTGACGGTTACAACCACCAAGACCGAAGGTAGCGGTAACGCCGCATATGGGGTGGAATTATCCGCTTCTCCGACGACAAAATCCTTCAACGGTGAGGAGACTGTAGAATGGATTGTTACCGTAAAAAATACCGGTCAAGCACAGGCTCAGATTTCACTTGAAATGATCGATTCTGCGTCCTGTCGTTCCGATGGGCTAAGTGCTAGTATTGACCCGCAGACCATGTCGTTACAGAGCGACGACGATGACGAAGCGACGGTTAGCATTCCGGTTCCCGACGGCGACCAAACCGAGGCGGGAAGCCACTGTTTCATTGTGCACGCAATTGTAACCAATGACCCGAATCAGCAGAATCAAGCGCAAGATAACCTATCTCTTATTCTCGATATACCTGAACTGCATGAATGTGATTCCTCGCTATCCTCGAACGGCATGAGTCTAGACCCCGGAGAATCCGCAACTAACTCGTTTATTCTGTCAAATACCGGCAATAGCGACTGGACAGTAACTTTCGGCACCAACGGCCAAAAATCATCGTGGGTTCAGTCATCCACCAGCACCCGCCAACTTACCTACAATAATGGCAATGGTCAAGCAACGTTCACCTTCACGGTGACAGCTGATGACAGTTTGCCAGCGAATGAATTGACCAGTATTTGGATACGCGCCTTAGATGGCAATAATATGCGCTGTGAGTCCCTGTTGGGTGTAACGGTAGGTCAATCACACAGCGCAACAGCCAGTTTGTCTTCCCAGACGCTTTCCAATGTGGACCCCGGCTCCTCGGATTCAACCTCTCTTACCGTGACCAATACAGGAAATGGAGCCGAGACCTTCAGCATCGGCACTTCGGGTGCACCCTCGGGTTGGGGGGTAAGTGTTGAGTTTAGTTCAGTTACTCTTGAGGGTAAGCACGCAGCCCAGAACGAGCGGCAGACTAGCATGTATGTCAGTGTCTATGTTCCCGATGACGCCTTGGCTGATGAGGAAGTAACAATCACCATCACAGTTGGTGATAGCGGAAGTAATACCTACGCTACGGTTGAACTCAGTGTGACCGTTGCAGCGCGCCACGAAATGTCTGTTACCGTGTTATCTATTGACCAAACCGGTCGCAGCGACTCGATAATTCAATTTCCGTTTACTGTTGATAACACCGGTAATATTCAGGATTCCTTCCGACTCCGCGCTTGCGACCCTAGCCAGCCAAATAATTGTATTTCCCCGCCGTGGCCGACTCGCTTTGTTGATGGCTCAGGCCAAGAAATTCAGAATTTGGTGGTTGGAGCAGGGCAATCCGGCACCGCTTATCTCGAGGTAAGTGTGCCGAATGAAAATGAGGCTGGCGAGGGTGATTACTTACAGGTGAACATCCGGGTCACAGTGGTAGATGCACCATCGGTTGACCTCCAGCAGATGGTGACCTCTCGGGTTTCAAATTACGAATACATGATGCAATTGGTTCTCGCCAACCCGCAAGGTGCTCCCGACTCAGTAAGCGCAGTATTACCACCTGGTGGCTCGGTAACCTTCTCAATGCTTGTCAGCGATGTCGGCACTTCTCCATATGTTGAGAATGCACTATTCACCTCTACTGGTATGGAATCCACAATTTCTCGTACAATTGAGATTGAGGGGGTTTCGTTCCAGTTCTCAGGACTGCCATTCGAAATCTCTGATGACAACCTCGTCTACCAAGTGAATGTAACTTTGACTGTTCTTGAAGCGATTGAAAACGGCGCGGATGGTATCGTGCGTATTTGTGCCTCGTCAATGCGAAATACCGCCAGCCCGTCATGTGTTAGCATCCAGATGACCGTGCAAACTTTGCATCAACTCAGCATCGTGGTAGAAGGAGGGCCAATCCACAATACCACCTATCCTGACTTCGCTGATTACATCGTAATCATCAACAACGATGGCAATGTGGATGAGACGGTAATAGTTACCACAACCGATGGATTGCGAGGCTGGACAATTGACCTGAATGAGACCGAGGTTGACATCGCTGCTGGCGAGTCCGCCTCGGTACGCGTACGGGTGAAACCACCTCACCAAATGTTGGTGGGGGACAGTTTTGAATTCACCTTGACCGTTGCTCCAAAGGATGAGCCGGTAGCATCCCAACCGATTGATTTGACGGTGAATGCCGAAATTGATAACAGCCTTTTCGGATTGACTAATTCCGTAATTGACCTGATTTCATACGTAATTTTGGGAATTATTGGCATACTGATTATTGTCACTTTATTCAATAATAGGCGCGGTAGTGAGACTTGGGAAGAAGAATTGGTAGCTGAAGTTGATGCTGACGATGACTGAATCCTTTTTGCTTGAATTTTCCGGACTAGCCAACTGTCACAATCCCTACTATCTTGAGTGTTAGGTTTGGGCGAGGGCTCGCTGCTCTCCGGATATGCTTATGTTGGGCCTGCATCCCGATTCGGCTCAGGGAACCCTGAAAGGGTTCCATGAGGGTTCGCGATGACATCTGTTCCAGAGGAGTATCTTTCGTTGGCTTTGATGACCCTAATCGGCATCGGTTTCCCGCTTGGCGGCTTTGTGATGTCGCGGTTTGTTCGGCCGATGCCGGACCCAAATGACCCAACTCAATTGCGTTCGTTCCTGCTAAGAGGATACGAGACCGACCAATCGCTGTATGTCAGGCGTCTCAGCACCTATGAATGCGGTGCTGACCCGGTCGGCGATGCGATGATTGACTTCCATTTCCAGTATTATTGGTATGCGATTATTTTCCTTGTCTTTGACATCGCTTTCATGTTTTTGGCCTTTGGCGGTATCGTAACTGCCAACGCTGACCACACCTTGCCAAACTACGTGCAAGGTCAATTACAGGCAGGCAGCGTTGCAGAAGCACAGGGCGCATTGGTGACTTTGTCAGTATTCCTCGGCTTGATGTCAATTGGCGTTTGGTACGCCTTCCGCAAGCGAGGCAGAATATACATATGAGGTATTTGAATGAGTGATGGACAGAATTACACTGCATTTAGCAGCCGAGCGTTGCTAGACGTTGTCGGCGACTTGAACGATGAGGTGTTGGAAGCCAGCCGCATGAAGGATTTCATCGCGGTTCTCGGCGGCCGCTTCTTTAACTGGAGCCAACGCAAGTCGCTATTCCCGCTGCACTTGGGTATCAAATGCTGCGCGTTGGAGATGGCTGCGGCGGGCGCAAGTCGTTTCGACGCCGAGCGTTTTGGGGTGGTTTTCCGCTCCAGCCCACGCCAGTGTGATTTGTTATTGGTAAATGGTCCAATTTCAAAGAAATTCGCCGACCCAATCGTCCGACTCTGGGAACAGATGCCGGAACCAAAGTGGTGTATCGCAATGGGTGAGTGCGCGATTTCTGGAGGACCATACTATCAATCTTACAACATTTTGGAAGGTGTTGACACGATTATTCCGGTTGATGTTTACATTCCGGGCTGCCCACCGCGGCCCGAAGCACTGATTGATGGTTTTAGCAAACTGCGCGAGAAAATTATCCGAATCGGCGCAGTTCCAAGTGGAGATTCTGAGAGTCGTGGTGCTCCAATCATCGTCGCCGACGATTGAGGTGAGAATATGGGAATGGCAGTTAGTAACAAACAGACCACCGAGGCGGTTGAGGCAATAGTTGCGGCTGCGAACGCCGAATTTAGTGATGTGTTAAGTGCGGAGGTACGAAATCAGGCCGGCGGGAATCGGAAATCAGCATACGTATTCTTGCAGGTGGAGGCCGAATCATGGCGTAAGGTAGCCAAGTGGCTGAAGAAGTCACAAGCTATTGATTACTGTTGTATGATTACCGGCATTCATTGGCCAGACGCCAAAGATATGAGTTGGCAAGTTGTCATTCACCTGATGCGTTTTGCCGTCTCTAACCCGCCAGTAAGCAAAGGCCAAGTCAATCCGGTGCCTACTGATGCCTCAAAATTATCCGGCAAGGATATTCCAGTTCAAATCGAGGTCAGCATCAAGTTGCCCGATGGACGCAGTCCAAGCGTGCCAAGTGTTGCCGATGTCTGGGTCGGTGCTGATTGGAACGAAAAGGAGACTTGGGACTTAGTTGGGATCGAGTTTGAAGGACATGAGGGAATGCGGAGAGTATTGCTGCCTCATGACTCACCTACCGGTTATCACCCATTACAAAAGCAGCACAAGTTGCGCTATCACGATTTCAACGAGATGTACGACGACCCGCAGGGCTTCATGCGTAAACCTGTGGATATTGGCAAGGTTAAGTGAGGAGGAATACGAATGGCAGAAATGTGGATATCAATGGGGCCTCAACACCCTATGACCCACGGTTTGTGGACTCTAAAGGTCAAGGTTGACGGCGAAACGGTGATTGATACCGAACCGGATCTCGGCTACATTCATCGTGGCGTGGAGAAGATTTGCGAGGCCCGGGATTTCACTCAAATTACCACTTATTGTGACCGACTTTGCTATGCGAGTGCTAACACTTGGTCACACGCTTATATCTACGCTGCAGAAGATTTGCTTGAAGTTGAGGTTCCAGAAAGAGCGGAATACATTCGTTTGATTGCGGTTGAATTGCAGCGTATCGCCTCCCATCTGATGTGGCTGGGTGCTTACTGTCCCGATGTTGGCAACCTTACTGGTATGGTTTGGTGTTTACGCGAGCGCGAGATGATGATGGATTTGCTACAGGAACTCGGCGGCTCGCGATTGCATTACAATTTCCCGCGCGTAGGTGGGGTGAAGCGCGACCTACCGATTGGATTTGCTCAGCGATGCCGGGCCAAACTCAAGTTGTTCCTTGACCGGATTCAGGAATACGAGGCCATTCTTGACGAGAGCACAATTTTCCTAATTCGTACTCAAGGCGTTGGCTACGCTAAGGCCGCTGAGATGGTAAACCACGGTGTATCTGGTCCGAATATTCGGGCGGCTGGGGTAAATTACGACGTGCGTTGGGCTCATCCGTATTCGGTGTATGACGAGATTGATTGGGAGCCTGCCATCGAGCGTCCATCAATCAAGGGAAGCGATTGTTACGACCGCTATCGGGTTCGTGTTGAAGAAATGGTGATGAGCGCGAGGATGGTTAGCGATGCTCTCGACAAAATTCCCGGTGGTGCCGAAACCCATTACACATCTGGCGATGAGGCAATCATCGCTAAGGCACCGCAGCGGGCGGCAGAAGGCCAAACTGGCTTCCACCACTTTGAGGATAGCCGCGGTGAATCTTGCTTCTATCTGGTCGGCGGCGGCGAAGGCAGAGGCAAGTATCCGTATCGTGTATCTATCCGTTCACCGATGTTCATCACCCTTCCATACGCAGCAAAATGCATGATTGGCTACAAGGTGGCCGATATTCCGGCCATCATGGGTTCATTTGACCCATGTATAGGAGAAACTGACAGGTGAGAAGATGACCGAGGATATTCTTGACATGCGTGGTTGGGTTTCCGCCCTTTCTCAGTGGATTTCCAAGAATACCATAGGTCAATCCCGTCATTGGGAATATACCGACGGAGTTGCTTTCTTCATTACTGAATTAGTGATGTGCGTGATGATTTTCGGTGGCATCATGACCACACTTTTTGTCCTGCTATGGATGGAACGTAAGTTGCTTGGCAGATTCATGGATAGGCGTGGTGCAGTCACTTCGCTGCGCTCGCTATGGGTTGGTGAAAACGGAGTAACAGCCGGTGAATGGTGGAATCAACTGCCATTTGGCACCGGTGTTCCGGTCGGTTTCGTCGTGCGCATGCTGAATAATATAGCTGGAAATGACCACGAGTTGGAGACAATTAGTCGGGTGAATAACCGTTCATATCACGGAGTTTGGTGGATGCTTCCCGGCTTTTTCCAGAACTTGGCTGACGGGATGAAATTCCTGACCAAGGAACATATGGTTCCCGAAAAGGCCGACCGCCTCATCTACGAGGTCGCTCCTTTCATCATCATTACAACTACTGTGATGTTGTTCGCATTCATTCCACTTGGGCCTAATTTTTGGGCCAATAATTCCGAAATGTCAATTCTATTTTTGATGGCAATTTTTGGAGTCGCCCCGCTTGGAGTATTCTTCGCAGGTTGGTCGTCTAACAACAAATACACCCTGCTCGGTGGTATTCGTAGCGCGGCCCAACTCACCGCTTACGAGATTCCATTGTTGATAACAGTGCTATCAGTAGTGGTTATTTCCGGCTCATTCAATATGGTTGAAGTGATTGAATTTCAAGCCGATTCCGGTGCTTGGAATCTGTTCTTGCTGCCGCTTGGGGCGATTCTTTTCATCGTGACGATGGTCGCTGAGGTTGAGCGCATTCCCTTTGACATGCCTGAGGCTGAGGCAGAACTTGTTGAGGGCTGGTGGACAGAATATGGTGGAATGCGCTGGGGTCTGATGTTCTCAGCCGAATACTTGCGAGTTTACGCCGCCTGCTTGCTTTTCGCTCACTTTTTCCTCGGCGGCTGGGAAGCACCCTTTGAAGACACAATTCCGTTTATTTCCGCCATCCCCCACATCACGTGGGTATTCCTCAAAGCGTGGACCGTATTCATCCTCTTCGTCTGGTTCCGCGCTGCGCTTCATCGGGTGCGCACCGACCAAATTCTTGAGTTCGGCTGGCGCTGGTTGCTGCCGCTAAGCCTGATCAATCTTGCATTTGCAGTAGTTCTTCGCCTGTGGGTTTACGATGGTATCAACGGCGAATGGCACATCTTGGTGCCGGTGCTGATTACCTCAATCGCGCTTGCGCTGATTACTATTCTTGCAATCGATGAGGACCCGAAGGCTCTAGCGGAGCGCAGGCGACCTTTCAGCGTACAGACAACCGAAGTGGCAAGTCCAGGACAACACAATGAGTAGAGGTGAGATAAATGGCATACCATAAACACGCAACACCCAACTTCCGTAACCTGTTCATTCGTCCACTTTGGATGACGATGAAGACCGCTTTGCGTACTTTCCCATTTATCGGCAAGGCCCGTTTCTTGCGCCAACACAACAGTGGTGAACCATATCACGCTGAGCCGACTGATATGTTGTCACCGGCTGAGCGTGAAGAATTGAGCAAGATTGCTCATCAGAGTACTACTCATATCTACGCTGCAGACAGAGAGAGCACCGATGTTGTGCCTTACCTCCAGCGTCCCGTCACGGTGATGTATCCTTACGAGCGGCTAGAAGATATGGAGCCGTGGCTGTTTGTTCCCGGCAACTACAATGGTCGTATCGGAATCATTTGGGAGACTTGCACCGCCTGTAAGGCCTGCGTTCGTATTTGCCCGAACGACTGTTTGCACATGACCACCGAGACCCGAGTCAGCGTTCTTGATTTGGCCGAAGAAGGCGATGAGATGCACGGATACGGCGTGGAGTTGGAGGTAGGCGGACTTACCGCGCGTCGGATTGAGGGTAGCGAAGAGGTTTCAGAGGCCTTTGACCTGATAACTGCCCACGAGGATGCTCCACAGGAATACGACTTCGGTGAAATCCTCGACCTATCGGGTGATACGGCCATCGTTCGCTGGGATGAGAGTGGTACGACCGAGGAGGTTGCGACCGGTGACCTTGTCGGAGCGGAAGTGGATATAGTCAGTGGACGGATTGATCTTGGACGATGTATGTTCTGTGGACTTTGCATGGAATCCTGCCCGTTCAACTCCTTCTTCATGACCAATGAATACGATGGCATGTCTGGCCATCACCGCGAGGATTTGTGGATGGATGCTGGCAGAACTCGGGTTCTGCCTACCGTACACGCGGAGTGTGTTGATGTAGAGTTGGCCAAGCGAGTTGAGCAGGAGAAGAAGAAACTCGCCCGCGCCGCGTCAAAGGCTGCTAAGGCTGCTAAGGCTGCTAAGGAGGTTTGAACTTGGAGTTACCCGGCCTGATAATGGACCCGATTGGGGATATGCTTGGCTCAGTTGAAGGAATTTCGTTCCTAATCTTGGCGATTTTTGCAATCGGTGGAGCGGTTGGAACCGTTCGCGCCCGGCGGGTTGCGCATTCTATGATGTATCTAATCGGGGCGTTTTTCGCGGTCGCTGGAGTATTTTTGATGGCTGGAGCAGAGATGCTTGCAGCGATTCAGATTCTGGTCTATCTTGGTAGCGTCATGCTTGTCTATGCATTCGGCGTTATGTTGTCACGCAGTCAGATACAGGAGGAGGACTACGAATGAGGATGGTAGGAAGTATCGCCAAGTTGGGGCTGATAGCCCTGCTCGCGGTGTTGTTATCCGTGTTGATGTCGCCGGATACTTGGCAAGGCGGGTCACCTCTTGACTGTGATAATTTCGATGATGGCGACCTCAGTTGCACCGACAGATTCGCGCTATCCATGCTTACGGATTGGGCGTTCGCGCTAGTTGCTTTGGGGGCGTTACTCACAATGGCAATGGCTGGAGCAGCCTATCTGGTTCGTGACGAGCGTTTGGTCAACCTGATGTGGGAAATTGGAGGTGAGGAAGAATGATTCCGCCCTCTTGGATTGCTGGCCTCGCTGCTATTTTATTCGTCATCGGACTTTCTGGTGCATTCTCACGCAAGAACGCCATCATCGTGTTGATGGCGGTAGAATTGATGCTTAATGCCGTCAATCTCAATTTTGTTGCAGCCGCCATGCATCACGGCGACTTGACAGGCTGGGTTTACACCGCGATTGCCATCGCGATTGCGGCGGCTGAAGTCGCGGTCGGATTGGCGATATTCCTGTCGCTATACAGCCAACACGACACCATTTCGTTAGACGAAGTCACTTTACTCAAGCATTGAAGGAGGAATCAGATCTGTCAGACCATAGTAAACCCGAATGGCATTTGATGATGCCAATCGCAGCAATGCTGCTATTCCCGATTATTTGCTACAAAATCGGCTGGGATGCGATTGATTCCTCAATTTTCATCGTTGCAATTCCTCTGGTTGTTTGGCCGGCGATTGCCATCATCGGCCAAGTATGGAAGAAGACGGACTGGTGGAAGGACCACCTAAAGGAGGGCGGCATCATCGCTTTGGCTGCGCTTGCAGTCTCGCTTTGTCTGACGGTTTGGCTGATTATTTCCTTCCTGAAGGATCACGGTTCCTTTGGTGCGCAGGATAGTGATTTAGCATCTTTCGCTTGGCTGAATTTTGATATCCTCGCTCACGATGGTGTATCGTGGGAAATACTTGGTACTGAGAAACTTGGCTTCACCATCGGCTTTGGAATTTATGTTGATGCACTCACATTGATGCTACTATTCGTCGCTGCATTCCTTTGCTTCCTCATCGGTTGGTTTGCCATTGGATACATGACAACCGATGCAGTGAACGAAGACCGAAACCACCGCTTCTTCGCTGAATTCCTGCTGTTTTCATGCGGAATGTTTGGGATGGTCTTAGCTGATAATTTCCTGTGGTTATTCATTTTCTGGGAGATTATGGGTTTGTGTTCTTACCTGCTAATCGGATTCTATTGGGAAAAGCCGAGTGCTGCTGCTGCGGCCAAGAAGGCATTCATGACCACGCGTGTGGGTGATGTATTCCTGATGATTGGATTATTCATTCTCTACGATTTGTACCACAGCCTCTCGTTCGAGGTGATTTTTGACCCCGCAATCACCGGTACGGTTGACCCGGAGAGATTGCGGCTCGCGCTCATCATGATGTTCATCGGAGCGATAGGCAAGTCTGCTCAATTCCCGCTGCACGTTTGGCTACCCGATGCAATGGAAGGCCCAACTCCGGTATCGGCTCTTATTCACGCAGCGACCATGGTCAATGCAGGATTGTATCTAGTCGCCCGTATGTTCCCATTCTTCGGAGCAGCAGGATTTGAGGGTGAGTTCACTGATGTCGCGCTGCTAATCGCTTGGATTGGTGGAATTACCGCTATCATGGCGGCAGCAATCGCATTTGTTGCTAACGACATCAAACGAGTTCTCGCCTACTCAACGATGAGTCAACTCGCCTACATTTTCGCCGGTTTGGGAGCGGCTTGCTGGTTCGCTAATACCGGACATCCCGAATATGCGGCTTTGGCCTTCGGTGCCGCACTATTCCATCTATTCAACCACGCGATGGCGAAGGGAATGCTATTCATGGCCTCTGGCTCGGTAATCCACGAAATGCATCATGCACATCACCACACCGACGGAGGCGAGGACGATGGCGCGGGGGGGTCAGAAGGGGACGACCACTTTGATGCTCAAGATATGCGCAATATGGGTGGTTTAGCGGCAAAGATGCCAGTTACCAGCGTTGCGATGATGTTGGGTTCGATGTCAATAATCGGCATTCCACTCATCGGCGGCTTCTGGTCAAAAGAAGGCATTATTGGTCAGGCTTGGCATGCGGCGATATCTCAAGATGGCGGCGCAATGCTGGTTCCCGCCGTCCTATTGCTTGCAACTGCGGGTATGACCGGATTTTACATGTCACGAATGTGGTTCATGACTTTTGCTGGCAAGCCAAAAAGTGAAGTCGCCAAGCACGTCGGTGAAGATACTCATTGGATCAAGACCCCGTTGGTTACTTTGTCAATAGTCACTGCTTTCACCGGAGCCATCTTTGCGGTACTGAATTTCCCCGAGTGGCTTGGCGAAGGCGAGGAATTGATGCACGGCATTGAGAGTCATGGACTCGCCGAGCAAGTGGTCGCCGTGCTTGAGCACACCTTCCTGCCGCACGAATCCACGCTAATGGTGGTCGGCTGGACAGCCATCGTAATTTCAGCCGTGCTTGGGCCTTTCTTGGCGGCACGAATCCACGGTGGCAAACTTGCTCGAGGGGAGCAGGCCAATGCTTTCGTTGGATGGCTAGTGCAAATCTCAGGCAGTGTTGGACGAACCAATGTTGACGAGGTGGCCAAGTCCGGTTTCGCCCTCGCTCTACACAATCGCCTCTACATTGACGATGTATACGAGTGGGTTATCGCGCGCACAGTTTTGCCGCTGGGACGTTTGCTTGCTTGGTTTGACGCCAGCGGCGTGGATGGAGTCATCAAAGGCATAGAATCGGGTAGCCAAGCCTCATCCTCATGGCTTCGGCTGATGACTACCGGCTCTGCTCGCGACTACATTCTGATGGCTACGGTAGGTGCGCTGTGCATCTTCGCACTGATGTGGGGGGTGGCCTGAATGGAAATAATGGCAATGATTGGAAATCCGCTGACAATTCTCACGTTATTCCCGCTTTGTGCATCGTTGTTATTGATGCTAGTACACTGGGCTGCGGCCGAGGACCGGCAGGCAGACCTTTCAAAATGGATTAGATATATCAATCTCGGAGTTGCGTTATTTATGCTCGCATTGGCAACCCTAATCGGACTTGAATCGTTCAGCGCAGACCTTACCGGAATCGGTGGGTGGGTAGGATTGGGTTGGCACAATTACCTCTACGACAACTGTGACCAAGGTATTCTGCGCGCGGGCGGGTGTGCAGTGATTTCAAGCATCGGCGTGTCTTGGCACGTTGGAATTGACGCGCTTTCATATCCGATGGTATGGCTTACCACCTTACTGATTCCGATCTCGATGTTGGTTGATTGGGACCAAAAGAGGGGTGCATATTTCCACAGTTTGATTTTGATGATGGAAGGCGCACTTATCGGTGTTTTCGTCAGTCTTGATTTGTTCATGTTCTATGTATTCTGGGAACTTACCTTGATTCCGATGTTCTTCCTCATCCTATTGTGGGGTGGCGAAGACCGCCGTTATGCGGCACAGAAATTTTTCATCTACACTTTTGCCGCCAGCGTTTTCATGCTGGCTGGCATTCTGATGATGTATTTCCACAACCCGGTGCCAGATTGGGGTGTAGGCAATTTGACCGGCAACTCATTTGACCTCGTATTGATGAATGAACAAGTTGCCGATTCTTCGTTTATCTCCGGTGGAATGCAATCTCTAGTCTTCCTGTTATTGCTGATAGGATTTGCAACCAAGATGCCCAGCGTTCCGGTTCACACTTGGTTGCCAGATGCGCACGTGGAGGCTCCTACAGCCGGCTCTATGCTGCTAGCCGGCGTGATGCTGAAGATGGGTGCTTACGGCTTCATCCGGCTGTCTGTGACCTTATTCCCGGAGTCAATTATCAAGTATCAATGGCTGTTAGTTCTGCTCGGAATGGTCTCTTTGGTCTATGCTTCGTGGGTATGTTTGGGTCAAACCAACCTCAAACGATTGGTCGCCTATTCCTCGGTTTCTCACATGGGAGTTATCTTCCTCGGGGTTGCAACTTTGCAACCGCTGGGGATTGCAGGTGCAATTTTCATGATGTTCGCACACGGCATTATCTCACCACTGTTATTCGCGGTCGCTGGCGCGTTCAAGAAGCATTACCACACGCTGGAGATTGGTAGTATGCGCGGGCTTGCGCATCATAGCCCGTGGATGTCCGCGCACATGATGGTTGGTTGGATGGCCAGCCTCGGCTTGCCATTGATGGCCGGATTTGTCGCAGAAGTCGCGATTCTTATCGCGTTCTGGATGACTTTTGGTTGGCTAGTTCTGCTACCAGCTCTCACCCTAATTATCACCGCTGCGTACTACCTCTGGAGCATGCAGAGGACCATCTTTGAGGGCAGCGGAGAAGTTGAGTTACCACCAACGATGGGTGATGATGAGCCACGTGACATCACTTGGCATGAGAACGTCGGCATGATGACGCTTGGAATCATGGCAGTGATTTTCGGAATTCTACCGGGAATCTTCTTTGTGATGATGTCTGGTTGGTCGTCTGACCTTATCTCAACAACCTTCGTTGATTTGATGAATTCACTGGGGGTTGAGCCATGAGTTTAGGCACACTATTCAGCGGCCCAGATATGGCTGCGGCACTGATGCCAGAATGGATTTTACTTTTTGGAATCGTAGCGATGGCAATCGTGCCAAATCTTGGTGATGGAACCTTCCGCTTGCCGATTCCGGGAACTAGTATCCGATTACCAATACTATTCGGAGGCAAGCGACTAGCATTCACTGCTGACCCAAGACTCCCTGCTGGTATTGCGGCTGTGACCCTGATTGCATCATTTGTCACCGCTTTCATGTCACAGATGATTGATCCAAGTGTTGGCACCAACATGGCGTGCATTGATGGTAATGGGGCAGTTTTCGCCGCCTGTGATGTTGACCATCAACACCTACTACGCGTGGATTCATTCAGCAGACTATTCGAGATGATTTTCTACGCAGCACTACTACTAGCGGTTGCAGCCGGATTCAACCGACTACCTGCAACCCCAGCATCCCGTCTGCCAACAAGAGTACAGCAAGACGACATCGTTGAGCAGCGAAGAATGCAAAAGTTGCTCGACAACCGACGACAAGTTGACTTCTACCTACTAGTGCTGATGGCTGCCTTTGGAATGTCGGTTGTCGCCCTCTCAGTCAACCTATTCGTGATGTTTATTGGACTCGAACTGGCTGGCTTAGCATCATATGTATTAGTCGCATTCTTGAAAGAAACCAAAGAAGGCTCAGAAGCCGGCGTCAAATACTTCATCGTAGGCAGCGTAACTAGTGCAATCGGACTGTACGGACTATCGCTACTCTACATTTGGAACGGTGACCTTTCGATCACAGGACAGGTCGGTTTAGCAGCAGCATGGGCGGAGATGGATTCACCTGAGGCTTTGCCGATAATCGGTCTGGGTTTGCTGCTTGTCGCCTTCGCTTTCAAGGTCAGCGCTGTGCCTTTCCACTTCGCCGCGCCGGACGCATATTCTGGCTCACCAGGTCCGGTCGCGGGTGTGCTCGCTACCGCGAGTAAAGCGATGGGTTTCCTCGCGATGATGCGGGTGCTCATCGGAGTTACTTTGGGCGAAGGGGAGAGTGAATGGCTGATTTTGCTTGGAATAATTGCGGCAATTACCATGACTTGGGGCAATGTGGCTGCTCTTGGCAGTAAGAATCCGAAGCGAATGCTCGCCTATTCTAGTGTAGCGCACGCGGGATATGTATTGGCTGGAATTGCAGCGGTAGGAGCGATAGGAGCGGGCGACGGCGCAACCTTGCTGACAACTGCAATCATCTTCCACCTCGCAGTTCTCGTCACCTTCAAACTCGGAGCATTTTTGGTGATTAGCCTGCTTGAAATCGAAGGCCGTGGACATGACCTTTCGCACTTCAAAGGCCTAGCCCGACGCGACCCAATTATCGCACTCTCGATGCTGATTTTCATGCTCGCACTCGCCGGAGTTCCACCTTTGTCCGGATTCCTCTCCAAACTGCTGATGGTCAACGGAATCATCTCGTCTACCCTCGGAGATATTTCCAGTGCAAGTTTGGCTGACCTGACCGGCAGTTTGTCGTGGGTATTCTGGTTGGCGATACTGATTTTCATCAATAGCGCATTCAGTCTATTCTACTACCTGAGAATCGTGGTTGTGATGTTCTTTGATGATACTGACCGCCCCGTCAGGCTATCTCGCGCACCGGTGTTGCGAATGGCCATCATGCTGTGCACGATAGGTGCGGTGGTGTTCGGATTTGGCGACTTTGCCGATGGGTTGTTGACCTTGGCAGGAAATGCTGCTTCTTCCTTGATGCCCTAAGCCCGATTGTTTCTGTCGCCTCGCAGAGAAAAAGCATTAGAAATCGCACAGCCCCTCCGGCTTGAAATTTTGTTTGATTAAAGCGACAATAAACCGCCTCTCAAACTCAACATAACGAGTCCGACAACCGCGGCCGCTGCTTTATGTAGGGCCGTTTGCTCGGCGATGTTGAACACCATGGGACGTAGGCGTGAGGAGACTGTTGACGAGGAGCTTTTGGCTCGTCTTGAGCAGGGCGGATCAGACAAGATTCGTGTGCCACTTCCCAGTGAGCGAATCAACGAGATGTTCGCAATTGCCGACCAGATTCTTGGTGGACGCAAGGTTCGTGTCGTCTGCGCTGATGGCGAAAGTCGTCTCGCGCGAATACCCGGGAAAATGCGTCGTCGTCAATGGGTGCGAGAGGGTGACCTCATCATTGTCCAGCCATGGGATTTCCAAGACGCTAAGGCGGATGTAAAGCGACGTTATACCAAAACCCAATCTCTCTATCTTTCCCGCAAGGGAGTGCTGCCCGAGATTGTTGACATCTTTGGCAGCGGAAAGGAGTCGTGGGATGACTATGACGATGCCGGTATTTTTGGCGATAGTTCTGACGAAGCAGGCGATGAAGCAGAGGAATCGGCCTCTGAATCGGCCTCTGAATCCGCCGCTGAATCAGATGAAGTTGTTGATGAGGATTCCAGCGAAGATGCAACGAAGTCCTCCGAACAAGATGCCGGTGCAGCCGCGCAAGAGGCTGCGAACGAATCACTACCTGAACCAGCAACTGCTGTAGTTGATGACGATGATATTGACAGTTTGTTCGGCCCAGCTTGAGAGGAGGTTTTCACATCGCTCGTAGGCGAAAATCTCGCCGCGATCGCGAGAAGCGAAAATGGACAGACCTCTTGGATGAGCAAACGGCGGAATCGTCTGAGGGCGGCATGGATTTGGATGCTGACCCCGTCAATAAGTACGCCGATGCGGAGTGGCCGGAAGAAGAGGATTTACCAGAATTCCATCATAATTTAGAGGATAAGGACGGCCAATGGAAATGGATGAAAGATAAGCGGTTCAAGCAGATGTTCGTTGAAATCGAGCATCGTCTCGAAGGTGTTCTCGGCAAGGGTAAATACGAATGGGTTGACCGACGAGTTTTCGACCAAGTTTTTGACCAGTCTACCTTGCTTGCTGTCTACAAATTAATGCAGCAAGGACATATTGACACAATTGACTGGCCAATCGCGCGTGGAAAAGAGGCCCACGTATTCCACGCCACTACCTTGAATGGAGTTGCGGCGGTGAAAATTTTTCACACCAGCAACGCTGTATTCAAGGGATTGATGCAATATATCGAGGGCGACCCAAGATTCGGCGGCCTGCGCCGCCGGCATCGTGAATTGGTCAATATCTGGGTAAGAAAGGAGCACCGAAATTTGCTGAGAATGGCAAAACAGGGTCTGAAAGTTCCTGAGCCACACGCATTATTTCGGAATGTGTTAGTGATGGATTATCTTGGCAGTGAGGAAGGCCCGTCACCGCGATTGCGAGATATTGAGATTGAAAACGCGGAGGAAGTGACAGAAGATTTACTCACTTTCCTTGAGGTTTGTTGGAAAAAAGCCAATTTGGTTCATGCCGATTTCAGCGCGTATAACATCTTGTGGTACGACAATGAGCCCTGGGTGATTGATGTAGGTCAAGCGGTTACTGATGCCCATCCTAATGCTGACAAATTTTTGGTGCGAGATGTTACGCGGTTGGTTGAATGGGCTAAAAAGCAAGGCGTTGATATCGAAGTTGCAGACGCCTTGGCAAGAGTTCTCTACTGAGTCATTCTTCTTCGTAGGAAATTTCCTCGTCTTCTGAAAGTTCCAGCATTTCTGTAACCGCATCTGCATCGTCTGGGTCTACTTGTGATGATTTTAGTCGCCGTTCTTTTGAGCGTCGGGCAGCGGCAAGACCTGGAACCAGCACGTCAAAGCGGTCGTAGTCATCTTTGGTTTGAATCGAGTCAAGGTTGCGGGACGACATCCGCCTCCTGCGCCGTTCGCCCTCAAGATTCTTCAGCACCGAGGAATGTTCTGCGCCGTGCAGCAGTCGTTGGATGGCTTGCGAAGCGAGAGGAATCGAATCCTCGCCTCCGATAATGACGATAGTTGAGCCATAAATGGCGACTTCCGCGCCTGAATGTTCCTCAATCAATTCGCGAATTCGTCCGTTCCGTCCGATGATTCTAGAGCGGATTCGCCGCTGCTGATTAGCCTGTTTTCCAACATATTCCCTGATGTCAATCATTTCAAGAAAGTGATCATCTTGCATCAATTGGATTGCCCTCTCTGGATTCATTCCCCTACCGATGGCTTTGATGACACCGGGGAGTTTTAACTGTTTAATCGGGTCAAAATCCTCTTCCCATTCACAGGAAATATCTCCGCTGCGAGAGTCAATTTTCAACTTGGCTCCACTCGCTTCCTCAATAGCACGACGGGTAGACCCCTTTGTGCCGATGAGCACTGCGATGCGCTTCATCGGGATGCGCGCTAGTGATTCCATGACGCAAAGCCGGCTGGCTCCCCTCTTTGAAATCGCCGGCTTAGCCAATTTTGCGTCTCTGCAATAAGAATCCAACAAAAAGTCCGGTTAGCAGTACTGCTATTGTATCGGGGGAAAATCCAGAAACCGCCCCGACCTTAATCGGGTCAGCCGCGCTGATAAGCAGGAATTCCTCATTATTCCCTTCATCTTTTTCGGAGATGACATCGTTTGGATCGATGAGAAGCCGCAAGTCATATTCTCCTGCTGTCAGCAGCGTGATGTTGATTGAAATAGTCTCGGTTTGGTCAATCAAATCCCCTGAATTTGTAACCACGGTTGCAAGTGTGGTCCATGCCGTGCCACTGTCTCTATCTGCGGGTGCGCTCTGTAATTTCACGGTAACTGGGCTGGAAAATACCTGATTTGAAGCTAATTCGCCGGTGATGCTGACCGCACCTTCAACCCCGGCTCTTACCACCATTCGGTCAATGCTGGTGTCCGACCAATATAGGTCAAGTCCGGGTAGGATGATGAAATGTGCTTCTTGGGTGGTAATCGTGTTGCTTGCTACGTCTTCAAGTACCGCGCGTAATGAGAGATATTGGCCTGCGCGGGCAGACCAATCAATGGATGATGAGAGGTTAACTGAGGTTCCCGAACCTGCATTCAGCCATGATGAGGTGATATCTGGAATCGCTCCCGCCCCATCGCTGTCAAATCCGTATTCTATTCGCGAGTTGGTCTGGTCTATGCCTGAGTTGCTGTCAGATGCTGAAACGCTGATAGGCACCTGTCCGGTGATGCTGTCGGTCAATTCCGCTACGTTCCACCCACCAAGAACCGGGGCGGTCCGGTCTACTTTCATGGTGAAGTCAAGCGAGGAGCCGATGTTACCAACTTTGTCGGTGGCTCTGAATTGAATCGTTCGGATACCCTCTTGCAGCGGGATGCTACCGCTACCACCGGCTCCGATGTCGGTCCACGAATCACCACTGTCGCGAACTGCATAGGTATCAATGCCGCTGCCGCTGCCATCGGTTGCTCCGCTGCCAAGTCCGCTGAAAATCAGCGTTGCGGCAGTCGTCCAAACATTTGCAGTTTCAGACAATGTCGGGCTACCTACAGTCGGTCCGGTCCGGTCTACTCCGATATGCAACGTAGTCTGCGTGGACAGCCCACCTTCATCAAACACGGTGAGCAACGGCATCCATGTCCCTTCTCCAATGTCACCGGGAGACCAAATCCATTGATTGAGCAAAGTGCCGGGGCCATCTTGAGCGGGGGTGCCTGAGCCTGGAACCGAGGTCAGGGTAGCATGCGATAGATGGGTATCGGTTGCAGACCAACTGAAGGTCAGCGACTCGGTCGCCGCAATATTGAACCACGCCCGGTTTACTGTTGATGATCCATCACCGATTATCGGATTGGCGACCGCGAAGGAAAGCCCGGATGGAGGAGTATTGTCAAGGGTGAAAGTTGGACTTTCAATCCAGCCGGTTGTGCTCGAATTGAGGAAGGTCCCCTGAATGCGTAACTTATGGACGCCATCGCTGTTCGGAGTAGTATCCCAAGCGGTTAGCCACGGTGCGGCGGTGATGTTTGCGATGTCGGACCAAGCCGAGCCATTCCACACTTGCATGTTGATGTACGACATATTCGCGACATTAGACGCTATAACCGTGTAAGTTCCCGAGATTACTTGACCCGCGTTTGGCCCACCACTGAAGGTCAATTCATCAGCGCGGGCCTGCGTTGCCGAAGATTCGCCAAGCCATCCATTCGGTGCCATGCTGAGTAGTAAAAGTGCGCTGAGAGCGATAACGAGAGGTCGGCTGAGCATGCGCACCGGTAGGCGCACTACTCGGATTGTCCTTCAAGCCTTTCCAGCGTGAACTATGAAGCGATATGGCTGTGAAGCAATTGATTTTGCTCATAAGTAGGTTTGAAGTGCCTCGGACCCTCTCTTGGATACATGGGGCGGAGCCGTGGTGCAATCCTTGTCTGCGCCATTCTAATGCTGATGCTGGTCGGTGTTCTGCCGACGACAGTTGCCGACGAGGCAGGTGGTATCGCGATTAGTGAGGATAGCATCAATATCTCGCCCTCGCCTTTGACAGAAGGCGGAACTGCTCAAATCTCGGTCGTATTGCAGAATACCGTCAATCAGTTGGCTGACGATGTTTCGGTTGAATTCCATAAAAATCAGTACCTCGCAGGCTCGGCGAGTGCTGTATTTAGCGTTGACATTGATGCTAATGACATTGAAACCGTTGGAATGGATTGGACAAATCTAGCATTCGGAGAAAATCGCATTTTCATCAGGGTAAGTTATGGTGGAGACAATGTTCTGATTCAGAAGGAATTTGATGTTGAGGGACTCCCTAATCTTCGTGTCGCAACCTTGTCAGTGCCGGAAGAAAGTTCCGAAGGTGATGTGGTTTCAATTGCAATTGAAGTAGAAAATTCGGGGCATGCAGACGCTGCTTCCTCCCATATTGAGTTGACATTTGCCGGCATCAGCAATATGATTCCAGTGCCGGCATTAACCACTGGCTCCACGGTTTGGCTCAATCAAACCGACCTCGCTCCAATCGCTGGCGATTACGAGGTTGAGGTTGAAGTAAACGCTGACAGCGGTGATGGTGTGATTGAGACCACCGATGCCGACAACCGCGAAGTGGTGACTTTACACGTTATCAGCGACCCCGATTATCATCATGGAATTGGAGTTCAAATTTCTGCAAGTAGCGGTTTGGCGGGGCCTTGGACCTTGTCGGGTGAGGTAATTCGTGACGGCGGTTCTGGGGCGAGCAGCCTGAATATGACTATCAGATTATTCAACGGAATTGATTTGGTAACGTTGCCATTATCCTTCACAGATAACCAACCGAGCGCAACTTGGATCCATATCATCCAAGCCGCCAATCTCCCCGATACAACTCCTGGCGATGTGGTAGTGGAAGTCGCTATTGACCCAGATCAGGAGGTTTTGCAATCTAATACCTTCAACGATGCACAACAGGTGATTCTAACCATTTTTGCTGAACCAAATGTAGTGGTTAGTCCGTCAGCATCAGTCTTTCCCCTCGAGGTTGGCAATGGCGAATCAGTTACTTTTACTGTATCTTTACAGAATGTTGGAATGGTAGAGGTCAGTGGAACACTTACCGCTACTTTTGACGGCAATCAAATTGACTCCCGTTCAATACACATCCCACCCGTATCTTCCGCCACGCAGGGAACTTTGACTGCATCCTTTGATGCGTTGGTTCAGGGTGTTGAAGACCGTTATATTCAGTTCACAGCCACTTGGCAAGCCGCCGCAGGCTCTTTTGATAGGCTGACTAATGACAATCAGGCAACTGGCAATGTTAGCCTGACCTCTGACTTGCAGTTGCGGTTTATTCCATCAAGTGAGAATTGGGAGCCCGGTTTGCCGCTATACAACGATTTTGACTATGTTTACACCATTGAGGTAATCGCAGACAGAGGCATTGGTTCAGAGCGAATCGCTTGTGTTGAGAGTAGTCGTGGTGTCGTCCACGATGAGGTTACACTAACCTTCACTGAACAGGGGCAGCGACAGACGCTGCGTTGTCAGATTTTACCAGGAGGAGTTGGCACTCTGGAACTTTCGCTTGTTACCGAGGGTTCTACCGCCCCAACATTCACTCAGAAATGGCAAGTGCAGTTGCGTGATTCGGAACAGGATATGATTGCGGGATTGAATACTCCGCTCGCAATCGCCCTGATGACTTTGGGATTATTAGGCGCGATTTCCGCTTTGGTGGCAGCGGTAATCTTGACCCGGCGAGGACAGGCTAATGCCGAACGAGAAACCTACGATATATGTCCGGCTTGTGAAGGTGAAATAGAGGGCGATGAAGATATCTGTTCCTACTGCGAATTTGACCTGACTGGCGGCCGGTCTTCATTCCACGATTGTGATGAATGCGGTGCTACGATTCCAGACATGATGGAACATTGCGCCTACTGCGGCTTTGGGCAAGATGTCAGCAGCAGATTTGAGCGCAGAGACCGCAAGCACGACCCAACGCAGGTTGTCGAAGAAGTCGTAGAAGATGAGGAATCCGACGATGATGAAATCGTTCGAGGCTTCGAGAACTTTGATTCTACCATCAGTGGATTAGGCACCGGCTCAGATGATTGGGAAGATGAATGGGATGAGAGCCTAGAGAAGGCGGAGTCACACTTTGAGGGCATTGACGCTGATCAGGAAGCCGAGCAAGCACGTGAGAAGGCAATCAGCGAAACGGAGGAAGACTTTGTTTCATCCACTCATTTGTCCTCGCACCTTGATGAGATGAAAGGGCACGACCTTGACTCCTTCCTCGGCGATGTCTCAAAGCGCACCCACCTTGCAGACGATGATGTGGAATTGACCGCATCGGACGCCAAATACCGCGCCCAGCTTTACAAGATGACAGGCGAAGATGGTGTGATGCCCGGCGATGAGGTAGATGCTGAATCGCTTCCTGACCATAGCATAGTTGGCAATGAGTTGGCTTCCATATCAAGCGATTTCACCGTTCCATTAGAACCTGATACTGATGTCGCGGTAGAATCTGAGCCGGCTGAGCAGGCGGCGACCGGGGCGGCCGGCGAAGTAGGCGAAGCCGCCGCAGAAGATGAAGAAGCGGCGGCGAAATCAGCGCAAAGCGATCCGAAGACGAGTAGGGGTGAAGGCAAGCGTAGAGGCGTTCGCCGTCGCAAATCCAACGACTCTTGATAGTGGTCACCTTCAAACGGTCATGCACGATGGCGAATTGCCTGGATGATGACACAATATAACTGAGCCATGCGGCGATGACGTGCCCTATGAGTGCGGACAGGCATCCCTCTCCTCAATCACTTGCAAAGGGGCTCGTGGACGCATCAAGTCCAAAACGTATGCCGGGTTGGGAATAATGCTGAGGTGGAGTAATGGGAACCCGTGGTTTGTTCTGTATCCTCGCAGCATCCATCATGTTGTCAGTTTCTCTCTCCGGTTGTCTCTCCCTCGCTATCGGCCGCGAAATGATGGAGGGTGCAAGAGGCGAGCCGAAGGTGTATGACGTGACCGATTCGTATCGCCTCGCTTACACTTTTACCACCAATGGCATTGACAGTTATCAGCATTCAAATCAAACCAATATCAGCATTGATCATACTGTTTCTGATATCATCATCAATTTCCGCGTCCAGTTGGACGCAGACAGTATTCTTGGACCGCTAGGAGTTAACATTTCACAATGGACCGGAGAAGAGCGATACGTAGAGGCTTGGCTGTATGATGCTGAAGGTTCAGAATGGTGGCATATGCGCACGGAAGAAGACTTGGCGATGAATCGCAGCGAGTATGAAAGCCCACCTCTAACCTTTCCTTCCGGTGAATGGAATTTGGTGGTTGATTCGCGTGGTTTTGGCTGGGTGACCGACTTGATGGAGGCACACGATTCTTACGAACTGACCATTACCTTAGTACGCCCGTGCATGGCTTTTCCTGAAAGCCCGGACATTTGTACTCCGCTGGTTGAACTTGACGGCTGATTCAGGCTAATGACTCCGGGCAATTGTCGCGTCGAGAACAATTCTTGCATTTGCCCACTCTCTGGTGGTTACGGGTCGCGCCGCCATTTACCATCAAACGTTGAATCTCTCTGATGCCTTCGTCAAGAATCGCTTCAGCGGCGGCGTCCCATTCAACGGTGAATAATGCATCACGGCCATAGCGGAGAATGCCATAATCGGGCCGAATTTCGGTGGTTTTCTCAACTAATCTCAGATATGCGCGCACCTGTTGTTGATGGCTCTCATGGGCGCGGAGAGGAATTTTACCGGTTTTTTGCTCAACAGGAATGAACTGATTGTCTATCCGAACGATTTGGTCAGGCCTGCCTCGTAAGCCGCTGACCTCATCAATCAACAGAGAAGCGGTGATTCCATCATCATCGCTGTATGCAAGGATATCGTCCTCTTGCAGTCCAGCCTTGCTGCGAGCCTTTGATGCCGCAACATTGGCCGATAGCACTTGATGAAGTTTCCAAGCGGTGATGAGAAGCCAAGCAATAGCGAAAACCAGTAGCGTAAACGATGCAATGCTTTGGTCCTCGGCAAGATATAGTGCCAAACCATGCAACCCGATAGCGATAGAGGCTATCAGAATCCTCGCTTCTAACCTACCTCCTGTTGCCCCGTCTTCCTCATTGTCGGTGTGGAGGGAGTCGGTGACCATCTCCACCTCATTCAGCCCAGAAGTATCAGCGAAAGTCGGCGGTTGAGCAAGCCCAAATGGATAGCCGAGCCAGCGTCGCCACGGTATCCAAATCAAGGCCAATGCTATGCAAAGCCAAACTAGAGCCAATGCTACTAGGAATTTTGCAACATTACCAACAATCCCGGCGGAAACAACATCCTCGCCGATGAAGAAAAATGCCGCAGAATCAGCGGCGAGGGTAACGACGACAGTAAACCACCATGACCAGATAATCATCTCATTGCGCGCGGTGGATTCGCGGTCTTGGTACTTTTGCATCCTATCATGGATTTTCTCATGGACACGCCTACCTTCCTTCAGTGCCTCACCTTCTCCGGAAACCCCTACCCTTGACAGATACCAAGACATTGGACAGTAGGCGTGCCTTTCCATATCAGAGGCAGATACCCGCAAAACATCTCCCGATAAGTCCACCCAATAGCCATCATCGCGCTCGGATCCCTCAATAATTGGCAGGGCGAAGCCCTCGGATTTCTCCCCATCCCCCGCGCTCATGCGCTCCCCTCCGCAAATGGTATGCAAAAGGATAGTGCCGGCTCGCCCGACCAGCCCCATCTTTTCGTGATACCCTTGTTGATATATCTCAATGGCTGTAGGAGGTGGTGGTCAGCATTTGTGATTTTGTAGTGGGAAATGTGGGACTACGAGTAAATACGCTGTCGGGTTGCAGCGAAGCGGTTATGAATAGGAGGTGGGTGGCGAGGCCGCACGAGGATTGACAATGAGTGAAAGCCTGCTCATCCCTTACGAGGATTACGAAGAATATGCCGTGCACGTAGGGACTCAACAAAAGAGTGCTGACATGAAGCAATTCATCAGCGAAATCAAGGATGATGGCAGTGGTTTGCACCTAATTGACCTATATCGTACAGATGAGCGAGTACGTACGGTCGCTAAGTTCCTCAACAATTACCCACCAGAGAGAATTCTGGTAGTCAGCGCTCGTCAATATGGACAGCGCCCGGCTCGGAAGTTCGCAAAGGCAATCGGAGCGAGCCGAATCGTTGGTAGGTTCATCCCGGGCACACTGACCAATCCCAATCTGCGCACTTACACCGAGCCTGAGGTCATCTTCGTGACCGACCCTCAGGCCGACCAACAGGCACTTTCCGAGGCAGTATCCTCTGGACTTCCAGTAGTTGCAATCTGTGACGCGAATAACAATCTGCGCAACGTTGACCTTTGCCTCCCAGCAAATAACAAGGGTCGTAAGAGTCTCTCCCTACTCTATTGGCTACTCGCCCGCGAAGTTCTGAAGGTCCGCGATGTCATGGATGATGAGACGTGGGAGACGATGAACAACGTTGACGATTGGGAATCCACTTTCTGAGTGGTAGTAATTGCAGCGTTTGAAAGCGGAGCAGCCGCTCCGCCGGTCAATGGTCGCGCAAGTTCCGCTTTATCTCGCGCCGATGGCTGGCATCTCCGACCTAGCATATCGCCTGCTGGCAAAGGAGTGTGGAGCCGATGTCACCATCACCGAGTTCACCGCAGCGAGCGGGCTATCGCGAGAAGATACTCGCTCGTGGTCAAAGATGGAATCTGACCCGCGTGAGCGGCCATTCATCCCACAGATTTTTGGTGGAATTGTTGACGAGATGGTGGCGAGCGCAGCCCAACTTTCCGAAACTGCCGATGTGATTGACCTAAACTTTGGTTGTCCCGCTCCGAAAGTGACACGTCATTGTGCAGGAGCGGCTTTGATGGGCACTCCCGATGACTTGGTATCTATTGTAGAGCAGTGTATTGCCGCATCTTCTGTGCCGATTTCTGTCAAAATGCGGCTTGGCACCGGTAGTGAGAATCTGACCGTATTAGAAATCGCAGAGCGTTGCGCCGCGTTAGGGGTATTGCGAGTTTGTGTGCATGGGCGAACCCTATCCCAGAAGTATCGTGGTCAAGCAGATTGGCAAGCGATAGCGCAGGTGGTTGAGGCACTTCGAAATGCTGGACCGGATGGAGAGATGATTCCGGTCGTTGCAAATGGCGATATTGTTGATGCAGAGAGCGCGGCTAGTTGTTTGCAGGTGACCGGCGCAGCCGGGCTGATGATTGGACGCGCAGCGATTGGAAACCCCTGCGTATTTGCTGAAATCCGGGACGGATTAGGCTGGCAGCAGGAAAAATTGCCGTGGGCAGAATTGGTTGAGCAGGCACCAACAGAAATCGCAAAAAAAGCAGCTGCCAAACTCTGGGCGTGGAATCGTTATGTGGAATTAATCGAGGAAATAGACGTCTGGGGCTCTACTCGAAACATGAAACAGCATGCCATCGCATTCACCAAGGGTTTACCCGGTGGCAGAGATTTGCGGGTTGCACTTCATCGGATCAAGGACCCGATGTTGTTAGCCGAACCACTTTCTGAAGGCTTGCAGGCTCTAGTCAGTGGGGAAAACTTGCTCGTAGTATCCGATTCGTTGTCCGTGTGACGATGAATGATTAATCGGCGTAGGTTTTCTCAATCATTTCAGCAACTCGCTTGATTCTTCGGAACGTCCTGTCAACGCGCGTTAACACTTTTTCTCGTACCTGCGAAGATTTTGCTCCAGCCAAACGCCAGCCGACCGGCAATCTACCTCCGAGCAGGTTCAACAGTACCATTTGGTCGGCTGGAGGAACTTTTGCAAACACCTTTTCACAGACTTCAACGGTGAAATCACCTTCTCCGATTGAAGATAATACGGCCTTCTGCACCCTCTTGTCCATTCGGCCCAAACCGCCTTTTTCCACAAGCCATTCAGAACCGCGTCTGCCTTGTTGAGACTGAATGGCTGACCAAAGGGTGACCGGCAGTCGGTCGAGTCGGGGCACCCTTTGGGCTAGACCCGCACTACGGAATCGCTCAAGGGTGCGGGTCAAGCGGGGGCGGGTTGAACCCCACTTTTCCAATGCCTCATCTAATGAAAGTGGGGTATTGGAGGTAAGCATGTGTTCAAACATCAATCGTGCCAGCGGTTTCCCACCGTCTTTTGGCCGGCGCACTCTTTTCCCATATAGTCCCAAATCGTTCAACCATGCATCCATCTCATCTTGTCCTTCCGACAATGGTGTACGCCCACAAACGACAATTCGGAAGGATTTCTCATCATTTTTTTCAGCGGGAATAGCCATCCGCGCCTCGCTTTCTTCCAGCCAATCATCAAGCGCAGCGAGGCGTTGAGAAAGCACCATTCGGGTTTCATTTTCCATCAACTCGACTGCATTAGACAGAGAACCATTGCGCAGATGGTGGATTCGCCATCCATCACGGTTCACGCCCGCGAGCAAGCCGCAATCGTGGAGTTTACTCACCTGATGATGCAATGCGGTAGCAGACATACCCAATTCATTTGCCAATGCCGATGAGTCCCAGCCTTGGCCCGGTTCTGATAACAAATATTCCTTCATCATTCGGTGGAGGGGTGAATACATTCCTTCGCCGGCCCAATCGTCGTTTCTGCGCCGGACTAAGCCGAGGGTGTCTAGCAGCCAAGTGATAAGTTGGTCAGCGTCACGAGTGCCGGCTGGAGCCGGCATTTCTTCTAAACGAATAATGAGCACAACGGTGTGTCCGACTGCGAGGGTTCAAAGCCCCTCCGTTGATAATGACGATTCAGACCTAACAATGGCGTATTGATTGAACACTCCGACAGCAATAATTCCGCTCACTACGGCGAATGGCAAAGCCCAAATTTCAGGTGAAAATGGCCTAGCCTACAGATTCACTCGGGCAAAGGACGCTCATCAATCCAGTCGTAATCCACCGTGCCGGTCTTCAAGCCCTGTAGATGCGGGGCCAATTCCAATTGATGAGCATGCAGAATTCCGCGTCGTCGCAAGACTTTGACCGCAGAATGCACCGTCGCTCGCGACCGACCCAAATCTCGAGCCAATTGCGCTTGACTGCTCGGCAGCGGGTCTCTGGTCATTCTCGCAACGATAAGGCGCTGCGCGCCAGAAAGACCGACCGGCATCATTCGGGCCGCTTTCTCAGCATCACCTATGTTCAAATCGCGCAGGATTTCCAATTGCTGTGGTGCTCCTGTATAATGGCAAGAGCGGCCGTTAACCGGTACTACAGTGAGGCTACGAGTTGAAATTAAAACATCGAGATGATGGCGCAATGTCCCATTCGCTGCGCCAAGTTCTCGTTGTAATTCTCGGTATGCAAGACCCGGTTTTTGTTCCAAAACCTCTAAAATCCGCTTCCGAAGCGGGTGTTCCCAATGATGTTCTGCATTGGTAGAAATAACTCCTGCTGCAGCCCAATTCCACGGCATCGAGCCAAGAATTACGTTTCCAGCACCGAGGAATCCACCGGTTACGGCGGCCAAGCCAGCGGTAAGCCACGGCCGCTGACGATGCCATTGCTGAAGCAGTGCCATAGTATCCTTTTGGATTTGGTTCTTATTGAAGCAATTGGTTCACGGTTCGGACAGAGATATCACTCGCTAATCACTGATTCATGCCTGAGTTTCATGTAAGCAACCAAAGAACCGAGCAGCCTTCCAGCCCTTTTGCCATGCTCGGTTAACCGATAGGTGACTCGTACTGGAGGGCCTTCGTTGACCTCACGTTCAATCAAGCCGTTTCCGGTGCTTTTGCGCAATTTATCGGATAGAGTCCTGCTGCTGATACCGACGAGTAAATGCCGTAATTCGTTGAATCTCCTATCGCCAGCGATGTACAGCGTAGCAAGAATCTCAATGGTCCAACGGCTGGTGAAAATCTCCAGCGCATCAACTGCAGCCTCAACCTCCCACGCTACGTCGTTCTCTCCGCCGTGTGATTCGGCTAGAATTTGGCGGATTCGCGCGCCCATTCCTTCTGAAGTCACTATACATGATTCCACTTCTTTCATGCTCTCTCTTGGGATTATCATCGGGTTCTCTATCATGGATTTCACCTCAGGTGTGCTGTGCTAAACATGGTGTGGAAGTTGCACCTTAATTTAACCTTTACAACTCAGCAGTCTAAATATGGAAGGCAGTTGCGATTTACTATCTGCACCGAGTTGGAGGGAGTAGGCACTATGGATAACTGGTTAGAAGAATGGATTGAAATGATTGACTTTGAAATGGATGAACAACAGCAACCCGCATCAAAAAAGCGCAAGTTTTCTTTGCGTAATATTATGCTGAAAGGCACGGCCCAAACCCGCGCTGCTCTTGAGTTTCTACCTCGTCGCTAAGTTGTCTCAGAATGCTGAGGATTTCAAGCATCTATCCTACCATTGGGGTAGCATAAATACGAAGAAAAATGCATAAAATCCGACCATGGCAATTGTAATTCCGATTACAATCCAAGAGATGACCTTAGCGGCCTTTGCTGAACCTGAATCTGGGTGGCCGGGATGCGAATTGGTGATTGCTAGGGCTGAATTAGCCATAATTAGGCCGGGAATTGCAAAGCAAACCCCGCCACAAACCAAACTGAGAAT
>Ga0066376_10000410_pt1 | contig 39528 bp, 37 predicted proteins | sample Knorr_S15_td_Bot_FD_77009 | JGI IMG/M metagenome (GOLD analysis project Ga0066376, IMG submission 77009) | Marine microbial communities from Southern Atlantic Ocean transect - Knorr_S15_td_Bottom_ad_5009_LV_A | ecosystem: Environmental > Aquatic > Marine > Oceanic | place: Southern Atlantic... | reverse complement strand
TCCTCGAAGCTCGGCCGCTCCAGGCTGAACAAAATCTTGCGCGCGAATTCGACGGAGATGATCGGCGCGTGACCCTGCATATGGGCGACCAGCGCCGCCTTGATGCAGAGGTAGTATTTACCGTCGGCCTCGTCGCAGGCCTTGATCGAATTGGCGATCGGGGAGACCAGGCCATAGGACAGCAGAATGCCGAGAAACGTGCCGACCATGGCGCCGCCGATCAGCGCGCCGAGCACCTCGGGAGGCTCGAGGATCGACGCCATGGTGACGATGATGCCGAGCACCGCGGCAACGATGCCGAAGGCCGGTAGGCCGTCGCCGACGACCGTTAGGGCGCCGGTGATCTGGGCCTGTTCGAGGTGGTGGGTTTTGATCTCCTCGTCCATCAGCGCTTCCATCTGATAGGCGTTCTCGGTGCCCATGGTCATCATCCGCAGATAGTTGCAGAGGAAGGTCATGGCGTGATGATTCTTGGAGAATTCCGGAAACGCCGCGAAGAGAGAACTTTCCTCGGGATTCTCAATGTGACTCTCGATCACCAGCGCCCCTTTGGTCTTGACCATCTTGAGCACGCTATAGAGCAGCGTCAGTAGCTCGATATAGCTCTTCTTGTTATAGGCGGCCGGCCCCTTGAGGCTGCGCAGGAACCCCTTGAAGGCGCCGATGATCACGTTTTTGGGGTTGCTGATGACGAAGGCGCCGAAGGCGCAGCCGGCGATGATGAGAATTTCCAGGGGCTGCCATAATACGGCGAGATCGCCATGGGGCATGTATCCACCAAGAATCGACCCGATGACGATCAGCAGACCAACAAAGAACAGCATTAAGCACACTCCGAGCATTTCGCCATGGGCGAACGACCGCGATCGGATCATTTGCCGGGAGCGGATTTTGGCCGTTTTTGGTGAAAATATCGTTAATTCCAGCGCGGTAAACAGATTCACTCGGAGTTCGCGGCTCCGAGCCAGTCCAGCATTTCCACGAGTAATCTCTTGAGCACCGGGCGCACCGCGTCCGCCAGGTCGGGGCGATAGCCGAACGGCGGGTCTTCATCCATATAGGTGGCTTGCGAGAGCTCGAGCTGGACCGCATGGACGGCGTCGGCGGGCCTGCCGTGCCGGCGCGTGATATAGCCTCCTCTGAAGCGGCCGTCGAGAACGCTGCTATAAGCGTCGGCCTCGCGGCAGATCGCCAGGAGCCGCGCGGCAAGCGCTCCGTCCGCCGAGGCGCCCGCCACCGTGCCCAAGTTGAAATCGGCAAGCCTGCCCACGAAGAAACGCGGCACTTCACTGCGAATCGAATGGGCGTCGAACAGCAGGGCGACACCATGAATCGAGCGCAGACGGTCAATTTCGGCGGCGATCGCCTGATGATAGGGGCGCCAGTATCTATCGATTCGGCGATCGATCTCGTCCTTGTCGGGCGCGTTACCGGTGACGTAGAGCGACTCGCGCGCGAAACTCGTCGTCGGGCAGAGCTCGGTATTGTCGGCGCCGGGATACAGCGCCGCGCCGTCGGGCGGACGGTTGAGATCGATGACATAGCGTGAATGGGTCGCCGCGATGACCCCGGCGCCCAGGGCCGGCGCGAAATCATACAGCCTCTCGACATGCCAATCCGTATCGGCGAGGACGCGCGCGGCCGGGGTCCAGTTGGCGTCGATCGAGGCGGGTACATGGACGCCGCCATGAGGGATACTGATCAGAAGCGGCGTTGTCCCGCGATGGAGGCTAAAAATATCTATCACGAACTGAGCTTTGCGAGGAAATTCTAACGTGGGACCAGAAGCAGGCGATCGCTTCGCGCGGCCTCCACGGCGGCCCGCTCCATGGGGATGGTGAAGGGCCGATGATCGCGCCAACGCTCGAGGAAATCGCCGTAATAGGGCGACAAGGGGTTGCCGGACTGGCCGGTGTTGGCGATGAATAGCGACCGGTCGGGATCGGCCAGATCGTAGATCGCCCGCATGGCCGGCCCATGGTCCTGGACGAACGGGCGGGTCTGCGTGCTGAAGCGGAATCCCGCCGCGTTGACGGTGTAGCGGCCGCCGCCGTTGCCGATGCTCAGATCGAACCACCAGCTGAAGGGCGCCTGATCCTGGAAAATGTCATGGCTGAGCTCGGCGACATGGGCCTCGTCCCAACGCCAGTTCGAGAATCGACTACCGTAGATCAACGACAGCCCGGCCACCGACCGTTCGAGCGCCAGAGTCGCCCGGTCCGTGCAGCTTTCCCGCTCATCGGTGGTAATGTCGTCGCACCATTCCCCCGTCCGCCCAGCCAACACGGCGCGCATGAACAGCGGGCGCTGGCCCCAGGCGGCGGCGAACACGGGCCCCAGCTCGTCGTCGTAGACCAGATGGGTGAACTCGCGGTACCAGGCGGAAAAGATCAACGGTTCCGGCCGGTCTCCGGCCATCTCTCCGTCCCAGTCGCCGATCAGGGATTGCACCGCGATGGCGGTGTCGCTGTCGGGCTCGGCGGCGAGCAGATGGGGCAGCATTTCCCGCGCCATGAGGGAGAGCTGATCCGCCTGGATGGCGCGGAAACTTTCGCGGTCGTGTTTCCGCCCGGTGATCAGCTCGGTGATCCGCGCGGCGCGATAGGGCGGCGTCCAGTCGCGGGTGATGAAATAGGGATATTCGTCGGGAATGATCTTGTTGTTGGCGGTAACGATGTAGCCGGCCGGCGGGTTGAGCGCCATGGGCAGGGCGTTGAAGGGAATGAAGCCGTCCCAGTCATACTCGCCGCTCGATCCCGGCGCCGGCAGCCAACCGTTGCCCTTGCGCCGCAACGGCACCCGCGCCGGCGCGAAAAAGCCGATATTGCCGTCCCGATCGGCATAGACCATGTTCTGCTGCGGGCCGTGAAAATCCTCGAGCGCGGCGATAAATTCCCGCCAGTTTCCAGCCCGGGCCAGGGCGAGGCCCGCCTGGGGCGTGAGATCATCCTCGCGCAGCGCGGTCCAGGCCAGGGCCATGACCTCGCCCGGCGCCTCGGCCTGGTTGCCGAGTATTTGCAAATCGGACAGCACCGGGCCGTGCCGGCTGCCGCGCAGCCTGATCACTACATCGTCCTCGCCCTTGACGGATATGGTCTCGCTGCGCACCGCGAAGGCGCGCGAACCGCCGGGAGCGAGGTAACGGCTCGGATCATTCGGATCGAGGGTCTCGATGAACAGGTCCTGGGTATCGGGCTTGGTGTTGGTGAAGCCCCAGGCGATGCGCCGGTTGCGGCCCAGCACCACGCCGGGCGCGCCGGGCAGGGTGGCGCCGACCACATCGAAGCCGGGCGCCGAGAGATGGGCGAGGTAGAACGGCCCCGGCGCGCCGAGGCCGAGATGGGGATCGTTGGCGAGCAGCGGCAGGCCGGTTTCGCTGCGGTCGCCGGAAACCACCCAATTGTTCGAGCCGACGTCGGCTGTCGGCCCGCTTGGTGTGCGGCGCCAGAGTTCATCGAGGTCGCCGAGTTCGTCGAAGCCCGACAAGCGCAATTGCGGCAAGGCGACCGGCCCGTCACCGGGGTAGGGCGGCCACAGATCGGCGATCTGTTCGGCCGTGAGTTGTTCCGCGAGACGGGCGCGCAGCAGCTCGTCTCGCCAGTTGCCGCTCAAATCCCAGGCCATGAGCTTGAGGATGACCAGAGAATCGGCGGGCGTCCATGGCTCCGGCGGCGGCGCGCCCAGGATGAGGAATTCCGGCGGCAGGACACCACCGCTTGATTCCAGATATGCATTCACCCCCCTGGCATAGGCCTGGTAGGCCGCCTGGGTGCCGCCATCGAGGGCGGCGAAGCCGCGCGCCGCGACGCGGTATATGCCGAGGGTGCGGAAGAACCGGTCGATATCGAGGGAGGACGACCCGAGGACCTCGGACAGCCGCCCGGCGCCGAGGCGGCGCAGCGCCTCGATCTGCCAGAGACGGTCCTGGGCATGGACGAAGCCGAGACCGAAATAGCTGTCCGTCTCGGTGGCCGCATAGATGTGGGGCACCCCGTTGGCTTCGCGCAGAATCTCGATTTCAGCGTCCAGGCCGGTGACGGAGATTTCCCCGTCGATCACCGGCAGGGACGTCCGTAAGACCAGATAACCCGCCGCCAGGCCCGCCAAGAGCATGTAAAAAACGGTCGCCACGATGCGCCGGAAGAGTTTCTTGAGTCTGCTTTTCGCCATCGACATCAAGGTAAACAAGCACCTGTTCTTGTCAACGCGGGCGGTATGGGCTCTATAAGCGTCTTGGAGAAAATCGGAGGACACTGACCAATGACCGGCCCCTTGAACGGCCTGCGCGTATTCGACCTGACCCGTATTCTCGCCGGTCCCACCTGCACCCAGATACTCGGCGACCTGGGCGCCGAGATCATCAAGATCGAGCGCCCGGGAAGCGGCGACGACACGCGCAAGTTCGGCCCGCCTTTCCTCAAGGACGGCGCCGGTTGGGAGACCTCGGAGAGCGGCTATTTTCTCGGGGTCAACCGCAACAAGCGCTCGCTCACCCTCGATCTGACCCAAGACGAAGGCCAGGATCTGGCCCGCCGCCTGATCGCCAAATGCGACATCCTGGTGGAGAATTTCAAGACCGGCGGCCTGGCTAAATACGGGCTTGCCTACGACCAGCTCAGAGCCGCCTATCCGGGGCTGATCTATTGTTCGATCACCGGCTTCGGTCAGTCCGGGCCCTACGCCGAGCGGCCCGGCTATGACGTCTTGATCCAGGGCATGGGCGGCTTCATGAGCATCACCGGAGAGCCCGACGGCGAACCCCAGAAAGGCGGCGTGCCGATCTCGGACCTGATGGCCGGAATGTATGCGACGGTCGGCGTCTGCGCGGCGCTGCGTCACAGCGAGAGTACCGGCGAGGGCCAGCATATCGACATCGGCATGCTGGATACCTCGGTCGCCACCCTGTCCATGCAGGGGCTAAATTATCTCACGTCTGGGGTTTCCCCGCCGCGTTACGGCAACGCCCATCCCAACATCGTTCCCTATCAGGTGTTCGCCACCGCCGACGGCTATATCATCCTGGCGATCGCCAACGACGGCCAGTTCGACCGCTTCTGCGGGTTCGCGGACGCCGCCGAGCTGTGCCGGGACGAGCGCTTCGGCACCAATGTCGAGCGGGTCCGCAACCGCGAGATATTGATTCCCAAGCTTGCCGCGATCATCGCCGCCAAGCCGTCCCGTCATTGGCTCGACGGCCTCGAGGCGTGCAATGTAAGCTGCGGCCCGATCAACACCATCGACCAGGTCTTCAACGACCCCCATGTGCGGGCGCGGGGCATGGAAATAACAATGGCTCATCCCCTGTCGGAGAATCCTGTGCGGCTGATCGGCTCGCCCCTGAAAATGTCGGCGACGCCGCCGTCCTACGATCATCCGCCGCCGTTGCTCGGGCAGCATACCGAGGCGCTGCTCGGCGAACTGCTCGGCCTGTGCGGCGACGACATTGCCGGGCTTCGCGGCCGCGGCGTGATCTGATCTTTAAGTCAAACAGGAGAGTTTTCCATGACCGTCATCGACGTCCATACCCATATGCTGGATCGCGCCTGGCTCGAGCTGCTGCGCCATAAGGGCGCGCCGCGCTACGGGGTCGCCGACATCACCGACGATCTCGAAGGCATTTTCCGCGAGGGCGCCCTGTTCATGACGCCCATGGCGGGGCATTTCGATTATGATCTCAGGGTCCGCGACATGGACGCGGGCGGCGTCGATATGGCGATCGTCTCGCTGACCTGCCCCAACGTCTATTGGGGCGGCGAAGAGGTCAGTCTCGAGGCCGCCCGAATCGTCAACGACAGCATGGCGCGCGGCCAGGCGGACCATCCCGGACGAATCCGCTATCTCGCGTCGCTGCCCTGGGAATACCCGGCAAGGGCGGTCGACGAACTCACCAGGGCCTGCGACAACGGCGCCATCGGCGTCATGGTGATGGCCAATATCGCCGGCCGCCATCTGGTCGAGGACGGTTTTGCACCGATCTGGCAAGCCATCGACGATCGCGCTCTGCCGGTGCTGGTGCATCCCACCGAACCGCCGGGCACGCCCGAGATGGACATGCGAAAATACAGCCTGACCTCGACCGTGGGCTTCATGTTCGACACCACCCTGGCGATCTCGAAGATGATCTACTCGGGCTTTCTCGACCGCTACCCCAATCTCAAGATCATCGCCTCCCACGCCGGCGCGACCCTGCCGTTTCTGGCCGGCCGTCTCGATAGATCCTATGAGATGACCCTGCACAGCCGGGAGGTCATCACCAGCCCGCCGTCGGAATACCTCAAGCGCATCTACTACGACGCCGTGACCTACAGCCAGGGCGCGCTCGAGCTGTGCATCGCGGTCGGCGGCGTCGACAAGGTGATGTACGGCTCGGATTATCCTCATGACATCGGCGACATGGCCGGCTGCCTGGCGCGGGTCGACGCCCTGCCAGCCGACCAGCGCGAGGCGGTGCGCTGCGGCAACGCGAAGCGGATCTTCGATCTCTGACCCACTTCAGGGACTCGACAGGGGGACATTTCCGACCCGCTTGCGCCTGATAATCGCCGAGGCGTCAAACCAGCGCTCAACGGCAAATTGGAGTATACTGCCGGCACAGCCGATCTCCGACGGGATCATCCGATGGACATCCTTGCTTTCCTTCACAGGCTACTGTGTCGGGTCGAACTTCACGATTACCGATTAATCGATGCGACCTTTGGATTCGGTATCGGTGGCGGCGTCGAGCGGGATCAGTGCCGGCGTTGCGGTAAAATTCGCATGCGTCGAATTTAGAGACGCGAGGCCGATGACGAAAAGCATGCAAAGGCGGGACAAATCCTCGGACCTGTGGCGGCTGCCCATGGACCTGACGCCCGAGCTGGCCAGCCGCGTGCTGCACGGGCTGGCGGAGAACCACCGCCACCGGCTCGAGCTCCTGGCGCGCCAGGGCGGGCGGGCCAGCATGGTCGATTTGCTCGGCGTCACCAACGACAGCGACCTGCGTATCCTGTCGTATTTCCAGGGCGCCCTGAGCCGCAAGATCCGCCGCCTGCTCGGCAGCCGGGATAAGCGGCTGCATCTGATCGGCTGGGACTACGACTCGACCGAGTGGAATGACAACCACACCCAGATCGTCAACGGCGATTGCTACATCACCGACGTAACCGTCAGCGCCCTGCGCCGAGCCCTGGGCATGACCGGCGCCACCGACCCGCCGTAAGACGACCGAGGCGAGGCCGCGGGGCTTCAGCGGGACCGACTCTACGGCGCGCGACAGATCAGGGCGAAGCAGCGGTGCAGCACCGCGAGCGGGTCTTCGGGGAAGCGTTCGGCGAGCAGTTCCGCGAGCGCGTCATCGAAGCGTTCGACGGCGTCCGCGGCCAGGCTGGCGCCGACCCCGGCGCTGGCCCGGATGCGGCCGCGCCAGGCCTGGTGGCTGTAGGGCGTATGCTCATCGAAGGTAAAGATTTCGATATCGCGGAACCCGGCGATTGCGACATCGGCGGGCCAGTCGCGCTTCACCCCGGTGCTGCCGCCCATGACCCAGTCCGGGTTGTGGTGTTTTATCAGCCGTTCCGTGGCCTCGGTGAGATTGCCGGGAAGCGGAATCCAGTCGAAATGGGCGATCACCAGGGCGCCGCCGGGGGCCAGCAGACGGCGGACCTCGGCGGCCGCCGCCGCGCGGTCGAACCAGTGCCAGCACTGGCCGGCGGCGACCACATCGAACGTGGCGTCGGGAAGCCCCGTATGCTCGGCGCGGGCGGTAACGTATTCGCTGACGACGCCGGCCTCGCTATCCAGCCTGCGGGCCTCGCTCAACAGCGCGTCCGAGGGGTCGAGACCGGTGACCCGGCAGCCGGCCCGCGCGAAACCGCGCCCGAGCGTGCCGGTGCCCAGGCCGAGCAGGCGCTGGCCGGTCTTGCCGATGCCGAATTTCGCCAGGCGTTGGTACAGCGCCTCGGGGAAGACGGCACGGTAGGCGCCGTAATCGCTGGCGGTCTTGCCGAAATCGATGGGGCGCAACGATAATCTCCAGTTCCGGGAAGCCAGGCAGTATCCTACTTTATTGATTGCTCGCGGTGGAGGAATGATGTCACAGACGGTTTTCGACGACGCCCGCGCGATGATCGAGAAGCTCACCCCGAGCTATCCGGTCTATTGCCTGCGGCCCGGGCTTCTCGCCGCGGCGGCGCGGGAATTCCTCGAGCGTTTTCCCGGCCGGGTGCTCTACGCGGTCAAATGCAACCCCCATCCGCTGGTTTTGCGGGCCCTGCCGACGCCGGAATCCGCCACTTCGACACCGCGTCCTTGCCGGAAATTGCCCTCATCCGCGAGATGTTCCCCGACACATCCGCCTATTTCATGCATCCGGTGAAGGCCCGCGCCGTGATCCGGACATCCTACGAAGTCTATGGGGTGCGCCATTTCGTCATCGATCACCCGTCGGAGCTCATCAAGGTGATGGACGAGACCGGCGGCGAAGGGGTCTCGATCATCGTCCGCGTGGCGACTCCCCACGCCGGCGCCACGTTCGATCTGTCGACCAAGTTCGGCGCCGGCCCGGGGCTCGCCGCCGAGCTTTTGCGGGCGGTGCGCGGCGCCGGCTGCCAGGCCGGCCTGGCCTTCCATGTGGGATCGCAATGCCTGTCGCCGCGCGCCTACCGTACGGCGCTGGGCCTGATCGGCGAGGTCGCCGGAGCGGCCGGCGTGGACATCCATTTCCTCGATGTGGGCGGCGGCTTTCCGGCCGCCTACAAGGGCGTCGAGACGCCGCCGCTGAGCGCCTATATGGACGAGATCGACGCCGGCCTGGCGGGGCTCGAGCTGCGCCGCGACTGCGTCACCATGTGCGAACCCGGCCGGGCCATGGTGGCCTCGGGCTGTTCCCTGGTGGTTCAGGTCCTGCTTCGCAAGGAACATCAGATCTACATCAACGACGGGGTTCACGGCAGCCTGTCGGAGATGGTCACCGGCCCGCTGCGGATGCCGGTGCGCCTGATCCGCCTGGATGGCGATCCGTCGGACAGATACGCGGATTTCGCGGTTGCCGGGCCGACCTGCGATTCCGTCGACATGCTGCCGTTTCCCTTCCGCCTGCCCGAAGACATCCGCGAGGGCGATTGGCTCGAGATCGGCCAGCTCGGCGCCTACGGCAGCGCGCTGCGCACCCAGTTCAACGGCTTCTACCCCGACACCTTCGTCGAGCTGCGCGACGACCCGTTCATCGAATCCCCGAGCCGCGCCCGATCACCCGGCGCGTAGTGCCTTGGCGATCTCGAGCGCGGCGTAGGTGAGGATGCCGCTGGCCCCGGCGCGCTTGAAGCAGATCATGGTCTCCAGCATGGCCCGCTCGCCGTCGAACGCGCCCTGGGCGGCGGCAATCTTCAGCATGGCGTACTCACCGCTCACCTGGTAGGCGAAGACCGGCACGCCGAAGGCGTCCTTCACCCGGCGGATGATATCGAGGTACGGCATGCCCGGCTTGATCATGACCGTATCGGCGCCTTCCGAGATATCGAGGGCGACCTCGCGCAGCGCCTCGTCGCCGTTGGCCGGGTCCATCTGATAGGTCTTCTTGTCGGCTGCACCAAGGCTCGCCGACGAGCCGATGGCCTCGCGGAACGGCCCATAGAAGGCCGAGGCGTATTTCGCCGCGTAAGCCATGATGCGCACGCCTTCATGGCCGGCGCCGTCGAGGGCGGCGCGGATGGCGCCGACGCGCCCGTCCATCATGTCCGACGGCGCGATCACGTCGCAACCGGCGGCCGCCTGAACCAGGGATTGGCGGCACAGGATCTCCACGGTCTCGTCGTTGACCACATAGCCGTCGCGGATCACCCCGTCATGGCCGTGATCGGTGAACGGGTCCAGGGCCGCGTCGCACATGACGCCGATACCGGGAACCGCATCCTTGACGGCGGCGACGCCGCGGCACACCAGATTGTCGGGATTGACCGCCTCGTCGCCTTTCGGGTTTTTGCGCTCGGGATCGATCATTGGAAAGATCGCGATCATCGGGATGCCGAGATCACGCGCCTCGCGGGCGCGCTCGACCAGGATCGGGATGGCCAGCCGGTCCTGGCCCGGCATCGACGGCACCGCCACCGCGCCGTCGCCACCGTGGACGAAGACCGGCCAGATCAGATCGTCGACGGACAGGCTGTTCTCGGCGACCAGCCGGCGGGTCCAGTCGTCCCGGCGGTTGCGCCGCGGGCGCGTCGTCGGATAACCGCCCAACGGCGCTGAAGGAGGGGGCGTTGAAGGGTTTTTCGTCATGTCCGGTGACATACCGCGCCGTCGCGGCCCTGGCAAGCGATCCTGGACTCCCTGGGCCGGCGCGCTAGACTTGGGAGATGAATTTCGAACTCAACCAAGAGCAGCGGGCGATCCAGGAACTGGCGCGGGGATTCGCGGCGAAGGAATTGGCTCCCTTCGCCGCCGCATGGGACGAGAGCTGCACGTTTCCGATCGACACCCTGCGCAAGGCGGCGGGCCTCGGCCTCGCCGCCATCTTCATCGCCGAGGATGTCGGCGGTTCCGGGTTCGGCCGCATGGAGGGGGCGCTGATCTTCGAGGCCCTGGCGGAAGGCTGCGCCTCGACCGCCGCGTTCCTGTCGATCCACAACATGGCGGGATCGATGATCGACACCTACGGCGACCAGGCCCAGCGCAAGCGCTGGCTCCCCGCCATGGCGACCATGGAATTGATCGCCAGCTATTGCCTGACCGAGCCGGGGGCCGGCTCCGACGCCGCCGCTCTCGCCACCCGCGCCCGGCGCGACGGCGATGATTACATCCTCAACGGGACGAAGGCCTTCATTTCGGGCGCGTCACGCGCCGGCCTGTATGTCTGCATGGTGCGGACCGGCGACGACGGCCCCGGCGGTATTTCCTGCCTGCTGGTCGAAGACGGCACGGAGGGTCTGAGCTTCGGCGCCCAGGAGAAGAAACTGGGTTGGCACAGCCAGCCGACCGCCATGGTTCATTTCGACGAGTGCCGGGTGCCGGTCGCCAACCGCATCGGCGCCGAAGGCCAGGGCTTCGAGATCGCCATGGCGGCGCTCGACGGCGGCCGCGTCAACATCGGCGCCTGCTCCCTCGGCGGGGCGCGGGCCTGTTACCGGGCGGCGCGGGAGCATCTCCTCGCCCGCCGCCAGTTCGGCAAGCCGCTGGCCGATTTCCAGGCCCTGCAATTCCGCCTCGCCGACATGGCGACCGACCTCGAGGCCGCCCGGCTGATGATCTACCACGCCGCCGCCAGGCTCGACGCCGGCGCCGAGGACGCCACCCTGTACAGCGCCATGGCCAAGCGCTTCGCCACCGACGCCTGCTTCGACATATGCAACCAGGCGCTACAGCTCCACGGCGGCTACGGCTATATGCGCGATATCCCGGTGGAACGCTTCATGCGCGACCTGCGGGTCCATCAGATCCTCGAAGGCACCAACGAAATCATGCGCGTCATCATCGCCCGCCGTCTGTTGGCGGATTGATTTTCAAGAGCGGTTAAAAAAACGGGCGCCCCCGGGGGAGGGGCGCCCGCTGCCGGCGCTCATGACGAATGGCGTACGTGTCACTGGGAGGCACTCAGTGATCGACGTTTTGCCATACGCACTCGGGGCAGGTTAGCACCGGCATGATTTCGGGTGTGTCGCGGGGAACAGGCGTGGCGGTTTTGTCCTCTGATACCGCTACGGCAAACGCCGCCGGGAGGACATAATCGGACAACTGGCTCTTGATGATGGCGGTGATGCTGTCTTCGTCGAGGCTGCCGCCGGTATTCAAGCTGAGCTCTTCGGGAACCACTTCGGGGCCTTCGTCGGACGGCATGCCGCCGGCCAGGGCCGCGCCGCCCGCCATGAGCAAGGCGGCCAGGGTCAGTACTGTCAAGGGGTGTCGAATAATCATGATCTACTCCGTGGTGGTCGCCGCCTCCGTGATGATTGTTTGTAGGACTGGTTTGTGGCCTGATTGGGACGTGATTGTGGCCCAAACGTGGTAATCCTTGCCCATGGATGAGATTCTTTTCGAGGCGCGCGACGGGATCGGCAGGGTCACCCTCAACCGCCCGCAGGCGCTCAACGCATTGACCCACCACATGGTGTGCGCCCTGGACGCCAGACTCGCCGACTGGGCCGGGGACGACGCCATCGCCAGGGTGGTGATCGAAGGCGCCGGGACGCGCGCCTTCTGCGCCGGCGGCGATATCCGCGATCTCCATGCGGTCATGGGGCGCGGCGACGCAACGTTCATCGATACCTTCTACCGCGATGAATACCGGCTGAATTACCGCATCCACACCTACCCCAAGCCCTATGTGGCGATCATCGACGGGGTGGTCATGGGCGGCGGCGTCGGGGTTTCGATCCACGGCAGCCGGCGGATCGTCACCGAGCGCGCCCTGTTCGCCATGCCCGAGACCGGCATCGGCTTCTTTCCCGATGTGGGGGCGACCTGGTTCCTGTCGCGCATGCCCGGCGAACTCGGCATGTATCTCGGCCTCACCGGCGCCCGGCTGGGCCCGGCGGACGCGCTGTATTGCGGCGTCGCCACCGATTACGTTCCGTCAGACAGACTTACCGAGGCCCTCGACGGCTTCAACGCCGATCCGGGGCCGCCGCCCCTGGCCGAGCATCGCGACGCCATCGACCGCTGTTTCGCCGGCGATTCCCTCGAGGCGATCATCGCGGCCCTCGAAGGCCAGGGTGGTGACTGGGCAGGGGCAACCCTGGCGTCGCTTGCGGGCAAATCGCCGATCAGTCTCAAGGTCACCCACCGCCAATTGCGCCTGGGCGCTTCGCTTTCCTTCGGCCAGGCCATGACAATGGAATTCCGCCTGTCCCAGCGGTTTTGCGCCGCGCCGGACTTCCGCGAGGGCGTGCGCGCGGCGGTCATCGACAAGGACCGCTCTCCGCAATGGAGTCCACCGAGCCTCGCCGAGGTCGGCGAGTCCGATGTGGAGGCTTACTTCGCGCCCCCGGAGGGCGGCGATTTGGATCTCTAATTCGAGGAGTCAGGACCATGGCTAAGATCGGTTTCATCGGTGTCGGCAACATGGGCGGGCCGATGGTCGTCAATCTGATCGCGGCGGGCCACGCGGTCACCGCATACGACCCGGTGGCGGCGGCCCTGGAGAAGGCGGTGGCGGCCGGCGCGGCGGTCGCGGCGAGCGCGACGCAAGCGGCGGCGGCGGGCGAGATCGTGATTTCCATGCTGCCGGCGGGGGCCCATGTGCGCGAGGTCTATATGGGCCGGGGCGGGGTGATCGCCGCGGCCGGCGAGGGCGCCCTGCTGATCGATTGCTCGACGATCGATGTGGAGACCGCGCGCGCGGTCACTTCGGCCGCCGCCGAGGCGCGCCTCGCCATGCTCGACGCGCCGGTTTCGGGCGGCGTCGCCGGGGCCGAGGCAGGGACCCTGACCTTCATGGTCGGCGGCGGCGAGGAGGCCTTCGCCCGCGCCGAGCCGGTGCTGGGCGTCATGGGCGGAAAAATCATCCACGCCGGGCCGGCCGGCAACGGGCAGGTCGCCAAGCTCTGCAACAACATGATCCTCGGCATCACCATGATCGGTATTTCGGAATCCTTCTCCCTGGCTAAGCGCCTGGGGCTGGATTGGCAAAAGCTGTTCGATATCTCGTCCCAGGCGTCGGGCTCCTGCTGGGCCATGCTCAATCATCTCCCGGTTCCGGGCATCGTTCCGACCTCGGCGGCGAACCGCGATTACAAACCGGGTTTCTCGGCCGCCATGATGCACAAGGACTTGAAGCTCGCCGAGCAGGCCGCCATCGCCACCGGCGCCGCGACTCCGCTGGGCTCCCAGGCGGCGGCTCTCTATACCCTGTTCATCAACGCCGGCAACGCGGAGCTGGATTATTCCGCGATCATCAAGCTGATCGACGGGGAGGCGGGGTAGGGGGCGATCAATGGAATACAAGGGCTACACGGGAATAGTCGAATTCGACCACGATGCAGAAATTTTTCACGGCGAGATCGCCAACCTGCGCGATGTCATCACCTTCCAGGGCCGTTCGGTCGATGAATTGCGCCAAGCCTTCGTCGATTCGATCGATGATTACCTGTCATGGTGCGACGAGCGGGGCAAGAAACCAGACAAGCCGTTCTCCGGCAAATTCATGGTGCGTATCGATCCCCAAGCGCACCGGGAAATCAGCACTGCCGCCCGGAAATCCGGCAAGAGCCTGAATGCCTGGGTGGCGGAAAATCTGGCTGCCGCATCTCGTGATGGCGGCGCTTCCTGATTACCCCGTGAACGCCTGAATACCCGTCTGCGCGCGGCCCAGTATCAGGGCGTGGATGTCGTGAGTGCCCTCGTAGGTGTTGACCGCTTCCAGGTTCATGAGGTGGCGGATGACGTGGTATTCGTCGGACACGCCGTTGCCGCCGTGCATGTCGCGGGACAGGCGGGCGATGTCGAGGGCCTTGCCGCAGGAGTTGCGCTTGACCAGGGAGATCATCTCGGGAGCCGCGCGGCCCTCGTCGCGCAGGCGGCTGACCCTGAGCACCGCCTGCAGGCCGATGGTGATTTCGGTCTGCATGTCGGCGAGTTTCTTCTGGACCAGCTGGGTGGCCGCCAGGGGGCGTCCGAACTGCTTGCGCTCGAGGGTATAATTTCGCGCCGCATGCCAGCAGAATTCGGCGGCGCCCAAGGCCCCCCAGGAGATCCCCAGGCGGGCGTTGTTGAGGCAGCCGAAGGGCCCGCTCAGGCCCTTGGCGTTGGGCAGGTAGTTGTCGTCGGGCACGAACACGTCGTCCATGACGATCTCGCCGGTGGCCGAGGCGCGCAAGGAGAACTTGCCGTCGATCTTGGGCGTCGCGAGGCCCGCCATGTCGCGTTCCAGGATGAACCCGCGGATCACCCCGTCGTCGTCCTTGGCCCAGACGATCATGATGTCGGCGATCGGCGAATTGGTGATCCACGTCTTGGCGCCCTTGAGCGTGAAACCGCCGTCGACCTTGCGCGCCCGGGTCAACATACCGCCGGCGTCGGAGCCGTGGTCGGGCTCGGTCAGGCCGAAACAGCCGATGATTTCGCCGCGCGCCAGGCGGGGCAGGTACTTCTCGCGCTGGTCTTCCGTGCCGTAGGCGTGGATCGGGTGCATGACCAGCCCGGACTGCACGCTCATGGCCGAGCGGTAGCCCGAATCGACGCGCTCGATCTCGCGCGCGATGAGGCCATAGGAGACGTAATTGACCCCGGCGCAGCCATAGCCCTCCAGGGTGCAGCCCAACAGGCCGAGTTCGCCCATTTCCGCAATGATCTGGCGGTCGAAATATTCGTTGCGGTTGGCCATCAGGATGCGCGGCATGAGCTTGTCTTGCGCATAGTCATGGGTGGTGTCGCGGATCATGCGCTCGTCGTCGCTGAGCTGGTCGTCAAGCAGGAACGCATCGTCCCACTGAAACGCAGGTCTGGCGTCGGCTTTGGCGGTCGCGGCGCGGTCGGCGGCGAGCGGCTGGCTCATGATAATCTCCAACTCGGGCGGCTAAGGATGCTGGCCGGATACTACAACAGCACCGCCGGAAAGAGTATAAGCGAACGAGGAATCGGGCCGCCGGGGAAAGTCGCGTTTTGGATCAGGAAGTCATCATCGAATTCCACCGTGTGGGTAATTCCGTGAAAGTCAGCGCCATGGACACCAAGACGCTCACCGAGGTCTCCATCGTCGGCCCGGCCAACGCCGGCGAAGAGGTCCTCAAGCGCAACGTGCTGCGCAAGCTCGAATACGTGCTCCCCAAGAACAAAAGCTAGGGGCAATCATGATACCGCGCGACGCCAACTGGGAGGATTTCGGCGAGACCACGGATTACCTGGTGCTCGACCGCGTGGTCGGCGTATCGGGCCTGAGCCTGCTCGACATCGGCTGCGGGGCCGGCGAATTGACCCGGGAACTGGCCGCGCGTGGCGCAAATTCAGTCATCGGCGTCGAGCCCGATCCGATCCAGGCCGCCAAGAACCGCGCGGCGGAGCCGCTGCCCCGCGTCATCTTCAGGGAGGGCGAGGCCGAGGCGCTCGACGACGCGGACGGCTCCATCGACGGCGTGTTCTTCAAATACTCCCTGCATCACGTGCCGCTCGGCCATATGGACGAGGCGCTCGGCGAGGCGATCCGCGTGCTCAGACCCGGCAGCGGCTTCCTCTATGTCATCGAGCCGGTGATGGCGGGCGCCTATTCCGAGCTCAGCCGTCTGTTCCACGACGAGACCGGTGTCCGCGTCAACGCTTATGAGGCCCTGGCGCGAACCGCCGCGCCGCGCTTCGCCAGACGCCGGGAAATCCACTACCGCGGGTGGAAGGAATATGCCGATTTCGACGAATTTCTCGAAGGCAGGCTGGGCCAGACTTACAACGACAACAAACGCCAGACCGTCGATACACCGGCGGTGCGCGCCCTGTTCGAGACCGGCCGCAACGGCGATAGCTACCGCTTCCAATATCGGCTGCGGGTCAATTTCTACGATGGCGTGAGATGACCACGGAACTGCTCACCGTGACCGAAATGGCCGCCGCCGATCGCGCGGCGATTGCCGGCGGGGTGAGCGGCGAGAGGCTCATGGAGGCCGCCGGCAAGGCGGTCGCCGAGGCCATCCGGGAACGCTGGACGGCGCGGCCGGTGAGTGTGCTTTGCGGCCCCGGCAACAACGGCGGCGACGGCTTTGTGGCGGCCCGACAGCTGGTCTATGCCGGCTGGTCGGTCAGGCTCACCCTGCTTGGCAAGCAGGATGCGCTCAAGGGCGATGCGGCGATCATGGCGGCGCGCTGGGACGGCGCCATCGAGCCTCTCGGCGTGAGTTCTCTCGATGGCGCCGAACTGATGGTCGACGGCCTGTTCGGGGCCGGCCTCGGGCGGCCTATCGAGGGTGTTGCGCGCCAGGTGATCGAGGCGATCGACGTCGACTGCGTCGCCATCGATACCCCGAGCGGTGTTCATGGCGACAGCGGCGCGATCTGGGGCGCCGCCGCGCCAGCCAAACTCACGGTCACCTTCTTCCGCCGCAAACCGGGGCATCTCCTGCTGCCCGGCCGCGGCCTGTGCGGCGAGACCCTGGTTGCCGACATCGGCATCCCCGAGGCGGTGCTCGATGAAATCGCGCCGCGTTGCCATGCCAACGGCCCGGCCCTGTGGGGCGCGGCTCATCCCCGGCCCGGCCCGGCCGATCATAAATACAGCCGGGGCCATGCGGTGGTCGTCGGCGGCGGCATCGAGACCACGGGGGCGGCGCGGCTGGCGGCACGGGCGGCGCTCCGGGCCGGGGCCGGACTGGTTACCCTGGCCTGTCCACCGGGAGCGCTCATGGTCTATGCCCAGGCCCTCGAAGCGGTCATGACGCGGTCCATCGCCGAGCCCCACGGTTTCGATGACCTGCTCGAAGATGAGCGCCGGAACGCGTTGCTTATCGGGCCCGGCAACGGGGTCGGCGAGACCACCCGGAAACGGGTCCTCGCCGGGCTTGCCGCAAACAAGGCCTGCGTCCTTGATGCCGACGCCCTGACATCCTTTGAAAACCAGCCTTCTGAATTGTTTAAGGCGATATCCTCACCTTGCATATTAACCCCGCATGAGGGCGAATTCGCCCGGCTGTTCGATTTTCAGGGAGACAAGCCCAGTCGCGCGCGGGCGGCCGCCGCCGAGAGCGGCGCCGTGGTCCTGCTCAAAGGCGCCGATACGGTCATTGCCGCGCCGGACGGGCGGTTAGCGATCAATCACAATGCGCCGCCGGAGCTCGCCACCGCCGGCTCGGGCGACGTGCTCGCCGGGATCGCCGTGGCGCTTCTCGCCCAGGGCATGAGCGCCTTCGACGCGGCCTGCGCGGCGGCCTGGCTGCACGGCGACGCGGCGGCGCGGTTCGGTCCCGGCTTGATCGCCGAGGATATCTGCGAGACCCTGCCCGCGACCCTCGCGGCTCTCGAGAAAGCTGGTTAACCCATGGCCAGGTCCGGGTTTCTAGACTGCACCCTGGCGCGGATACGCAACGCCTGGAAGGATATCGCCGGGCGCCGCGAGTTCGTGCCGCGCCCCGATCTGCCCGACGACGATAGGGACCGCTTGCGTCAGGCCATGGCGGAATGTCTCGAAGGCCGCGGCGGCGAGGTCTCGGCCCGCGCCCGCGCCGCCGATCTGGGTCATGCCTATCTCACCCTCGACGCCACCGGGCGGACCCGCTTCCTCTCCCTGATGGCCAGTGACTTCGCCACCGAGGGAGCCAGGGTCAATGCGGCGATCGCCGCGGTGCGCGATGCCGACGGCGCCGAGTCGCGCATGCGGGCGGAATCCGCCTTGAGTCAGGCCCTGATCTCTCCAGTCAGGCCCTGATCTCTCCGCGAAAAAAATTATTAATGCAATTCAATGGATTGCCGGAAGGTGTAAAGTTTTTGGTCGACCTCAGGGGCGATCTTCTTCAGATCCGCCATACGGACCCCGCCCTGAAGGGCCTCGATGGCGACCTGAAAGACCTTCTACGCTCGTGGTTCGACATCGGTTTCCTCAAGCTCGACCGTATCACCTGGGACGCCCCGGCGACGCTGCTCGAGAAGCTCATGTCCTATGAGGCCGTCCACCAGATCCAATCCTGGGACGATCTCAAGAACCGGCTCGATTCCGATCGCCGCTGCTTCGCCTTCTTCCACCCTCATATGCCGGACGAACCGCTGATCTTCGTCGAGGTCGCCCTGGTTTCCGGCATGGCCGACAACATCCAGGCGCTGCTCGACGAGCAGGCGCCGTCGATCGACCCCGATGTGGCGGACACGGCAATCTTCTATTCCATCTCCAACGCCCAATTCGGCCTCAGCGGGATCAGTTTCGGCGGATTTTTGATAAAGCGCGTGGTCGACAGCCTGACCGGCGAAGGCCGGAACCTCAAATACTTCGCCACCCTGTCGCCGGTTCCGGGCTTCCGCGCATGGCTCGACGGGCTTCTGGATGGTGACGACGAGTCGGTTCTGACGGCGTCCGAGGCTAAGATTCTCCGCCAACACGCCTCCACGGAAGGCGGCAACGCGGCGCTGCGTTCCCTGCTCAAGCTCGCCTGGCATGAAGACCAGGCCATCGCGGCGCTGCTCAAGCGGCCGCTGTGCCGGCTTTGCGCCCATTATCTGCTGGCCGGGAAGCGCGGCCGCGAGCCCCTCGATCCGGTGGCGCGGTTTCACCTGCGCAACGGCGCCGGCATCGAGCGCATCAACTGGCTGGCCGACACGTCGCGGCGCGGGCTTGCCGAATCGTTGGGCATGATGGTCAATTACAGCTATAGGCTCGATATGATCGAGGCTAATCACGAGGCCTTCACCGGCGAAGGCCGGATCGCCGCCTCGAAGGCGGTTCACGCCATGGAGCAGGGGAAATGACCACGCGGGCCATAAAACGCAAGACCAAGACATCGAGAATCGAAATGCTGCGGGCGCTCGAGACCAAGGTGCTGTGGCTCGCGACCTGGATGGTCCACCACGCCAACCATCTGCGGCCGTCGCGGGACGGGCTCAAGGTCGGCGGCCATCAGGCCTCCTGCGCCTCCCTTGTGACGGTCATGACGGCGCTCTATTTCGACGTGCTGACGCCGCGCGACCGGGTCGCCGTGAAACCTCATGCCAGCCCGGTTTTCCATGCCATTCAGTATCTCCTAGGCAACCAGTCCCTGGATCAGATCAAGAATTTCCGCGGCCTCGGCGGCGCCCAGTCCTATCCCTCGCGGACCAAGGATGCCGACGACGTGGATTTCTCCACGGGCTCGGTCGGCCTGGGGGTGGCGATGACCAGCTTCGCCGCCCTGGTGCAGGACTATGTGCGGCTCAAGGGGCTGGCGCCCAGCGACCAGCCGCCGGGCCGCATGATCGCCCTGGTCGGCGATGCCGAACTCGACGAAGGCAATATCTACGAGGCCATGCTGGAAGGCTGGAAGCATGATGTGCGCAATGTCTGGTGGATCATCGATTACAACCGCCAGAGCCTCGACGCGGTGGTCACGGACCGCCTGTTCGGACGCATCGACGAGCTGTTCCGGACCATGGGCTGGCGGGTGGTTACCCTGAAATACGGCGAACGGCTGGAGGCCGCCTTCAAGCGTCCCGGCGGCGACGCCTTGCGCGCCTGGATCGATAGCTGTCCGAATTCGCTCTATTCGGTCCTGGTCTACAAGGGCGGCACCGGCTGGCGCGAGTATCTCCAGCGCGACATCGGCGAGACTCCGGGTATTGCGCAACTGCTCGCCGATCATGACGACGACGCCCTGGCCGCCCTCATGACCAACCTGGCGGGCCACGACATCAACACCATACGCGACGCCTTTCACGCCATCGACGACGACCTGCCGACCTGCATCATTGCCTACACCATCAAGGGCTACGGCCTGCCCTTCGCCGGCCATAAGGACAATCACGCGGGCATCATGAACCCCGACCAGATGGCCGGCTTCAAGCGCCGCAACGGGGTCGCCGACGGCGAGGAGTGGGACCGTTTTGCCGCCCTCGACGTGGCCCCGGCCGATCTCGAGGAGTTTCTCGGGCGGGTGAATTTCGCCGCCGCCGGGCCGCGGCGGATGACCGCGGCCAGGGTGGCGACGCCCCTGACCCTGCCGACGCCGAGCGGCGACAGCCTGTCGACCCAGGATGGTTTCGGCCGCATTCTCTCCGAGATCGCGCGCGGCGGCGGGGAACTCGCCGAGCGTATCGTCACCACGTCGCCCGATGTCACCGTCTCGACCAACCTCGGCGGCTGGGTGAACCGGCTCGGTGTCTTCGGCCGCCACCAGCGCGCCGACACCTTCCATGAAGAGGACGTGGTCTCGTCCCAGCGCTGGGTCCTGTCGCCCGAGGGCCAGCATATCGAACTCGGCATCGCCGAGAACAATCTGTTCATCCTGCTCGCCGCCCTGGGCCTGTCCCATTCCCTGTTCGGCGCGCGGCTGCTGCCCATCGGAACCCTCTACGACCCGTTCATCCAACGCGGCCTCGACGCCCTCAACTACGCCTGTTATCAGGACGCCCGCTTCATGGTCGTCGCAACGCCGTCGGGCATCACCCTGGCGCCCGAGGGCGGCGCCCATCAATCGATCGCCACCCCGCTGATCGGCATGGCCCAGGACGGCATCGCCGCCTTCGAGCCGGCCTTCGTGGACGAGCTCGCGACGATCATGGCCTGGGCCTTCGACTACATGCAGCGCGACGGCTCCGGCGGCGGCGATGATCCATGGCTGCGCGACCGGCAGGGCGGCTCGGTCTATCTCAGGCTGTCGACCCGCCCGCTCAGCCAACCCAAGCGCGCCCTGGACGAGCCCTTACGCGACGGCGTCATAACCGGCGGCTATTGGCTGGAAGCGCCCGCCGCCGGGGCCGAAATCGCCATCATCTATTGCGGCGCCGTGGCCGCGGAGGCGATCGGGGCCCATCGCCAGATCAAGGAAGACCTGCCCGGCGCCGGGCTTCTCGCGGTGACCTCGGCGGATCGCCTGAACGCCGGCTGGCATGCCGCGGCGCGCGGCCGCCAGGCGGGGCGCGCCACCGAGCCGTCCCGGATCGAGCTGCTGCTCGGCGGCCTGGCGCCGGGCGCCGCCCTGATCACCGTCATCGACGGCCACCCCTTGAGCCTGGCCTGGATGGGCGCGGTCTAGGGGCACCGGGTCCAGCCTGTGGGGGTCGAGCATTTCGTTCAGTCGGGGGATTTGCCTGACCTCTACCGCCATTACCGGCTCGATGTCGACGCCATCCTCGATGCGGTGGCGTCGGCCTGCCTGCGTGCTCGCTCATGACATATGGGCCGCGGACAAAACTTCATCGAGTCTAGTCGCCCCCGGAGCCTCCATACAAGATCAACTTGCCGTCGTTTCCCGAAAGGAGGCCGGGTCCCGGCGGGATTTCGCCGGGCTGTGGGATGTCGTGGACTAAAGGCTTCGCCTGCCCACAAGCGACTAGGAGCACCGCCACAAATCCAGCGACGAGAGCCTTTCGGATCAAGGGATGCCTCTGCTCCATGCCAACCCGGTTCATCGTTCCCTCAGAACTTCACGCGCAGCCCAGCGACGACGACACGGATATCGTCGTTACTTGCACCAGACCGATCCAGTTCGTGGTTGCGGTAGCCGAAATACAGCTCGGTCGCGATCTTGTCGATCTTCTGCACCACGAACGCGCCCCAGGAATTGGCCTCGTCACCGACTGCCGCCAGATCATCGATTGTAGCATAATCGGCAGACAGATACGTCTTGCCGATACTGAACGGTTTGAACTGGTAGCCACCCTTGATGTAGTAGCTGGCCGGATCGTCTCCTGATACCCGATTGTCCAGATCCTGTGTGCCTGCCGCAAAGGTCAGACTCAGACCCGAGGAGTGCAGGGCCGAGACCGACCCGTTGACCTGGTTGAAGTCAAAGCGCTGTCCGCCACCGGCATAAGCAATCGCTGCGGTAATTTTCGTCCCTATGGCTTCGTATTCGGCCGAGTATCGCAATGCTGCATCCCAGGCATCCCCTTGGATAAAGCTGGTCGATCCCTTGAAGCCGGCTATGGTCGGCGTGTCATAGCGAACGCGGTCGCGGCGACTAAGCCCATCGAACTGGCTGAATGCGAGCTTCACCTGGGTAGCGGAATTCTTGAAGCTGATCCCGCCGGCAAGGTCCGCAATTCCCGAATATGCGACGACCGAGGTGCCGGAGAGGTCGAGCTCCGAGGTGCCGTTCGATGCCGTGTCGCCCTGTCCGAGCCACAACCGGCCCAACCTCTTGCTGTCGAGATAGACCGTCAGATGACGCTGGGTGAAGCTGTCGGTGCCGACCTCTCCGTCCTGATCGATATCGATGTTGGCGGTGGAATTCGATTCGAATTAAACCTCGACCAGAGCTCCAACCGAGAAGTCCTCATTAAGCCGGCCCTTGCCCACGAAACGGATACGGGTCGACGAGTTGTCGTTGTCGACGTGGAAGAATTTTGTCCTGTCGCCATCGTCAACCATCAGAGCGGCACGGTTGACTTGTCCCGATACCTCCAAGGAGATGTTCTTGTTGCCCGATGAGACGCCCTTTGCCGGCACAGGCGCGGACGCCTGCTGGGCCTCCATCTTTTTCTGCTTGGCGTCGATTTTCTCGATCCGCTGCATGAGTATCTGGACCTGCGCCTTGAGGTCATCGATTTCACCAGCCGGGGCCGGAGCGCTTATGACGAACAGAAGCCCTACGACCGTGCTCCAAAAAACAGCCGCGCGTACTCGTGTTCGGCGATGGTGCGAGAGAAATGAGTCTTTCCGTATTTTCATTGTAATAGCCTTATTCAGTTGGTTACCCGACCAAGCATCAACTCGGCGGCCCCCCCTTCCGATGGCTATCTTGATCCGACAATTCATAGTTAACAGTCAAACCACGTTTGGTAACGTTACCGTGTTTTCGTGCCGTTTTTTTTCGCCACCCCGACGCACCGCCAGCCACTGCGCAAACAACCCGAATTTCACTCCTGGACCCGCGGCGGGACCAATGATTTGATCGCGCTGCCGTACATGGTATAGAAAGCGGACTTGTGCGCGGACGTGGCGGAACTGGTAGACGCGCCAGATTTAGGATCTGGTCCCGAAAGGGGTGGGGGTTCGAGTCCCTTCGTCCGCACCACGCCTTGGGATTAGGCTTCGGCATTGTCAAGAATCCTCGTATATATATGGCATCAATCGATGGGGATTTGGAGGGGAGCGTTCCCGATGAAAAAGTTTTCCGTTATCCTTGCAGTGCTGTTCAACCCTGGCGACGACGGGGCAGGCGTTTGCCTTCAGCGGCTCGGCCGAGACCAACGCGCAGGTCTATTTCGCCATTCCCTTCGGCGCGCAAAGCAAGGCGGAAGCAACGCCGCGCTTCGGCTTCAGTGTCGATTACGGCCAACGGTTGGACGATAACGGCGGCCTCTACGGCCTGCAGCGGATCAACCGCCTCGATTTCCGTCTCAACCTCGCCGGCGACGCCAGCTTCTACAGCAACGGCGTTAACATCGGTGAGCGTATCAATGCGCTGTATGCGTCGGATAACGACGTTTTCATTGATGCCTGGGTCATGCCCTTGGCCGTGATCGGGGGCGGGGTCGCCGTGTTCACCCTGTTCAAGAGCATCAACTGAAACGCTCCTCCATTCCGGGGCCGGCGCAGACCATGGATCCCTGGATTCCGGTCATCGGTTCGGTCTAGACATCTTCGATCGGCCGCCTGTGCGGGCGGCGTGTTAACCACGCCGTTCGACAGAGTTTGACGGCGGCCCGGATTCCAGGTAAATCCGCGAACCGTAGAGGACACGTCCTTTTCCCTGTTTCCGCACCCGGGAACAACAGAACCAACGGTATCGATAGGACTTATGGAAGTTATTCAAACCGCCGCGGATGGTCTCAAACGCGAATTCAAGATCGTCGTCGACGCCAAGGATATCGAGATTCGCATAGATGCGCGCCTCGAAGAGATTAAGAAGACCGCTAAAATACCCGGCTTCCGGCCCGGCAAGGTGCCCGTCACCATGCTGCGAAAGCGCTACGGCGAGGCCCTTCGCGGTGAAATTCTCGAGCAGACCGTGAGCGAATCCTCGGCTCAGGCGATCACCGAGAACAACCTGCGGCCCGCCATGCAGCCGGCCATCAAGATCACCGAGTTCGAACCGGGCGGCAATCTCGAATACAGCATGTCCCTCGAGGTCATGCCGGATATCACCCTCGGCGATTTCAGCAAAATCAAACTGACCCGCCTGGTCGGCGATATCGGTGACGACGACATCACCGAAATGCTCGAGCGCATGGCGGCGGAAGAAAAGAACTTCGTAACCGTGGCCAAGCCGCGCAAGGCAAAGGCGGATGATGCGCTGGTGATTGATTTCGTCGGCTCGGTGGACGGCGTCGAGTTTGACGGCGGCAGCGCCAAGGACCATACGCTGGAACTCGGCTCGAACGCCTTCATCGAAGGATTCGAAGACCAGCTGATCGGCGCCAAGCCGGGCGATCACGTCACGGTCAAGGTGACTTTTCCCGAGCCCTATGGAAACAATAAACTTGCGGGCAAGGCGGCCATTTTCGAGGTCGATGTCAAGGAGGTCCAGGAAGTCGAGCCGGTCACCCTCGACGACGCCTTCGCAAAATCCCGCGGCTTCGATGATCTGGCCGCCATGCGCGTCATGGCCAAGGAGCGTATGAGCAACGATTACGACGGCGTCACCCGCTCCCATATCAAACGCGCCCTTCTCGACAAGCTCGCCGACCTCTACGACTTTCAGGTTCCCCCGGGCATGGTCGACAGCGAATTCGAGGCGATCTGGAAACATCTCATGGAGGATCGCGAGAAAAACCAGATCGACCCCTCCGATGTCGGGCGCGACGACGATCAATTGCGCGAAGATTACCAGGCGATCGCGGAGCGCCGCGTCCGCCTGGGTCTTCTGCTGTCGGAGGTCGGACGGGCCAGGAATGTCAGCGTCGAACAGGACGAGGTCGACCGCGCCGTGATGGAGCGGGCGAGGTCTTTTCCCGGCCAGGAAAAAATAATACTCAAGCATTATCAGGAAAACCCGCGAGCGCTGGACGATCTGCGCGCGCCGCTGTTCGAGGAGAAGGTCGTCGATTTGATACTCTCCGAAGCCGCGGTGACCGATAAGCTGGTCTCGATCGAGGCGCTGATGAAAGCCCCCGAGGAGGACGCGGCCGCCGCGAAAGCGAAGCCGGCCAAGCGCAAGACCGCGGCGAAAAAAACCACCGCCGGGAAATCCCCGGGAAAGAAGCCGGCGGCGAAGAAAAAAACCACCGTCAAATCGAAATAACCCAGCCTTTCCAGGCGTTTCCCAGATTCGAGGCATTATGGCCGACCCCATCGATCAATACATGAATTACCTGGTTCCCATGGTCGTCGAGCAGACGGCGCGGGGCGAACGGTCTTACGACATCTTCTCGCGATTGTTGAAGGAACGGATCATCTTCCTGACCGGCCCCGTGGACGACGGCGTGGCGTCCCTGGTGGCGGCGCAGCTGCTGTTTCTCGAGGCCGATAATCCGACCAAGAATATTTCCATCTACATCAATTCGCCGGGCGGAGTGATCACGTCGGGCTTGGCGATCTACGACACCATGCAGTATATCCGCCCCGCCGTGACCACCCTGTGCATCGGCCAGGCGGCGTCCATGGGATCGCTGCTGCTGGCCGCCGGCGATCCCGGACAGCGTTTCGCCCTGCCCAATGCGCGAATCATGGTGCACCAGCCCTCCGGCGGCGCCCAGGGTCAGGCGGCGGACGTCGAAATTCATGCTCGCGAAATCCTCGCCGCCCGCGCGCGGCTCAACGATATCTATGTCAAGCATACCGGCCAGAGCCTCTCGAAGATCGAGAAATCCATGGATCGCGATAACTTCATGACACCGGAAGAAGCCAAGACCTTCGGCATTATTGACGATGTCATCACCAACCGGCCGGCGCTCGACGACGCCGAGAAAAAAGATTGACCAGGCGAATATCGTGCGAATGAAGACGTCGATTAACTCTTCATTGACCCTTGCCGCCTAAAATTTTCATTCACCGGCAGAAGCGATGTTGGGCGAGCCCGTTGACGAAATCCAACGACGCGAACCAATATGACGCTAATTCTGCTGTTTTTTTGTGCTAAGAGTGTTCACTAAGTTGATTCCACCGATGGTGGCCCTAGGATTGAGACCATGACGAAATCCAGCGGCGGCGATTCGAAAAACACCCTGTACTGCTCGTTCTGCGGAAAGAGTCAGCATGAGGTGCGCAAGCTGATCGCCGGCCCTACCGTGTTCATCTGCGACGAATGTGTCGAGCTCTGCATGGATATCATCCGTGAAGAGCATAAGAACACGCTGATCAAGACCCGCGACGGGGTACCCACGCCGGCCGACATCTGCCAGGTGCTGGACGACTATGTCATCGGTCAGACCCACGCCAAGCGAGTGCTTTCGGTCGCCGTGCACAATCACTACAAACGGCTGCACCACGCCGCCAAATCCAACGAGGTCGAGCTCTCGAAGTCGAATATCGTGCTCATCGGCCCGACCGGCTGCGGCAAGACACTGCTTGCCCAGACCCTGGCGCGCATCATCGACGTGCCCTTCACCATGGCCGACGCGACCACCCTGACCGAGGCCGGTTATGTCGGCGAGGACGTCGAGAACATCATCCTCAAACTGCTCCAGGCCGCCGACTACAATGTGGAGCGCGCCCAGCGCGGCATCGTCTACATCGACGAGATCGACAAGATATCGCGCAAGTCGGACAACCCATCGATCACCCGCGATGTCTCGGGCGAGGGCGTCCAGCAGGCGCTTTTGAAGATCATGGAAGGCACCATCGCCTCGGTTCCGCCGCAAGGCGGCCGCAAGCATCCGCAGCAGGAATTCCTGCAGATCGACACCACCAACATCTTGTTCATCTGCGGCGGCGCTTTTTCGGGCCTCGACAAGATCATCGCCTCGCGAGGGCGGGGCACCTCGATCGGTTTCGGCGCCGATGTGCGCGCCCCGGAAGATCGCAAAATCGGCGAAGTGCTGAGTCAGGTCGAGCCCGAGGATCTTCTCAAGTTCGGCCTGATTCCCGAGTTTGTCGGCCGCCTGCCGGTGATCGCCACCCTGGAAGACCTCGATGAGGAGGCCCTGGTCGAGATCCTGACCAAGCCCAAGAACGCCCTGGTCAAGCAATTTCAGAAACTGTTCGAGATGGAGGATGTTCAATTGACCTTCTCCGACGACGCCATGGAGTCAATCGCCAAGAAAGCGATCAAACGAAAGACCGGCGCCCGGGGCTTGCGGTCGATCCTCGAGGATATCCTGCTTGATCCGATGTTCGATCTGCCGGGCTATGACAGTGTCGAGGAAGTGGTCATCAACCACGAAGTCGTCGAAGGGCGCTTGCAGCCCTTGCTGATTTACGGCGATAAAGCGGAAGAGTTGGAATCGAGCGCTTCTTGACGCCGAGACCTTGAACGGGGCAATGATCTACCCCACTTGATTCGCCACAACAAGACCGCTTAAACCGGTCGGTTCGGCGCCCTGCGCGATCCCTAAGATTTGAGGTTAATTCTTTGCCAAACCCTCCAGCTTCCCTCTACCCGGTTCTGCCGTTGCGCGACATTGTCGTGTTTCCGCACATGATCGTGCCGCTGTTCGTGGGCCGCGAGAAGTCCGTCCGCGCGCTCGAAGACGTCATGAAGGAAGACAAGCAGATCCTGCTGGTCGCCCAGAAGGACGCCGGCCTGGACGATCCCACCCCCGATGATATCCACCGGGTGGGCACCGTCGGCACGGTTCTCCAGCTTCTCAAGCTGCCCGACGGGACCGTCAAGGTGCTGGTCGAGGGCGGCGCGCGCGCGCGCATCACCAATTTCATCGATAGCGAAGATTTCTTCCAGGCCGAGGCCGCCGTTATCGATGAGGGCGCCGGCGACAGCGCCGAGATCGAAGCCCTGTCGCGTTCGGTGATCAGCCAGTTCGAACAGTATGTGAAGCTGAACAAGAAGATCCCGCCCGAGGTCCTGGTCTCCCTCAACCAGATCGACGATCCCAGCAAGCTCGCCGATACGGTCGCATCCCATCTCACGGTGCGGGTCTCGGAGAAGCAGGAAATTCTCGAGATCGGCGATATCGGCGAACGGCTGGAGCGGGTCTACTCCTTCATGGAAGGGGAGATCGGCGTTCTTCAGGTGGAGAAGAAGATCCGCAACCGGGTCAAGCGCCAGATGGAGAAGACCCAGCGCGAGTATTACCTCAACGAACAGCTCAAGGCGATCCAGAAGGAACTCGGTGAAACCGAGGAAGGCCGCGACGAAGTCGGCGAATTCGAGGAGCGAATCAAAAAAACCCGCCTCAGCAAGGAAGCCACCGAGAAGGCCATGGGCGAGCTCAAGAAGCTGCGCAACATGAGCCCCATGTCGGCCGAATCATCCGTGGTGCGCAATTATCTCGACTGGATTCTGTCGATTCCCTGGAAGAACCGAAGCAAGGTCAAGAAAGACATACTGCAGGCGCAGAAGGTGTTGGATGACGATCACTACGGCCTCAAGAAGGTCAAGGAGCGTATCCTCGAGTATCTCGCCGTGCAGACCCGCTCGGTGAAGATGAAAGGCCCGATCCTCTGCCTGGTCGGCCCGCCCGGCGTGGGCAAGACCTCGCTCGGCAAGTCGATTGCCCGCGCCACCGGGCGCAAGTTCGTGCGCATGTCCCTCGGCGGGGTTCGCGACGAGGCCGAGATTCGCGGCCACCGGCGCACCTACATCGGCTCGATGCCCGGCAAGATCATCCAATCCATGAAGAAGGCGAAGAAGTCGAATCCCCTGTTTCTCCTCGACGAGGTCGACAAGATTGGCGCCGACTGGCGCGGCGATCCGGCGTCGGCGCTGCTCGAAGTCCTCGACCCCGAGCAGAATTCGGCCTTTGCCGACCACTATCTCGAAGTCGAATACGACCTCTCCGATGTGATGTTCGTGACCACCGCGAACACCACGAAAATTCCCCGGGCGTTGCTCGACCGCATGGAGATCATCCGTATCTCGGGCTACACCGAGGACGAGAAGGTGCAGATCGCCAAGCGCCATCTGATCAAGAAGCAGGTCGAAGCCCATGGTCTCAAGCAGGACGAATGGTCGATCTCGGACGCGGCGCTGCGCGACCTGATCCGCTACTACACCCGTGAAGCAGGGGTGCGGAACCTGGAACGCGAACTCGCCAACCTGGCCCGCAAGACGATCAAGGAAATCCTGATCAAGAAGATCAAGGGCGTTCACATCACCTGCCGCAACCTCGCCAAATACGCCGGTGTCCAGCGCCATCGCTATGGCGAGGCCGAATCCGAAGATTTGGTTGGCGTCGCCACCGGACTGGCCTGGACCGAGGTCGGCGGCGAATTGCTGTCGATCGAGGCGGTGCTCATACCCGGCAAGGGTAAGATGATGACCACGGGACAGCTCGGCGAGGTGATGCAGGAATCGATCCGCGCGGCCGACAGCTTCATTCGTTCGCGCTCGGCGCGTTTCGGCATCAAGCCGACGAGGTTCGAGACCATCGACATTCATGTCCATGTGCCCGAGGGCGCCACCCCCAAGGATGGGCCGTCGGCGGGTGTCGGCATGTGCACCTCGATCGTCTCGGCGCTGACTGGCATTGCCGTCCGCTCGAGCGTCGCCATGACCGGCGAAATTACGCTGCGCGGCCGGGTGCTGCCGATCGGCGGACTCAAGGAAAAGATGCTCGCGGCCCTGCGCGGCGGCATCAAGACGGTGATTATACCGAAGGAAAACGAAAAGGATCTCGCCGAGATTCCCGACAATGTCAAACGGGGCCTGAAGATCATCACCGCCAATACGGCCGATGAGGTGCTCAAGCACGCCTTGGTGTCGCCGCTTAAACCCATAGAGTGGCCCGAAAAAGAACCGATTGACGCCATATCGAGTTCCTCCGCCGGGGACGATGTCGCCGATGTGGTCACCCACTGACCAGTCATGGTGACTCGCCATGCGTCTTCTGACGATCGGATCGAGAGTTTTTTGGCCGAAAATAGCGAGGAATTCGCGCTTCAGCCATTGACGGCCGCGCGCGCGGCGACTTAGACTGATCGCGCTTTATATAGAGCCCAATTTCCCGGGTGTTTCCATTACTGATAGGGGGCGGAAGGTGAATAAAACCGATCTCGTAGCGAGCGTTGCTGATGCGACTGGCATGAGCAAGGCCGATGCCGGCAATGCGGTTGAAAGCGTATTTGACGCAATCTCAAGCGCACTGTCCGGAGGAGGCGAGGTGCGTTTGGTAGGTTTTGGTACGTTCAGGGTCAGCCATCGCAAGGCGACACAGGGCCGTAACCCGCGGACCGGCGAAACCATCCAGATAATGGCATCGAATCAGCCGAAGTTCAAAGCTGGCAAAGCCTTGAAGGAAGCTGTGAATTAGTCGTTCAGCGCGTTCATTGTGAATAATGCCGGCAGTCACGGGATCGCCGGCATTATTTTCCCCCCCGGATTGAGATTTCAACCCAGGGTGGCCGTCCCGGCGAGGGCGATTAGCTCAGTTGGTAGAGCGCCTCGTTTACACCGAGGAGGTCGGCGGTTCGACCCCGTCATCGCCCACCAAATAAGGCCACTAACTTCACGCCACATCTTGACTCCCAACAGGGCGTGAAGTACACGAAACCTCGCTTCGGAACTACGTTGGGGGTGTAGCTCAGACTGGTTAGAGCGCCGGCCTGTCACGCCGGAGGTCGCGGGTTCAAGTCCCGTCACTCCCGCCATTTCCGGGGCCGTCCGCCAAGCAGCGGCGAGGGCGGTAAAATCTTTGGGCGCGCCGGTCCAACCGTCGTTGTAGTTTACCGCTCAGAGGTTGAGTGAAAATCAGAAAGGGGTGGAATCCATGCTGGCCGAGTACCTTCCCATCCTGATTTTCCTCGCCATCGCCATAGCGCTTTCCGCCGTCATGCTCGGGATGTCCTATCTGATGGCGCCGCAACGTCCCGACGCGGCGAAACTGTCGCCGTATGAATGCGGCTTCGATGCCTTCAGCGACGCCCGCGGCCGCTTCGACATACGCTTCTATCTGGTCACCCTGCTGTTTATCATTTTCGATCTTGAAGTCGCCTTCCTGTTTCCCTGGGCGACGGTGCTCGGCGACATCGGCCTGTTCGGTTTCTGGTCGATGATGATCTTCCTCGGCGTGCTGACCATCGGCTTTGTCTATGAATGGCGCAAGGGAGCGCTGGAATGGGAGTAAGCGCCGAAGCGACGCCGCCTGACGGGACGCTCGGTCCCGGGTCCGAACAGGATGCCCTGTTGCGCGGGGTCACCAATCAATTGGCCGACAAGGGGTTCATCGTCGCCAATCTGGACAAGCTGGTCACCTGGGCCCGCACCGGGTCGCTCTGGCCGATGTCCTTCGGGCTGGCCTGCTGCGCCGTCGAGATGATGCACACCGCGGCGGCGCGCTATGACCTGGACCGTTTCGGCATCATCTTCAGGCCCAGCCCGCGCCAGTCCGACGTGATGATTGTCGCCGGCACCCTGTGCAACAAGATGGCGCCGGCGCTGCGCAAGGTCTACGACCAGATGGCCGAGCCGCGCTGGGTCATCTCCATGGGAAGCTGCGCCAACGGCGGCGGGTATTATCATTATTCCTATTCGGTGGTCCGTGGCTGCGACCGCATCGTGCCGGTCGATATCTATGTGCCGGGCTGCCCTCCGACGGCTGAAGCGCTGCTTTACGGCATCATGCAATTGCAGCGTAAACTGCGGCGCACCGGCACACTTTTCCGCTGATCGACAGAGATTTATCGTGTCAGAGGCTCTCCGGGAACTCGGTGATTATATCGGCCAGGCGCTAGGCGCCGAGGTCATCGACAGCGTCGTCGCCCTCGACGAATTGACGGTCCGCATCAAGCGCCCCGCGGTGTGCCGCGTGATGACGTTTCTTCGCGACGACACCAACTGCCTGTGCAAATGCCTGATGGATGTCTGCGGGGTCGATTACCCGGATCGCGACGAGCGCTTTGAAGTCGTCTACAATCTTTTGAGCCTGAAGCATAATCTTCGTATCCGCGTGACCTTGTCCTGCGATGAGCAGACCCCGGTGCCGTCGGTGACCTCGATCTTCAGCGCCGCCGGCTGGTGGGAGCGTGAAGCCTGGGACCTGTTCGGGATTTATTTCTCCGGCCATGCGGACCTGCGCCGAATCCTCACCGATTACGGTTTCGAGGGGCATCCCCTGCGCAAGGATTTTCCCCTCAGCGGCCATGTGGAGGTGCGCTACGACGAGGTCCAGAAGCGCGTCGTCTACGAACCGGTATCGCTGCCCCAGGAATATCGCGGCTTCGATTTCATCAGCCCCTGGGAAGGTGCTAAATATATTCTCGAAGACGACGATACGGCGTCGGACGACGATGGCTGAAGTCCTGATCAACAACCTCACGGTGAACTTCGGGCCGCAGCATCCGGCGGCCCACGGCGTGTTGCGCCTGGTGCTGGAAATGGACGGCGAAGTGATCGAGCGCGCCGATTCCCATATCGGCCTGTTGCACCGGGGCACGGAGAAGCTCATCGAGTATAAGACCTATCTTCAGGCGCTGCCTTATTTCGATCGTCTCGACTACGTCTCGATGATGTGTCAGGAACATTGCTACAGCCTCGCCGTGGAAAAGCTGCTGGCCTGCGAGGTGCCGCTGAGAGCGCAATATATCCGGGTACTGTTCGCCGAGATCACCCGGATTCTCAATCATCTTTTGTGGCTCTCCACCCATGCCCTGGATATCGGCGCCATGACGCCTTTCCTGTGGATGTTCGAAGACCGCGAGACCCTGCTGGAATTCTACGAAGCGGCGTCGGGGGCGCGTATGCACGCGGCCTATATCCGGCCCGGCGGGGTGCATCAGGACTTGCCCGCCGGTCTCACCGACCGCATGGCCGGTTTCATCGAGACGTTTCCCCAGCGGCTCGACGAGATCGAGACGGTGTTGACCGATAATCGTATCTGGAAACAACGCACCGTGGATATCGGCGTGGTGACGCCGGAGCAGGCCATGGACTGGGGGTTTTCCGGTCCCATGCTGCGCGGCTCGGGGATTGCCTGGGACTTGCGCAAGGCGCAGCCTTACGACGTCTATGACCGAATGGAGTTCGATATTCCGATCGGCAAGAACGGCGATTGCTACGACCGCTATCTGTTGCGCATGGAGGAAATGCGCCAATCCCTGTCGATCATACGCCAATGCCTCGACGATATGCCCCAAGGGCCCATCAAGACCGATGATCGCAAGATCGCGCCGCCGCCGCGGGCCGAGATGAAGCGCTCCATGGAGGCGCTGATCCATCACTTCAAACTCTATACCGAGGGCTATCGCGTGGGCCCCGGCGAGACCTACACCGCGGTCGAGGCGCCTAAGGGGGAATTCGGCGTCTATCTGGTCGCCGACGGCGGCAACAAGCCCTATCGCTGCAAGATCCGCGCACCGGGCTTTGCTCATCTCCAGGGCCTGGATTTCATGAGCCGGGGCCATATGCTGGCCGATGTGGTGACCATCATCGGCACCCTGGACATCGTTTTCGGCGAGATCGACCGGTGAGCGGCTTCAGCTTCACGGCGGATAACGCCAAGGCGGCGCAAGCCTTCATCGCCCGTTACCCCGAGAGCCGCGAACAGAGCGCGGTGATGCCGATCCTCGACCTTGCCCAGCGCCAGAACGGCGGCTGGCTGTCGGACGCGGCGATCTCCCATGTCGCCGATCTGCTCGCCATGCCGCGTATCCGGGTGCTGGAAATCGCCAGCTTCTACAGCATGTATCACCAGAAGCCGGTGGGCAAAAATGTGGTCGGCGTCTGCACCACCACGCCGTGCTGGCTGCGCGGCGCCACGGAGATTCTCGATGCCTGCCGCGAGACCCTCGGCATCGAGGTCGGCGAGACCACCGAGGACGGCTTGTTCACGCTGATCGAGGTCGAATGCCTGGGGGCCTGCTGCAACGCGCCCATGCTGCAAATCAACGACGATTATTACGAAGACCTCGATGGCGGCGGCACGGCCGGGATTCTCGCCGCCCTGCGCCGGGGCGAGACGCCCAAGCCGGGATCGCAGACCGGCCGGCGCTCATCGGAGCCGGCATCCGGGCTGACCACCCTGATGGACGGCGGCAGGCCGGAGGCTTCGTGATGCTGCGCGACCAGGACCGCATTTTCACCAACCTCTACGGTTTCGACGATTGGCGCCTGGCCGGCGCGCGGCGGCGCGGCGATTGGGACGGCGCCAAGCAGATCATCGCCAAGGGCCGCGACCGGATCATCGACGAGATGAAGGAGTCCGGCCTGCGCGGCCGGGGCGGCGCCGGATTCCCCACCGGGCTGAAATGGTCCTTCATGCCGAAGCAGCCGGGGACCATGCCGGGCTATCTGGTGGTCAACGCCGACGAGGGCGAACCCGGCACCTGCAAGGACCGCGAGATCATGCGGAACGACCCCCATAAGCTGCTCGAAGGCTGCCTGCTGGCCGGCTTCGCCATGAGCGCGGTGGCGGCCTACATCTATATCCGCGGCGAATTCCGCCTCGAGGGCGACCATCTCGAAGCGGCGATCGCCGAAGCCTATGACGCCGGCCTCATCGGCAGGGACGCCTGCGGCTCCGGCTATGCCTTCGACATCTATCTCCATCGCGGCGCCGGGGCCTATATCTGCGGCGAGGAGACCGCCCTGATCGAAAGCCTCGAGGGCAAGAAGGGCCAGCCCCGCCTGAAGCCGCCGTTCCCCGCCATGTCCGGGCTCTGGGGCTGCCCGACGACGGTCAACAATGTGGAGACCATCGCCGTGGCGCCGACCATCCTGCGCCGCGGTTCGTCCTGGTTCTCCGGCCTCGGCCGCCCGCGCAACACCGGCACCAAGATTTTCTCCATCTCGGGCCATGTGGAGCAGCCCTGCAACGTGGAAGAGGAGATGGGCATTCCCCTCAAGGAACTCATCGAGAAGCACGCCGGCGGGGTGCGCGGCGGCTGGAACAATCTGCTGGCGGTGATTCCCGGCGGATCTTCGGTGCCCATGCTGCCCAAATCGACCTGCGATACGGTGTTGATGGATTTCGATTCCCTGATCGAAGTCAAGTCGGGGCTGGGGACGGCGGCGGTCATCGTGATGGACAAATCCACCGATATCATCCGCGCCATCGCCCGGCTGTCGAAGTTCTACATGCATGAAAGCTGCGGCCAATGCACCCCTTGCCGGGAAGGCACCGGCTGGATGTGGCGGGTCATGGAACGGCTGGCCACGGGTCAGGCGGAAGTCGGCGAAATCGATTTGCTGCTCAATGTCTCCAAGCAGGTCGAGGGCCACACCATCTGCGCCCTGGGCGACGCCGCCGCGTGGCCGATCCAGGGTCTGATCCGTCATTTCCGGCCCGAATTGGAACGCCGGATCGAACAACGCCAGGCGCCGCAATCTTCGGAAACCGAGGCCGCCTGAAGCCATGCCGACGCTCACCATAGACGGCAATGAAATCGAAGTGCCCACCGGCTTCACGGTGCTCCAGGCCTGTGAAGCCGCCGGCGCCGAGATCCCGCGCTTCTGCTATCACCCGCGCCTCGCCATCGCCGGCAACTGCCGCATGTGCCTGGTCGAGATGGAGCGCTCGCCCAAGCCCATCGCCTCCTGCGCCATGCCGGCCGGCGATGGCATGGTGATCTTCACCAATACCGAGAAGGTCAAGCAGGCGCGGGAAGGGGTGATGGAATTCCTGCTCATCAATCATCCGCTGGATTGCCCGATCTGCGATCAGGGCGGCGAATGCGATCTGCAGGACCAGGCCATGGCCTACGGCCGCGGCCGCAACCGTTATGACGAGAACAAACGCGCGGTCGCGGAGAAGGACTTCGGGCCCCTGATCAAGACCCAGATGACCCGCTGCATCCATTGCACGCGCTGTGTGCGCTTTCTCGAAGACATCGCCGGGGCGCCCGAACTCGGGGCCTTCAATCGCGGCGAGCATATGGAAATCGACACCTATCTCGAGGGCGCCATCCGGTCCGAGCTTTCCGGCAACATCATCGACCTGTGCCCGGTCGGCGCGCTGACCTCCAAGCCCTACGCCTTCATGGCCCGGCCCTGGGAACTGGAATCGACCGAATCGATCGACGTGATGGACGCGGTGGGCAGCAACATCCGCATCGATACCCGGGGCGCCGTGGTCATGCGCGTCTTGCCCCGGCTCAACGAGGCGGTCAACGAGGAATGGATTTCCGACAAGACGCGCTTCGCCATGGACGGCCTGAGCCGCCAGCGCCTCGACGTACCGATGATCCGGCGCGGCGGGCGGCTCGAAGAGGCGACATGGGATCAGGCCTTCGCCGCCATCGCCGAGCGCCTGTCGCCCCTCAAGGGCGGCCGGATCGCGGCGCTCGCCGGCGATCTCGCCGATGCCGAATCCATGTTCGCGCTCAAGCAGCTCATGACGGCGCTCGGCTCGCCCCATATGGACTGCCGCCAGGACGGCGCCAAGCTCGACGGCGATTGCCGCGCCGGCTATCTGTTCAACAGCACCATCGCCGGCATCGATACGGCCGACGCCTGCCTGCTGGTCGGCGTCAATCCGCGCATCGAGGCGCCGATCATCAATGCCCGGCTGCGCAAGCGCTACCTTGCGGGCGGCTTTAGGCTGGCGGTCATCGGACCCGAGACGGAGATGATCTATCAGGCCGAGCGGCTCGGCGCCGGCCCCGAGACACTGACCGAGGTTCTCGATGGAACCCATTCATTCCATAAGGTTTTGAAGGAAGCCGATCGCGGCATGATCATCCTCGGCATGGCCGCGTTGGCGCGCCCCGACGGAGCCGCCGTGTTGGCGGCGGCGCGCCGGCTTGCCGAGGATTGCGGCCTGGTGGGCGATCAATGGAACGGCTTCAATGTGCTCCATACAGCCGCCGCGCGGGTGGCCGGCCTCGACCTCGGTTTCCTGCCCGGCAAACACGGGCGCGACACCGCCGGAATCATCGCCGGCGCCGGCAGCGGCGAGATCGAGGTGGTCTACCTGCTGGGCGCCGACGAGATCGACATGGCGGGCCTGGGCGACGCCTTCGTGATCTATCAGGGCCATCACGGCGACGCCGGGGCGACCCGCGCCGACGTGGTGCTGCCCGGCGCCGCCTACACCGAGAAGAACGCCACCTATGTCAACACCGAGGGGCGCGTCCAATACGGCCGCTTGGCGAGCTTCCCGCCGGGCAGTGCGCGCGAGGACTGGACCATCCTGCGCGCCCTCTCGCAGACCCTCGGCAAGACCCTCAAATTCGACACCCTGCGCGAGCTGCGCCGGCTGATGATCAAGGCGGCGCCCTGCCTGGCTGCGCTCGACAGGGTCGATCCGGCGGCCTGGGGCGAATTCGGCGCCGCCGGCGCCATGCGGCCCGCGCCTTTCGCCACGGCAATCGAAAATTTCTACATGACCGATCCGATCAGCCGCGCCTCGGCCACCATGGCCGACTGCACGGCGGCGCGGGCGGCCGACGGCGAGGGGGCGACCGGCACCGATGGTTGAGCTCTGGCTCCCCGATTTCATGCTCGGCGACTACTGGATGAGCACCATCTGGCCGACCGCCCTGATCATCGCCGGCGTGGTGGCGATCATCGTGCCGCTGCTGACCGGCGTGGCTTACCTGACCTATGCCGAACGCAAGGTGATAGCGGCCATGCAGCTTCGCAAGGGACCCAATGTGGTGGGTCCGTTCGGCCTGTTTCAGCCGATCGCCGACGTCCTCAAGCTGATGAACAAGGAAACCATCATTCCGGCCGGCGCCAACAAGATTTTGTTTATCCTGGCGCCCATGCTGACCTTCGTTCTCAGCCTGATCGCCTGGGCGGTGATGCCGTTCAACGAAACGCTCGTGCTCGCCGACATCAATGTGGGGATTATCTATCTCTTCGCCATCTCGTCACTCGGCGTCTACGGCATCATCATCGCCGGCTGGGCGAGCAATTCGCGCTACGCCTTGCTCGGCGCCCTGCGCTCGGCTGCGCAGATGGTGTCCTACGAGGTCTCCATGGGTTTCGTCATCATCACCGTGCTGCTCGGCGTCGGCTCCCTGCGGCTCACGGATATCGTGTTGGCCCAGCAGGATATGTGGTTCTTCATCCCGTTGTTTCCCATGTTCATCATCTTCTTCATCTCGACCCTGGCCGAGACCAACCGCCTGCCCTTCGATATGCCCGAGGCCGAGGCCGAGCTGGTGTCCGGCTATAATGTCGAATATTCCTCCATGACCTTCGCCCTGTTCTCGCTCGGCGAATACGCCAACATGCTCCTGATGGGCGGCATGACCGTGGTGCTGTTCCTCGGCGGCTGGCTGCCGCCGCTCGACATTGCGCCGCTCAACTGGATCCCCGGACCGATCTGGTTCGGCGCCAAGATCGCCGCCGTGATGTTTGTCTTCATATGGGTTCGGGCGACCTTTCCGCGCTACCGTTACGACCAGCTCATGCGCCTCGGTTGGAAGGTTTTTCTGCCCTTGTCCCTATTGGCCGTGGTGGTTTATTCCGGTGTGCTCGTCGCTTTCGACTGGTTGCCGTCATGAGTTTTATCAGCCGCTCCTTGCGCGCCCTGCTGCTGGTCGAGCTGGTCTCGGGCATGGCCATGACCCTGCGCTATTTCTTCCGCCGCAAGGCGACCCTCGACTACCCCCATGAGAAGGGCCCGCTGAGCCCCCGGTTCCGGGGCGAGCACGCCCTGCGCCGCTATGCCAACGGCGAAGAACGCTGCATCGCCTGCAAGCTGTGCGAGGCCATCTGTCCGGCCCAGGCGATCACCATCGAGGCCGAGGCCCGCGAGGACGGCAGCCGCCGCACCACGCGCTTTGACATCGACATGACCAAATGCATCTACTGCGGCTTCTGCCAGGAAGCCTGCCCGGTCGACGCCATCGTCGAGGTGTCTAATTTCGAGGCCGCCACCGAGACCCATGAAGAGCTGCTCTACGACAAGGAAAAACTACTCGCCAACGGCGACCGCTGGGAGGCCGAAATCGCTCAGAACCTGGCCAGCGACGCGCCCTACAAGTAGATCGCCATGGTCGTCGCAGCCCTCGCTTTT